>Ga0116181_1004161_pt1 | contig 10992 bp, 9 predicted proteins | sample AD_UKC075_MetaG_FD_89752 | JGI IMG/M metagenome (GOLD analysis project Ga0116181, IMG submission 89752) | Active sludge microbial communities of municipal wastewater-treating anaerobic digesters from USA - AD_UKC075_MetaG | ecosystem: Engineered > Bioreactor > Anaerobic > Digestate | place: USA...
ACGACCTGGGCGCCCATGGCCTTGAGGTGTTCGACCGCCGAGCGCCCGACCCGGCCATGGCCGCACACGATGACGTGGCCGCTCATGGCGGCGATCCGCCTGTCCATCCTGCGCCTTTCGAAGTAGCGACGGACCTCGCCCTCGGTGATGGTGCCCACCATCACGGTGAGGTTGTAGAGCGCGATCCCGACACCCATGATCATCAGGCTCGTCGAGAAGACCTTCATGGCCGTCGTGGGCTCGTGCACCTCGCCGTAGCCGACGGTCGTCATCGTCATGCACGTCTGATAAAGCGCATCGAGGAAGGTGTAGCCCAGGATCATGTAGCCGACGACGCCGTATGCCGTGACGGCCACGAGGCCGCCGAGGGCAAGCGCGAAGCGCCGGATGTTGCTCACGGGCGCTATTCAACCGCGTGTTCCCCGGTTGTGGGCCGGAGAGTTCACCTCGTCTTGTCGCCCAGTTCGCGCAGTTGGCTCGGATTCGCCGGCGGCGGCTTGGGCCCCATCGGCGCGCTGGTCTCGTTAGGCTCCGGTCGGATGACCCGCACGACGACGTGTGACGAGAGAAGGTCGGCTGCATGAGCGCGCAGACGTTCGACCCGACGGCCAGTGACCCCGGCAGGGGCAACGACACCGCCGAGCACCACGAGACCGGCGAGCACCACGAGACCGGCGAGGCTGCGGAGGTGAGCCGCACGGCATACCCTGCTCGGATTGCCGTGGTCGGTGCGGGACCCTCCGGGCTGTTCGCCGCGCAGGCGCTGCTGGCCCAACAGCAGGTGCCGGTCACCGTCGATGTCATCGACCGGCTGCCGACGCCCTATGGCCTGCTGCGCTACGGCGTCGCGCCCGACCACACGAGCATCAAGTCGGTGGCGACCGCGCTGGCGAAGACCTTCGACCATCCGGGGGTGCGTTTCCTCGGGCACGTGGAGTTCGGCAGCGACACGACCCGCGAGGAACTGCTCGCCTGCTACGACGCAGTCGTGTATGCCGTGGGGGCCAGTGAGGACATGCACCTCGGGGTCGCGGGGGAGCACCTGCCGGGGTCGGGCTCGGCGCGGGAGTTCGTCGCGTGGTATTCGGGGCACCCGGACGCGCGGCCACAGTCCCTGGCCGGAGTGCGCGCCGCCGCCGCGATCGGGGTGGGCAATGTGGCGGTCGACGTCGCGCGCATCCTCGCCAAGGACGCGACGGCGTTGGAGACGACCGACATGCCCGACCCGGTGCTGGCCGAACTGCACCGGCACGAGGTCGACGACATTTGGGTCATCGGCCGGCGCGGGCCGCACCATGCGAGCTTCACGACGGTGGAGTTGCGCGAGCTGGTGGCCACGCCCGGCGTCCAGGTGACCGTGACCCCCGACTCGTTCGACGGCATACCGGAGGATCTCGATCGGCGGGCGCGAACCAATGTCGAGGTGCTGCGCGAGGCGGCTGCGCGCGAGGTGCCCGGGGCCCGGCGGCGACTGCACTTCGCCTTCTGGCGGCGGCCGGCGGCGCTCGAGGGCGTCGATGCGGTGGAGGCGCTCGTGCTCGAGCGCACCCGGCTTGACGTCGACGGCCGGGTCGTCGGCACCGGGGAACTGGATCGGCTGCCGGTGCAGTTGGTGTTGCGGTCGATCGGTTACCGCTCGATCCCGTTGCCGGGGGTGCCCTTCGACGAGCGGGCCGGTGTCGTGCGCAATGTCGAAGGGCGAGTGGTCCACGCGGATGGGTCGGTCGCTGCCCGGGAGTATGTCGTCGGCTGGATCAAGCGCGGACCGGTCGGGGTCATCGGCACCAACAAGAGCGACGCGGCGCAGACGGTGCGACACCTGATCGCCGACCTCGCGTCTGGTGGCGGTGACGGTGACGGTGACGGTGACGGTGACGGTGACGGTGACACTGGCGGCGCTGCTGGTGCTGGTGGTGTTGCTGGTGCTGGTGGTGTTGTTGATGCTGGGCGGCCCGACATCGAGCAGGTGTGGGCGGCGCGCGGCTTCCGGGCAACGAACCTGGCCGACTGGCACGCGATCGACGCGGCCGAGATCGCCAGAGGAGTCGCTGCCGGTCGGGCCCGGACCAAGATCGCGAACTGGCACGAGTTGCTCGAGCTGTGCCGCCAGGCCCGCCCCGGCGCCGCTCCCGACACCTACCTGGTGCCGTAGGACTCCTGGCGAAACGACCGGTACGCGAGGGCACCCGCGGCAAGCAGCCACAGGGTGAGCCCGACCCAGGCGCCCGCGAAGGTCGAGGCCGTCGCCCCCTCGACCGACCCGGGCACTGCTACGGCCTGGACGAGGATGGTGCCAAGTAGCGCCGCCGAGGCCGCCCGTGCGGCGTCAGCCACCGGAGGAACCATGGCGGAGATTGCCGCGACGATCAGCGGCAGGATGATCAGCAAGAACAGCGACACCGTGACGACGTAGGCGCCCTTGCGCAGGATGAGCGCAGCCAGATAGACCAGCAAGCCTGCCGCACTCGTCGCGGTGGCCGCGACGACGACGGACACCAGGTCCAGCACCAACCCGCGGCCGGGGATCCCTGCTCCCATGGCGATGGCGGCCGAAAGAAATGCGGGAGCCAGCGACACCGACACCGTGAGGATGCCCCAGGCGAGCACTCTGCCGAGGAAGAGTTGAGGAGTCCACGGGACCCACAACTTTGCCCCCGCCAGCACTCCTTGTTCGATGTCGCGAGTGACGTAGTTCGAGGTCATGACGGTGACCACGATCAACGCCGCGAAGGTAGCAGCTCCACCGATATCGGCCACTCGCAAGTTGAGGGTCTCCTGGAGGCTCGGGGTCCGGGCGACAACAGTCATACCCACCCCGGTGAGCACGCTGATGACCAGGCAGACGATCGCCCCCACTCGGGCGCCACCCACGGCGAGGGCTCGCCGTAACTCGGCTGCGACGACTCGGCGCAAGATCGTGGACGTCATCGGGTTGCCTCCGTGATCGCTGGGTGCCGTTCCGTGTGCGAGGTCTCTTCCAGGTAGACGTCCTCGATGCCGCGTGTCGCGGCGACGATTCCGGTCACCCTCACGTGGGCACCCGCCGCCGCCGATGCCACGACTCCCGCCACCCAGGGCACGTCACGGCCGATGACGTGGACCCGGCCCGGTTCGAGGGTGGTCTCGGCTCCGGCCCGCGTGAAGGAGGGCTGCAGGGTCTGCGGGTCGTCGCAGGTGACGAGCACGCCGGGGATGGCAGCCGCTCTCAAGGATTCAATCGTCCCTTCGCGAGAGGCCACCCCGTCGGCCAGGATCACGAGACGATCGGCGACGAGTTCGAGTTCGCTCAGCAGATGTGACGAGAGCAGGATGCACCGGCCCGCCTCAGCCGATGATCGCAAGTAGTCCCGCATCCACTTCACGCCCTCGATGTCCAGGCCGTTGACGGGTTCGTCCAAGACGAGTGTCTTGGCCTCTCCCACGAGCGCCGATGCCAGTCCCAGGCGCTGGCGCATGCCCAGCGAGTACCCGCCCACGCGCTGCGTCGACGCGCCGCTCAGTCCCACGATGTCGAGGTAGGTTCTTACATGGTCGCGCCGCGCGCCGAGCAAATCCGCGACGTAGTTCAGGTAGCCGACGCCGGTCATGGTGGCCGGGACCGTGGCGTGGCCAAGGAATGCACCGAGCGTCCGGCCCGCATCATCTGTCTCTCGATACGCTCGACCGTCGATAAGGGCCGTGCCTGCGTCAGGTGACAAGAGGCCGCAGAGGACCTTCAAGGCGGTCGTCTTGCCCGACCCGTTCGGCCCGACGATGCCGGTCACCGAGCCGTCCGGCACCTCGAAGCTCAGCCCGCACAGGACACGGTGCTCCCCGTACGCCTTGTGGACATTGTCGAACCTGATCACGGCTCCTCCTGATCTGCGACACGCTGGTCGTCGACGTGCTGATCTGCGACCTGCTCGGGTGGGCCAAGTGGTGCGCCGGCCTCAGGCGCCGCGGTCGGTCGACCGACACTCACCAGGCTCCAGGGGGCGCTGGCCGTCAGGTATGTCGCAACCAGCCTTCGACTGGGGTATGCCGTGATCGTCGCCACCCCCCACTGTGTCGAGGGCAAACGCCGTCGAACGGTCCACTGCACGGCTGAGCGACTCACGTGGTCCTCCGTGCACCCGAAGAACGACCAGCGGCGGTACCGCAGGACGTTTCCCGCCACGTGCACCCGACCGGACAGCAGCTTGAGGAGAGCGACGGCACTCCCGAAGGCAAGCAGGACCGCACCCACGCCGAACCACCCGAGGGAATCCCGGCGGGAGACGAGCAGCGATATCGCCACGAGCAGCGGGACCGCGCTCCAGAGCACCCTGACACTCGAAACACCGGAGAGCGTGGGAAGGGCATCCCCGGTCAACGCCTGCGCCAGCTCCCGGGCTCTAGCCTCCCGGAAGGCTGGGAACCGGAGGTGGTCGGTTCCGGTGGCATGGGCAAGATCGGCGGTGCTGATTGTCAACCTCCGGGTCCCCAGGAGCACGTCTGCCGGGCCGGTCTTGAGCCGCACAGCGGAAGCGGAGCCCGCCGCGATCACGTGTCGGCGCCGATCGAGAACGCCGTACGCGACTGTCCAGGTCCCGTCGCGCTCCTCGTGCACCTGGATGCCGTGCAATCTCAGGTAAGCGGTCGTCAGCCCCAGCACCACGGCCAGGGCGACGGCCGCGGCCGCTAGTGGTCCCTCGCTCAGGCGGAGATTCGGGGCGATGAGCGGGGCGACATCTCCGAGCAGCTCATACCCCGCGAAGCCCCCTGCGGCCGCCAGGGTGAGGTTGGTGAGGTAGGTCGCCACCATTTCGTGTCGATCAGGAGCGAACGCGGTCAGCCGCCCCAGGTCTCCCGCTGCGTCGACCGCCGTCGCAGGAGTCATGTGCGGTGTGACCGCATCGGACTCGTATGCCGCGCCGAGCGATGGTTCACCTGAAGCGTCCGCCGGCCGGACCGGCGCGCGTACGAGCAGCGCCTCGAGGCGCCGAGCCACCCGACGATCCACGCCGGCGAGCATGAACGGATGTGCGGCCCCCCGGAAGGAAATCGAGACGCTCGCCAGGCCGGCCGGTCGAAGGTGCCACGGCTCGTCGACTTGTACCGCACTGATGTCGCCGCGATCTCCTCGTCGCACGATCGGGAAGATCCACCCCTGTCGGAAGATGATTCGGTCTCCGCTCACGTCGATGGCGTGGGTGAGCACCGCAAGAATGGGGTTGATGATCCCGGTTGCGAGCACTGCAAGCCCCAACCACACCATGACGGGGTGCGGAATCCACGAGATCTGCGGCAATACGCCGATGAGGATGAGTCCGATCGGGAGCAGGCCCTTGAGGTCGCGCAGGTAGCTGGTCGCCATGAGCCATGGACTGTTGCGCACTTCCATCAGCGGCTCTGGAGTGATCGAACGACCGTCGCCAAGGGTTGGGTCTTTGAGTGGATGCTGCTGGCGGATCGGCAGATTCTTCACCGTAGCCCCTGTGGTTCGGCGATCCGCGTGAGTAGTGACTGTAGAGAATCGGCGACATCACTTGACAAGGGAGGTATCTCCGGCAGTGCACCAATCCCGCGGATCACCACCCGCTTGAGACGCAGCATACGCATGAGCGGACCTTGTCTCAGGTCGACGGTGAGGATGGCCGGAACCCGAACAGCAACCTCTGTGACGAGAAGCCGACCGGTGATGAGCAGGAATTGATTCCGCGAGGCACTGATTCTCGTCCACCTGACCAGGCGTGGATTCAGAATCGCCAGGTCGATGACGAGGACAGCCGCAGCCACGCCTATCAGTATCCGGAGTGGTGTCGACCAGGATTCACTCGCCCACTGGGTGCGCGCCAACTCCAGCAGACCTGTGAGGACCGCGAACCCGCCCGTGGAGCGAAGTCCTTCGTAGACCAGCACGCCTCGCGGTAGGCCGACCACCTCCACGGCTTCCGTGGTCGCGGAAAACTGCGTTACTCTCATGGGAGCCCTTCGGGGTTCTGGAGGTCGGAGGTCCGGGGTCAACGTCAATTGCATCTCCCGGGCCTCCGACCTCCAGCTTTGGTGGAAGGTCCACTGGCTAGATGCCTAGGCGATCACGAATCCATCGGATGATGGTGTCCCAGGAGACGGAAAGGATCCACCCGACGACCGTGGTCCAGTTGTTAAAGGCCCAGGCGACGACCTTGCTGATGACGTTGTAGCCGTATCGCCAGACGACCGACCAACACCACTGAATGAAGCGTAGGAAAACACTCCACATATTCTTCACCTCCTTCGCTAGTAAATCCGTTAGCCGTGTATCGGACCTGGTCCGAATCGTTGGTTAACGAGGTGTCTGTGACGGTATGGCCCCCAAGTGACCCCTGCAACCGGAAGTCTCATGATTCGAGACGTTCGCCCCTTGGGGCGACCGGAATTTGATCTATCCCCCCGGTTTAGGGGACGTAAGGCGTCAATGACGCCGCCCCCCATTTGGGGGACTCCGGCATTTTCCGTGAAATGCGTAACGGCATCACATGCCTGAGCGGGGGCAAGCGAACGGCGCCGGACCGCTCCGTGGAGCAGACCCGGCGCCGTCGCGTTGCGGGCAGTGGACTGGCGATCAGCCAGAGGTCAGGCGAGCTTCATCCTCGGCTCACCGTTGAGCAGGCCGGTGCCGGCGATCGTGCACGTTCCACCCTTGACGGCGCCGCCGTTGTAGGCCATCCGCACGCAGCTGCGCTCGGCGAGCTGGCCCCAGTAGTTCGGGTGCAGCGACTCCTGGATGAAGTAGTTGCTCGTCGCCGTCGACACCGTGCGGATCTGGTCGATCCACTCGGTCTTGTCTACGGCACCGGAGTTGGTCCAGGACGTCAGGCCCTTCTCCTCGAGCAGGCCGACGGTGTTTTCGCAGAGCCGGCGGCCGTTGAAGGCTGACTGCAGTTCCAGGATCTTCGCTCCCGCGATGCCCGAGTCGGTGACCGCTCCGCGGACGGCACCGTTGATCGTCGGCAGGGCGGTGGCGTTGGCCCAATCGGCATCCTTGTTCCAGAAGCCGCAGCCGCCGGTGTTCTGCCGGGTGTAGCCGCTCTGGCTGTATCGGAAGCCGGCCGCCGACGGGATCGGCGATGGGTAAGTCTGGACGACCAGGGTCCACCCCGTGTCGGCGTAGCCGGCGTTGCGCATCGCCTGGCGCACGTTGAGCAACCCGTTCTTGATCTTGGCGCGCACCGCGGCGACGTTCGTCGAGGTGAAATTGGCCTTCACCGACGCGTCGTCATAGCAGTAGTCCGGCCACCAGGACGGCGAGGTGAGGAAGTCGGTGACGCACGACTGCACGACGCTGGCGAAGTTGAAGTCGTTGCCGCCGATGCTCACGACGACCATCCGCACGTTGTGCGTTGTCGCGAAGGTCTGCAGCATCTTGGCCTGGCCCACCTTGCCGCTGCCGAGGTCGGCGAAGTCCAGCCCGGGCTTGACGTAGCCGTCCGACGAGGTTGCCGTCGCGGTCGTCGCGCCAGAGCACGCGAGGTCGACTCCGCCGACGCCACCGCCGATGTATGCCGACGCCGACCAGCTCCGGTGACAGCGCACGATCTGCTCGGCGGTGCGGCTCGCGTTGTCGTAGTAGGCGCTCGACCCGAGCGCGTCGATGAGGCTCGACCCGTTGTTGGTGTTACCGGCCCAGCGCCCGGCTTCGCCGGAGATGTAGGAGTCCCCGAGCGTGGCGACATACGGCGTGCCGACCCCCGGCCCGTCGGCAGCGGCCGGCGTCGCGGTCACGAGGGCGGCGCCGCCGAGCGCGGCCACGAGCAGGCCGGTCACGGCATACCGGAGGCGCGCGAGGCGACCCGAGCGGCTGGTGCGGCGCGTGGCGGTGGCCGGCGCAGGCATGGGCGCGGGTTTGGGCATGGGCGTGGACACGTGGGCTCCCATCGACGGTGATGCGACGTGGCAGCGCGCTCCCCGGCCCAGCCGCCGTGACGAACTCTGACAGATCCGGCACCCTGACGCGAGGGAAAGGGCGAAACTCCACCACCCTCGTATGCCGGTATGCCGGGTCGCCTGCTCCCCGCGGCTCAGCGGCCCGCTCAGAGCCTGGAGCGGAAGGTCGCGACCGACGCGGCGGACCAGTCGCTGTGATCGTTGGTCCAGCCCTGCTTGTCGAGGAAGAGGCGGTGCGAGTTGGCGGTGGCGTGGCCGATGACGTCGCTGCTGGCGATGCCGTAGGTGGACTGCAGCTGCCGCACCAGCGCCAGGGCGGCATTGACCTGAGCGGCCCGGCCGAGGATCTGCTGTTCGGCCCACAGGCTGGAGTGGCCCTGCAACGACTGGACGATCTCGATGCCGATCGCCACGTGGTTGAGCCCGATGGTGTGCCGGCATTGCAGGGTGAGCGGCACGAGTTGGTGGACGACGCCGGCGTAGTCGATGACGTAATGGGCGCAGGTGCCCGGGTATTCGCCGCGATTGCTGGTGTTGGCGGCGAAGGTCGACCACGCGCCCTGCCAGCTGTCGCCCGTGGTGAAGTGCAGGACGATGACCTTGGGGGCGAGCGCGGAGCTCGCGATGCCGTAGTGCCGCTGCGAATACGCAGCCATCTGATCCTGCCGGGTCTGCGGGTAGGGGATGGGGTTCTGCGCGATCTGTATGCCGGTGCCGCTCGCCCCCGGAGCTGGCGGAGTCGGCGCGCTGGACAACGACCGGGTGGGCTTGGCAGTGGCGCTCGGTATGCCGGTCGGTGTCGCTGCCCCAGTGGTCGCGCTGGCGGTGTTGGTCGGGTTGGTCGGGTTGGTCGGGTTCGTCGGGTTCGTCGGGTTCGTCGGGTTCGTTACAGCGGTCGTGGGTGACGCCGCGGTCAAGGGCGAGGTGACGGCGGCGGTCGAAGCGGAGGCCGGAGAAGCGGAGACCGCCGTGGGGTCGGGTCCGGGCGAGCAGCCCGTGAGGGTGAGCGCCATCGCGAGTGTCGCTGCGACGGAGGCGAGGGCGGCGCCCGACCCCACGGCATACCTGGCAGGGGTGCGCGGTGCCGACATGTCTGCCAGGCTATCGACGACAGCGCGATGTAAGCGCTTTCTGGCAACCCAGCAGAGCACAGCAACCTCAGCGCACAGCCCAGCCCAGCAGCCCAGCCCAGGAGAGTGGCGCAGTGACCGAGCCGTGGTGGAAGACGTCCGTGGTCTACCAGGTCTACCCGCGCAGCTTCGCCGACGGCAACGGTGACGGCGTCGGCGACCTGCCCGGCCTCATCGACCGGCTGGACCATATCCACGCCCTCGGCGCGGACGTGCTCTGGGTGTCGCCGTTCTATCCCTCGCCGCAGGCCGACAACGGCTATGACATCAGTGACTACCGCGACGTCGACCCGCTCTTCGGGACGCTGGGCGACGTCGACCGGCTCATCGCTGAGTTGCACTCTCGCGGAATGAAACTCGTCATCGACATTGTCGTCAACCACACGAGCGACGAGCACCCCTGGTTCGTCGAATCGCGGTCGGACACGACCAATCCCAAGCGCGACTGGTATTGGTGGCGACCCCCGCGCGCGGGTCGGGCGCTGGGCGAGCCGGGTGCCGAACCCACCGACTGGACGGCGTTCTTCAGCGGGCCCGCGTGGGCGCCCGATGCGGCCACCGGGGAGTACTACCTGCACCTGTTCGACCCCAAGCAGCCCGATCTCAACTGGGAGAACCCCGACGTGCGCGCGGCCGTGGCCGACATGCTGCGGTGGTGGCTGGCTCGGGGCGTCGACGGCTTCCGGTTCGACGTCATCAACCTGGTGTCCAAGCAACTGCACCCGGACGGCACCGGCATCTATGCCAACGGGCCGCGGATCCACCAGTTCGTCCAGGAGCTCGCGGCGGCAGCGTGGGCCGATCGCGAGACCCCGATCATCACCGTCGGCGAGTGCCCCGCAGCCACGGTGTCCGACGCGCAGCTGTTCACCGACCCCGCACGCGGTGAGTTCGACATGGTCTTCCAGTTCGAACACATGGGGGTCGACCATGGTCCCGCGGGCCGCTACGACATCCGACCCGTCGACCTCGTCGCGCTCAAACGCGTTCTCGCCCACTGGCAGACGGGTCTGGCCGAGGTCGGCTGGAACTCCCTCTACTGGTGCAACCACGACCAGCCTCGGCCGGTCTCGCGCTACGGAAGCCGCAACCCGGCATACCGGATCGCGTCTGCGAAGGCCCTGGCCACGGTGCTGCACCTGCAGCGGGGCACGCCCTACGTCTACCAGGGCGAGGAGCTCGGGATGACGAACTACCCGTTCACCGACCTCGCCGCGCTCGATGACGTCGAGTCGCGCAACTGGTCTCGGGAGGCGCTCGCTGCCGGTATGCCGTTCGAGCAGGTCCTCGCGGCGGTCAACGTCCAGAGCCGCGACCATGCCCGCACCCCGATGCAGTGGGACGCGTCGCCGCACGCGGGGTTCACGACCGGGACACCGTGGCTGCCGGTCAACCCCAACTACCCGACGATCAATGCAGCCGCGCAGGTCGAGGACTCTGACTCGGTGTTCGCCCACTACCAGCGGCTCATCCGGCTGCGCCGCGAGGAGCGGCTCGTCGTCGACGGCGACTTCACGCTGCTGCTGCCCGAGCACCCGCAGGTGTTCGCCTTCCTGCGCCGCGTGCCCGTCGAGGCGGCCACCGAGTCGGCCACCGACCCGGATGCGCCGCGGGAGCTGTTCGTCGTGGCCAACCTCGGCGACGACGCCGTCGACGTCGAGCTGCCGGAGGGTTGGGAGGGCTCGGAGATCGTCCTGGCCACCAGCCCCGGCGAGGGCAGCGTCGCGGCTCAGACCGGTATGCCGTGGGGTCACCTGCTCCCCTGGGAGGCGCGCGTCCACCGCCGCTGATCTCAGGGTCGTGCGGGTTCTGCGGGGTCGGGCGAGGGTCGGGCGACTCGGCGTCGTCCAGGTTCAGCCCGCGGCGAGCACTCCGCGGTCGCAGTCGAAGGTGAAGCCGCGCTCGCGCAACCGCTCGACCAACGGCATACCGAGGCCCGTGGCGGGAGTGAGCACCCCGGCGGCGGCGGGCAGCC
>Ga0116181_1004162_pt1 | contig 10990 bp, 9 predicted proteins | sample AD_UKC075_MetaG_FD_89752 | JGI IMG/M metagenome (GOLD analysis project Ga0116181, IMG submission 89752) | Active sludge microbial communities of municipal wastewater-treating anaerobic digesters from USA - AD_UKC075_MetaG | ecosystem: Engineered > Bioreactor > Anaerobic > Digestate | place: USA...
GAGCGAATTGCCCGAAACGGCGGCCGTCTTGTGTCATCACGCCAAAGGTTTGGGAATTTGCCTCGACCCCAGCCATCTTATCTACGGCCGAGAGACGCCGCTCAACCCCGAACCGGTCCTCAAGTACGTTCGACACGTCAGGCTGCGGGATACGAGAAAAGATAAGTTCCAAGTTCTGGTGGGCCAGGGTAAAGTGGAATACGGGAAGCTCTTGGCCAATCTGGGGCGATATGAATATAACCGGGCCCTGGCCATCGACATCGCACCGGAACCTGGCGTGGATCAGAGCTCCGAACTTCGCAAACTGCGGCTCCTTTTGGAGACGTTATTATGACGGGCCGCGCAAAGAACCGACGTTTCTACCCGGAATGAGTGCGATGATCGTTCCAGGGGGTGTTTCGACGGTCTTTTCCCTTGAGACGGGTCGAACGGGCTAGATGCCAGGGATCGCATCTTTCCCACGCAGGGCGCGAGGACGGCGCCTTTCCGACTGTCAGACGCCGGAGACGGCGTCTCTCCCGGCGTCAGACGTGCGGAGGGTGTCCCTACTAAATTGTCAACGCATACGACAGAGAGGCGGTAGCATACGGGGGAGACAGATCGCGTCCCTCAACGGCTGATGGAGAACCGCGGACCGTGGTGGCCTGTTCGACCGCCAGCGGCGTGATGCCGACAGATCCGGGTCAGCCGTTGTGCTTTAAAAACCTCTGGAGAATGCTGGGTAGCTCATCAACGGTGATAAGTTGGTTAAAGTCCATCAAACCGTGAAGGGCACGGGAATAGACGTGATAACCGATTTCTTCAAGGATGGCCACTGGGTTTAGTCCCGCAACGTTGATCACGCCGACCCGTCCTGGCGTTACAGGAATGCCCAAGAGGGGTTGCGCCGGCAATCCGATCGCCAGGACGCTTCCCAGACCAATTCGTGCCATTTCGTTACTGAGTCGTTGAGCTACGTCGCGGGCATCCTCGGGGATTTCCCGGAAACTGGCCCCAATCAGACCATTTCCGGTCGAGATTGCCCCGCGATAATCAGTCATTCGTCCGCGAATGAAAATCTCCAAAGGATCGATACTGGTTCCGTCGTAGTGGATAATTTCTACAAAACGAGTGGGCTGCCCGTTGCGGACTTCAAGCAATCCGCCAAAACGCGATGTGGTGGGGATACCATGTTTGAGGAAAACGCTATTGACGGTCATAGAACAGACCGTACAGAAGCCGATACGGCCCGGCGGAATCTCCACCTCACCCATCCGCTGGCCAGGCTCTAGAATCGCCAGCCGCGTTCCCATGGCATACCCCTTGTAGAAGACCTGGCACACGCTGTCGAGACATTGCGCAAGATCATGCGGATTGATGATCGATGTGTTCACCACGACGGTGCCCGTGCGACGCTCCAGGTCAAACGTCATCTTGTAGGTCATCTCGTCGATGCGGGCGGAGAGATAACCCGCGCGCTGGATGGTCTGGGCGACTCGCAGTTCGGCTAGTCCTTGATCAGAGATCAAATGGCCACGATGGCCAGCCGAAATCGTCAACCCCTCGGCGTCAAGTTCATTCAGATAAAGGCGAATGCTCCGCTCACTCAAGATATAGCCGGCCGAAGCCAACTGCTCTGCTATTTGCGAGGACGTCAAGGGACGATTGGTTTTTCTCAAGACGTTCAGAATTTCCAGCCGATGGCGGGCCTTTCGGTCCTCACGCCGCGGACGAAGCCGTGGTGGGGACGAGGGACGATGCTCGGGCGTGTTATAGGTCGGTGAATACACGGTCATGTCGCGTCTTTCCTCAATACCGTTTTGAGTAGCACCCTACATTTGCCTGCGGGATCAACACGATCCAAAATCCCGAAACTTGCCGCGATTTGCCACAGCCTTCGGTAACAGCGGAAATGGAGCTTGGCAGCGGTCTCCAAAAATGTTTCCGCAAGCACCGACTATCTGGCAAGAAAGCTCCGAAGGCCAGACCAGCCTTTTCCTATTCCTCGAACGTTATGGCAATTTTACCGAATTTTGTCGGCACTGTCAATGCCGCGGCCATTTTGGGCATCTTGCAAAAATCAGCGTGTAGCACGGTTAACCCTATAGACAACCGCCCCCAGCGACGCTAAACTACCACGAAGTCTAATTGGCAGTGACCTGCCAGATCTCGGAAGGCGCTCCTTTCCAGCCCGCGGTCAAATTACTGTCTCGTGTACGGTCCTTTCAGGAGTGTGAGGTATGCAGTATCGGAAGCAGAATGACGTTCTAGGCACAGTTAATCGGGGGAACCCGGCGGATTCGGGCCTTTGTACCCTCTGCGAAGCCGAGTGCAAAGGAAAGTGTGAAACGTGGCTGAGCTCGATGCTTGGGCGAAAAATGCTTTATCCGCGGAATTTTGGTAACGTAACCGCGGGTTCAGCCAATGTGGTCGCGATTGGGGTCGGCTATCACGCCCTGCGGATTCAGGGCTATGCCTACGACTCCACTGGTTTGCCGCCGGGAGTGGGGGATTCACCGGATGATTGCGTTTTTCCCAAGGTTGACGTTCGCACCGAATTTGGTCGAGAAGTTAAGACAAAGTGTCGTGTTCCTTTAATGACAGGGGCCTTGGGGTCCACGTTTGTCGCCGCAAAATACTGGGATTCACTAGCCATCGGAGCAGCCCTGTGCGGTTTTCCGATTGTAATTGGGGAGAACGTCGTAGGTGTCGATCCCAAGTCAGTGTTCAAGAACGGTCGCGTGGTGGAGTCGCCGGAACTTGATCGCCGCATCCAATCGTTTCTTCGCTACTATGATGGTCACGGCGCCATTATCGTCCAAATGAATGTCGAGGATAGTCGAAATGGAGTGGCTCAGTACCTCAGCGAGAAATATGGTGATCAAGTCATTCTGGAGTTGAAATGGGGACAGGGCGCGAAAGATATCGGGGGTGAAATCCAGGTGACGGATATCGAATATGCCCGCTTTCTGAAAGACCGCGGCTACCTTATCGATCCAGACCCCTACGACCCCACCACTGAAGCCGCGTATCGGAAAGGAGCCATACGCTCCTTTGCACGCCACAGCCGTTTAGGTGCATCGAACTTCCATTCTGCAGAGCAAGTTTACGAAGATTTCCTCAACTCCATCGCCTTTTTCCGCAGCCTGGGATTTAAGCGGATTACCTTAAAGACGGGCGCCTACGGGATGGAGGCCCTTGCCTTAGCCCTCCGTTGCGCTGCCGATGCCAAACTTGATCTGCTCACCGTCGATGGTGCCGGCGGAGGAACAGGGATGAGCCCATGGAACATGATGGAATACTGGGGTATCCCCTCCTTGCCGCTCCACAGTAAGACCTACGAGTACTGCCAAATCCTTAAACAACGTGGTATCCAACCTCCCGACATTGCGCTTGGTGGCGGGCTCGGCCGAGAAGACCACATCTTCAAGGCCCTTGCCATTTGTGCACCGTTTACGAAACTTGTGTGCATGGGCCGCGCCATGATGATACCGGCGTTTTTGGGAAGCAATATCGAAGGCGTCCTGCGGCCCGAGCGTCGCAAGCAAGTCAACGGCAATTGGGACAGTCTGCCGCCTAGCGTCGCCGAAATCGGCACAAAACCCGAGGAAATCTTCGTAGCTTGGGAAACCGTGAAAAATAAGGTCGGTACAGAAGAGATGAAGAACATCCCGTTTGGGGCCGTGGCCGTTTGCTGCCTCGTTGATAAACTCATCGCAGGCTTGCAACAACTCATGGCCGGGGCACGGCGGTTCAGTCTTCCGGCCATCCGACGCGAGGATTTGATGGCAGCCAATCGTGAAACGGCCGAGGTAACGGGAATACCTTACATGCTCGACGCACAAAACGACCTGGCCCTCGCCATTCTGAAAAAGTAACCTTTGCCTAACTTTTAGGGATCACGTTTCGCCCGGTGATAGGCTCGGCCCGTCACCGGGTTTTTGTTTGGTCACAAACGTTTCATAACATTGCGATGCCCGAAGCAATTGCGATCACAACGCCGCACGCTGGTAGGAGCAACTCTTATGCCCGCTTTACCTTCTCCAACGAGCATTCCATCATGAAAGGCGGTTCGGCGGGTGGCTATCCGCACGGAAATCTAGGCAAGATATGCCGAATGTACCGACCCGATCCAGCAGTTTTGGAATTACGCCAACATGCGTTACAGAAATCGCTGAACGCCTTCACGTTTTTTTGACGATAGTCGTTACCAGTCACACAGTTCGTACAGCAGTCAGAATCGTCCCCGCTAGTGGGGGATTTCACCCCCGGAGGTGGCCGTGATCACCGCTAATTATCGAAAGCTTGCCAAGGCGGCGGTTGTGGGGCTTGTGTTGTGTTGTGGTTGGACTATCGCCAGTCTGGCTTGGGGTCAAGAGGGCCTTTCGTCCTCTCCCCCGGAGAGCGCAAGTGCGGCCGCCGCCGGTTCGACCTTGGCCACCGAGCAACCTTGCCCGGTTGGCGACCCTTGTCATTGTCTTTGTCATCACGGCCATCAGGGCTGTTTGGCACGATATATGTCGGCGGTGGGTGGCTTCAATTGCAGTTGTCGGGGAAGTTATAAGTTCCCCGTTCCCCCGCAATACACCTACCACTGGCCGGGTCTGTACAGCCAACAGTTGATGACATCCTACCAAAGCCCATATCGCTATCCTTTGCTCAAGTTACCCCCGTGGATGGAAAAAAGGCCGAACGCGGACGTCCCTCAAAACGGAGCGTTAATGCCATTGATGCCCTCACCCGGGGAGAAGCACGCTCCGAGTAACTCGGGCGGGTAGTTTTTGCGAGAAGACAGCACAAGGGAGTATGACGCTGAGTCGGTAAGTCGAAACCGATTCCACCAGAGGAGAGTCAACTTTCTCTGACCAAGGTCGGTCAGGTTTGATATCAAGGATGAGACCATGACACGGATGAAGTGGCTCCAAGAGGCTCAGCCGTTAACGGTGATTCGCTGGGCAGCGTTCGCTTGCGCGGTGATCTTTTCGCTAGGATTGGCTTATGGCTTGTGGCAGACCACCGGTCATTTTTTCGTTCAAGCAAACGAACCCGGAGGGCAAAGTAGCGTTCCTATCCGTCTTGAGGTGGGAACCGTCCAGCCGTTAAGTAACGCAGCACCTTCGAGTCAGCCATCGGCAGAGGAACCGCTCGTCAAATTGTCGATTCAACCGACCATCAAGAGAGAAATCAACAACGCACCACGCCCAGCGCAAAACGGCTCATCGGCCCCAACGAGCAAGCCAAATGACAGCAAGCCAAATGACCAGGATGAAATCTGGATCGAGTCGGATAAACCTCAAGAACAGTCGGCAGCCTCGAACAAAGCGATGGGCGAGATTTGGGTCGAAGAAGACCAACCGGGCAACAGCCTCCCAGCCGTTGCCGCGGTACCAACTCCCGAAAAGCCAAGCAAGGACTTGGTGGAAGCCCGTCCCGCCACTGCCTCCCCCCAGGAACAGTGCCGCATTGTCCTTGGAAATTCAGAGAGCACCGTATTACGAATCGCCAAGGCCCATGTGGTTCGTCCGTCCGTCAGTGAATCGGCCTCAAATCAGCCGGTGGCGAAAGAACCCCCTGTTCCCAGCCCATGGGCAGGCAGCCTTGTTTTACCCGAAAACTCGCCCGATGTCCTCCGCAAGAGCCGGGAGATCACTGAGCTATATCAAACTTTCACCATTGGCGGGACAGCTATCTTTGTAAAGCGGGCTGAATCGAAGCGGCCCCTTTCGTCCGGCGAAGTTCCCCTGTCCCCGGAACCTGCGGCCCACGATGAGGTGACATTAACTTCGGCCGAGGCGCAAGTCGGGCAGGGGACAAAAGAAGAAAAGGAACCCGCCCGTGAGGCCGTGGTCGTCGGATGGGAATTCCCGGGGCAAACAACTGAGTCTCCCAAAGTCGATTCCACGACGCTGGCCATCACGTCCGCCAAGCCCGTGTTTTCTCAGCGGGATCGGCTGGCCCAGCGCGATGTTCATTGGGAGACAATGCCTATCCAAAGGCCTATCGGGCTTGCCAGTCCGCAGCCCGACGGGCAGGAGCAAGACGATCAGAAGTCCTCGTCGGGGGTTGTAGGCTCAAGTCGCACACCGTCTTCGGCAGCGACTCAAGAGACTGAAAACAAGGACCGCCGCGTTCAGCCGCTGGTGACCTCCCAAAATGACGTGAGATCCGAGAACACGCTCGTAAAAGTCAGTGAGTTTTCCAATCAGTCGGTGCCATCGCCGCGGGCAACCTTGGCCAGTCAAGAAAACCAACCGCAGTCCAACCAGAATCTGGTGGAGGTTGTTCCCAATGAATCTCGCGGGGAGGAACCATCCTTTGAAATTATCGAGGAATCCGGTGAGCTGACGGTCGTTGTCCGTCGCAGCAAACTCCTACGGACAAAAGTGGACGTTTACCGCACGGCTGTGGTGGACTCCGGTATCTGTGATGTGGTCCAGTTCACCCCGCGGGAAATCTCGATTTTAGGTAAAAGCCAGGGGGCTACTCATGTGACGTTCTGGTTCCAAGACGAGCGCTATCGGCCGGTCACGTACCTTGTGCGAGTTACCCCCGACCCTGAAGTCGAAAAACAGCAGACCGAGCGTTACGAATTGCTGGAGTCACACCTGGCGAAGCTTTTCCCCGAAAGCAAGGTCGATTTGGTGGTCGTCGGCGACAAGCTGGTCGTTCGCGGCCAAGCCCGTGATGCCGCCGAGGCGGCCCAGATCATGGCCATTATTCGTGGAGAGCTTGTGAGGGCACGGGGCGTGATGGAGGGACAGGCTTCGGACCCGGTAGGACGGGAAGCGGCTGGTCAGGCCTTACCGGCGATTCAGGTGATCAATATGTTACGGATCCCCGGTCCGCCACAGGTGGCACTGAAGGTTAAGATTGCGGAGTTGAATCGCACGGCCGCCCGTAACTTCGGTGTCGATATGAGCCTGAATTTCGATCAAGGGAAGTTTCTCATTCAGTCGTTACTAAACCTTTCGTCCGGCGGCAGTGCCTCGATCCTTGGGAACTTCGATGGAGGGGATCTAAAGTTCGGCCTGCACTATCTGGAAGAACACGGCGTGGTACGCCTGCTCAGCGAGCCAACGTTGATTACCCTAAGTGGCCGCCCGGCTACCTTCATCGCCGGTGGCGAGTTTGCCGTGCCCACAACCGTGGGCGTGAATGGGGTGGGAGCGGTTACGACCGACTTCCGTGCCTATGGTGCCATCATTACGTTCCTGCCTACGGTGCTCGACAAAGACCTAATCCGGTTGGAAGTGGCACCCGAGTTCAGCCAGCTTGATACAAAAAACAAGGTCAACGGCACACCGGGCTTGCGGACGCGGGCCGTGACCACAACCGTCGAAATGCGAGAAGGACAAACCTTGGCCATCGCTGGTTTGCTCGACGATTCTATGACCGGCAATAACCAGGGCGACCTGCCCATCTTCAACCAAATCTTTGGACGACGAAGTCTGAGCCGCAACGAGACGGAGCTCATAATCCTTGTGACACCTGAATTGGTTCACCCCATGGAGCCGGAAGAAGTCCCGCCGTTGCCAGGTTTCGACGTAACAGAGCCGACCAATCACGAGTTCTACATCAAGGGTCACCTCGAAGGACGCCCAACGCAGGAATACGACAGCACCACCTGGCCACGGTTACGGCGACGCTACAACGCGGGTGGTCCGGCCAGGATTTCCGGGCCGTTCGGTCACGGGGAGTGAAAGAGTCTCACACGCTTAGGAATAGATCAAATCATCGCGAAAGATCATCAAGCAACTCACATTCGGGACAATTGCCATGGATGGTTATCAACGTTTGCGTCACCGAGGACTTAGTGGTAGCCTGCCCAGTATGGATGCTGCGGGATTGGCCAGCCTGTCGGCCAGACCCACATGGCTGTCGCGTGGGAGATGGGCGACGGGTCTCACTCTTGCCATTGCCCTGGTCGTGACAGGTTGCCATACGCCCAAGGTCTCCCACGAAGCGAAGATGGGACCGGTTTACGACCGGCCGTTTCCACTCGGGCAAGTGACCGACGCACATTGGGAGACCATGCAAACCAACGCCGAGGCCGCCGATTTCATCTTCTACGACCACGAGTTCGTGGGAGAGACGGCGGAATTGACGCCCTTGGGTCGTAAGCACCTCCTGTCAGTTGCCCTTCGCCTCGAACACGTGCCTTTCCCCATTGTGGTGGAAGAATCGCCACGCGGTGAAAATCCCCAATTGGACGAGAGTCGTCGGCAGACGATTATCAACCAATTGGCCCAATTAGGCCTTGATCGCACCATGGTCGAGGCCCGCACCGTTGTGGCACCCGCCTTCACGGAAGGATTGTCAGCCATCGAAGGTGAGGCGGCCTATTACCGGACACTCATGGACGGTAATTACGGCGTTGGTTCTTACGGCAGCCTCGGCCGGGGCTTCGGCGGCTGGCGGCGGTAAGGCATCACGCAGAGGAACGCCGAAAAGGCAGCTTACTTCGATCTAATGAAGACGTCACAGTTCGACCTAACGGCCTGGTGACCTGGCAGTTCACCCACGGGCCGTGTAGGCCTCTGCGAACTCCAGAACCCAGCGATCCACCGTTTCTTTAAAAGCGGACAGGTCGGCCTCGGCCAGCGGTTGATAGAAGCTGCGATGAAAAAGCTCTTTATCACGGACGGTGGCTTTTCCCACCAGATCGAGAACGTAGTACTCCGAGAATGGCCGGACTACCAGTTCTAGCCGGCTAAAGCGCTGTTGGGGGCTTTCACCCCGTCGCCATTGTAATTCATCCCGACTGACGGCACTCCCCCAGCCCCTTTCTGAAAATACCGATTCCAATGTGAAGCCAGGCAGATGCTCGATCAGCTTCTTGAGGCACTGCTCAATATACTCCGTCAGTTGCAGCCGCAGATCGCTATGACGTGTTCGAAGCTCCTGCTCAGTCAGGGCGCGCCGGATCTCGGCCTCCGCACGTTGCTTGCGGATTTGTTGACCACGTTCAATGGCTTTTTGCAATCGTTTTTCGAAATCGGTCATGGGACGATAAATACCTCGGCGCGACCGTTCCATTTCAAGGATGAGCCACGATCCCGGCTACTTAGGCGACAACCCCATCAATTTTATCATAACTGGTCCGGGGAATGCTGCCTGGCGTCGGTAAGAAGCCAAGTGCTCCAACTCGAAACTTTCAAATGCCTTTGGGGTGTCCCAATACACCTGCCCCCAAGGCATTAATCTGCTTCGCTCAAAATACCGGCGGGAGCCTTGACAGGCAAATTGGCCAGCTCGGAAATTGACTCCGCTTCGTCGATCACGGTCTGTTCAATGACCCGAATTGTCCGCCAGTGGCCCTGGAGGAATCGCACGAGGTAAATTACGCCTAGGGCACAGGTCCACAAGGTGGTGACAACCCACGAGAAGGTGATCCCGGCGCTCCAGGACGTGATTCCCCACCAGATCAAAACCGTTGGAATAGGCGACATCACCAGACCCACAAGCAGAATAAACCGCGTATCTCCGGCACCCCGCAACGCCCCGGAAAAGACGAGATTCATCGCGTCAAAGATGCAGTAAATCGCCACAAAGCGGAGTAGAACGATCACCAATTCCCGTAATGGGGCAAACTCGGCGGGATCGTGTCCGGCGCCGTAGGCAACAAGGAAGACATCGGGCGCAGCCACGTAGATAATCGCTAAAACCGCTGTGTAGATCACAGCCAGGTGAAAGGCCGTCCAAGTGGCTACCGCAGCCCGCCGCGGTCGATTGGCCCCCAACTCCTGACCAACCAACGTCGTCACGGCAATTGACAGCCCGATAGCGGGCACAAAGGCCACACTGTTGACATTGATCGCCAGATTTGTGGCCGCCGTGGCCATTTCACCGAGCCGTCCCACGAGAAGCAAAAATCCGGTGAAACCGGCCCCCTCTAAAAGCCACTGTAGCCCATTCGGCCCGCCAAACCGCCAAAGACGACGGAAAAGGGGCCCTTCAAACCGCCAGGCATCGCGCAGGCAGTATTCATCGTACCTACTGCCAGACATCAGAACCCCGTACCACACGACTTTGGCCCATTGGGCAACGGTGCTGGCCCAGGCCGCTCCTTCCACTCCTCCCTCGGGAAAGCCCAGATGACCGAAAATCCAAAGATAGTCCAGGACAAGATTCAATAAGGCGGCGCCTGTATCGACGATCATGACCGTCCGGGTGTCGCCGCGTCCCGTGAAAAAGCCGGCCTGGACGGACGAAAAGAGCATCGCCCCCACGGCGAGCATAGCGACCTGATAATATCGAGCCTCAAGCTCCGCCAACTCCGGCGGATGGCCAATCCACGAGAACATCTCGTACGCAAAAGGAATCGTCGCCATGAGAGGCGGAATGAATAGTAAGGCCGTCCAGTAGGCCTGCCCCAGGACCGGCCCCACCCGGTGGTAACGTTTGGCCCCCTGATACTGAGCCACGAAGGTGGTGACGTAGCTCACCAAACCCATTGCGAAGGCGGCCAACGTCCATTGGACCATTCCTGCGGGCAGGACGGCCGCGACAGCCCCGATGTCGTACCAAACGAGAAACATCCGGTCGGTGAAATTCATCACCGTCCACGAGGCGAATGAGATCACAAGCGGCATGGCGACGGTGAGGACCGTGCGGGCACCACACGGGCGTAGCCACCATCGACGCAGTCGCTTCAGCATAGAGACCCTCCTACGTGATGCAATTTCAACAGTCGGCAACTCCGTGATAACCCGCCCCGGTAACTGGTTTCCAACCTCCTAAGCCCTGCCCCAAATCTGACCCCAGCCCACCAAAATTGCCTGCGCTCGCGCGTGTCGGCGCAATACACGAATGACCATTGGTGTGCCGGTGACTGTACCGCTCGTTGAACAGGCCACCCCACAATGTGGGGTGAATTCGGAACTCAATTAGGGAGATGTAGCAATGATGGGTGCTTACTCCATTATAGCCAGCCGACTGGCTTTCGTCTGGTTGAGAGGCTTGGTTTGTCTATCAGCCGTGGTTACGCTTCCTCCCTTATTGGCGGGGGATA
>Ga0116181_1004165_pt1 | contig 10982 bp, 6 predicted proteins | sample AD_UKC075_MetaG_FD_89752 | JGI IMG/M metagenome (GOLD analysis project Ga0116181, IMG submission 89752) | Active sludge microbial communities of municipal wastewater-treating anaerobic digesters from USA - AD_UKC075_MetaG | ecosystem: Engineered > Bioreactor > Anaerobic > Digestate | place: USA...
CGCATCCGGTGCCATGCTTGTTACGAAAATACTTCATGAATTACGGCATCGCCAAGCCAAACTTGGCTGTGTTTCTCTTTGCATCGGTGGCGGACAAGGAATTGCCTTAATTGTAGAACGAGTTTAATCACCTCCTATGCTAAAGAAGTGGGGCTCTCAATGTCAGGGTCCCATTTCTTTATTAGGTTTTTGTAATTTCCCAATCAATGGAGATAAACAGGCTTTATTTTCTACATCGTAAATAACTTGGGAGCCCTACGCGTTTTTCCCATGGCGTGCCCCGTGTGAGAACTTGTAAAAACCATGGGAATAAACATTTTCGCAGTGTCTCTGGGTTTGGTAATAGGTCCGATATTTGTAGGGTTCCTAACAACTTACATGAGCTGGCGATGGCTGTTTTTTGTAGACGGCATTGCAGCCTTAACAGGAATCTTCCTCACACTTAGGTACATACCAAACTTCGAAGGCACACCTACAAAAATTGATTATCTGGGTGTGCTACTGTTTTCTTGTGTTTTCATCAACATTCTTACTGCTGGTAAGTCTGTCATCCAACTATGGATTTAACACACTCAGTCAAACACTCCTGCTTATTTCCATCTTGTCACTGTTGCCTCTTGCTGCCTTTGAAGTTTGACTTTCCTATGCACAACTAATGCGATTGACTGTTGACTGAATACCCCTGTGCTTTACGTCGCCTATGCCATATAATTATCTCAAAATGGATAATTCGGGGTGAGAACGGTGTTCAAAAAAACTATGACCTGGATACTGATTTTCTTTCTTGCCTGCTCAGGCATGATCATGGCTAATGAATCAGGTGAATCACTTCCTGAAGAACCAACGATGACACCTAGGATAGAGATTGATGACAGCTTAACGTTTCCTAAAGGTGCCACTCTAAAGTTTTACGTGAGTGATGCATGCCGTGGGAAAAACATCATCGGTGACTTTAACGGCGACTATGAAGCACTAAAAACTTCCTACGTGAACGGTGCCCTAACTACAACTACTGTGCAAACAGGAGGAAATTACTTTGTCGACTGTTCTGACATAACACCTCCCAGCTTGGACATCGACAACCCGAATTACATCTACCTGTACAACGTGGACGGCATCGGCAAGATTAACTATGTGGATGATAAGACTCAAGTTAACGAAGATGCATTGTCTTTTACCATAAACGGCAAACCTGTACATTTTCTCGAAAAGACAAAGGATTACGCAACATTTGAGTTACCACCGGACATAAGTGAAGAAAGTGTAGCTGAGCTAACCATATCAGACAACGCAGGAAACAGTATGAAGCTGTCCAGAAAAGTCAAATTGATTCCTAGAACATCTTACTCATTTACCATACTTGACAGTGACCGTGAATACTTGAAGATACAGATGAATTTCAAGAACCCTGACATCGTACGTATTAAGAGTGCATTAGTTACCACAGAAATCCGTGCAAACGGCGCTTTCAAAGACTTTGCCTATTATCAAGGTAAAGTTGACCAAACAAACAATATCGTTGAGGTTCCCTTCAACATGCATGTGTCTCAGGGACCCGGCGTAGAAGAGTCCATGTTCAGCTTTGAAATTGAAATTGAATACAACTCGGGACCTGCGGAGTTTAGACAAGAGCGTATTTCTTTGCCCATAGATGCTTTTGGAATGATTCAAGCTTCCATCGAGCAAAGCTCCGTAAAACTCACTGAAGACGGTAAGAAGCTCCTCATAACATGGCAAGGAGTTAATGCTCCAAAGCTAATAAGCTCAGCAGAAAAGTACCTTGGCAAGATAACCTCCTACACCATAAATATCCAACAGGAGTCTGATAAAGCAAGGTCAGTAATAACCGGATTTGACGAACTAGTCTTGCATCTGCCTCAACCCGTCTACCATGATTCTGCAAGTCACTCAGTGTATTTCGAGCTGCCATCCAGCACCAACACTGCTTTGTACACCGTGGTACTGGACGTGAAAACCGACAGTGGTCTTCTTAGCACCATCGAACTAGGGAACTTAGCCGTTTCGCAAAAAAACCCCATTACGTTAACCGTCACTCCCCCATATGTAATCAGCAACATCACTATTGGTAATGGCTCTCCAATGGTCAGCAAGGACGGTTTTGTATCGTTCTCCACCCCACAGGCAGTTCTCTCGTATCCGTTCTATTCAGGTGTTAGTACCGAAATCAAACCAGCTGTGGAATATGGCTCCTTCAAAGACAAAGAGATTTACACAGCAACCCTGTCATCAAATATTCCTGGCTTCGCACCCATAAATGCAGAGGTCATCTTCGGAGGAACATTGGCATTGGAAGTTCCAACAGTCGTCAATGACGCAGAGCTGCGAGACATTTTAATCAACGGGGTTTCCATGAAGGAGGCCGACCCAGAAGGTTTTAAGTACACTTTATCCACGAGCCAACTAGTCATAAGCGACGTGTATTTTGATATGGATATAAAGCTCGTCTATGAGATTAAAGAAGAAAAACAAGCTAAGATTGATCTCATAGTCGGTAAAGGCGGGTTTGTTTCGCCCCAGGTAAGCAGCGCCACAATCGGATCTCAGATTCACTTCACTGTGACACCCGACACACATTACACAGTAGAAACCATAAAGATTAACGAACAATCAATCGCACCAACCACATCTTTTGACGTGGTTATCCAAGGGAATACCAAGATAGAGGTTAACTTTAAAAGAGTTGACACGGTACTAATCCTAAAAGTCAACGATCCAACCATGATCATTAATGGCGAAACCCAGGTAAAACTTGATTCACCTCCCGTCATAAAAAACAGTCGCACGCTTCTGCCCATACGTGCAGTTGCTGAAGCTCTCGGTGCTAAGGTTGCTTGGAATGAATCAGAAAAGAAGGTAACCATAACCAGTAGTGGCACACTTATAGAGATGTGGATCGGCAAAAGCATGGCTTATTTAAACGGAAAACAGGTGCCCATAGATACTCAGAATAAAAACGTCGCTCCTGAAATCATAAATGGCAGGACCATGGTACCTGTCAGGTTTGTTGCTGAATCTCTTGGAGCAACGGTGAACTGGGATGAAAAAACCAAGACAATTACCATAGTGCAGCCCATTTCATAGACGTTATTCGCAGAATTCTCATGCTGGAAAAGCAACTTAAAACGAGCAACCGAACCATTCTCGTGGATTTTTGAAAAACGTCGCAACGATGCCAGGTTGAAAGACTCGATTCCTCTGTGAGTAAAACATCCTTGCACACTTATAGGAAAACACGCATTTTTTAGAATTCGTGAAAATTAACAAGTTACCATTAGAGTCCAAGAGAAAAAGGAGGAACGAAACACGGATGTGTGTTTTGTTATAGGTCCTACAAACCACGTCAGTGCGCAGAAACGCCATATTTGTTGTTTCTGTCTCGGAGTGTCATCCCTTAAGGCAAAAGAGCTTCTTCTCATAGGCTGCGATTCATCTGTCAGTGCAGCATTGATTACATGCAACCCAAAGGGCTCAATAAGTCTAGCATCGCTAGGTTATGTTTTCCCTCTTCGAAGAAGAGAATATCACCAGGAACTACTTTACTAGGCAGTAATTTCCTTTCGTCACCATGTCGTAGTACTTTTGCATAAAACGGTAACATGTTCTTCAGGTTTTAGGTGTCGCTTTCGGTCTGAAACCCTGCCATAAGCTAAAAACAGCGTTTATTATTATCACAAGTATGATAGGCGGACCTGTTAAGGCTTTGCCGCTAACAATGGACAATGTACTAGCTACCATAAGAGAATGGCTAAAAAGTTCGTGAAGCTATCTCTGAGAACCTTCGCCATAATGGTGTCTCCTTCAGTTTCTTGATTTCATTAGGCTCTTACTTCTGCAGTCCTTGTTGAGCTTCTTCCTAATTAGGTCATCGTCGTGACGTACCAAGGATTTAGTACAACTTTTCTATGCCCTATTCCTATACGTTTTCTGCACGCATGTTCTCACACCTCTTGCTTGCAGCGGAGCCACGGAAGACGGACTACATATCATTAAGGCAAGGAAAGTAAACAGTTTAATCCCTGAAGCACACTTGTAGAACTTGGGTTCTTTAACTCAACAATTGCATTAGTCAGTGTGCAGAACATTATTCCTCTGCATCCGCTAGTTTTGAAATGGTAGATTTCTCTCTGCTTGGGAAAAATGCAGATACGACTAGAATTAAGCTAATCACAATGACAGCTATGAAAACTTATCTAAAATGATTCTTAGCTCGAGGGGCGTCACGGAAGAAGAAACCGATAGAAAACATCAAATTAACCAAAGAGTACGGCTCTGAGCGCGTTGTACGAAAGTAACTTCAGGTTCTGTATTTTACCTAATCCCGCTATGAATGGAGCAAGGGCATAGTAACGGACACAAAGCGAGCAATTGTAATTGCCTCAATCCCAAATCTATCAAAGGGACCTTCTGTCCTGTGTTAATATGTTCTCGTTTGGCGAAATGGAGTTTTCTCTTTTTACCTTTTTCCTCAGTAGATGGCAAATCTCGTAGTTAAGCGAATTCCAACCTATGGCTGCCAAGTAAAGCAAAAGAAGAAAGACAGGAACAGATACAGGGTTCCCTAGAGTTGCAATAGCTTCCATGACAAAAATTAAGGAATTACAAAGTAAGCACGGTATAACCACTGACCCCGTCTCTACGAAGATCCCAAAAAAATGCTAAAGCGTATGCCCATGTGTTATATCAGGCAAGAACCACGTTGAGATATTTATATAAGCGAAGAAAGATAGTCACTATCAGGCTCAAACTCATTGCAGTTTTCTGCCTTTCAATTGTTTAAGACGATTTAAGGTACCTACATTAAAGTGCAATTAAAAGAAAATAATCGGGCTCCTTCCATGGAAAGTCGGAAGGAGCCCCACATAAATCACATTAAACCCTATGGTGTCACAGAGAGAGCTTAATCTCCGCCTGAATCGTCTTGAATGCTCAACACCTTCCCAACATCACCGCTGGCCGTGAACTTGCTCTTTTCGTCGTAATCCGTGGCAAGCCCGCATTTCCGGTAATTTCTCACGTCACCGCTCACAGTTCCCGAAAAATGACCAGGAACGAACGGCCCACCACCTGAATAGGTGCCAGTAAACGTACCAGAGTAAAATTCTCCATACTTGCAACTACCAGAGCTCCATTCAGAGCTGACAGCAAAATTGAACGTAATACTCGTTGGTTTGCTATCTTGCGTATTGTAAGAACCTAGCACAGTTTCTGAATATCTTGCTGTTGGTAATGGCGGATCACAGGTGCCTACAGTTCCGACGTCGTTTATAGGAGACCCCAGTGAAATGTACATACTAAGAGATTTAGAAGCAGGCCACTTTCCGTTTACCCAACGAGGGAGACCGCCAGCTGTGAAGTTGTACCGTCCAGTGCAGCTTCTAACTTTATCTACATAAACAGGCACGTCCGTATTAGACTTGTACTCATATTGTTGACCCGTGTACACAACAACGGGATTGGGACCAATCTCCAAGTTGGTTCCCAATTTTACTTTGATTTGATTTTCACTCCAGCTTATTATGTCTGCCTTTTGATCAGAAATCGTAACTCTGCTCTTAGCTGTTGGCTGTTTACCAAAGGCAGATCCTTCGATAGTAATAGTCGTGTTTTGATCAGGTAAAATAGATTGCGGAGAAACCGATGAAACAAAAGGAGCAGCAGATATTGTAGCACTAACCTCAAATTTGTCCCGTAATGAACTGCTCTCATTGAAATCTCGCAAATATACTTGTATACTGATGCTTTCGCGTCCCTGTGCATCTGCAAGTGTAGCGGAGCGTACTTCAGATAGCGGTATATCTACCTTGACATGTTTGGTGTTAGAAGAATCCAACTGCGCAGCTGGCAGTGTAATATCCTGTGCTTTGTAATATACTTCTTTGGCCCCAAAATCTCCGTGAGCTACGACTCTGGTTATTAAAGTAACCTTGGCAGGTGAGAAATCAGCATTCCAAGCCGGTAGGTCAATACCTATGCTGTCTACGGAACTTGGCACGACATCAATTGGCTTGTCTTTCATAACCCATTCATAGCCAGACGGAGTAGACGGTCTAAAGTGTAAAAATGCCATTCTTGCTTTGTGCTTAGTATCTTTGTTTGTCCAGTAAAATGCAAATTCTCCTTCAGCACTACCTAACTTTTCGTCAGCCCCCGGAGCGTGTATGGTCTGCAATGTCTTAGGTGATGTCATTGGTTCGTCTATCCATATAATAGGCGCGAGTTGCCGTTTTAAACTGACCTGGTCTAGTCGCTCATTGAGCCATTGCCAGGTAATATCGGAATACATGGCATGGTCCATGTTTTCGCTATCATTAGGCTGATTCTTTGGATCGTGGATGATAAGCGTTTCACCACCATCTTTATACCCGACCACCAATACTGCATGAAAACTAGTTCGTGCATAGTACCTTAATATCACAGGGTGTCCAGCGTCAAGTTGCCTGAGCAATTCCCATTTGAGGTGCTCATTAGATATGGAAGTTCAAAAAGGTCCCTCCTCGCTAAGTCCAGGCGGTTAGCAAGGAGGGACCAAAGCTTACTTTAGGCGAACTTTGTTTAGTATTTAATCGTTACTGTCTTCGTATCTCCGTTCCAATCAACCGCTGCGCCCAGTTGCTCTGTAACAAACCTTAAAGGCACCATCGTACGTGAATTGATAATCTGAGGTGGCACATCCAATTCTTTTGTCTTCCCGTTAACTGTCGCTTGCTTCTTATCTATGGTAAGCACAATCGTTGTATTTCTAAGCTTTATAGTGACCTTTCTTGCATTCCCATCCCAGTCAACCGTGCCGCCCATTTCCTCGATAATCGCTCTTATAGGTAGTAGCGTACGTCCTTTTATTATGACTGGCACTGTTGCCCTACCTGGGTCTATCTCCTTCTTAACGCCGTTTACGGTCATATACGCGTTTCCTATTTGCAGAACAATAGTTACCCTACCAGTCGGTGTGGTGGAACCAGACTCGTACGTGACAGTCTTTTTTATGGTCACCGTGTCCCCTGCTTTATTTGTAACTTGAATTGTTATAGTATTGGTACCTTTATTTAAAGTGACTACAGCTGTGAAGTTACCTGAGGAGTCTACGCTCACCTGCTTGCCATTCACAGTCACGATGGACCCTACGTCCACTTTACCACTAAACGTGAACGACGAATTAGTCACCTTCTGGTTATCGGTAATGTTTACTACTGGTGCCGGTGCTTTGGGGATAACAGTTACCTCGTTCGATGCAGCCGAGAGCGAACCATCCTTATAAACCACTTTGAAAATGTAGTAGTAAGTGTGGCCGTTCTCTACATTCTCATCGATGTAATTTGTTTCCTTTATGGCAAAGTCAAAAGCCGGATCTTCGTAAATGCCCGACTGTGTAGACCTGTAAAGATAGTATCCCGAAACATTGCTGGTGTCCGCAGGAGGATCCCACTCCAAATAAACCTTTCCATTCCCTGGATATGCCCTCAGTCCCGTAGAAGGCTTCGTCGGCGTAGTAGTGCCACCGCCCGTTCCAGTACCACCGCTGGAAACACAAACATTGTCAAAATAGGCATAGCTTGCATAGGTCATTAACCCAATTTTTCCCGCCTTGTATGTGCTATCATTCGCGGAAAGGATTTCTTTTCCATCCATGTAAACCTTCAACGTGCTACCTGCAGCACTAATGCTCACATGATATTTTTGGCCTGTACTAAACGAATTTACCTTGTCTATTGCCAAGACCTGGAAGGGCTGGCCATTTACAATTTTATCTATTCTTCTAAAGGGACCATTGTTCGTCGAATCCGCAACCATGATAAACCTGTAGTAGTTGTTCTTATCCTGGTACCTAAAGATTGCGCCTACGCCGTCATTATCGTCAGGCGTTACATCGAATGAGAATGTGTAATCTGACCAGCTTGCGCTCCCTGCAATAATATTTGTCCCCTGGAAATAATCGTACTCTTTATCACTCCTGTAGACGTTGCTGTTCTGGTAAAGTTGCCCATTCCTTATCTCCCAGGAAGAGCCAGAAGCGTCATCCACAACAGTCCAATTGGAACCAATGGCAGTTCTTTCAAAATTGTCGGAGAACAAATCACAGCTCTGCGCAGCCACATTAGACGCTACGTAGCTGCCTTTTACAAAATCTCTCTGCACCGCACTGTATATCTTTAGCTCATCGTATTTCCCTATTAGTGAGTTTGGACCATAGGGCCAGTTATTCTGATACGGCGTTTGCCCAGCGGAGAACAGGATAGAGGTAGGTTCTGCACTTTTCACAACTGGGGTTAAACCCGCAAGCGGCAAAATCAGCCCCAGTACCAACGCCGCCACAATCACTTTGGTTAGCACTTTTTTCATAATTTCGCCTCCATGGGTGAAACATATTCAAAGTATACCAAAACAACTTCTCTAATTCAATATGTAAACGACTAACTTTTATACGAACTTATACGAGGAACAGTGAAGTGCATTTTTAGACAGGTGCACAGAAACCTGCGTTCTCAAGAACGGGTTGCCTTACCCACCAAAAAGTGAACCAAGCATCTCCTGTGCCAAAGCCAAAGGTGCCCAAAAGATACATCTTCAAAGCGGAGAAAGTGCTATCTTTAATAATAGTTTAAGTGGAAAACCATAGGGAGGTAGGTAACTGTGAAAGGTACATTTGGAAGAGTACTGGAGGTTGATCTTTCCTCAAGAAAAGTTCAAATACAACAAATAGAAGACGAAATACTGTACGATTACATAGGTGGCTTGGGACTTGCCACCCGTCTGCTTTTCGATCTCACCGAACCCCAAATCGACCCGCTTTCAGAAAAAAACGTTCTGGTCATTGCTCCGGGATTGTTGGTAGGTAGTGGCCTTCCCACTGCTTCCAAGACCACTCTTACCTTTAAGTCGCCTCTGACCAACGGTTTCGGTAGAAGCGTGGCAGGTGCGTACCTGGGTGCTGAACTTAGGAAAGCTGGTTACGATGCACTGGTAATCAAAGGAAAGAGCGAAGAACCAGTTTATCTTTTTATTGACGACGATAACGTTGAAATAAGAGACGCTTCCCATCTCTGGGGAAAGGACGCTTTGGAAACCCAAGAGCTACTAAAAATGGAACTGGGAAACGTAAGAACTGGTGCCATCGGTTACTCAGGCGAAAAACTGTCTAAGATCTCGGGTGTTGATTTTGAAGAAAGGCAAGCAGCGAGAGCCGGTGGCGGAGCTGTCATGGGAAGCAAAATGTTGAAAGCTATCGCAGTAAGAGGAACTAAGAACATACCCTACGCCGACGTGGAAGCCTTGCGAGAAGCCATAAAGAGGTGGAGTCAGAAGATAGTGGGAAGCCCCGTGGCAGAGCTCGACATGAAATACGGATCTGGAGAATTCTACGAATGGGTAAACAAGATAATGGGTGTTTTCCCTGTTAAGAACTGGCAGCAGAGCTACTTTGAAGACAGCTTTACCGCCCATCCAGACGGCAAATCGCATCTGGACCCATATTACTGGGCTCCCCTTTACACAGAAAAACACCATCCTTGTCCCAACTGCAACAAGCCTTGCGGTAGGCACATTGTAATCAAAGAAGGAAAATATGCCCCACTACGGGTTGAGGGTGTGGAATATGAGCTTCTCTATTCATTAGGCGGAGTGTTGGGCATTGAAGACATTGAAGTAACAGCCAAACTCAACAGCATCTGCGACAAGGCAGGTCTTGATGCCATATCCGCTGGAGTTACCGTCGCTTGGGCAATGGAAGCCTATGAACGAGGACTATTAACAAAAGAAGACACTGACGGAATCGACCTAAGATTTGGCGATGGCGACGCTACCGTTGCAGCCATGGAAAAACTGGCTAAAAGGGAAGGAAAGTTGGGAGAACTTTTGTTCAACGGCGTAAAAGAAGCTTCCCAAAAGCTTGGCAAAGGTTCTGAGGAATTCGCCTTGGAAATAAAGGGCTTGGAACCTCCTGCGTACGATGTCAGGGGTCTAAAAGGAATGGCATTAGCTTTAGCTGTTTCAGTCAGAGGCGCATGCCACCTCACAGGTGGAATTTACGCACCAGAGCTTACCGGCTCTTTCTGGAAGCTTAGCAACATTGATCGACTTTCATCTGAATGGAAAGGTTACGAAGTAAAGACCGGTGAAGACTTCATGACCGTCTACGACACACTTGGGCTTTGCAAATTCTCACGCAGCTTGTTCTGGTTAGAGGACGAAGTACTGGATGCCGTCGAGGCTGTAACGGGCAGCAGGTTCACCATAGAACAACTAATGGCTCTAGGTGAAAGAGTTTACAACCTTCAAAGGCTTTTCAACATACGTGAAGGCTTTTCAAGAAAAGACGACTATTTGCCTCACAGGGTTACTCACGAACCCATATCAAACGGCGTTAGCAAAGGCAGTTACGTCTCTGAAGAGGAGTTCCAAGACATGCTTGATCAGTACTACATGGCAAGAGGCTGGTCAAAAGAAGGCGTCCCCACAAAAATGCACCTAAAGAGACTCGGACTTTCCAAAGAAGCAGAAGTTTTCGGAGCACCCATATAGAAACAGAAATTACCGGAGCCTATTTACGACTTGCACTTTACCAATTGTTGAAGCAATTGCGTGCTCATGCCAAGATATGCTCGAAGGTTTGTTAATAGTCACGGTTCCGTTTGTGAAATGGGATATCTGTAACAAATCGTCACGTACATAACCAATTTTGTTAGGTTAAGCCCAATTTCGATCCACATTCAAAGAAACTTGACTGCCTCAGGCTTGCATTTTTCAGGCACTCTGACATCTTGTGTGCCATGAGACTAAAAATAAAGCAGTGGCGCGAAGAGCGGTCGATATTCAGAATGTATGGTAAGTACTTCATTGTTAAAATTCTATTTGCTAAAATGTTTAAGTTATATGACTTCTTTGCACCAGGCATTCGCCTGCATAGCGGTTGGTAGAGCTTCGTCTTTCTATAGAGCAGAATGGTCCTTACTGTCAATTGGTTTGCC
>Ga0116181_1004169_pt1 | contig 10965 bp, 6 predicted proteins | sample AD_UKC075_MetaG_FD_89752 | JGI IMG/M metagenome (GOLD analysis project Ga0116181, IMG submission 89752) | Active sludge microbial communities of municipal wastewater-treating anaerobic digesters from USA - AD_UKC075_MetaG | ecosystem: Engineered > Bioreactor > Anaerobic > Digestate | place: USA...
CCAGTTGTTGCAGACAAACATATCTTCGAAAATATGGGACTTAACTTCACATTCAGAGCCAGAAGTGGAGAGCCTTATACAAAATATTTGAACGTAGTAAGTAATACCATTCAAGGTGGAGTTCAACAATCTCGTATTCCTTGGCACTACATGCTTGATGCAAGATTGGAAAAACAATTCGATATTTACTTTGGTAAAAAAGCTGCAGAAGGTTCTGCACCTAAAAAACCATTAGGCTTAATGGCATTCATGTATGTAACCAATATTCTTAATACTCGTGATGTGTTAGGTGTATATCCATATACCGGACGCCCGGATGATAATGGTTACTTAACATCACCACAAGGACAACAAGTGGCAAACAACCAAATTAATCCTCAAGGATACATTGACCTATATACTATTTCTAATCAAAACTCTGGATTTATTAATAATCCACGTAGAATTAACTTAGGTATTCAATTAAACTTCTAAAATTTACTTAGTACATAAATTCAAGTAGCAAACTATGATTAGTAACAAAATGAAAGCCTTAGTAGCCGTTGTAGCACTTACTGTGGGAGCCACAGAAGGTTATGCATTGCCTACTATAGGTATGAAGGGACAGAAGCAGGTACTAAAATCAACAGCTGCGGATTGTAGCCCCGCAACAGCCGCTATTGATTTGGACATCAATAACGTAAAAGCACGTCTTATGACGGGTGGAGACATGTGGTGGGATCAAGGAACTACAAATGCCGCTTACGAAATTCCAAAAGGCTCCAGAAAGAATGCATTATTTGCAGGTTCTTGCTGGGTAGGTGGTATTCAAAATGGTTCTCTCAAAGTTGCAGCACAGCTCTTTAGAGCAGCGGGCAATGACTACTGGCCAGGCCCATTAAATTATAATGGCGGTACGTATGAAATTTCTAAAAATACCTGTAATGAATGGGATAAATTTTGGAAACTAGATCGAGTACTGGTAAATGAATGGAAAGAGTTAACAAAGTCTGGAGATAAAAATTTAATCAGCAACTATAAAGTTGAAAAATTCCGTAAAATCTGGGAATGGCCTGCAAGAGGTAATGGTTTAGGAACTGATCCTAATCAACCGACTAATACTAACGACTGGAAGGCTGTAGGTTCCACAAACTCTATACTTGAATTAGACGATAGAGATTATGCACCATTTATCAATAATAACGTTCAAGGTGTAAATAACCCACAAGATGTTTATAATCCAGAATTGGGCGACTATCCGAATATGGAAGATCCGGGACGTGGCGACCAAATGGTATGGTGGGTATTCAATGATCGTGGTAATACAAAACTTCAAACTAAAAGTGAATCGATAGGTATCGAAATTCAAACTTCTGCTTTTGCTTTCTCTACAAAAGACTTTTTGAATGATGCAACCTTTTATAACTATCGTGTAATTAACCGTGCCGGTTTAACTCTAGACAGTGCTTTTATGGCAACTTGGACTGATGCGGATCTTGGCTATGCTTTTGATGATTATATTGGTGCTGATACCATCAGAGGTCTTGGCATACTTTATAATGCTACCAACATTGACGGTAATGGCGAACCTACCTCTTATGGATCTAATCCTCCTATGGTCGGTGTCGATTTCTTTATAGGTCCTCAACGTTATTTTCATAATGCATTAACTGGAAAAGAAGACACTGTTAAGTTAAAAATGCAGGCATTTACTTATTTCACCAACAGTAGTCCTATCGCGGAATTATCGGATCCTAACAATGGAGTAGATGTTTATTTCTACATGACAGGCTCTCGACGTAATGGTCAATTGTTTAACTATGATTTTGATGGTACTGCTGGTGTTCCTTGTAGTGGTCTAGGTTCTGGCAATCCTATCAAATTTGTATTTGCTGGCGATGTAAACTCTGGTTGGTCAGAATGTGTTTGTCAAAATGCCCCTGGTGATCGTCGTTTCATTCACTCTGCTGGCCCTTTCCAACTTCGTCCTGGTGATGTAAATGACATTATCATCGGTGCAGTATGGGTGGCTAATGCTGGCGGATGTCCTACAGGTAATTTCAAAAAAATTCGTGTTGCGGATGATTTAACGCAAGACTTATTTGATAATAACTTTAAAACTATTGAAGGACCTGAAACTCCAAGAGTAGTTTATCGTGAAATGGATAGAAAAGTAATTTTTTACTTACAAAACGATAGAAACAGCACGAACTATATGGAGAAATATGGTTATGAACCCGATTCTGCAAAATACTCAGTTCGCGTTTCTAAAGCTTCTCGTCTAGGTTTTACTGGAAAAGATACCCTCTATCAATTTGAAGGATATCGTGTTTTCCAATTGAAAAACTCTTTCATTACACCTGCGCAGATTTTTGATGAAAATGGTAAATTAGATGAATCGGTAGCTAAAGAAGTTTTCCAATGTGATATAAAGAATGGAGTAGCTCAGATAGTTAACTGGAATAAAAACATCGATATTGATGGTTGTGATTCTTGTTATACACCGGTTATAAAAGTAAATGGTAGTGATACCGGAATCGCTCATAGCTTTGAAATTTCACAAGATGCCTTTGCTCAAGGTGATGATAAACGATTAGTAAACTATAAGTCGTACTATTTTATAGCTATATCGTATGCCTATAACAACTTTGCTAACTTTAGTCCACTTAACGAACCAGGCACACAAGACAAAGCTTATATTGAAAGTGCTCACGGTCCTGGAGGTGCGCCGTTGAGTGATCAAATTTTAACTGTAATGCCTAATCCTGCAAATGGCAATATGGGTACAGTTTTAAATGCTGATTATGGAAGTGGTGTTGTAATTACACAATTAGAAGGTAAAGGAAATGGTGGTTTTGATGTACAACTTAGTAAGTTCTCTGAAACCGAAGCAATGTCATCTGTAAATGGGTATCAATCGAAACAACCAATTTATGACAGTGGTCGTGGTCCAGTTCGAGTGAAAGTAATTGACCCATTAAAAGTAAAGTCAGGTCAATGGAGATTATACTTAGTAAAGGATACTTCTAAAACAGGTAACTTCTCTCAAGTAGCTCCTTCTCCGGATACTTCCTCTAAAAATGTAGTTGCAGAAAATGCTAAATGGGTTTTAGTTAGAAATGGTGATTTTGCAAATCCAATTTATAGTGAGAGAAATCTTGATAAATTAAACGAACAAATTATAGAGGATTATGGTTTATCACTATCTATTAATCAAACTCAAGCTCCAAGCTATAGTCAAATTAGTAGAAAACTAGGGGGTAATGATAATGGTTATTTAACTTCTGATATCACTTATGAAAATCCAGGTGTATTATGGTTAGCTGGGGTGCCTGATGGCGAGAAAGAATCAGCCCTAAACTGGATTAGAAGTGGTGGATATACTAGAAATTCTCAAGACCCACCAGTGCCTTGTAATGCTGATGATAATAACGGAGATACATTACAGTTCTATGAAAAAATGTTTGCAAATAGTGTTCAAATAGCAGCATCATGGGCTCCATATTCTTTGGCTGCGGTAGAATATAACTTTGCGTGTGGTATGGGTGTTGCAGCTCGTTCCTCTCAAGGAAGATTGTTCGATATTCATAGTGTTGATTTAGTATTTACTTCTGATACTACTAAATGGAGCCGTTGTATCGTATTAGAAACAAGTAGTGATGGCGGAGTTACATCAGGTACTTCTCCTTTGTCAGAAGGAGGTGCTTTGAAATTTAACTTAAGAAGCCATAAGTCTTGGAATCTAGAAATAGATAGCAAAGGGAATCCTATTTATTCAACTGGAGCTAAAGATACTGGCTATTCATATTTCCCAGGTTATGCAATCAATCAAGAAACAGGTGAGCGTTTAAACATTGTGTTTGGTGAAGATTCTTATTTACAATCAGACAATGGTCGTGATATGTTATGGAATCCAACCTCAACAATGATTGATGCTAATGGTAATCCTATCTTTGGGGGTAAACATTTTGTGTATATTTCTAAATCTAAGTATGATGGTTGTGACGAATTAGGAAAAATGATTGCAGCTCGTAATCTTAAATCTAGTTGGGCATTCCAATCATTTATGTGGGCAGGTATTCCATTGGCAAGTTCTTTTACTCCAATGTTACCATTAAAAGATGGTTTGATACCAACTACTACAAGATTACGTTTTCGTGTAGCACGTCCTTACGCATATTATGTTGCGCCGGGTGTAGTAGCAGACAATACATTTAATGTTCCGGGCTTCCCTAAATATCAGTTTACAACCGATGATTTAGCACCAATGAAACTTAGCGATGCTACGAATCCGTATTCTTCAGATAAACAAAAATTATTAGATAGAATGCATGTAGTACCAAATCCATACTATGCTTATAATGGATATGAAAAGAATCGTTTGGATACAAGAGTACGTATCATTAACCTTCCTAAAAAGGCATCGATTCAAATCTATTCATTAGATGGTTCAGTTATTAAAACATTGTCAAAAGATGATGACTTGCCTTATATCGATTGGGATATTCGTAACATGAAAGGATTACCTATAGCAAGTGGCATGTATTTAATTCACATTAAAGCAGACGGTATTGGAGAAAGAGTAGTGAAATGGTTTGGAGCTATGCGTCCAATAGATGTGAACTCTTACTAAAATTAAACAGGAGGTTGATAGGCTTCTACCAACCTCCTTTCAATTAACTAAAACAAGCATAACATAAAATAGTTTATGAAACGTTTTTTTACTAAATCAACAGCAGTAATTTACTTGCTTGGATTATCAGCTACAACTACGTTTGCAGGTAATAAAGATCGTACCGGACAATCAGGTGCTACAGAGTTACTCATTAATCCTTGGGGGTTATCAACGGGTGTATTTGGAATGAATACAGCTTACGTGGGGGGGATAGATGCCATGAAAACAAACATTGCAGGCCTTGCTTTTGTTAGAAATACTGAAGTTGGATTATCAAGATCTGAAATTCTTAGTGGCTCAGGAATTGGTGTTAATAATGCTGCAATCGCTCAAAAAATCGGCAACTTTGGTGTGTTAGGTTTCAATGTAATGTCAGTTAGCTTTGGAGAGATAACCAAGACAGATTGGAATTACCCTGAAGGTGGTATTGGAACTTACAAACCTCAATTCTTAAACATCAGCTTAGGATTTGCCAAACAATTTTCAGAAAGTATTTACGCAGGTATAGCAGGCACTTTTGTTTCAGAGCAAATTTCTAATATCAATGCAAGTGGTGCCGCTTTTGAAGCAGGCGTACAGTATGTAACCGGTAAAAGAGATAATTTCCATTTTGGAGTTACATTAAGAAACGTTGGTACGAATATGCGATTCAACGGTAGTGGTTTTGCTGTAGAGTCTCCTATGCCGGATGCGAGCGATCCTTCAACAAGAATGAGTCTTCGTGTTCCAACTGAGAAATTTGAGATGCCTACTTATTTAAACTTTGGGGTAGCGTATGATATTTATTTAGATGAAAATCTTACAAAGTCTGAAGATGAAAAACCCAAACATCGGTTGACTCCTATGTTTTCGTTTACTTCTAATTCTTTCTTAAATGATTATTATGGCGGAGGATTAGAGTATGCGTTCAAAGAAACCTTTATGCTAAGAGGTGCTTATCGTTATGAGAAAGACATCAATAATGCAGCAACCCCTAGTACATTTTATACCGGCATAAGTGCTGGAGCATCAATTCAAAAATCTATTGGTAAAAACGGACCAATATTAGCTATTGATTACTCTTATAGAGCTACTCAACGTCCGGCTAATGGCGTACATGTAGTAACACTTCGTTTGATGACTTTAGCAAAAGCAAAGGATAGCGAATCGGCTGAATAAAATTTTGTAATATTGCATTTCAACAACGCTTCAACTTAACCGGAAGCGTTGTTATTTTTTTAAATTATCTTAGAAAATAACAAATTACTATGTCCACGTTGAATTATGTGACACAAGAAACACTAGACCAGATGAGAGAAGATCTGGGATATTTAAAATCTACCGGTAGAGCAGAAATAGCAGATGCCATTAAAGAAGCAAGAGAAAAAGGTGACTTGAAGGAAAATGCTGAATATGATGCTGCAAAAGAAGCTCAAGGGCTTCACGAAGCAAAAATTGCTCAGTTAGAATCAGCGATTGCCACAGCCAGAGTGATTGATATTAAAGATGTTGATACCAGTAAGGTTTCTATTTTAAGTAAAGTACAGGTTACCAATTTAGGTACCAAAAAAACAGTTACTTACCAATTAGTTTCAGAGACTGAAGCCGATTTAAAATCGGGTAAAATTTCAGTAACTTCACCTATTGGAAAAGGATTATTAGGCAAGAATGTGGGCGATATTGCAGAAATTGAAGTGCCTGCAGGTAAGCTTAAATTCAAAGTTGAAAACATATCCATCTAATGGCAACTATATTCTCAAAAATCATCGCCGGAGAAATACCATCCTATAAAATTCTTGAGGATAATAACTTCTATGCATTCTTAGATATTTTTCCTTTAGTAGAAGGTCATGTGCTAGTAATTCCGAAATTGGAAGTAGATAAGTTGTTTGATGTAGATGATGCACTTCTAAGTAAATGGTTAGTTTTTGCAAAACCGATTGCTAAAGCTATTGAAAAATCTTTTGATTGTAATAGATGTGGTATTAGTGTTGTTGGGCTTGAAGTTCCTCATGCACATATGCATTTGATTCCCATCAATACAGTTGATGACTTGAATTTTACTCGACCAAAACTATCATTAAATACTGAAAAATTAAAAGCCATTCAAGAGTTAATAATAAGTAACCTATAACTTTTGTACCGATATAGCTTTTGGCTAAGCTTAAGCTTTGAGGGATATTACAATTATCTAACACCAAATTATTTCATCCATTGATTGTTGTTACAGGAGCATCTGGGTTTTTAGGTCAGCATTTGGTAACTCGTTTGTCGAAAAGCGGATCTCCAATACGTGCAATCTATCATCGCACAAAGCCTTCCGAATATTTGTTACAACTACCAAATGTTACTTGGCAACAAGCAGATTTATTAGATGTAGAAGAGGTAGCAAACCTACTTTCTGATGTAACTCATGTATATCATTGTGCCGCTATAGTTTCTTTTGACCGAAGCGATAAGCATCGAATATTACAAGTAAATATTGATAGTACAGCGAATGTGGTAAATGCCGCACTAGAAGCCAATATTCAGAAGTTGGTGTATGTAAGTTCTGTAGCGGCATTAGGAAGATCAAATACAACTAAAATCGTTTCAGAAGAAACGGAATGGGAAGAAAGTCCACATCAAACAACATATAGCAAGAGTAAATATTACGCAGAATTAGAGGTATGGCGCGGCATAGCAGAAGGATTGAATGCTGCCATCTTAAATCCGGGAATCATTCTCGGAGAAGGCGATTGGGAAAAAGGTTCTGCTAAATTGATTAAAACAGCCGATCATGAATTTCCTTTCTATACAAAAGGAGTGAACGGATGGGTAGATGTAAAAGACGTAGTCGAATTACTCGTGCTATTAATGAATAGTAATATTGAAGGCGAAAGATTTGTTTGTTGTGAAGGGAATCATACTTACAAAGACATCTTTACCATGATGGCAAAAGCATTACATAAAAAGCCGCCACACCTATACGCTGGAAAATTTTTGACGGCCATCGTATGGAGATGGAGTGCTTTTAAAAGTTGGATCTCCAAACAGCAACCAACTATTACTAAGGAAACTGCTGGTACAGCACATAAAAAAGTATATTACGACAACCAAAAAATACTAAAAGCTTTTCCTGAGTTTAGCTATCAGTCCATTCAATCTACTATTAATAGGATGGCGGCTGTCTATCTTGAACATAAAAAACAAAATTAGCTTTAAGCACTAAAGTAAATTCTTAATAAGATTAAAGTGAATTCAAAAATTGAATAGCTATAATGCCTAATCAACGCTTGTTTCCATTACCCAAGCTTACACTAAATTATTTTTACTACAGCGATTAAATTTTTGTTATTTAAAAAAACAATTGTAATCTTGCAACATAAGAGACTGAACAAAACTTACTGATTAGCTCTCATCTCAAAACTACTTTCCTGTTTTCTTTTGTGCGTACGTTTTTCAAAACATTTACTTTAACGACACTTTAATTGCCATTTAGAAACTTCTAATATGCCTTACGACATTCATCAACTAAACGATATGCTCGTGCCAGAATTGGTTGACGTAGCTGAACGTTTGAAAATTGCTAATATCCCTTCATTGGATAAGCAACAACTCATTTATAAAATCTTAGATCAACAAGCTTTGACCAACGAAATTAATAACCATACTTCTCCAATAGCTGTTGTAGAAAAAGCAACAGAAGAGAAAAATAAGAAAGTAAGAAAACCCAGAGAGCAAGCAAAGACTGTTCCGAATACAGATGCAACAGAAGTAACTTCGATAATAGAACCTTCTATTATAGCAATCGAAAATGTAGATGTTACAGAAGCTAAAAGAAAGCGTACAAGAAAGCCAAGGGTTGCAACTTTTGACAATCAGCAAATAAATCAAAACACAGAAGTTATTCAAACTTCAATACCTGAAGAACCATCAATAGCTGTTCAGGAATCAACTATTTCTGTACCACCAACAGCAGAGATTAAGGAAGCAGGTATCATCATGCCTAAAGAAGAAAATGAAGATACTACACAGCCTCCGCAAGAAATCACTTCACCTGAAAGACAACATAATCCATCACATCAACACCAGCAACGCCACCCAAAAAGAGAAAACCAATATGGTGGATTTAATGTAGAATTTGATGGTATTGTAAGTAGTGAAGGTGTATTAGAAATGATGCCTGATGGCTATGGATTTTTAAGAAGTAGTGATTACAATTACCTCAGCTCTCCTGATGATGTTTATGTATCTCCATCACAAATAAAACTTTTCGGTTTAAAAACCGGAGATACTGTAAAAGGAACGGTGCGCCCTCCAAAAGAAGGGGAAAAATACTTTGCTTTATTAAAAGTAGAAACCATTAATGGAAAGCTTCCCGATGAAATTAGAGATCGGGTGCCGTTTGATTATTTGACCCCATTATTCCCTTTTGAAAAATTAAACTTAGCAAGACCCGGTAGCAACAATAGTGTTCGAATTATTGATTTATTTACACCGATAGGTAAAGGGCAAAGAGGCTTGATAGTGGCTCAGCCAAAGACGGGTAAAACCATGTTGCTAAAAGAAGTTGCGAATGCCATTGCTGCCAATCATCCGGAATGTTACTTGATGATTGTTTTAGTAGATGAGCGACCTGAAGAGGTAACGGATATGCAACGTAGTGTACGGGCAGAAGTTATTGCTTCTACCTTTGATGAGCCTGCAGAAAAACATGTTAAAGTATCTACCATTGCCCTTCAAAAAGCTAAGCGCTTGGTAGAAGTAGGACATGATGTGATTATTTTATTAGACTCTATTACACGGTTGGCACGTGCTCATAATACCGTAGCCCCTGCTTCCGGTAAAGTGCTGAGTGGTGGTGTAGAAGCGAATGCAATGCAAAAGCCTAAACAGTTTTTTGGTGCAGCACGTAAAATTGAAAATGGTGGTTCGCTCACCATCTTAGCCACAGCCTTGATTGATACCGGTTCTAAAATGGACGAGGTTATCTTTGAAGAATTTAAAGGCACCGGTAATATGGAGTTACAACTTGATAGAAAACTAGCTAATAAACGTATCTTCCCGGCTATTGATATTACATCTTCTTCTACTCGTAGAGATGATTTATTGCATGATAAAGACGTTTTGAATAAAATGTTCTTACTTAGAAATCACATATCTGATATGAATACCGACGAAGCAATGCAATTCTTATTACAACAAATGCGTGGTACAAAAAGTAACGAAGAGTTTTTAGCAACAATGAATAAATAGTAAAAGTATTTTAGTAACAGAGAAGATGGCTGTCCCTGATTTAGGGCAGCCATTTTTTTTACCTTCTATAAATAATGTTTATTAGGAAGTAACTCCTATTGGGATATTTCAAACATTTAAATTTCAAAAAAAATTGTTATTATTGGACTTGATTTAAACAGTTATACTAAAATTTATATCAAGGTAGATTGATTTTTAGAAAATTTATAATCATGGAGTAAGCCGAAAATCCTTTAAAGAGTAGGCAAATGAAATTTTATTTTGAATGAAAAGTAAATTTTTACAAAAACTTAGAAGTTTTGCGATTTTGTTATCGCTTTCACTCTTCGGTAACATGAGCATGGCTCAAACGGTTACTATTGGAACGGGAACACCAACTACTAGCTATTTTCCGATTTATTCTTGTTATGTTTATAACTATGCTCAACAAGTATATTGGGCAACTGAGTTAAATGCAGCTGGAGCAAGTGGTCCAAGTTTTATTAACAAGATTCGCTTTTATGTTAGCGGAACTGCACAGCCAACTTCTACTTGGCAAGCATGGCAAGTTTTTTTGGGTAATACTACAGTTGATGGTATTGCTACAACCTCATCTTGGCAAACCGGTTTAACGCCTGTTTTTAATGGTAATATTCCAACAATTTCTGCCAATACTTGGATGGAATTGACATTGCCCACTCCATTTTTTTGGGATGGTATAAGCAACTTAGTAGTAGCAACCTATGAAAATTCACCTAACTATTATTGTACTCAAAGTTGGGGAGGATATAGTGCACCTGCACCTTCTACCCCAGGTAGTATGCGTGGTCGATTATTTTATAGTGATCCAACAGACCCTGGCACAACAAATCCTCCGGCAGCTAATTATAGTAGTAATACCATTGCGCAAATTCAATTTGATATGACTCCTGCTACACCTTGTACAGGGTCACCTACGGCGGGAACGGTAACCCCCGCAGGTCCATTAGCAACCTGTGCTGGTGCTCAGACGGTATTAACGGCATCAGGGTTTACGTTGGCGCAGAATATTACGTTTCAGTGGGAGGAGAGTACGAATGGAGGAACGACGTGGTTTCCGATATTTGGAGCTACTA
>Ga0116181_1004171_pt1 | contig 10964 bp, 6 predicted proteins | sample AD_UKC075_MetaG_FD_89752 | JGI IMG/M metagenome (GOLD analysis project Ga0116181, IMG submission 89752) | Active sludge microbial communities of municipal wastewater-treating anaerobic digesters from USA - AD_UKC075_MetaG | ecosystem: Engineered > Bioreactor > Anaerobic > Digestate | place: USA...
TCAATCGGCCAGAACTCCCCCCAATAAAACGTGCTATCATCATACCGTGGGGGTTGGGGGCAAACAACCTTCGACCTCAGCAAAGCGACTGGAACACCAGGGAACCGTTTGCGATGTGACTTCCTTTCACCTCATACGGCTTCGCTACCTGAGTTTGCCGTGATCACGGCGGTATGTGACCCTTTATAATGTCGGGCCGGCACAAGCCCTACCGCTAAGGACGGCGGGAGAACGCACAGTCGATCAGCAAATACCGCATCTCACGATGCGCGCTCATGGCATTTTGAGTCGGTCACTGCATGTCGTACTGGGTGGTTCTTGATACAATAGGGCGGTGAACTGGGAGCGGCGCCCCGTTGCGGCTCACCGCATTTGCCCAGATTCAAGAATCTTTGGGTTAGTCTCCTGTGGAAGTACCCGATTGGTTGACCGTTCTGTGTGTGGGGAGGATTTGATGATGAGTCGGAGCATTCTTCGGATCGCCGCCTGCTTCCTTGCTGTTGTTGTGGCGGTTTTCAATGAACATTTGCTTGCTGATCAACAACCGGAGCGACCCAACATTGTATGGTTAACAAGTGAGGACAATGCTATCTTCTGGTACCGCCTTTACAACCCTGACGGGGCGCCGATGCCGAATGTCGAAAGGCTAGCGAAGGAAGGCCTCGTGTTCAATAACTGTTATTCCTGTGCGCCCGTTTGCTCGCCGGCAAGGAGCACGATCATTTCGGGCTGTTATGTCCCCCGGCTTGGTGCCCACTGGCATCGGAAAATCCTTCCCGTCACGCTCCCTGCGGGGCTTCACATGTTTCCGTGGTACCTTCGCCAAGCCGGTTACTACACCACGAACAACCATAAAGAGGATTACAATTTTGCTGCCAGTGAGAAAGCCGATGTTTGGGATGAATCATCTCCCCGTGCGACATACCGCAATCGCAAGCCTGGTCAGCCATTTTTCCATGTACAGAACTATACGACCACGCACGAAAGCCAACTTTTTCCAGAGCGGCCCAACGATCAACTGATCACTGATCCCAAGTCGGTAAAGCTTTTCCCTTATCATCCGGACACACCTATCTTCCGGAACAAATATGCACATTATTTTGATCTTCACCGGCAATTGGATGCACAAATTGGGACATTCATCAGCCAACTCGAGGCGGATGGTCTGCTCGACGACACGTTCATTTTTCACTTTGGAGACAACGGGGGTGTCCTTCCCGGTAGCAAACAATACGCCCGAGAGGACGGACTCCACGTGGCCCTTGTCGTCTATGTGCCACGAAAATGGCAGCACCTGGTCCCGGCGCCGCGGGGCTCGCGGATCAACGGAGTCATCGAGTTCGTTGATTTGGCCCCCACGGTGTTGAACCTAGCCGGTATTCCCATCCCGCCGCAAATGGACGGGCGTCCCTTCCTTGGGCCAGGCGTGACGCTGGAGGAACTGGATCAACGAGACACGGCCTTCGGTCATGCCGACCGCTTTGACGAGAAATACGACATGGTGCGATTCCTCCGTAAGGGGAGATTCACCTATTGGCGGAGTTATCAGCCGTTCAATTTCGACGGCCTCTATAACGAATATCGATACAAACAGGCGGCTTACCGCGAATGGCGCGATCTTTACGAGAAGGGCCAAGTCAACGACAGACAAAAGGCCTTCTTTGAGCCTCGCCCACCTGAGTGTCTTTTCGATTTGGAAAAGGACCCGCACGAAACCCACAACTTGGCAGGTGATCCCGCCTACGCCAATGTATTAGTGACGATGCGGCGGCTAATGCAAGAGCGTGTGAAAAGCCTGCCCGATCTCAGCTTTATACCCGAACCCATCTTTATCAAAGAAAGCGGCGGAGACGGGTTTGGATACGCCAGCAAGCATAAGGCTCGGATTGCCAGGTTGGTCGATATTGCCGATCTGCAACTATTGCCGTTCGAGGAGGCTTATCCATCTTTGCAGCAAGCCTTGGCGTCGGACGATCCCTTGGAGCGCTATTGGGGCATCATCACGTGCAGCGCTTTTGGCAAAAAGGCAATGCCCCTTGCGGAAAAAATCCGCCGGCTCGCTGAGTCCGACGAATGCCCGTTTGTGCGTACTCGCGCTGCAGAATTTCTGGGATTGACAGGCCTAGGTGACCCTGGCCCCATCCTCATCGACGTTCTGAAGAAGATTGACGATCCAGCCGGAGCAAACCTCATCCTCAACACGGTTGTTCTTCTTCGGGATGGCGCACCCAGGCTGCAAATCGACCTTTCGCCGTTGCGTGATGCTTCTTGGTTTACCGCGTCGGGTGAGGTTTCGAGGCGTGTCAACTATCTCTTTGGCCAGGGCCAATAAGACGATCATTTGTTTTTTCCTGGCCTCTGAACGCTGCGACATTCTCGATTCATACAGTGGCCGAAAGACCTGTCGGTGCACACAGTTCGATTGAAACGCGTGTCGGCTTGGTAATCGTAGGACCAACCGCGAAAGACAGCTCAGGGGAGCGATGACATGACAGGTTTTACATGTTGCAATCGTCGGTCGTTCTTAAGGCAATTCGGCGCACTCTGCTGTGGTGGCATCGGACTCAGCTTAAACGTCCGAGGCGAAACATCGGGAGAGGAAGCCCGCCTGGCGTTTCGCCCTGAGGGCGACGGATTTGCCTTTGACACAGGATTGCTCCGCGGAACACTCCGCCAGAAGGGGCGTCCTATTGGAATGGCGCCCCTTTATTACAAAGATTTTTCCTCCGATTTGAGCCAGCCCTATGGTGTGTGTTCGCACTATCGGCTGCTTGATTCGGAAACCCGTTACGGCGTCGCAGCTTGGGATTGGTCGGGGACGGCAGAACTCCTCTCCGACGGAAGCGTCAAGGCGCTGTGGACACGTGACGAGACTCATCCCTTTGACTTACAGGCGCACTACCGCTGGCATGCCCCAGATGTACTTGAAGTCCTTACGACTGTCGTTGCCGCCAAACCTTTGCAGAAGTTCGAGGTCTTCTTGGCATCCTACTTTAACGGCTTTGCAGACAGCTTCGTCTGGGCACGGCCCTCCCCCGCGGCAAGTAGGGAGGCTACCTTCATGAAAGCCGAGCAGAAGAACGGCGTTTGGCAGATGTTTCCGCGAGATGAGTTGGCTATTAAACTCATTCAGGATGGTCGATGGTCGCGTCCTCCGCATCCCGTGAACTGGGCCATCATGCCATTCTTCGCAGCCCCGTTGGCCATGCGGCGCGATGCCGAAACAGGCTTGGTCGCCGTTGTTATGTCCCGCCCGGAAGATTGCTTCGCAGTTGCCACGCCCTATTCCGGTGAGGGCCATCGGTCTCTTTACTTCTCCCTATTGGGCCGGGATTTAGAACCGGAGCGACCTGTCACAGCGGAGGTCCGCCTGATCATAGGACATGCGCTGATTGACGAAGTCATTGTGGACCGATACCGCCAGTATGCTGGTGGAGAAAAACGAAACGCCTAGCCCTAGCATCAGCATGCACCACCAAGGAATCGCCCTCACGATGCAAGTTTCGATCGGTCACGCGTAAGGCCGAATCATCCTCGATCGGTGCTATGGCAGCGGGGGACGTCCCACTTGCTCCGACAATTTCCGCACAGTTTCTACAACGACTTTCTCGGCTTCTGGGGCGAAAAAGCCAAGTGTGCCAACGCCGCGGGTTTCGTACCCGCCTTCTCGGATGACCTTTGCGGAGGGCAGATATCCGAACACCTCATTGCAGTAGCCCGCTATCCAAAGCCGAACATGCCCGATTTCGTTTTCGATCAGCGGAACAAAGTCGGAGACAACCTCACCCGATATGGCCACCAATGTCAAGTCGTTGCCAAACTGCCAGACAGCGATCGGGGCCTTATAATGCGACGGCGGAGATTCGCCGCGCTGGAGCGTCTCTATCATTCGCTTCGCCGTTTCGCTCAGATGGGAAGGCCCCTTGGCCATGCTCTCCAACTTCTCGCGGTCGGGCGGGGGAAGGAGTGGAAGCTCGACCTCTGCGAGGGCCGTCTTCAGAGGCCCGGATACAGGACTCAGCTTTTCCCCAACCACCCGGCACACCTCTGTTCCCAACTCCTGGCCATGCTGCTTGGCGTGCTCGATTTCGCCCCGCGGATACGGGTTCGCATCGCCGCCGCAGCCAATCATGAAAAGGGCCATCACGCCCGGCAGTTTTTCCTCGATAAAGGCCTTGGCAAATCCGGCGTAATCACCTGAGATGACGTAATGCTGGCCCGTAAGCGTCGTATTATGGCATGCACAGCCGAAAAGCACGGCACGCAACTGATCCTTCTCATCCGTAATCTTTAGGACGGGAACACTTCGATCGGCATAACCTCTGGGATTGACACCCAGTCGGACACCGGTTTCCGTGAATTCACGGCGATTCATGGGGAAATGCACGACGCCAACGCCCCACGCAAGTCGGGCCGGCTTCAAATCGGCGATGGCCTCAGCGGCCAGGTCAGCATACTGGGCAATCAGCCCGCGGGTATATGTTTCCACAACCTTTTGGTCTTCCTCACCCATGCTGTACCCGGCCGGGCGCGACAAACCGATCACCGGTCCTGTATGCGTATGCGACCAGTTGAAAAGGATCTGCTCTCGTGCCAGGCCCGTCTTCTCCATGATCGCACGCGCCGCTGCCTCGGCAACCTCTTTGCGAAAGCCGATGACATCGGCTGTGATTAGCACGCCGCGGTTGCCTTGACTATCCTCAATCGCCAGCGCCGTTGCGTAGAGCGGCGCGAGGACCCCTTCGGAGGGCTTGTTGCGCGAGGCGTAACCAGCCAACCAAATCGGCTGTTGAGGCGTGATATCCTTCCTCGCCAAGCCTATCTTCCACGGTAAACCGCTGTCTTCTGCGGCAACACAGCAGGAACTTAACCCCACGAGCAGCATTGCGACTGCCAAAGACATGGTCACGCCACGCAAAAAGGTAGCCATCGCAGCACCTCCTCAGGCAAAACCCACCACCCAACATCCAAAAAGCAACGCAACTTGCTAATCATCTTATCTCAAAAAGGTTCCTCAAACCATCAGCAACCGCGGCCAACGATGGGTTGGAGAAGCTCCGCACAACCTAGCCGGATCATCGGTACACAAAAACAGCCAACAAGCCAGGAGGAGCAACCCGGGCGGCTTGGCAATCGTCGTCATTCGGTCCCGATATAGTTGATCATGGCGATTGAATCACCTAAAGTGATGGCATCCTTCGGAACATCCCACAGGACGTGCGAAGCCACATGTTTGCTACTTTAGACTCGCCACGGGAGGAGATGACAATGAGTTGCCACCGGTTCGATCATGCAGTGCGCGGATTGCGGCTATTGGTTATCGCCACGGTCGTTCTGGGCACGGTTCCCTGGCAAGCCATGGGAATGGAATTGGCCAAGACAGGCACCCGACGTACCGTCGTCTCAATTGATGGAACGCGGTGGCTGATCAATGGGCAGGTCACATATCCAGGCAGTCCGGCCGAAGGGCTCCTCATGAATGTGCGGATGGTCAACGCAACATTCGAGGACTTAAATCGCCAAGATTTTGACCCCGAAGCAAATACGGAGCGTTTTTTAGCCCATTTGCCCGACTACGTAGCCCATGGAATACGTGCGATCACACTCAATTTCCAGGGTGGACACGCAGGTTATGAAGGACCGCTTAACTCGGCGTTTAACCCTGATGGGTCGTTGAGAGAGGAGCCACTTAAGCGGATCAAACGGGTTATCGAAGCCTGTGATCAGCAAGGCGTGGTCGTCATCCTGGGGTGTTTTTACCAGCGACAGGATCAGATTCTCAAAGATGAAGAGGCTGTCAAAACGGCCTTGGTCAACGCCGTCCGCTGGATCGAGCAGCAAGACTTCACCAATGTGGTCCTCGAAGTGGCAAATGAGTTCCCCCATCGGGGTTTTGACCACGCTATCCTGAGAAAGCCCGAAGGCCAAGTGGAGCTAATTCGGCTGGCCAAAAAGACAAGCCCTCGCCTACTGGTTTCCACCAGTGGTATCGGCGATGGTCGGTTTCCTGACGTGGTGGCCGAGGTGGCCGACTTTATCCTGATTCATTTCAATGGTGTCCCTGTCGAGGAGATCCCGGAACGGATTGCCGCGCTCAAGCGATTTGGAAAGCCAATCGTTTGTAACGAAGACGACAAGACAGGAAGCGTCGCAGCTCAAGCCGCAGAGCTATGCGTCAAGAATGGTGCTTCATGGGGACTGATGCTTAGCAAGCTGAATCAATATTGGCCCTTTGAGTTTCATGGCGCGGCCGATGATCCGGTGGTCTATGCAAAACTCAAGGAATTGACAACAGCCGGTGATCGAAACAAGTAGGCGAACCCTGGTGTTGAGCGATTGTTTCGGTAAAAACCTCCTGTTTGTGTGTCGCTTTGAGCATCCGATGGACATCAACGCAAGGAGATTTGTGCCATGACGAGAACCATTGTCTGGCAAAAGAAAACGATGCGGCCGACCCACTTGCTGCATGTGCTGGTTCTGGGATTTATTGTCCCATGGGCCAATGTTTATGGGGAACAGGCAAGCCCGCCGAGCCTTATTGTGGCTGTTCGCAGCTATCCAGAACCCGGCAAGATCGTGGCCTCCGTGGTCGTGCCTGAGGTTGCCGATATTGCCGAGAACGCCGAATTGACTCTCCAGGTCACTCTGCTTGCACCCGATGAGAAAGTCTTACTCCAGAGCCACCAAACCACCCAAGTGGGGATGCGAGAGGAAGTCATCCTGGATGCCGCCCACATAGCGCCTGGCGAGTACAAGATCATGGCCGTGCTCGTTGGGCCGGGTTCGCAGGAGTTACTGCGATCGCAACATCCGGTGAAGTGGCCCGGACGAAGTGAATTGTTCCGCGGCATCCGCATTCTCAACAATCTTGTTTGGGAACTATTGAACGTCGAGGCAACAGGCGATGCACCCATATCGGGCGAATACGTGGTGCAGCTTCCTTACGATCGCTGGTTGTTTGTGCGCCTGACCCTCCAGGACGGACAAGACGACGAGGTGAAAGTTAGCCTCCGCGACAGCCGTGGTGTGTTACCCCTTGTGACACATCCGGGCTTTTTACCCGGGACGATCGAGGCGATGCGTTTTGCAAAGGCAGGACGTTACGTGATTGAAGTTACGGCGAACAAGGGAAAGGTGAAACAGATTGTGGTTCGCGCCGTGCCGGAGATTCAACATAGCCGCTATCCCACGAGTGTGCCATACATCGATCAAGGTGTTCGCTACGACTGGGAGTATTTGGAACGCCACGTCTTGCCGCATGTCAACACGATCATCACGTCGGGACCTTCCGAAGAGGAAATCCGCCATTTGCAGGATTGGAAAGAGCGCGGGGGCAAAGTTATCGTCTATACAGGCAGGCCGGGTCTTCACGGCAAGAAAGAGCTTGAGGCGTCGCCCGAGGTCTGTGCCAACTACTGGGCGAGCCAGGCCGGTTATACGCTGCCTTTCTCCGACGGAATCTTGGTGGATGAATTCTATCACAATGAGGACCCAGCATACCCGGCGTACACAGAAGCTGTCAGGCTTCTCAATACCCGTTTTCCAGGTAAGGCGTTCTATCCGTATGCGGCTGGCCGGTTTGGAAAGGACCAAGGCAGTATTCCGTTCGCCAAAGTCTGCATCGAGGGTGGCGGCTACCCATGCTGGGAGGCCTATATCGCGGAATGGCCAACCCTCAAGCTGGCGCTCAACAAGCTACGAGAATACCCGTACGAACACGTGATCCCATTTGAAGAGAAACTTCCGGGAGTTACCAAGAAATTGATTTGGGTCTTTGGGGTGTTTTCGTTCCCCTGGCCGTATGCCGATGGCTATGCGAACGTCAACTATAACGCCTACCTGGATATGCAGTTTCAGTTTATCGCCACCCATCCGGCCTTATTCGGTCTAGGCGGTATGCATATCTGGCGAAGTGGGTACTGCGACGAGGAACGACTGCGATGGTGTGCTCGTCTCTTCCGTCACTACGCATTGGAAGGAAACACAAATCGCCTGAGCGCTGATCCATACATGCTCACACATATCGAGAATCCCGACTTCGTGGAAGGTTTGAAGCATTGGGAGGTTTCACCCGCCCGCGAAAATTCCGTTTTTGCTACTGCTCAAAAGGGATTTGGCAAGTTTATTGGTCGATACTACCGTGGTCCGGACAGCTTTCTCGTCACGCGGCGCGACCCGGAAAAGCCCAACGTGGTTCGGCAGGTTATTCGGAACCTCGAACCAGGACGGCTTTACTCGGTAAAAATGTTCACAGGGGACTACGGGGCTTTCCAAAGTGGGAACTCTACTCGCGAGTTACACGCCGTGTCCCTTCAGATCAAAGGCGCAGAATTACTTTCCGGACCGCAGTACCGTTATCAACAGGCCTTTCCAACACGGGAACGCTTGGGCAACTTCACTGAGCAAAAGCCGTTTTGGCTTAATTTGCACTGGCTTGTGTTTCGGGCGACGGCTCCAACTGCGGAGCTGCTGATCTCCGATTGGAAAGCCCCGCAGAATCCAGGTGGACCGCAAGACCAAACGCTGTTGTACACATACGTCGAGGTAAAGCCCTACCTCGACTAGGGTGACCAGCGAAATGAATGGAACCTCTGCCTGCGTAATAAGAACCTATCCCACGACCTCCCCTCTCTCGTTCAGCGGGAGAGGGGTCGGGGGTGAGGGTGGCTCAAATCGCTGGCGTTTTCTCGATCGACTCCAACGATCGCTTGCCCTCACCCCAACCCTCTCCCAGAGGGAGAGGGAACTTTGGGATAGGCTCCAGATAGCCGCACCAGAGTCGCGGGGCAGATCGGCCCTCTTAAGCCCGAGCCCGTCCGACGAGTGAGCTTCGGTCACACGCCGTGACCACCCTATTCCTTGACGTGCGGTGCCGCTGCGTCATTTTCCGCATCACGTCACAACCGACCGTGGCCAAGTCCGCTACACGTTGTTCCGGGCCATTACTGCCGCGTCTTCCGCTGAACCCCCTCTGTCGGATTCTTGTGCCAGCAAGAAGGATGACATTATACGTGACCATTCACGCGGGACGGGTGATCCTTCTGAAAGATGCCCGTAATGGCCGGGTCACTATCCCGAGCCACATCGGGAGAGTCGCCGTCCCCGGCGACCAAATCAGCGGACGGCGAGGACGCCGTCCCTCCCTCCTCTTCACCGACGCCACCAGGTCCTTATGATGCAGCCCTCTCGCGTCCCAAGAAGTGGCGATCTGCGCTGTGAACGGTTACGATGATACTGCTGAAGGCCTATGCTTGCGCACAGATTCCACGTGTCTATTGTAAACTGCCGCGTCGGTGGGCTATGGTCGGGAGAGTCGCATCGTTTGGGTCACTTGAGGTCGAACATATGAGAACTGTTATGGTTCAGATTGTTCGGCATGTCGCGCTTTGCAGTGTCCTGCTTTTCGCTGCTAATGGCAAAGCGTTCGGACAGAATACGGCTCAGCCAGTTGTGTCGGACGAGCAGATCCCCGATGGCTCTCTCGATCCTTTTTTGGGAAAGCCGGATCTTCAAAAACAGATTTTGTTCAGCGGAGAGCGATTTCCGAATATTGTTGTCACCAAAAAAGGGACAGTTCTCGCCGTATGGGGAAGTCAGTCTGTTCGTTGTCGTCGAAGCGAGGATGGTGGGCAAACCTGGGAGAAGGAAATTGCAATCGCAGTCCCAGGATTTCATGGGGGTGGTGTAACTGTCGATGAAACAAATGGTCACATCTTTGTTTTTGTTCAGGCTCAGCATCCCCCAGCACCATTAACCGTTTACCGAAGTCGTGATGACGGAAAAACGTGGGAGCAAACTCCCGTGACGATTCATCCGGACCAGAAAGGCCATACGCCGTCCATGCACATGGCCGAGCACGGGATCACCCTGTGCTATGGTCCGGCCAAAGGGAGGCTAATCCGCCCCGCAAGAGTCTATGATCGACCCCGGGGCTATAACACCGCCATTTACAGCGATGACGGCGGTGCCACTTGGCACACAAGTGCCCCTTTTCCCGATGAGGGCACGGGGGAAGGTGCGATCGCCGAGCTGACCGACGGCCGCCTGTATTACAGCTCACGCAAACATCACTTTGAAAATATTGCCGATTTCTCTTGGAAGCGTTTTTTCGCCTGGAGCTACGACGGTGGAGAAACTTGGACACACTTGGCGGTCAGCGACGTGCTGCCTGACGGTCCGCGCTATCGCGGGGAAGAACGTCGCGGCTCAAATTACAACGGTCACTTTGGTATGATGGCAGGTCTAACTCGGTTACCAGTCCGAGGGCGTGACATATTGATCTACAGCAACTCCGACCACGAGGGGCATGAACGGATTCGGCTTACGGTTTGGGCGGGTTTTGATGGAGGCCAATCCTGGCCGATCAAGCGTCTTGTCCACGAGGGAATGTCGGCCTATTCGTCGCTTGCCGCCGGTCGCCCGGGCACACCCAGCGAAGGCTGGATTTATCTCTTCTTCGAACACGGTGATGGAAAACAGCAATACGCCGGGCGAACCGTCGCCCGGTTCAATTTGGCATGGCTGCTGGCAGGGGAAAAGACAGCTGACGGGGACATCCCCACATGGTTGGCTGAACGCCGGTAGCAAAACATATCGGGACCTAAGAGCCGGTTCATACTCGTCACACACCGCGCTGTTGATTTTTTGCAAGTTGGCGACGCGGTGGTAGCGTGGCATTCCTGGGCGCTACCACGGGCCCTCTGCCTATGATGTTGAGGTCAACGGCATATATTCTTCAAGCTGGGGAAATTCGCTCAGGTGCTTGGAAAACGCACTGCGGAGAAATGAATCGACCCACCAGAAGATATCTTGTTTACGAATGACTTGACGGAGTTTTTTCATCCGTCGCTTGCGTTCCGAAATGGTCATTGTGCACGGGAAATAAATCGCATCAGCCAATTCGGTGATGTGAAAAGGATAGACGAGAATTGCCCCATTTTGTAGTTGCGATACCGCACCTGCGA
>Ga0116181_1004173_pt1 | contig 10961 bp, 4 predicted proteins | sample AD_UKC075_MetaG_FD_89752 | JGI IMG/M metagenome (GOLD analysis project Ga0116181, IMG submission 89752) | Active sludge microbial communities of municipal wastewater-treating anaerobic digesters from USA - AD_UKC075_MetaG | ecosystem: Engineered > Bioreactor > Anaerobic > Digestate | place: USA...
CATCACTACCTCGTCACGGATGTGAACGATCTGGCAAGGGTCTTCCGCGAAGCCTTCTACATTGCCCAGACGGGGCGACCCGGACCGGTGCTTATTGATATCCCCAAGAACATTCAACTGGCCCAAACCGTGCCTGACTACAACGCCCCCATGGACTTGCCGGGTTACCGGCCGGTGGTGCGATTGGCAAGGCCGGAAGAGATCCGCGAAATCGCCCAGGTGATCAAGAAATCACGCCGTCCTGTGGTGTATGCAGGAGGCGGCGTGATCACCTCAGGGGCTTCGGAGGCCTTGCGCGAGTTTGTCGAGAAGACCTCGATTCCTGTGGCGATGACAGCCATGGGGCTAGGTGGTTTTCCCGGCGATCATCCCCTGTCCCTTGATATGCTGGGAATGCACGGCAGCATTTACGCCAATTACGCGGTGGCTGAATGCGACCTCCTGCTGGCCTTCGGCGTTCGGTTCGATGATCGCGTAACGGGAAAGGTCTCCGAGTTTGCTAAGCACGCCACGATCGTTCACATCGACGTGGATCCGTCGGAGTTGAACAAAGTCAAACCTGCCCACATCGCCGTGGTGAGCGATCTCAAATACGCCCTGGAAGAGCTGAACAAGATTGTGGAACCCCCGGACATTTCCGAGTGGGTCACCCGGGTCATGGAGCGCAAGAAGGCCGAACCATTCTCTTATCGCGAATATGAGGATGCCATCCTCCCACAACAGGCCATCCACGAGCTTTGGAAGCTCACCAAGGACCAGGATACGATCATTACCACGGGGGTTGGCCAGCATCAGATGTGGACGGCCCAGTTTTATAAGTTCCGCAAACCACGGACGTGGATCTCCAGTCTGGGATTGGGCACGATGGGCTTTGGCCTTCCGGCCGCCATCGGTGCTAAGGTGGCTCATCCAGATAAAATCGTCATCGACATCGACGGGGACGGTAGCCTGCTTATGAATATCCAAGAGATGGCGACTGCCTATTGCGAAAAGATTCCCGTCAAGGTCCTCCTCCTCGACAATCAACACCTGGGCATGGTGGTGCAATGGGAGGATCGTTTCCACGCCCGCAATCGTGCCCATACGTATCTCGGCCCGATCGACCAACCTGAGGCCGTCGGCCGCGGAGAGGGAAAGATCCCCCGCTATCATTACCCCGATTTCGTGACGATTGCCAAGGGGTTCAACTGGCGGGCAAGGCACATCCGGCATAAGTCCGAACTCATTGATGGCCTCAAAGAGATGCTGGCCAGCGAGGAACCGTATCTCCTTGATGTGCTGGTTCCCTACCAAGAGCACGTCTTGCCCATGATCCCCGCCGGAATGACGATCAAGGAGCTAATCCGCGAGTGATGACCCGCCTTCGCACATGGGGCACCGGCAGCAACAACTGTTTACGGGGAATGTAGGATCTTCCCGAAAGACACCCGTAAGGGGAGGGTCGCCGTCCTCGGCGACCGGAGATTTTCATCGTCCTCAGCGACCGCAGAATCGGGAGGGTCGCCGTCCTCGGTGACCTCAGGCCGGCCACCGTGCTGTCCTTGGCGACCAAATCCTCGGACGGCGGGGACGCCGTCCCTCCCTTTTGTTCGCCCACTCTGCAGAGTGTAGTTCTAAAACAGGCGACCGTCACCGGGATGACGCGGCCACCGCGGCGGAAATACCGAACCGCATGGGCGGCGCACCCCGCTGATGTGCCCCCACATCAGGCGCCTTCCCCACGAAAGGCGGAGTAAAGTTCGGAATAACGATGCCCGCACCAGCACCCGGACTGGTGTCCTCAAGTTGGAAGATGCCGGTTTTCGTCTCGGGGTCGAACCCAGCCTGGGCCACATACCGGGGCACACCGCGGATACCGTGTTTCTCATGGTCTTCGGGGACCCGTCCGTTAAACAGGTCATAGTCGAAGTCGTTGTCCACATTTTGAGGGGCCGAGCTGATGCTGCGGTGATCCGGCGAGCGAACGTGCAAGATATTATTGCGGGAAACTGTGTGCTTAACGATGCGATTTCCCCCGAAGCCGCCGGTGGGCAGCAGCGGATCACCGGCAAAGATTGTGTTGTGAAAGATGTACATGTGACCGGTCATCCAGTCCTCGCTGCCTGCGAAGCCCATCTTGAGGAAAGAGCCTCCCGTGTAGTCGGGCCTCCACTGACTCCTTTCAACCACATTCCCCCAGATATAGAGCGGACCGATTGAGGTAGGGGCGTTTCCGATCATCATCGCGCATTGTCTGATGTAATTCCCCCAAACCCGCACGTTCCGGTTGCCACCCTCGACTTCCAGGCCATCGTCCCAGCAGTGGCTGACGATATTGCCATAAATATCAGAATCGTGACCTGGCGAACCGCGGTAGCTGCCATTGCTTCCTCCGCCCACGATGTCGTTATACATGTGGTCGAGGTCGGAATACATTTCGTTGTACCGGATGACATGATTTCCGGCGGTGTCAAAGAAGGAGATGCACTGCGGACCTTGGGGATGCGTGGGATAAACCGGCTCGTACCACGTGTTCGTGTCGGAGAAAGGATGATGCATCCGGCACCTTTGGATGATCACCCTGTGAACATCGCGGTTGCGACAAAGAACGGCCGCGTCATAGTCGAATCCGAAGCCTGTTTTCGGATTGGTCCGCCCCCAGTCGGAAATGTCGCAGTCCTCAATGACAATGTCATGCCCTTTATCAATTCGAATGGCGCCAATGGGAGATCCGCGCGGATTGTTTGTCGCCCCCGCGCCTTTGAGCACGAAATTCCTCACAATCACATAAGAGGCGTCGATGCTGATGCACGTATCGTGCTTGTGCTCTACATCAATGACGGCCCCTTGACCGTCGTACACGCGGTAGGCGTCCGGCCGGCCCGATTCGGTAATGGCGAGCGGTTCCTTCCCGCCGGGGACGTTGATCACCTCACCGATGGGAAACTCCTCCGACCACGTAGAGGCGACCAGCCGAGCCACTTGATCCGTTCCTTCCAGTTGTAACTCGATCTCGTACTTGGTGCCCGGTGTTAAATGGACCAAACTGCCCCGGTAGTCGGCGAGATCCTGATCCGTCTTAGGAATCGGATTGTAGCGCATGGGTAGGCCCTGCTGCCAAGCTTCTTCACCCTGGCGGCGAAAACGCACCAAAACCTGCCGATCGGGTGATCCCCCGGGCGGCGACCAGTAAAGACCAATACAGTGAAACGTGGAAATGGCCACGGGCTGCTGCGAGGCATCTTCCGCCGAAGCGATTGAAAACAGCCAGCCCAGAACACAAATAACGGTCGCCGGCACTGTCAAAACGAGAAAGCTTTTCATCCCGTGTGCCTCCCCAACCAAATGCCACATCTCTTCACGAACTGCCATCCGATCTTACACCCGGAGACACGACACGTAGCCCATTATGTGCCAGTCAACCTCCGTTGAACATCCTTAGCGATGATGAACACGCTGTCATCAGATCGCGCCTTTTGCGAAGCGTGCCACTTGACGCAACAATGTTACCAAGTGGATCACCGCGCATGATCACTTGGACAGTATCGATGGCTGCCAGGCGGGCAGATCACTCAACGACTGAACGGCCTCGGGCGACAGGGGTATCCCCCATTGTTGGAAGAAGGGGCTGATATCCTGGTTGACGGCACGAGAAAAACGCATAACCCATTGATCGCGCTTCTCGGCATCACTTTTCGGGCGTTCTTCGGGTTTCAGTGTTCGATAGGCGGCAAATGTCTTTTCAAAGGGTTCCCAGCCAAACGCCTCTTGTAGCTGTAAATACATATCCAGTGCCAGAAATGGATCATTTTTCCACTGCTCAAACGGACTACCTGCCGAAAAGTATTTTCGCCGCCTTTCGAGTCGCTCGCGCGTGGCCAGCGCCGGATGAGTCTTCTCGCGTGGAACCGCACAGAGGTGATCAAAAACATACACTGTAAACAGATTATTTGTGACTTCGCCTGTGCCCTCGAAGGTCCAATCCGGTGACTGGTAGTTGTGCCCAATCTCGTGAAAGAGTCCCCACACGCCCCCGTGATCATTCCGCCGTAGCCGATCCACATTCACCAGCACAGGGGCAATGTCCAGATGCGTCATGATGGGATAACCGGAATGCATATATCCCGCGCTGATTTGGACGTCGCACACAATTCGCTGCGCATCGGTCCGGGCTGGTCCGCCCGCCAGACGATCGCAGGCCGCAATCACGGCTGTCCAAAACTCCATGATCTGGGCGGGGTCTTCCAATGACCGCACATATTCGGACGGCAAAGTGAGAATAATGCGATCAGAGACAAGCTCCGCCCACGGAGCCGGGGCCAGCCGAATCCTCTGCCAGTCCCTGGCGTTGGTCTGACCGTGCACATACATCGGGGCTTCTACTGCCCCCTCGATCTGGCACCTGATGGTACCCATCTGCGACCGAGCTCGAACCATTCCTAAATAGATCAGCCCACCGAACGGACTGGCCAGGGTAACGCGGGGACCCTGTACCGTGACCCGTTTAACCACTTCCGGCACCCGTCTCCACTCTGGGAGATGCCAGAGCTGGTCGGTGTGACAGCCAATTTGTACGAACACCTGGTTGGCCACGTCGGGAGAATCAAATGTGACCGTGATCGGTCGTCCTGCCACGGCGTACAACCCCGTGCTTTGCCAGCCCGTGTGTGTTGGATCAATCGTGATGCTTTTGCGAACGGTACGGGCAGAAGTTGGCGGCTGCCCGGGAAACACCACAGCAGCGGGATGGGCCTTCACCATATTCGCCTCGGCGTCAAGCGACTGCCGCACTTGGAGCTGAAGCATCGCCCGTGCCGCCTTGTCCGACTGGCGAAGTGGCGACTGCGGAGTCGGAATGACGGCAACCGAGTAAGGGTCCTTCCCCCTCGAGATGGCCTGTCTCAGCGAATGATTCTGAGGAACGACCGACAAGGCAAGCGTGACAGTTTGGGCAGCCTGCTCGATCACCTCATCGGGAACGTCATTGTTGGGTGTTTTGCCCCAACCCAAGAGTTTGGCCGCTTCCAGGGCGTGAAATTCTGCTCCCGGTAAAGGGGAACTCGCGAACCCCATTCGGGTCGTTCGTTGGAGATAACCATCCGCCCAAAAAATGCCACAGTCGGCCAACAGGAGATTCCCGGGAAAATCATCCCGGAGACTCTTGCCGGGATTGAGCTGCAACCAGCCCCAGCCCAATCCACCGACCAATAGACCTCCACCCATTCGCACATAATTGCTCACGACAGGGAGAGTGGCCGGCGTTAGATCATGGCTATTCAGGATGAGGACATGAGTTTGAGAAAGAAACGCGGGGTTGAGTTGCTTCCAATCCATGACGCGAATGCCCCGGCGACGCGATTCATCATCATTGCGGAGCCAATCGGCCAGGTTAGACATCCGGTAAATCGCCACATTACACGGGACTGCCCCCGAGCTTGCCCATTGGATCGCATTGAGCAAGAATCGCCGCGTGCCCGGCGCGCTCAGGGCCTTTTCCGTCCAAAAAGCGCCTGTGTGTCCGAAGGCAACGACTCGCTCCGTGCCCCACTCTCCCGCGACCACTACCGGCTGATAGCCGTTGCCTGTCGTACCCACCAGAACGGGAAACGCCTTTTCGCCCGTCACACAAAGAGGCCCTGGCACCGCCCCCGGGTCAATAACAACCTCGTCAACACCATCCAGGAGTGCCTGTTGATGTTGCCGATACCACGCGGTGTCCGCGCCGTGGGCGCACCAAAAGAGCCTATCCCACAACCTCCCCTCTCCTGTTCGGCGGGAGAGGGGCCGGGGGTGAGGGTGGCTCGAATCGCCGCTGGTTTTCTCGATGGACTCCGACGTTCGCTTGCCCTCACCCCAACCCTCTCCCAGAGGGAGAGGGAACATTGGGATAGGCTCTAGGCTCACAATAAAAAGGCTGGCCGCCCCAAGTAAGTGGACAAACAATCGTAGCACGGGTAAAACCCCCATTTGCGAACTAAAACTTCTCTGGATCAACATGCCGCGGCAGGGCTAACAGAATACGTCGATCTTTCGATGATGCGGTTCGCCCTCGTCCTTGTCAACCATCGACCGTCTGTGATCGCGAGTAAATGCGTTGTACGCCGTCTGGCCTGACGCTACACTGACGCCAATGTGGCCCGAGTGAACCGAGCTGGTGGTCAAAGACCTTTGTTATTTTTTCCATCACGCGCACTGGGCCGACGCCCACGCTGGTGGCCGCAATGCCGCTACCACCAATGGTTGCTCGGGATACGTCGCGGTATCGACAAGCACGTGCATTTTAACGGAACATGTCTTCACGCCGATCAACGACAACTCAATCCGCCCGGAAAAAGCCTGGCCCAAAAAGCCGCCTTTTTGCTTTGGGTGTCGGTCTGATAGCATTGCTCTTACTCATAGTTTTCGCACCCAGAGTCATAGCATGGTACGCACGCCAGCAGGCCGAAAAAGCCCTCCACGAAGGCCGGATCACGGCAGCCCAGGGCTGGCTGGCCTGGGCCTCGCGCTGTCGTCCCGCGGATGGACGGGTCGATATTTTGCGGGCAGGATGTTGTCGCCGCCTCACGGATGTCGAGGGATTTGTGAAAGCCCTCCAGGAGGCCGAAGAGAAAAAGGCTCCGCCAGGGCTAATCGAGCGGGAACGGCGGTTGGCGGCCATCCAGGCAGGACGGCTTCCCCCGGGACCGAACAATCAAATTGGCTCGTTGATTACCGAGGGATATGACCCTGCGGCGGTGGCCGAGGCTTTTATCTACGGCGCCTTGGCACGCGGTGATTTCGCCCAAGCCTGGGAAATCCTGTCAGCCTGGTCCGCCGACTCGCCCGATGACGGCAATCAGAATTACATGGCGGGCATCTATTGGCAATTTGTCAATCAACCTCAGAAAGCGGAGGAGATGCACCGGGCTGCTTTACGCAGGCAGCCGCGCCACGAGTTGGCCATGCTTGCCCTGGCCGAGATCCTAAGTACCGAGGATCGCTGGACAGAGCTCTTCCAACTGTACAAAGTGTGGCAGCGTCTGGTTCCCCGAAGTAAAGCGATCAGAATAGGACTGGCACGATGTGCCCGGCTCTTGGGGCGGTGGGACGAAGCCTGGCAATGGCTTAACAGCGATGGACTGTCGTCAAATTTGTCAACCGCCCGGGTCCGAGAGATCGGCGAACTTCTGCTGGAAATGAATTACCCGGATGAAGCGATGAAATGGTTCGAGCGACTGGATATCAAAGGGACAACGGACAGGACGTTGCTTCACGCTGTCGCTTTGACGGAGTCACTGAAGGGAAAGAGCCTCGAGGCTAGTCAGGTGATGGACCGTGCCGACCGGCGTTTTCAGGTGGTCACACGCATTCACGAGTTGCAGATGAAATTGACGGTTTATCCCGACAATCACCAGCTCAGAGCGGAACTGGAGAACCTTGCAAAGAATGCTCCCGCACGATCGCCCGTCCCCGATTCCGGAAGCGACACGACACCGAAATCGCCCGCGCAGCGCAATTCCGAGGTCCGCGCGATCTATGAGCGTCATTGTTCCGCTTGCCATGGTGACCAGGGAGCTGGCAATGGCCGAGCCGCACGGTTCCTGTTCCCACGGGCCCGCAATTTTCGTCGTGACGCCTTCCGCATCGTGAGTACGGAAGACGGAATCCCCACCGTTGACGACGTGGCGAGTGTCATCCGTCAGGGAATGCCCGGCACCGCCATGCGATCGTTTCCGGAGCTTTCGGACGAAGAGACGGTGCAGCTAGCTGAGCTGGTACTGGAAATGTTTCGCGAAGGCATTCGGGAGCAACTTGTGAGCCTTTACGCCGCAGAAGGTGAAAGCGTCTCGGACGAGGACATCACCGAAGAGGTTCTCATGCGAACGACGCCGGGCAATCGAGTTTCGGTTCCTAAAATGGGCGTTCCTGATAAGCCGATCCTGGATCGCGGGAAAAAGGCGTATTCGCTCCTTGGCTGCGCCAATTGCCATGGGGAAGATGGCGCCGGGCCATGTGACCTCGCCCTTTGGGATGACCAGGGGTTTCCCAATCCGCCGCGGGACTTAAGACACGGCGTGTTTAAGGGCGGCGATCAACCCGAGTCTCTCTACTTGAGACTTCGCATCGGGATGCCTGGTACTGCCCATCCTTCATGTCTTAATACGACGCCCGAGGAGCTTGTCAGCGTGGTCCACTACTGTCGGACCCTAATTCAGGAACCACGTCGCACGACGACCAACGACCAACGATGGCGAGAGGCTCAAAGCAGAGCCTGGTATCCCGCATACTTGAGCCCTGGGGGACCGTAACTCACTCGGATGGCTTGTCGCTGTTTGGTTTTCGTCCAGGTACCTTCTGATTCCACCACACGCGTAACCGCGGTAAATTCACACCGGCTGGATCATCCAAACCGACGTGACGACCGGCCACAATGTCCAGGTCGCCATCGCCGTCTAGGTCAGCCACTTCGAGCACAGGATACTGCGGCCAATCCCTGTCGAGGACCTGCACACGGAACTCCTTGGAGTTGATCTGTTCCAAAAGGAGAACCGAGGGGATGGGCATCGTTCGCAGATTCGCTGGCTTGACGTTCCGTGACAACCACGACGATAGGACAATATCCTGGTCTCCATCGCCGTCGAGATCAGCCGCCAAGGCCCGATACGCCCCCGGCAGCGTTACCAACCGATGGTATTGAAAACCATTCGCTCCTATATTCTCTAACCACTGAAGCCCATGGGAAGGATTAGCGTAAAGGTTGTCGAAGGTATCGCCATTTGTGTAAAGGATGTCTTGATCCCCGTCTCCATCCAGGTCGCTTAGCTCGATGCCGCTTGAGCCAAACGTCAAGTCCGGCGCACGCCAGATCGGTCGAGCCAGAAACTTCTTTTTTCCAAGATTCACAAAAAGGTCGAGCGATTCCGACTCGTTGCTGATCAGGGCCACAAAGTCGGGTCGATTGTCGCCGTTGAAGTCGAACACCGGAACATGGATCGTTCCCGTGCGAAGATCAAGCCGATGACGAACGAACGTTAGCTGTCCGTCCGAACGAGCTTGTTGTTCCAGAAAGAGAATCCCACCTGTGTGGTAATGTCCGAACTCTGCAACAAGGATGTCTTGATCACCATCCCCATCGAAGTCGGCCACACGAACGTCGTCAATTCGACCAAGCCGACTCGCTAAAGTGACGGTTTCGTAGGCCCCCTCCTGGTGGCTCGGTTTTAACCAAAGGACCTTGCCTCGATCATGATCGACAGCAAAAAAACTTCCCAGGTCCGCAATGACAAAGCCCCAACGGCCACTCCCATCGAGGTCGCATCGTTCGACACGGCAAGGAAACTCGGCGTGCGCAAGAAGACGGACCGCCAAGGCGTCTTGCCCAAAGGCCAAGGCCCTCACCGTGCCTTCGCGCATATCACTCACGATGAGCCAGCCCTGAGCAGACGGTTCCAGACTGGACCAGAGCAGGCCCGACACCGCGGGAACCTGATTTTCATTCGGATTCCAGTCAACATCCTCGGAAAGAAAATCGCGAGCAAGCTCACCACCCTGATCCTCGGGTAACGAAAACGCGATTTTTTCCGGTGCCTGCTGACAGTAATAGTTAATGACCGCAGCGATTGGCGGAGGCGCCAAATCATTTCGGCCAGAACGGGCATATTGCTCGTAGCCGATTCTAACCTCCGCAGGCCAGCGGTCGCGCGGAAAGGCTTCAGGCCGTGGTAGTGTGTGGCAGTCCCCACAGAAAAGCTCGATTTGGCGAACCAAATCTGATCCGGACGGGTTAACGCGGAAAGCGTCGAATTCTGGTAACGCTGCGACCTCTTTGCGACAGCCGATCCACGAACACGACAAAAACAAGCAACCGGCCAAGAGGGTCACGGTCGGTAACTTGATCATACCCACGGTCCGTGACCCCCATGGCCAGTTGTGTACCTTCATTGCCATCATGTGAGGCAATTATGGTGGACGGTCCGCGCCGCATCAAGGAGCGGCGACTGACTCACCACCGTCCTTGCTTCCCAAGGCGCCCCAGATGCCGTAGGGGCTCAAACCCACTTGGACCTCAGGCAAGGCCGGATTTCCCGCATCAATCGTTTCCGAAACGAAACGGACCGAGGCATCAGCCATGGCCACGTTGACACCCCCTGGGTGGTTGCTGGAGGCCGTAATGACGGCATTCCGTTCATCCCAGCCACTGTCATTGCAAGCCGGACTGTTCGGTGGCAACACTGTGTTGAATCGTGTGTACTGAGGAATCCCACATGCCCAGCGACGCCCTGACCAGTTAGCCGTCCCATACGTGGTGTTGATCTCGTTGGGGCGAGCCGGGTTACGAACGTTGACACACTCCAGGGGAATACACAGGTTGTTCGTGCACGTATTAAAGCTCGTCACATTTGTGGCATATCCTTCCTTGATCAGTGCCGGCGTTCCCCCAAACAATCGCTCTGAGAACATGACGGTGTTGCTTGTGCCGTCCGTAATGCTGGCAAAGGGACAGCCCTCCCTTAGCCCAAAAAGCCCGCGGCATGTCGCCACGGAACCGTCACGTGCGTAAGAACGGTGAATCGTATCGCCCATCGAAGTCCGGTAATTCGTTCGCCCCTGGTCATTCGCACCCTTCTGACGAATCTTACCGTCCGAGGGACACATCAACACATCAATCTGCGTCGTCCATGGTGGATAGAAACGCGTATTCCCCGTATTCCCAGGATCATTCGTATTCGGCGCACGGCCCCAAGCTGGTAGAACAGTACCACCTATATTGAGCGGCCCACTGATCTGCGAATAAAGGGCCTGCTGTTCATAGTAGGGTAATAGCAAGACCCAAGTCGAAAGCCGCTGCGTGTTCGTGTTTACAGGATCGGCCGGCGGGGTATTATCACCCCACATCGTTCCTGTTCCGGTTTCACCAGGCGGCAGGACCTTGTGGACATCCGCATAATTGTGCGCGGCCAAGGCCAGCTGTTTTAGATTGTTCGTGCACTGCGACCGCCGAG
>Ga0116181_1004175_pt1 | contig 10959 bp, 10 predicted proteins | sample AD_UKC075_MetaG_FD_89752 | JGI IMG/M metagenome (GOLD analysis project Ga0116181, IMG submission 89752) | Active sludge microbial communities of municipal wastewater-treating anaerobic digesters from USA - AD_UKC075_MetaG | ecosystem: Engineered > Bioreactor > Anaerobic > Digestate | place: USA...
CCGCTGCTCGTCGTTGGAGCCGGCGATGAGGTAGCGCTCGTCGGTCGGGTTGACCGCGATCGTCGGCTCGTTCTGCTTGTTGGTGGGGAAGACCGCGGCGGTGTCCGAGGTCGGGTCGCCTTGGACCTGTGGCGCGTTCGCTTGCACGTCGTATGCCGTGAGGCTGGCTGGGCCGTCGGCGGACGCGGGGGCCGCAAAGAGCGCGGCGAGGGAGAGGGACAACATGGCGGCGGCGGCAAACTTGCCTACCGCACGGCGAGGTGGTGTGTTCACGTGAACCTCCGGTTGACGGAGCAGTCGATCAGACTGCAGGTCACGTCTCGGCCGTACTCAGCGGGAGAGGCGCTTGGTCTCTCGATGCTAGGACGGCCGGAACCGGAATGGCGCGGAGCGAGCGACGGGAATCGAACCCGCATATCTAGCTTGGGAAGCTAGCGCTCTACCACTGAGCTACGCTCGCGCACCCCGGCGTGCTCGGCTGGGCCGGACCTGTCGGGGCGAGTCGGCAGTCTAGCCGACCGGCGGCGGCCGGTTCCAACCGAGGCTCGCGGGCGCACTCGGGCAGTATTGACCTGACCTCGCCGAGGTGCGCAGCGGTAGCGTGACCCTCGTGCTGCTCTCCGACAGGGACATCCGGGCCGAGATCGAGTCCGGGCGAGTGCGTCTGGACCCGTGGGATGCGGCGATGGTCCAGCCATCGAGCGTCGACGTCCGCCTGGACAAGTACTTCCGGCTCTTCGACAACCACCGCTACCCCTACATCGACCCCGCCGCTGAGCAGCCCGAGCTCACCCGCTTGGTCGAGGTCGGCGGGTCCAGAGTGGCGGCCGGCGACGCCGCAGACGATTGCTTCGTCCTGCACCCCGGCGAGTTTGTCCTCGGCTCGACCCTTGAGTCCATCAGCCTCCCCGACGACCTCGCCGCGCGAGTCGAGGGCAAGTCGAGCCTCGGCCGTCTGGGCCTGCTCACCCACGCGACGGCCGGCTTCGTCGACCCGGGTTTCAGCGGTCACGTCACCCTCGAGCTCTCCAACGTCGCGACCCTGCCGATCATGCTCTACCCGGGCATGAAGATCGGCCAGCTTTGCTTCTTCCGCCTCAGCTCGCCCGCCCAGAACCCTTACGGCTCAGCGGCTTACGGTTCGCACTACCAGGGTCAGCGCGGTCCGACCGCGAGCCGCTCCTGGCAGAACTTCCACCGCAGCGACGTCTGACATGGGTGCCCTGAACGGCCTCGCAGGCTCGCTCGGCGCTATCACTGGCCGTCGCACCGGCACCTTGGCCTACACCGGCCCCAAGTCCGGCCGCCCCATCGAACTCAAGGTCTGGGCGGTCCCGCAGGGCGACACATTCCTCGTCGGCGTCGGCAAGCACACCGCCAAGTCCTGGTGGAAGGCGTTCCGCGGCGGCCTCCCCGCCACGTTCACGTGGCACGGCACGGGGTATGCCGTCGCCGGCCGCCTCCTCGACCCCGCTCAGCTCGACCCGGCCGACCCGACCAAGGCGGTGGCCCGGGCCGAGTGGGAGGCTGCGCGGGCGGCATACCTGCGACAGATCCCCCTCGCGAAGGTGCAGATGAACGACGCGACCCCCGTGGTCGTCCTGGAGCGCCTCACCACCTGACCCATCCGGTGCCGACTCGTCGCCCAGGCCTCTGTCAGAGGCCTGGGTTAGCGTGTCGGCATGATTCGGTTCGAGGGCGTGACCAAGCGGTATGCCGGTGCGCCCGGTCACGCCCCCAGCGTCGCCGTTGACGACCTCACCCTCGAGGCGCCTACCGGTCAGATCACCGTGCTCGTCGGACCCTCGGGATGCGGCAAGACGACGACCCTGCGGATGGTCAACCGGATGATCACCCCGACCTCGGGGTCGATCTCGCTGGACGGCCGGGACACGGCGGCGCTCGACGAGGCGGAGCTTCGGCGCGGCATCGGCTACGTCATCCAGCACGCCGGGCTTTTCCCGCACCGCACCGTGCTCGACAACGTCGCGACCGTCCCGCGGCTGCTCGGCTGGGACACCGCCAAGGCCCGCCGACGAGCGGCCGAGATGCTCGAGCTCGTGGGGTTGGAGGCGGCATACGGGGGGCGCTACCCCAGCCAGCTCTCCGGCGGGCAGCAGCAGCGGGTCGGGGTCGCGCGGGCGCTCGCCGCGGACCCTCCGGTCATGCTCATGGACGAGCCGTTCTCCGCTGTCGACCCGGTGGTGCGTGAGCAGCTGCAGGACGAGTTCCTGCGGCTGCAGCGCGAGTTGGGCAAGACGATCCTGTTCGTCACCCACGACATCGACGAGGCGATCAAACTCGGCGACCAGGTCGCGGTGCTGCGGGTGGGCGGGCGCCTCGCGCAGCTGGACACCCCAGCTCGGCTGCTTGCCGACCCGGTGGACGACTTTGTCGCAGACTTCGTGGGGCGCGACCGGGGCTATCGCGCGCTCGGGTTCCGGGGCGCGCCGCCGTTGGCGCTGCGCGACGAGCCGACCGTTCGGCTGGGCGCCGGGGTGGGTGCCGCCCGTGCCGCGACGACCGACCGCTGGCTGCTCGTCCTTGATGACGCCGGAACGCCCGTCGGCTGGGTCGAACCGGATCGGCTCACCGGTCCGATCGAGCCCGAGCAACTGCACCGAGGCGGCACAGTCGCCCGCGCCGACGGCTCCTATCGCGCCGTGCTCGACGCTGCCTTGTCGGCTCCGTCAGGGCGCGGGGTGCTCGTCGACGAGTCCGGTCGGTTCGTCGGCACGGTCACCGCCAACCGGGTCGTCGCGGCGATGAGCCGCCCGGCCGCGGGTGGCGAGGCGGGCGGCATACCGGAGACTGCGGGCGGCGACCCGGCTGGGACCGCGACGTGACCTGGGTCTGGGAGCACCTCGGGGACATCGGCGGGTATGCCGTGTCCCACGCGCTGCTCGCTGGAATCCCCTTGATCGTCGGGCTGGCGATCGCGCTGCCGCTGGGATGGCTGGCCCGGCGGTTCCCGCGCGCGGCGCCGGTCGTCGTCGGGGGGAGCGGGCTGCTCTACACGATCCCGAGTTTGGCGCTGTTCATCCTCATGCCGCTGGTGCTGGGCAGCAGGATCCTCGACGCGATCAACGTCTACGTCGCGATGACGATCTACACGGTCGCGTTGCTGGTGCGCTCGGTGGTCGACGCGCTCGGGTCGGTGCCGGAGTCGACGGCGCTGGCGGCCACCGCGATGGGGTACCGGCGGCTCGGGCGGGCCCTGGCGGTCGAGTTGCCGCTGGCGGTTCCGGTGTTGGCGAGTGGCCTGCGGGTGGCGGCGGTGTCGAACGTCAGCATCGTGTCGGTCGCCTCGCTCATCGGGTATCCACAGTTGGGCTACTACCTCACTGACGGCTATCAGCGGTCCTTCCCGCTCGAGATCGGGGTCGGAATCGTCGGGTGCGTGCTGCTGGCGCTCCTGTTCGACCTGACGATCCGTGTCGGCGAGCGGCTCCTCACCCCCTGGGCCCACGCCGATACCCGGCGAGAGGGCCGACCATCGGAGGGGCTGGTCGCGCGATGATCATCCAGATCTGGCAGTGGCTGACGGCGCCCGAGCAGTGGACGGGGTCGCGCGGCATACCGACGCGGCTGCTGGAGCACCTGGGGTTCTCCGCGTTGTCCCTGGTTCTTGCGGCGGCCATCGCCATCCCGCTGGGACTCTGGTCCGGCCACACGGGCCGGGGTCGGGCGGTCGTCACCGGCGCCAACGCTGCGCGCGCGGTGCCCAGCCTCGGGTTGCTGTTCGCCGTCGCGATGTTCGTCGGCCCGCGGATCTCCTCGAACCTCGCCTTCGTCATCCCCAGCGTCGTCGTCCTCGTCCTGCTGGCCATCCCCCCGCTGCTTTCCGGGGCCGACTCCGGCGTGCGGTCGGTTGACCCGGCAGTCCGCGACGCGGCATACGGGATGGGGATGACCGGGCCCGAGGTGCTGCGGCAGGTCGAGCTGCCGTGCGCATTGCCGCTGTTGCTGTCCGGGGTGCGCGCGGCAACGCTGCAGGTCATCGCCACGGCGACGATCGCGGCGGCGGTGAGCCTCGGGGGGCTCGGGCGCTACTTGATCGACGGGCTGGCCGTGAACGACTACGCCCAGATGGCAGGCGGCGCGCTCCTCGTCGCTGCTCTCGCCCTTGGTGTCGACGGGCTGCTCGCCCTCACCCAAGGGTTGCTGGTGTCACCTGGCCTGACCTCGCGGCCCTCGCGGCCGTGGCGGCGCTCGCCCTCGCATTCTCGCCACGGGAAGTTCCCCCGGTCCGGTGGCGTTGCAGGCGGCAGGGGTCGCGTTCTCGCGCCCGCTGCCTTGACCACTCACGGAAGAGACCTGACATGAGACACCCACGTGCCCGCCTGGCCCTCACCACCGCAGCGATGCTTGCCGCCGGCCTTGCCCTCTCGGCGTGCGGCGCCAACTCCAACCCCACCGCGGCCGTCACGACGGCGGCGGCGTCCGGGCCTGCATCCGGGCCTGCTGCTGCCACCTCGGTCGTCATCGGTTCCGCCGACTTCTCCGAGTCACAGATCCTCGCCGAGGTGTATGCCGCCGCGCTCAACGCCAAGGGCATCAAGGCCACGACCCGCCCCAACATCGGCAGCCGTGAGGTCTACCTCAAGGCCATCCAGGATGGCTCGGTTGACATCGTCCCCGAATACACCGGGTCGCTGCTGAACTACCTCGACAAGGCCGCCACCGCGAAGGCCCCCGACGAGGTGTATGCCGCGCTCGCCAAGGCCGTCCCGGCCGGTCTGGTCGTGCTGGACAAGTCGGCCGCCGAGGACAAGAACTCGATGGTCGTCACCAAGGAGACCGCCGCCAAGTGGAGCCTCACCCAGATCGGTGACCTGGTCGCCCACCAGAGTGAGATCGTCGTGGCAGCACCGCCGGAGTTCCAGACCCGTGTCCAGGGGCTCCCGGGACTCAAGGACGTCTACGGCTTCGTGCCGAAGGACTTCCGCCCGCTCAAGGGTCAGGCTGTTGTCGATGCGCTCGTCAACGGGCAGGCCCAGGCGGCGAACATCTTCTCCACCGACCCGTCGATCCTCGCCAACAACCTCTTTACCCTGGGCGACCCGAAGGCGCTCTTCGGCTCGGACAATGTCGTGCCGCTGGTGCGCAAGGACAAGAACTCGGCGGCGTTGGCGGCTGCGCTCAATGCCGTGTCCGGCAGGCTCGAGACCAGCACCCTCGCCCAGCTGGTGAGCCAGGTCGACGTCGACAAGAAGGACGCCGCCGCCGTCGCCAAGGCTTGGGTAGCCGGCGTCGGCCTTGGCTGAGGTTCGTCGGCTGAGGTTCGCCGGGCAGCCGTTTCGGTGAGGTGCGGCGGCATACACCGCGGGATTGTGCGGCTGGAACTCCCCGTGTCCGGCGAGTCCGGCGCGGAGCACCTGCTGATGCTGACCCCTACACCCCCTTGAAGTAGCCCGTACCTCAGGTACGCACCACGTACCTGAGGTACGGGGAAAATTCACCCCTCCTGCCGCCTCCCAGCTCGTGTGGAGCCTGCCGACACGCGAAAGTGAGGGCGTCGCAGCCACACGATGTTCTGGGAGGCACGCGGCGGGTATGCCGCCCGCTCACCTCACGCGGTCGGCACCGGTTCGGGGGTGCTTGCCGCTGCGGCGTCGGGCGCCTCGCCACGGCGAACCGCGGCCAGCAGCATCTGGGCGACATCGACAACCTCGACGGCACCCTCGGTCAGCTCGCCGGTCTCGACGAACTTGTTCACCCCGTCCGAGAGCATGACCTTGCAGAACGGGCAGCCGACCGCGATCCGGGCCGCCCCGGTGGCAACGGCTTCGGTGGTGCGGTTGAGGTTGATCCGGCTGCCGAGCTTCTCCTCGACCCACATGCGGGCGCCACCGGCGCCACAGCAGAACGACTTTTCGCCGTGCCGCGGCATCTCCGCGAGCGATACGCCGGGCAGCGCGCCAAGCAGTTCGCGCGGTGGGGTGTAGACACCGTTGTGCCGACCGAGGTAACACGGGTCGTGGTAGGTCACCGTGGCCGCCGTCGAGGCGTCCTTGGACCCGCCGGACTCGCCAGGCCGCGAGACCGGCACGAGGCGCTTCTCCCGCACCAACCGGTTGAGCAGCTGAGTGTGGTGGACAACTTCGTAATGGCCGCCGACCTGCGGGTATTCGTTCTTCAGCGCGTTGTAGCAGTGCGCGCAGGTGACGACGATCTTGGTCGCCCCGACCTCGTTGAGCATCTCGACGTTCTGCATCGCCAGCATCTGGAAGAGCATCTCGTTGCCGGAGCGGCGCGCCGAGTCACCGGTGCACGCCTCACCGTCTCCGAGCACGGCATACGTCACGCCTGCGGTGTGGAGCAACTCGGCGACGGCGCGCGACGTGCGCTTGGCGCGGTCCTCGAAGGCGCCCGCGCAACCGACCCAGAACAAGTAGTCGACGGCCGAGCAGTCCTCAACGTCCGACCCGACGACGGGGACGTCGAACGGCAGCCCCTTGGCCCAGTCCATCCGCAGGCGCGGCGCCAGACCCCAGGGGTTGGAGTTCTTCTCGAGGTTCTTGTAGAGCGTCCCGAACTCGCTCGGGAAGGCGCTCGCGATGAGGTTCTGGTAGCGGCGCATGTCGATGATCGCGTCGACGTGCTCGATGTCGACGGGGCACTGCTCGACGCAGGCGCCACACGTGGTGCACGACCACAGGACGTCCTCGTCGATGACACCCTCCAGGCCCAAGGGGTCGTATGCCGTCAGCGGGTGCTCGGCGTCGTAGCCCAGCGACCCGATCAGCGGCGCATCGGCCAGTTTTTGGGTGTGCGCCGGGAGGTCCTTGCGCTTCTCCTCGGTCGCCATGAGCCAGGGGGCCTTGGCGTGCGCGTGGTCGCGCAGGGTCATGACGAGCAGCTTGGGCGACAGCGGCTTGTCGGTGTTCCACGCCGGGCACTGGCTCTGGCATCGGCCGCACTCGGTGCAGGTGGTGAAGTCGAGCAAGCCCTTCCAGGTGAAGTCCTCGATCTTGCCGACGCCCAGCGAGGTGTCCTCGTCGAGGTCCTCCATGGCCTCCATGTCGAACGGCTTACCGGCGACCATCATGGGCTGGACGGCGCCGAGCGAGGTGCGCCCGTCGGCATGCCGCTTGAAGTAGATGTTGACGAACGCCAGGAAGCGGTGCCAGGCCACCCCCATTGTCGGGGTGAGCGAGATGGTGATCATCCAGGCGAAGCTGACGAGGATCTTGATCATCGCCACGAGGTAAATGAGTTGCTCGACGGTGCCCTTGTCCACGCCCTGCCACAGCCATTGGGCACCCCACCCGCTGAGCGGGAAGTGCAGCACCAGCGACTCGGTGGGGTGCTCGATCTGCACGAGCCGCGCCTCGAGGGTGCGCAGCAGCATGATGCAGAGCATGACGACGAAGATCGTGAACTCGACGTAGTAGGCCTGCCACCACACCGATCCGAAGAACCGCGAGCGCCGACCGGCGACGCCCGCGGCCGAGCGCGGGTGGTTGCGCTGGCGGATCCAGATGAGCACGCAGATCCCGATGAAACCGATGCCGGCGAACAGCTCAATGAGCCACTCGAACGGCGCGAAGCCGCCGAGGATCGGCAGTCGGAAGTCGGCCCAGATCAACTGGAAGAAGGCGTTGACGAGGGTCGCAAACAGCAGGAAGAAGCCCAAGGCGGTGAACCAGTGCGCGATCGCCACGACCGGCAGGCGCCCCAGGCGCGTGTGTCCGAGGAACTCGCGCAGCACCGTCCAGACCCGGGTGGCCGGCTGGTCGTTGCGGGTCGGGTCCGGTGCACCGGTCTGGAACAGCCGATAGAAGCGGAACGACTGCCGGAACAGCAGTGCCCACCCCAACAACGGGATCGTGAAGCACAGCACGATCGCGGTGATCTGCAGGGCGCTCATGAATGTGGAGTGTAGTGGCCACTAAGCGCTTGCTCACTGGGGGAACGTGTGACCAACCTCGCGGCATACCCTCGACTCTGCCGTGACGGACGGGGGGAGGGGGAGCGGCGGCCCTACTCTGCGGCGCCTGCCGATCCCGCGGCCGTCGGCTCGCCGTCGGCGGCGGCTTCGAGCGCGGCGATGTCGAGCCTGCGCATGGTCAGCATGGCGGCGATCGCCCGGGAGCTGCGTCCGGGGTCGGGGTCGCCGGCAAGTTCCCCGAGGCGGGTCGGAATGATCTGCCACGACAGGCCGAAGCAGTCGGCGAGCCAGCCGCACTGCGACTCCTCGCCACCGTCGGCGAGGAGGCCGAACCAGATCCGATCCAGCTCGGCCTGGTCCGGGCAGAACACCTGGATCGACGCGGCGGGACTGTGGGTGAAGTGCGGTCCCCCGTTGAGCGCGACGAATTCCTGTGTGCCGAGACGGAATTCGACCTGCAGCACGGACCCGGTCTCGCCGTGCGAGTTCTCCGAGCCGTAGTGGCTGATGCCGAGGATCTCGCTGCCAGGCACGAGCGAGGTGTAGAGGCGGGCGGCCGGCTCGGCCTCCGTGTCGAACCACAGGCAGGTCTTCACGGGGTAGGTGGGGCTGTCGGTCACGGCTGGCTCCTTGTGGGGGTGAAGACGCACCGGAGGTACCGGCGCAGATGCTCGATGGCGTCGAGCACGAGGGTGGGGTCGTTGGCTGCCTTGCTGACGACGAAGGCGCCTTGCAGCACGGTCTGCGTGTGCACGGCCAGGCTGCGGGCGTGGGCGGAGCGGGCGGCTGGGTCCAGATCGGTTCGGTATGCCGCGAGCGCACCCTCGATGTCCGGCACAAGGGTCGCGGCGTGCCCGAGGATGCTCGCACCGCATGCGTCCCGCACGGCTGGAGAGGTGTCGAAGACCTCCTGAGCCATGGTGCCGGCCAGGCATCCGTAGTCGGCTGGGGTGCCCTGGACCAGGGCGGCGCGTAGGTCGAGGTAGCCCATGATCTTCTCGAGCGGGTCGGCCGGGGCGTGATAGGGCGCGGCAGCGAAGAGGGCGCCGGTCGTCCGGCTCCAGTGCTCGGCCGCGGCGACGGCCAGGGCTTCCTTACTCGGGAAGTGGTGGAAGAACGCGCCCTTGGAGACACCGGCGCGGGCGCAGAGGTCGTCGACACTCGCACCGGTCAGCCCACGGGCCCGGATGACCGCCACGGCGGCGTCGAGCAAGCGCGTGCGAGCCTGCCCGTCCCGAGAGGTGCGGCTGCCCCGGCGAGGGTCGGGATGGGTGCCGGGCTCGGCGGCGGGGTGTGCGCCGAACTCAGTGACGGGGCCGGGAACCATCAAACGACCATACCGACTAGTTGGTATGCCGTCAACGGCCCCCGAGTTCCCCGGGAATTCATCGGCGTGTGTGGTGAAATCCGGTCAGATCGAGCCGGGGAGCCGGGACATCGTCGGCGTGTGTGACGATTTCCGGGAAACAGGGGAAAGCTGGGGGGAGCTCTTGCGGCGAGGCGACCAAGGTCATGCACGGATTGACTGTCAAAACTGACATCATCTGGTCGTGAGCACAACGAGCGTCCGGTCTGATGCCTTCGAGGCGTCCGCCGCCGCGAAGATCGCCGAGACCCATCCCGACGCCGACCTGCTGGCGTTGCGGGCATCCTTCAACCTGGTGCGGCTATCCACTTTGCACATGCATCGGCTCGAGTCCGAGGTGCATCGGGACGCCGGGTGGAGCATGGCCGGGTTCCGGGTGATGTTCTGCGTCTGGGTCGCCCATGACCTCGAGCCCCGCGAGATCGCCCGGTTCTCCGGGCTGTCGCGAGCTGCGGTGTCCAGCGTCCTCAACACCCTCGAGCGCGACGGCCTGGTCGAGCGGCATAGGGAATCCTCCGACCGCCGCCTGGTCACGGTTCGCCTCACCGATGAGGGGGAACGGCGGCTGGTGGCGGCATACGGGAAAGAGAACGCGGTCGAGCGAGCCTTCTTCGCCCCCCTCGGTGAGAGCGAGTTGGACACCTTCGTCGTCCTGCTGCGCCGCCTCTTGCGCCAACGCGCCGACTGACCCCGGCCGGCCCTCCCGAAGTTCATCTCATTCAAGGTCGTCAAGACCTAGACAATCTCAGGTGGAACGTCTACTCTCGCCGCATGGCACACAAAGAGCGCTTCGCAGGATCCATGGACCTGCCCCCGGAGACCGAGCAGCCCAACGTCTACCCGCTGTCCTGGCACCGGGAGACCGCCAAGATGGAGGAGATCTGGACCTCCGCACAGCGTGACCAGTGGGACCCCCTGAAGTTGCCGTGGGACACCTTCGACCCCAGCTCCTACACCTGGGAGCAGCGTGAGTCCATCGCCTACTGGTGGACCCTGCTGTCGGTGTTCGACGCATCCGCGCCGCCGGTCTTCGCCGAGGCGCTCATCAAGACCTACGAGGTCCACGAGGAAGACCCGGTCCGCCGGTGCTTCTTCTCCGTCACCCGCGACGAGCAGATGCACGAGCAGATGTGCGGTCTGTCCATCACCAAGTTGCTCGAGCACCCGGACCCGCTGACCTACGAGCCCAAGACCGACATCGGTCGCCGCCTGCAGAAGAACGCCAAGTGGCTCTACTTCAACGGTGGCCGTTACTGGAGTGGCTACAAGACCGCCGTCCCGCGCTACTCGCTGGCCGTGCTCTTCTCCAGTTTCCTCATGGGCGAGATCGCCGCCGCGACGATCTTCCACCAGATGGCCGCGGGCTGTAAGGAGCCGGTGTTCCAGGCCGCCTTCCGCAACATCGGTCGCGACGAGGGCCGGCACATGGCGATCTGCATGTCGCTCATGGAGCGCGACTACCCCAAGCTCGACGTGTCTGAGCGCTCGATCATCACCAAGCAGATCCGCGCCGGATACCTCTTCCTCTCGGCTGTTCTCTTCGAGCCGCCGATGGAGTTCTGGGACCTGCCCGACGACTTAATCGACAACCAGCGTGAGGGCGAGCGCAACGCTCGCGAGGCGGGCTTCCACATCCCCGACTACGACACCAAGAAGCAGAACTGGCGCAACGCCATCCTCAACCTCAAGGGTGTCCTCG
>Ga0116181_1004179_pt1 | contig 10947 bp, 10 predicted proteins | sample AD_UKC075_MetaG_FD_89752 | JGI IMG/M metagenome (GOLD analysis project Ga0116181, IMG submission 89752) | Active sludge microbial communities of municipal wastewater-treating anaerobic digesters from USA - AD_UKC075_MetaG | ecosystem: Engineered > Bioreactor > Anaerobic > Digestate | place: USA...
CAACGTAGGAGCAGCCGGTGGGCAGACAGTATTTCACCTGCACGTTCATGTGATTCCGCGGTATCGCGGCGATGTGCCGGATCCACGAGGCGGCATCCGCCGCATCAAGAAGCCTCTGGTTCCCTATGCTGCGGAGGGGGAAGCATAATAATGAAGGAAGGATAAATATGTCATGAGAAGAAGACTAAAGTAGATTGGAGTATTTGAAAGCTATGGCGAAAAACGATTCATAGGCCCAGTCTATCCCAACTGTATGCTGCTATTCTGGAATATTCCATGTTGATTTTGGGGCTTATGTGGTATAGGCGAGGTGTCCCGAATAGCCTTCTACTATGCACATACCAACGGTACCGACAAAGCCCATTGGCAGTTACTAAAAGATCATCTCTTATCCGTAGCCGAGCTGGCCAGGCGATTCGCTTCAGCGTTTGGTGCAGGTAGCTATGGATACAGTGCCGGTCTTCTTCATGATCTGGGAAAATTCTCTAAGGAGTTCCAACAACGTTTGAATGGGGCCCCTCTTAAAGTGGATCACTCCACTGCAGGAGCTCAGCAAGGGATTACACTCTATGGACAAGCTATTGGCAGAGTTCTTGCGTATATTGTGGCAGGGCATCATGCCGGTATTCCTGATTACGGCAGCATAGAGGATGAGTCATCTCTCGCTGCACGCCTTAGGCGCAAAGTACACGATTACAGTGCCTATCTAGAGGCCAACCTGCCGTATCCTCAGAAGAATGCTATGTGGCTACCTGTATCTTGTTTAGAGGGACAGCAAGGTTTTAGTATTCAGTTTTTTATTCGGATGCTCTATTCTTGCCTTGTTGATGCTGACTTTCTGGATACGGAACGCGCGATGAATCTTGAGAAAGCAGATATTCGGGGCAGTGAGTATCCGAGTATTTCCGAGTTAAGAGAGCGTCTTGATCAGTATCTGGCGAAGCTCCTTTCATCAGTTGAGGACACGCCGGTAAACCGTTATCGCAGTGATATTCTCAAGGCCTGCATAGATAAGGCAAGACTTGAACCGGGACTCTTCAGCCTGACTGTTCCTACAGGCGGAGGCAAGACTCTATCATCGCTGGCGTTTGCATTGAGGCATGCTTCTTTCTACGGATTGGATCGTGTCATATACGTAATCCCATTTACCAGCATAATTGAGCAAAACGCCAAGGTGTTTCGTGGGGCTTTAGGTGATGAAGGTGTCTTGGAGCATCATAGCAACTTCGAATTCCCTGATGAAGACAGGGAGGACTGGAATGAGGATATGGCTAGATTACGCCTTTCTACAGAAAACTGGGATGCTCCAATCATTGTCACTACCAATGTGCAATTCTTCGAATCCCTGTTTGCAAACCGCAGCTCTCGATGCCGTAAACTACACAACATAGCACGCAGTGTCATCATTCTGGATGAAGCTCAGATGCTCCCCACTGATTATCTAAAACCCTGTCTTGCAGCAATACGAGAACTCACCGAAAACTACGGCTCAACTGTTGTGTTATGCACAGCCACTCAGCCGGCATTAGGGGGCGTGATGCCTGAGACTATCCAGATCCGCGAGATAGCTCCTGATCCTCCACGCCTATATGAGGCCTTTCGTAGAGTGACTGTGACGCAACTTGGACCGGTGGATGACGACACTCTCATTTCGGAGCTTAAAAAGCATCGACAAGTTCTTTGCATAGTCAATTCTAAATCTCACGCCCGTCAGCTTTACAGGCTTATTGAGGACAGACCGGGCGCGTTTCATCTCAGCGCCTACATGTGTCCCAAGCATCGCAGAGAGGTCTTGGAGAATATTCGATATGCTCTCCGGATGGGCAATGAATGCATAGTTGTTTCAACTCAGCTCGTCGAAGCCGGTGTTGATTTAGATTTTCCTGTAGTTTTTCGGGCAGTGGCCGGACTTGATTCTATTGCTCAAGCGGCAGGCAGGTGTAACAGAGAAGGTAAGTTGCCCATGGGATATGTCTATGTATTCGAGCCTGTAGGCCACAAGCTGCTAGGCTGGTTTCAGCGGACTGCTTCTGTTACGGGAATGGTTCTAAGGAACACTACCGATGATCCGCTGGGTCTACAGACAGTCAAAAGGTATTTTCATAGACTGTACGATATTGAGAGAGACAAGCTCGATAAGGAAGGCATTATGGATGCAGTGGAAGAGGAACGAAAAGCATTAAGCTTTCCTTTTGCCGACATCGCAGCCAGATTTCGCATTATTGATTCCAATACAGTTTCAGTTGTGATTCCGTGGGACGAGAAAGCACGTGACTTGATAGAAGAGGCGGCCTACCGGCCGTCCTGCCGATTGTTCCGACAACTCCAATCCTACGTTGTGCAGATATATCCGAATGAGTTTGTCCACCTTGAGCAAAGCGGCAAGATACGTACGATCGGGGGTGATAAGGGAGCAGTTCACTTTCTTGCTGACGATTCCTGCTATACAGATGTGGGTCTTGAGGTTCCCAAGGCCGTTGAGGCCCTGGGAGAGGTGTGGTTCGTATAGTGCAGTTTATCATGGAAGGAATGGAGGGGAGGGAAAGATGGGATACGGAGTCGCCATCCATGTCTGGGGTGATTATGCGTGTTTCACACGACCTGAGATGAAGGTTGAGCGGGTCAGCTATGACGTCATGACGCCTTCAGCCGCGCGCGGAGTTCTTGAAGCCATTCATTGGAAGCCGGCTATCCGCTGGGTTGTTGACAGGATACATGTGTTGAATGAGATACGTTTTGATAACATCCGGCGAAATGAAGTGTCGAGCAAGATCCCGAAGACAAAAGTACTACAAGCAATGAAGGGAAAGACAACAGATTTGTATCAAGATGTATCTGACCGTAACGAGCGAGAGCAGAGAGCTTCACTAGTACTGAGAGATGTGGCATATGTGACCGAAGCGCATTTCGAGATGACTGACCAGATAGGACCCAGCGATACTCCTGAAAAGCACTACAACATGATTGTACGTCGCGCGAGGCAAGGGCAGTGCTATCACCGCCCGTATCTTGGATGCAGAGAATTTCCGGCACATTTTAGTTTAGTCGAAGGCCTGATTCCAGAGTCTTTCTATAAAGGAACAGGCGAACTAGATCTTGGCTGGATGTTGTTGGACATCGACTACGAGGACGGTATGACGCCGCGTTTCTTCCGAGCCGTGATGCGCGACGGCATTATTGACGTTCCAAGGATGCCTGAAGGAGGTGGAACGTCTTGATACTTCAAGCATTGTACCAGCTATATGAGCGCTTATTGGCCGAGCCTGGTTCAGGTATTTCGCCGCCAGGCTATAGTAGAGCGTCTGTGTCGTTCGCTCTTAACCTGTCTCGAACCGGTGAACTCCTTGACTTAGTTGATTTGCGGGAGACTGCCGGGGGGCGGAGCAAACGACTTCTTCCCAGAGATATGGACGTGCCTAGGCAGGTGGTACGGAGTAGCGGGATTAGAGCAAACTTCATGTGCGATAATAGCAGTTATCTTCTTGGAGTGGAGAAGAAAAAGAACAAGCCTGTAGAAATCACGGAGGATAAGTTCAATGAAATGAAGCTCTTGCATGAAAGCATCCTGGAAGGCATAGATGATCCAGGTGCAATGGCCGTTCTTAGTTTCGCATCCACTTGGAACCCGAAGCAAGCAGAAGAACACCCCGTGTTGTCGCCTTTATGGGATGAACTGATGAGTGGGGGAAACATAGTTTTTAAACTCGACGGTACTGATGGATTTATCCATCAAAGGCCTGCGATTCGCAAGGCGTGGGAACGCAGAATGACCGAAGAATCACATGAGAACATCGGCCAGTGTCTTGTAACAGGAGAACACTCTTCTATCCCCCTTATCCATGACAGAATTAAGGGAGTTACCGGTGCCCAATCAACGGGAGCTGCGCTGGTTTCGTTCAATAAAGCTGCATTCGAGTCTTATGGAAAGAGGCAAAACACTAACGCTCCGGTTGGTGAGGAAGCTGCTTTTGGCTATGTAACTGCCTTGAACTACGTGCTTAGAAGCGATCGTCATCGCCTACGTATCGGAGATACAACCACAGTGTTTTGGGCTGAGAAGCCCGCCCATTTAGAAGAAGACATTCTAGCTGAATTGCTTGATCCTACAACTCCTGTGCAGACGCCCAATGGAACAGACAGTCCGGCCAAGGACGATAAGGTAGGATTCCGACGCGATCTTCAAGCTACGAGGATGGTTAGAGATGCTCTTGCACAAATGGCCCAGGGTAAACCTTTAGCAGAAAGCATAGTCGATGTGGATAAGGACGTACGGTTTTACATACTTGGCCTTGCACCGAACAGATCCCGTCTCTCGGTGAGATATTGGCACGTTGATACGTTTGGAGACCTGCTCGAGAAGATCGGCCAGCATTATTCCGATATGGCGATCATTCTTCCGCAGTGGGAACCCGGTAGTTTTGCTATATGGAGGATTGTGAACTCAACTGCACCTGTTATTGACGGCAAGCCTGATGGAAAGCAGGCATCTCCGCTCTTGGGTGGAGCACTTACTCGAGCAGTACTCCTGGGTACTCGTTATCCGCAAGGCATGTACACTACGCTTCTTGCAAGAATTCGAGCTGAGCAGGAAGTGCGTCCCATACAGGCTGCAATGATCAAGGCTTGCTTAGTGAGAAATGCTAGGATATCAGGGAATAAAGCAAAGGAGGGAAGTTATACAGTGAGTCTTAATGAAGACTGGAAGAATACTGCTTATCTGTTAGGTAGGCTCTTTGCGATTTTGGAAAAGGCACAACAAGAAGCAGCCTCCGGTGCTAAGCTCAGTACGACTATTCGCAACCGATATTTTGGGGCGGCGTCAGCCACGCCTCGGAGTATATTCCCTGTGTTGTTGAGATTAGCACAGCATCACATAGCTAAGGCTGAGTACGGGGGAATACTGGACAAGCAGATTGAGGCTATCATTGGGCAGCTTGACGGTTTTCCTGCCCATTTGAGCCTCGAAGAACAGGGGAATTTCGTGCTTGGATACTATCATCAACGTCAGGATTTCTATCGGAAAAGAGCACCTGAAACCCAAGAAACAGCGGAGGAGGGTCAATAATGGCCAAGGCTATTGATAAGCGTTATGAGTTTGTGTTGTTTTTCGATGTGGAGAACGGTAATCCCAACGGGGATCCAGACGCAGGCAATATGCCCCGGATTGACCCTGAAACCAGCCATGGATTAGTCACGGATGTGTGCCTAAAGCGCAAGATCCGTAACTACGTTGAATTAACGAGAAGTGGACAAGAAGGCTTCGAGATTTATGTGAAAGAAGGGGTAATTCTTAATAATCAGCATCGCAGGGCGTACGATTATCACCGCATTGAGCCTACACCGAAGAAGCTCGAGGACGCTAGAGTCACCGAGTTTATGTGCAAGCACTTTTATGACATCCGCGCTTTTGGAGCTGTAATGACTACTGAAATAAACTGCGGACAGGTACGGGGTCCTGTGCAACTCAACTTTGCGCGGAGTGTGGACCCTATTGTACACCAGGAGATAACAATAACGCGAGTAGCGGTCACCAGCGAGAGGGATGCTGACAGAAAGGAACGGGAAATGGGTCGAAAGCATATTGTGCCCTACGGCCTATACCGCGCTGAAGGCTATGTCTCCGCCCCTCTGGCTGAACGAACAGAGTTTTCTGTAGGAGACTTGGATTTGCTATGGGAAGCTCTGATAAATATGTTTGACCACGACCGCTCTGCTGCTAGGGGCAAAATGGCGTCACGGAAGCTGTTTGTTTTCGAGCATGAGAGTAGGATAGGAAACGCACCGGCTCATAGGCTATTTGAATTGATCAAAGCGGTGCGACGTGATCCTGCGACTCCTCCAAGACGATTCGACGATTACGAAGTAACAGTTGATGAAGGGGCAATACCCGATAAGGTTAGGTTGATCTCGTTAATATGACAAGCGACTATTCTGGCGACTATTATGACGATAATTATCTACCGTTATCTGGCATACAGCATCTTGCATTCTGCGAACGACAGTGGGCACTTATATTTATCGAGCGTCAATGGGCAGAAAATGTGCGTACCGTTGAAGGCAAAATCATGCATGAACGGGTGCATAATCCAAACCTTATCGATTACGACAGCGAGCACATTGTCGTGAGATCGTATCCGCTGGTATGCCACGGGCTTGGGATTCACGGTCAGGCTGATATGGTGGAGTTCTGGCCTGTCGAGGATGATGGCGCAGGAGGTGTGTCCTTGCCGGGTCGACGTGGCCTATGGAAGCCTAAGCCCGTGGAATACAAGCGTGGCCGGCCAAAACGGGATGATCGCGATAAGGTGCAGTTGTGCGCTCAAGCGCTATGTCTTGAGGAGATGTTGGGAACAAGGATTGCAGCAGGTGATCTCTTTTACGGGGAGACTCGTCGACGTCAACGAGTGATCTTTGATGATGTGTTGCGTAGGAGGGTAGAACAACTCTGTTTACGTATGCACGAGCTATTTCGCACAGGAGTTACTCCTCGTGCTGAACAAGGGAAACATTGTTCGCTTTGCTCGCTTGTTGACCTATGTCTTCCCAAACTTACACTTAAGTCGCGCTCAGTGAAAGCATATGTCCGTAGGCAAGTTAGGTCTAACGTAGATTGATAGAGAGATAGAGTTATACCTAGATAGGTGCACCATTGTTTCCAAGCCAGTTTGATGGCGGGGGGGATCTTGTTGCGAAAACTTTTGAACACTCTATTTGTGACAAGCCCAGAGGCATATCTCAGTCGGGACGGTGAGAACGTAGTAGTCTTAGTAAGCGGCGAACCTAGATTCAGAATGCCTGTACATAATCTTGACGGTATTGTGACATTCGGATATACAGGAGCAAGTCCCGGTCTAATGGAGTTATGTGCAAATCGCGGCGTAGCCCTGTCATTTCTTAGTCAAAGTGGTCGTTTTATGGCGCGAGTTACGGGAAGGGTGTCAGGAAACGTCTTGCTCCGAAGGAAACAGTACCGAGTTGCGGACTCTGAGGATGGATCGGCGCGTATTGCTTCATCCTTCGTAGTTGCCAAAATCTCAAACTGCCGTACTGTACTGCAACGCGCTGTGAGAGATCATGAAGCTAATATTTGTGCTGAGGATGTTACTGATGCATCTCAAGTATTGTCTAACCATCTTATGAGCGTTACTGAAGATACACCTCTTGAAATGTTACGTGGTATTGAGGGTGCTGCTGCCAATGTATACTTCAGCGCATTTGACCATCTAATTCTTGCAAACAAGCAAGCCTTCTTTTTCAAAGAGCGAAGCCGTAGACCGCCCAGGGACAACATGAATGCGCTCTTATCGTTTCTGTATACATTGCTCCTCCATGACGTTCAATCTGCATTGGAGGCTGTAGGGCTCGATCCGCAAGTAGGATTTCTGCACCGGGACAGGCCTGGCCGCCCCGGACTAGCTCTGGACATGATGGAAGAACTTCGCCCATTCTTGGCAGACCGTCTGGCTCTCTCTTTGGTTAACCGCAAGCAGGTTTCTCCGTCGGGGTTTTCTATTCTGGAGTCCGGGGCAGTTGTTATGGATGACAAGACGCGAAAGACGGTGATTAGCGCTTGGCAGAAGCGCAAACAAGATAAAATCGCCCACCCTCTTCTGAATGAAAAGATTGATATTGGCTTGATTCCGTATGCACAGGCAATGCTGCTTGCTCGTCATTTGAGAGGGGATCTAGACGGTTATCCACCTTTTTTCTGGAAGTAGAGGTTATGTGAAATGATGGTACTGGTTACTTATGATGTTGATACGACCGATGCTGAAGGTCGGAAGAGGCTCCGGCAAGTGGCAAAGGCTTGTACAAATGTTGGACAAAGAGTTCAGAATTCCGTTTTTGAGTGTTTATTGGATCCAGCCCGATTCGCGTCTTTTAAAGCTACGCTTACTGAATTGATAGATCCTGAAAAAGATAGCCTGAGATTCTACTTTCTTGGCTCAAACTGGAAACGTCGTGTTGAACACATCGGAGCCAAGCCAAGCTATGATCCGGAGGGAGTGTTGATTACTTGATTGCGAACCGCGAACCTCAAGTGATCTTGGTTTTCCAGAGGAATTCGCAAAACAGCTTTAACAGGGCTTTTACACGCTTTTGTTTTATAGCAAGGTTCTGCTGCCTCTCTTTCCAAAGAGGTTCGCGAGATCTGGTGCTTAACCGCACGTAAAACCGCAACTTTTCTTTCCACTGTCGCACCCCGTGCGGGTGCGTGGGTTGAAACCCCACAAAGGCGGCACCCAGGCCAGTGATATAGGTCGCACCCCGTGCGGGTGCGTGGGTTGAAACACCGGGCGCCTGTACTTCGAGGCGCAGCAATCGAGTCGCACCCCGTGCGGGTGCGTGGGTTGAAACATGTCGGGCAAGTATATGCCCAGCTTGATCGTCGTCGCACCCCGTGCGGGTGCGTGGGTTGAAACCCACTCCCTTTAGTGATTGGAGGTGATCCATTGTGTCGCACCCCGTGCGGGTGCGTGGGTTGAAACAACCCTCGGAGCCTGTATGCCTATGACATCAAGTCGCACCCCGTGCGGGTGCGTGGGTTGAAACTCCAACAGAGCGCATATGCGGGCGAGGGATGTTCTGTCGCACCCCGTGCGGGTGCGTGGGTTGAAACCGGCGCGAGTACCCTATGCTGGAGGGTCCAGGCGGTCGCACCCCGTGCGGGTGCGTGGGTTGAAACTGGGATCACGATCGGAAGCGGGAGTTGCCATACGGTCGCACCCCGTGCGGGTGCGTGGGTTGAAACATCTAGTATTCGTGCTTGGTACAATGGATCACCGTCGCACCCCGTGCGGGTGCGTGGGTTGAAACTCTTGAAAGGGCCAACTGTGGGATACATCTGATACCGTCGCACCCCGTGCGGGTGCGTGGGTTGAAACGCAATGACTTAGAACTAGCAGGTGCGCAAAATTGTCGCACCCCGTGCGGGTGCGTGGGTTGAAACGTCAATCGCCATGGTTACAAATACGGGATTGTTCGTCGCACCCCGTGCGGGTGCGTGGGTTGAAACAATACACTGGAGTTTGCTGGGGCTGGTGTTGGTGCTGTCGCACCCCGTGCGGGTGCGTGGGTTGAAACTCAGGCGAGACGATTGTAGTTAAAGACGAAAACAAGTCGCACCCCGTGCGGGTGCGTGGGTTGAAACCAGCATATCTTCACTCAGTGCTGCCCGAGGTTCCGTCGCACCCCGTGCGGGTGCGTGGGTTGAAACACTCAATCACGCTCCTACCCAATGCCTTCTAGTGGGTCGCACCCCGTGCGGGTGCGTGGGTTGAAACATCGGTAACTGGCTGCGTGCAGGGGAGCGCGCGGAGTCGCACCCCGTGCGGGTGCGTGGGTTGAAACCTTCCTCCTCGCTTATGATCGCTGCGAGTTCTACGTCGCACCCCGTGCGGGTGCGTGGGTTGAAACTGGAGATGAGCCTGCGCCTGGCTGGTGCAGGCAAAGTCGCACCCCGTGCGGGTGCGTGGGTTGAAACTCCACTACCGCCAAGAGGGGCGGCAATAGGATTTCGTCGCACCCCGTGCGGGTGCGTGGGTTGAAACGAGGCTCGGCAGCGGCAGCGGCGAATCGACGAGCGTCGCACCCCGTGCGGGTGCGTGGGTTGAAACGTGATGATAGCCCTGGACACTAAGAACAAGATAATCGTCGCACCCCGTGCGGGTGCGTGGGTTGAAACTCGTGGAAAGGCGCAGAGTAGGCTACAGCAAGGCCGTCGCACCCCGTGCGGGTGCGTGGGTTGAAACATGGAGGTACCAGAAGAGAGATCTCAAGCAGTAGGTCGCACCCCGTGCGGGTGCGTGGGTTGAAACCATAGCGCGGTGATTGACTTTGAGCTCCAAAACTGTCGCACCCCGTGCGGGTGCGTGGGTTGAAACCAATACAAGTTTATCTCCTGTCTTGTGGAAGTAGGTCGCACCCCGTGCGGGTGCGTGGGTTGAAACATTAGCGATTAGTGAAGATCCGAAAGAGATCAAGAGTCGCACCCCGTGCGGGTGCGTGGGTTGAAACTTGAGAAGATCGAAGTACGTGTCGTCAATTGTAAGCTGTCGCACCCCGTGCGGGTGCGTGGGTTGAAACGCTGGGGCGGGAGCCATCGGTGGCGACATCGTGTGTCGCACCCCGTGCGGGTGCGTGGGTTGAAACGGCGTCGTTGTTTGGCTTGGTCGGCAGCGGTTTTGAGTCGCACCCCGTGCGGGTGCGTGGGTTGAAACATCGGGTAAGCTCATTAGCCTCTGGAATTGCTCAGGTCGCACCCCGTGCGGGTGCGTGGGTTGAAACTAGCATCGGAAACTCTCGCCGGAAATACGCCACCGTCGCACCCCGTGCGGGTGCGTGGGTTGAAACATATACGCCCGGCTCCACTTCCACTTCGTGCACGTCGCACCCCGTGCGGGTGCGTGGGTTGAAACTGGAAGGCCGTGGCAAACTGCTCCGCGCTCATGTCGCACCCCGTGCGGGTGCGTGGGTTGAAACGATAACCCGCAGTGGATCGTGGACATGGTTGAGGAAGGTCGCACCCCGTGCGGGTGCGTGGGTTGAAACTCCACTAGACCATTCGTTTTGTCCGGTTCTGTGCCGTCGCACCCCGTGCGGGTGCGTGGGTTGAAACATTTCCGTTTCACCGCGTGTGATGTAGGTTTCCAGTCGCACCCCGTGCGGGTGCGTGGGTTGAAACCTCGATGGAGGTGCCCGAGGATAAAAACCGAGCGGTCGCACCCCGTGCGGGTGCGTGGGTTGAAACCTACGAGGAAACGAAGAGGAGGATATAAAAAAATGTCGCACCCCGTGCGGGTGCGTGGGTTGAAACTTGATTATACTATTACAGATTGGACACACTGTAAAGCACTTGTATTGCTTTTCTATCTGGATGGATTAATCCTATAGTCACGAAAAACCTATCTTTGCCAAAGCATAAGAGGCAGCAGAGTTGGTTGCAAA
>Ga0116181_1004180_pt1 | contig 10946 bp, 9 predicted proteins | sample AD_UKC075_MetaG_FD_89752 | JGI IMG/M metagenome (GOLD analysis project Ga0116181, IMG submission 89752) | Active sludge microbial communities of municipal wastewater-treating anaerobic digesters from USA - AD_UKC075_MetaG | ecosystem: Engineered > Bioreactor > Anaerobic > Digestate | place: USA...
CAGGCGTGCCGCGCCGGTCTCGAGCTGGGCCGGGATGCGCGCCCCGTCCCGGTACAGGAAGAACACGATGAACAGCACCAGGGAGATCTGCAGCAGCCCCTGGCCCACCACGCCGCCGAGCCCGAGGGCAAACTTGCGCGCCGGCTCCACGGCCTGCAGGGCCAGCTTGCGCATCTCGGCCTGGCTGTGGGTGAGCTTGCGAATGTAGGCGTCCACGTCGGCGCCCACCACCGGGATTTCCTTGAGCCAGGCGGGGGGGCGGCCGTCGGATTGTTCGATGAGGGTGCGGACGTAGTCCACCAGATCCACCGCCGACTCGGTCAGGGACGCGGTGAGGCCGATCATGGGCACCAGCAGCACCGCGGTGAGGAGCAGGGTCATGGTGATGGCCGCCAGCCCGTCCCGCCCGCCCAGCCGGCGCAGCAGCGATTGGTACAGGGGCCAGGTGGTGATGCACACCGTGCCGGCAAACAGGATGGCCGCGAAGAAGGGGCTGAGCACGAAGGCGCAGCCGAGGAGCAGCACGGCGGTGATGGCCAGCTGGGCGATGCGTCGGGGTGTCATGGGGGCGAGGTCCGGAACGGAATGGGGGGATTATCCCTGATTCTTCTGCTCCGCAGCATGGCGGCCACCGCCGGCTGGAATGACGTTCAGCTACCCGGCTTCAGCCGCACGTAGATCGTCTTGTTCACCGTTGCCACCACCTCGCCCTGGCGGTTGAGCACGTCCACCGCAAAGACCGGCTCGTGCTTGTCGCCCCCGGCGGTGGCGTGGCGGATGGCCTCGACCTGCTCGGGCGTGATGCGGAAGGTGGCGTGCACGGTGCCCCGGCCGGGCAGCTTGTAGTCGATGGCCGAGGCCTTGTCCCACACCACGTAGCGACGCCCCAGCTGGTGCATGATCAGCAGGGCGAAGAAGGGGTCGGTCATGGCGTACAGGGAGCCGCCGAAGTGGGTGCCCATGTAGTTGCGGTTGAGCAGGCCCATGCGCATGCGCACCCGGGCTTCGGTGAAGCCCGGGGCGATGTGCTCGACGTGGATGCCGGCGCCGATGAAGGGCGGCCACAGGTTCATCAGCAGGCGCAGGCTGCCGGCCCCCAGCTTGACGTTGCGCATGAAGCCCTGCTTGAGTTTCTGGCTCATCATGGGGGCGTTGGCTCAGGCCTTGGACAAGCCCTTGAGGGCCTGGCGGATGCCGTCGGAGACGCTGACGCCCTCGGGCAGGGCCTTGGTGGCGCCGAGGGCTTCCTTCTCGTTGTAACCCAGGGCCAGCAGGGCGTTCATGATGTCACTGCGGTCGCTGCCGGGCAGGCTGGCGCTGACGCTGCCGGCCACCGCCGGCAGGGCCTTGGCGAGCTTGTCGCGCAGCTCCAGCAGCAGGCGCTCGGCGGTCTTCTTGCCGATGCCGGGGATCTTCACCAGCCGCCCGCTCTCCTGCAGGGTGATGGCCTGGGCCAGGTCGGCCACCGACAGGCCGGAGAGCACCGCCAGGGCGGTGCGGGCGCCGATGCCGGCCACCTTAAGGAGCTGGCGGAAGGCCGTGCGTTCGTCTTCGGTGGCAAAACCGTACAGAAAGTGCCCGTCTTCCCGCACGGCCAGGTGGGTGGACAGGGACACGGCCTGGCCGGTGGCGGGCAGGCCATAGAAGGTGCTCATGGGCACTTCCAGTTCGTAGCCGACGCCATTCACGTCCACGAGGATCTGGGGTGGGTTCTTCTCGGCCAGGCGGCCGGTGATGCGTCCGATCATGAGTGCTTTCAGGCTTGCGCAGGGGTTACGAGTAGTCGGCGGCGGTGAAGGCCGGCAGGGCCTCGGCATTGGCCGCCAGGGCGGCGATGCCCGGGTAGTCGCTGTCGGCCACCAGGCCAGGGGCCGAATAATGGGTGAAACGCCAGGCCACCGCCACCGTGATGTCGGCCTGGGTGGGGCGCTCGCCGCACAGCCAGTCGCCCTTGCCCACGTGCTTTTCGAGCACGGCGTAGGTGTCGGCGATCTGCTTTTCCACCCGGCGCAGCCAGTCCGGGTCGCGGAACTCCCGCGGGCGCACCTTCATTTCATAGACGCGATGCACGCTCTTCTCGGCGGCGGCCAGGCCCAGGCTGGTGAGCTGCAGGCAGCGCCGGTATTGGGCGCTGTCGGTGGGCCACAGGCTGTGCCCGGGGGCGGCGCTGTGCTCCAGCCAGGCGATGATCTGGGAGCTGTCCACCATCACCTCGCCGTCGTCCATGACCAGGGTGGGGGCCTTGACGAGGGGGTTGATGGCGTGAAACGCATCGAAGTTGCGAAACACCGACAGGGACTCGTGCTCGAAGGGAATGCCGAGCATCCGGGCGGTGATGAAGGTGCGACGCACAAAGGGGGAATCCAGCATGCCGATCAGTTTCATGGTGAGCCTCCGGAGACAGGTTGAGCACACAGGGCGGCGCTGCGGCGCAGGCGGGCGAGGACGGCCTCGGCTTCCTCGCGGCCCTTCACCGGGATGCGGGCCTCGTAGCCGCTCCCCAGGTTGCCGCCGCCGTAATAGATGCGGACATCGTCGTTGCGGGCTTCCACATACTGGACGATGCCCAGATTGATCCAGCGCTGTATCCCGCCATCGGCCGGCACGGGAAACAGGCAGAAGGCGGTGGAGCCGGTGGCCTGGGCCAGGGCGCCGGTGGCCTGCAGCAGCAGGGCGAGGAGCAGGGGGGCGCGCATCAGGTGATCCTCGTGGTCAGAAAGCTGGCGATGTCGTGCAGGCTGGCCGCCACGGGCACGCCGGACTGGCGCAGGTCGTCGGCGGGTTGCAGCAGGTCGGGCACCATCACCACCCGGGCGCCGGCGGCGAGGGCGCCGCGCACGCCGGCGTTGGAATCCTCCAGCACCAGGCAGTTGCCCACGGCCACCCCCAGGCGCTCGGCCGCGGCCAGGAAGATGTCCGGCGCGGGCTTGCCACGGGCCACCTCGTCACCGCACACCATGCCATGCACCCGGGGCAGCAGGCCGACGGCGGCGAGCTTGGGCTCGGCCCGGGAGCGGCGGGTGGAGGTGGCGACGACGCGGCCCAGGGGCAGGGCGTCGAGCACGTCGAAGAGGGCGTGGACGCCCGGCTTGAGGGGGATGCGGCCTTCCCCGATGGCCAGCTCGTAGAGCCGGCCGAAGGTTTCGTAGAGTTCGGCGGTGGGGTAGTCCTCGCCCAGGTGCTGGCGGATCACCGCCGGACCATCCTTGGAGTTGAGGCCGACCAGGGCCAGGCCCACCTCGTAGCGCCAGGGTACGCCCAGCTCGGCGGCGGCGTCGGCGACGGTGGCCAGGGCCACCCGTTCGCTGTCCAGCAGCAGGCCGTCCATGTCGAAGATGACGGCGTGCACGTCGTGGGCGGTGAAGGGCAGGTGCAGGTTCATGAGGTGCTTCCGGGCCAGCGGCCGAAGGCCAGGGTGGCCGCCAGCAGCAGGCCGTGCAGGTTGGCGGCGAGGATGGTGAGTTTGAGGGCCGGAGCCAGTTCGGCGGGTTCGTGGGCGTGGGCCATCAGGCTGCGGGCGGCGCGGAAGGAGAACACCAGGGTCATGGCCGCGGCGCCGGCGCCCTGGGGCAGGCGGTCGCGCCCGACCATCAGCACCAGCCAGGCGTAGGCCACCAACACCAGGCCGAGGAGGGCCCACTTGGCGTTGTCCGGCCCCAGGCGGACCACCAGGGTGCGCTTGCCGGCAGCTTCATCGCCGCGCCGGTCGGGGAATTCGTTGATGAACAGGATGGCCGCCACCAGCAGCGCATAGGACAGGCCGGCCACCAGGGGCGTGCTCGAGAAGGCGCCGCGCTGGACGAAATCGGCCCCCGCCACCACGATCAGCCAGCCCGCCGCCACGGCGGCCTCGCCCAGGCCGCGGCTCACCAGCGCCAACGGTGGCGCGGTGTAGGCCCAGCCCAGGAAGAGCCCGGCCAGGCCGATCAGCAGCAGCCCCGGCGCCGACTGCAGCGTGAGCCACAGGCCGGCCGGCACCACCAGGGCCAGCAGGGCGTAGCCCAGGCGGCCGGTCTCGGCCTCGCTGAGCACCCCGTTCTGGATGAAGCGGCTGCCCCCGGTGAAGGGGAAGAGGCGTTCGGTGTTGGCCGCGTCGGCGCCGCTGCGGGCGTCGTAGTAGTCGTTGAGCACGTTGATGCCGGCGTGGGCGACGAGGGCGAAGCAGACGGTTAGCACGGCCTTCGGGATTTCGAGCAGGACGCCGCTGCCGTGGGCGGTGGCCAGCCCGATCAGGCAGGCGAACAGGGTGACCCCGAGAAAGGCCGGCCGGGTGGCCAGCAGCATGGCGAGCAGCGGCCTGGCACGCAGGCCGGGCGCGGGTTCGGCGGGGTAAGATGTCTGAGGCATGGTGGAGTCAGGCTGTTCGGCAACCTATCGTGCGTTGCCCATGCACCCCGGTCAAGCCTTGCGCGGCGGCTTCGCTGCCAAAGTGCGCCAGTGAAGCTGCTGCAGCGCGGCCAGGGCTAGCACCGCCATCACGAGGGCTATCGCCAGACGCAGCCAGAGGGCCGCGCCCGTTGCATAGTGCCCCCGGTCGGTGCTCAGCAGGAACTGCAGTGCGGAGAAGACCTTGTCGTACTTTACGATGGTGGCTTCGGTGCCAAGGCTGAAGCCCAGCGGGGCCAGCACCGCACCGGCCAGCAGCCCTGTTGCCAGCCCTGTCCGCGATCCGCGCCCTGCCAGCAGGGCCGACAGGCAGGACCCGCTCAGGGAGACCGCCATCAGGCCCAGCGCCACGAGGCTCGTTGCTGCGAAGCTGCCACCTTGTGCCACCAGTTCCGTGAGGTTGTCGGTGGCTGCCAGGGTGATAACCACATGGAAAAGAGGGCCGGCGGCCACCGCCGCGACAATGGTCCAGTTGAGCAGCAGCGGCAGCCGGCGGGCGTTACCCAGGGTGGCGGCCAGAACAAAGCCGCCGATGACCTGCAGGCCGACAGCCATCCACAGGGCCATGAAGCGGCCCAGGCGCTCCCATTCCCAGGGCCATCCCAGGACCGGTGAGCCGACGATGTCGTCCATGCTCTCGGTGGGGACGCCGGCCCGCAGCAGGGCAAAGACTCCCGCACCGCTGGCGGCGAGCCACAGGGGGGCGGCCAGCATGCGCGATGCGGGGCGGCCGGTGCCCAGAGGCAGCGCTGCGTTGGCCAGCAGATAGCTGGCAGCGGTGAGGGACAGCAGGGAGAGGATGCCGCCGGGCCCGCCGGACACCAGCTCGCGTACGTTGTAGGGCACGCCGGGCAGCCGCACGGCGACCCCAATGGCCACCGCCAGCCCGAGTAGGGCCAGGGCGTGGCGGCCAGGGCCGGGTAGGCTGATACCGAGGCCGACGGCCGCGGCAGGCTGATGAGGGCCTGCCGCCGGCATCAGGGTAGGAGGCTGCGGGATGGGGCGCACCGGGCTGGCCGCCTGGCGGGCGGCCCGCGTCAGCGTAGCCGCCAGCAGCACGCCGAGCCAGCCGCCGAGCCCCTCCAGCAGGACGTCGGTGAGGTCGGCCACCTTGCCGGGCAGAAAGACCTGACCGCCCTCCACAAGCAAGGCAACGACAAGCAGCGCGGCCACATCGGAGCGGCTGTGCCGCCCGCCCTGGCGCCGTCCGGCCCGTGCCATGCCCCACAGCAGACCACCGGGCAGGAACAAGCCGATCTTGCGTAGCAGTTCATTGGCGGCGTTGTATTCGTCCTGAACCTGGTAGTTGGCAAAAGGCACCTGCAGCACGGCGCCTTCGACAGGACTGAGCTGGAAATTGAAGGGGAACCAGAACAGGGCCAGGATAATCAACACCCAGCCTGCCCAAGCAGCGTACCAGCCCCCTGCCGCGGGCTGGACGCCCGAGCCCTGGGCCCGCAGAGGGCGGATCAGGGCTGCGCCGATGAGGCTGCCGGCCCCGGCCAGGACGATGTCGGTGACGTCCGTCCAGCGCGAGTACACAAATAGCTGCAGTCCTTCCAGGGCTGCCGCCAGCAGCATGCTGATGAGCGCCAGCTGAAGCCCCCGGCCGCGTCCCGACAGGTTCAGAAAGACCCCGACCGGTACCCATACAGCCATATCGGTGAAGCACTCGTAGACCTTGTCTGCCAGCGATCCCCGCAGGCCCGCAAAGGGGACCATCACGATGCGTCCCTCGGACCACTTGTGATAAATCTCCACCGGGCTGATGGTTAGGTCGAGGGGCAGCAGGTTGAAGGCTGTCAGCACGACGAGGTAGAGCTTGAGGGCGCGGATCAGGCGGTCTGCGCTGCGCTCCTGTTGCCACCATCCAGCCAGCCAGCGGGACACCGGTGCGCCCCACACGTGCTGCGTTACCAAGCCGGCGACGGCACCCAGGGCCTGGGCCTGGATGTCGTTGAGGGAGACGTTGCGTGGCGGGAAGAATTGCTGGGCAAACTCCACTCCGGTGGACACCAGCCCGATGCCCACCAGAATCAGGGCCCGGACCAGTACCCCACCGATGCTGGGCCGCTCCGGCAGGAAGCGGGCGGCTGCGGCAAAGCTGATGGGTACGGTGAGCAGGAAGTTGCTGGCCCAGTCGATGCTGCCACCGCTGCCCGGGGGGGCATCACGCAGTGCGAGAAAGGCATCCACGGCTGTACGCCATGGCATCGGCTGATAGTTGAGGGGCACCAGGCTGCCGTAGATGAGAAAGGCCAGGCTGCCCAGAAAGACATAGGTCCACAAGCGTGACAGCACTTGAGCCGGGTCCGATGTGGCGGACCGCCTGTACGGAGTGGCGAACTGGGCGTCAGGAAGCATACAGAGGAGCACGGCCTGGAAGAGGAACCGCCATGGTACTCAGCAAGCGGATACGGCTCAATGCAGGACCTGACGGCCGGTGACGAATACGTTTAGCATGGCGGCCGTGTCACTTCCTTCCCTCCTTGCTCTAGTGTTCATGGCCGCTGCCGGGCCACTGTGCGCCGCGACCCTCGTGGTAGGCCCCCGCGAAACGCTGACCCGCATCGCCGACGCCGCCCGCCTGGCCCGGGATGGCGACACCGTGCTGATCCAGCCCGGCACCTACACCGGCGACGTGACCGTGTGGCCGCAGAGATCCCTGGAGATCCGCGGTGTCGGTGCGCGCCCGGTGCTCGACGCGGGGGGCGCGGTGGCGGAGGGCAAGGCCATCTGGGTGTTTTCCGACGGGCATTTCAAGGTCAGCAACATCGCCTTTCGCGGCGCCCGCGCGGCCGATCACAACGGCGCCGGCATCCGCTTCGAGCGGGGGCGCCTGGAGGTGCGTGACTGCCTCTTCGAGGACAACGAGCACGGCATCCTCACCGCCAACTTTGCCGACGCCGAGCTGACGGTGGCGGACAGTGTGTTCCGGGACGCGCCCCGGGACACCCGGGCCCTGCACCACCTGCTCTACGCCGGCCGCATCGGGCGCTTGTCGGTGGAGGGCAGCCGCTTTCACGGGGGCTACCAGGGGCATCTGCTGAAAAGCCGGGCCCGTCACAACGACATCCGCTACAACCTGCTGGTGGATGGGCAGGCCGGGCGGGCGTCCTACGAGCTGGAGTTCCCCGAGGGGGGCGTGGCCATGGTGGTGGGCAACGTGATCGGGCAGGGGGCCGATAGCACCAATCCCACCCTGCTGGCCTATGGTGCCGAGGGCGCCCGCTGGCCGGAAAACCGCCTGCTCATGGCCCACAACACCCTGATCAGCGAGGGCTGGCGGCCGGCCCTGTTTGCCCGGGTGTGGGCGGACCGCCTGCCCGCCGATACGCGCTTCGTGGCGCGCAACAACCTTACGGTGGGGCTGGGGGTGTTCACCCTGGGGCTGCCGGGCTGGCACCAGGGCAACTATGCCCTGCCGCCGGGGGCGCTGGATCCGCTGCGGCTGGATTTCACCCTGGCCACCGGCTCGCTGCTGCGTGGCCGGGTGAGCCGGCTGGCGCAGGCCGACGAGGCGGCCCTGCGACCGACGTCGGAGTTCCGCTTTCCGGTGGGGCGCACGCCCCTGGTAGAGCCGGCGCGCTGGGTGCCCGGGGCCTTCCAGCGGGCGGAGGCGATGCTTACAGGTTTAGCTCAGCCCTGACGGCTGCGCTGCTCAGGCCGCCGGCCGGGGAACGGCCTTCTCCCCGTCGGGGGTCACCGTGACGCGGACTTCCGGCACCTGGGCCAGGCCGCCAAGGATCACCCCGCGGAGGGGCGACACGTCCTGGAAGTCGCGACCCCAGCCCAGGGTGACGTGGCGCACGTCGGGCTGGATGCCGTTGGTCGGGTCGTATTCGACCCAGCCGTTCTCCGGGCACCACACCGCGACCCAGGCGTGGGAGGCGTCGGCGCCGATCAGGCGCGGCTTGCCCGGCGGCGGGTCGGTGAGCAGGTAGCCCGACATGTAGCGCGCCGGTACGCCCACCGAGCGCAGGGCGGCGATCATCAGGTGGGCGAAATCCTGGCATACCCCGCGTTTCTTCTTCAGCACCTCATGCACCGGTGTGCTCACCTCGGTGGCCTTGGCGTCGAAGGTGAAGGTCTTGAAGATCAGCTCCATCAGGGCCCGGGTGGCCACCAGCAGGGGCAGGCCGGGTTTGAAGGCGGCCTGGGCAAACTCGGCCAGCTGGGTATCCCGGGGTACCCGGGGCGAGGCGTAGAGATAGCGCAGGGCGTCGAGGGTGTCGGCGTCGCGGGGTTCGGGGCGGTAGCGCAGGCTGTCGCGCACGCTCTCCCACTCGGGTGAATCCTCGGCCTTGGGCAGCGGCCGGCCGATCACCGTGACGTGGCTCTCGGCGCGTACCAGCAGGCCGTCGTGGGGGGTGTCGAGGGACAGCCAGGCCACCGGGTTGCCGAAGGCGTCTTCGCCCTCGCTGAGCCGGGCCAGGTCGGGTTCGATGGTGATGCCCCCGGATTCGCGGGTCTGCCAGGGCAGCTCCCGGGGGATCAGGTGCAGCAGGTGCTGGGCCAGGGAAACCGGCACGCCGCAGGGGGCGTACTCGGTTTCGTGGATGATGGTGTAGGGAACGCGGCGGGTCATTGGGGAAAGGGCCTCAGGCTGCGAAGGTGGCCTGACCGGCACCGCCCACATGGCTGAAGAAGCGCATGGCCAGGCGGTCGGACAGGGTGCGTCCGGCCCGGGCCAGGTCATCCAGGCGCTTGGCCAGTTCGAGGGTGGCCTCGGCCCGCTCACTCTCGGGGCCGGCGGCCTCCAGGTTGGCCCACGGGAAGTCCTGCAGGGCGGAGAAGCTGGCGTCCAGTTCATCGGTGCCCAGGTCGCCCCCATCCACCTCGAAGTTGCGCAGGTTGTTGGTGAGCATGCGCACCTGGAAGGCCAGGGCATGGGGGTTGGCGCCGTCCATGGTGAGCATGTGGATGGCCGGCAGCAGTTCGGGCTGGGCGCGATAGCGGGTGCGGTAGGTGATGATCGAGTCGCACAGTTCGAGCAGGGCCTCTACGGCCAGCTCGCGCTGCAGTGGGCCGGCGATGTCCACGTGGCGCCGCAGGAAGCGCGCCAGGCTGCCGGAGAGGTTGTCGAGGCGCTCGATACGCCGCCCGACGATGTGCAGGCGCCAGCCCATGTCGCGGGTCATGTTATCCATGGCGAAGCCGGACAGGGACACGAAGGTGGTCAGGGCCTCGTCGAGGAACTCGAGCAGCGCGGAGACATCGGAGACCCGCCCGCGGGCGTTCTCGAGCTCGGCGGAGAGGCGCTTGAGGGCATGCCAGTGGTCGAGGGAGAGGTGCTCCCGGGCCTGGGTGGCGCACCAGGTGAGGCGCTGCAGATTGGCCGCCAGGCCGCTGTCGGAGCGCCGGTCGAGCACGGCGCGGAAGAGGTCCAGCTCGGCCTTGGCGAGGGGCAGGGTGGCCACGTTCTTTTCCACCAGACCGGCGCCGGCGGCCAGCTCCAGCATCATCGACAGGGCCCCGGCCCGTTCGGTGCGGCGCCCTTCGGAGAGGCGCGACAGGGAGAGGCGGGCGAGGCGGGCCACGGCATCGCAGCGCTCGCCGTAGCGCCCGAACCAGAACAGGTTCTCGGCCAGGCGCGACGACAGGGTGCCGGTCTCGTCGATCAGGTCATCGACCCGGATGGTGTTCTGGAGCAGGCTGAAGGTGGACACCGGGCCGTCGGAGAGCACCCAGGTGTCCTTGCTGCTGCCGCCTTTCTGCATGGTCAGGATGCGGGTGTTGTCCATCCCGGCCACCCGGGCCAGGCCACCGGGCAGCACGCTGTAGCCTTCCGGGGTGATCGCCGCATACACGCGCAGGCCCATCGCCCGGGTCATCAGCTTGCGCCGCTGGCCGCCGGACCAGGCCGGCGCGCGGGACAGCTTGACCAGCTCCTGGGCGACGAAGGCCGAGGGGTCGGCCTCGATGCGGCGGGTGAGGGCGGCCAGCTGCTCGTCGTTGAGCTGGTCGCCGAAGATGACTTCGCTGCTGCCCCTGGGGAAGGTGGGCTTGATGACCAGATCCTTGATGTTCTTGATGACCTCGGCCCGGGCCGGCTCTTCGCCGCACCACCAGGTGGCGACGGAGGGCATGGCCAGCTCCTCGCCCAGCAGGTGTCGCGAGATGCCGGGCAGGAAGCCGGGCAGGGCGGCGGATTCGAGCAGCCCGCTGCCCAGGGCGTTGGCCACCAGCACGCGGCCGGCGCGCACGGCGCTGAGCAGGCCCGGGATGCCCAGGGCCGAGTCGGCACGCAGCTCCACCGGGTCGCAGAAGTCGTCGTCGAGACGGCGCAGGATGGCGTGCACCCGCTTCAGGCCGGAGACGGTCTTGAGATAGACCGTGTCGTTGCGCACGGTGAGATCTTGCCCCTCGACCAGGGGGAAGCCCAGGTAGCGGGCCAGGTAGACGTGCTCGAAATAGGTTTCGTTGAAGGGGCCGGGAGTGAGCAGCACGGTGAGGGGCGGCTCGCCGTCCGACGGAGCCTGGCTGCCCAGGCTGCGCTGCAGGCCGCGGAAGAAGCCGGCCAGGGTCTGCACCTGCAGGTCGCGGAACAGGTCGGGGAA
>Ga0116181_1004183_pt1 | contig 10942 bp, 5 predicted proteins | sample AD_UKC075_MetaG_FD_89752 | JGI IMG/M metagenome (GOLD analysis project Ga0116181, IMG submission 89752) | Active sludge microbial communities of municipal wastewater-treating anaerobic digesters from USA - AD_UKC075_MetaG | ecosystem: Engineered > Bioreactor > Anaerobic > Digestate | place: USA...
CTCGCGGGTGCAGGGCGAGCGCTGCGCGATGGGCATCACCAGCGCCCTGGCCTTCGGCGACAACCCGCTGCTGTGCGGCGGCTGCGCCCGCACCCGTGCGTCGGCCTACTTCGACACCGACACCACCCGGCCCTGGACCGACCTGCGCATCCGCCCCGCCATGCTGCTGGGCGCGCCCAGCCTGGCTGCGGCGCAGGCGCTCATCGCCCGCGGCCTGGCCGCCGAGGGCAGCGCCCCCACCGGCACCGGCTGGCTGTGGCGCACCGCCGATGCCGCCCGCAGCGTGCGCTGGACCGACTGGCCCGCCCTGCCGGCGGCGTGGGCGCTGCCGGGCGGCCCGGTGCTGCAGTTCGTCGACGCCAGCGACCCTGCCCGGCCACAGGACCTGGCCGACCGCGACGACGTGCTGTTCCTGTTCACCGGCGCGGCCCGGCCGGGCCGGCTGGAGACGCTGCGCTTCCTGCCGGGCGCGGTGGCCGACCACCTCACCTCCTTCGGCGGCCTGCTGCCGGATGCGCGCGGCCAACTGCCGGCCACCGCCTGGCTGGCCGCCGGCGCCACCGCCAGCTACGGCACCGTCGAGGAGCCCTGCAACCACGTCGAGAAGTTCCCGCGTGCCTCGGTGCTGATCGAGCACGACCTGCGCGGCGCGACGGTGATCGAGGCCTACTGGAAGTCGGTGGCGATGCCGGGCCAGGGCCTGTTCGTGGGGGATCCGCTGGCCCGGCCCTGGGCTCATGTGCCCGCGGCCGCCATCGAGGACGGCGCGGTCGTGGTCCGCACCCGGGCCCTGCGCCGGCTGACGCGCTACGCCTGGGAGTTCCAGCCCGCCGGCGGCGGCGCCTGGCGGGTGCTGGACACCCTGGCCGCCGGCCAGCCGCGGCCCGTCACCTGGCGTGTGCCGCTGCCGGCTGACGCAGCCGGCGGGCGCCTGCGCTGGCTGGGGCCCTGCCCGCTGCAGGCGGCACGCAGCTGCGTGCTGGCCGGGCCTGACTGAGTGCGTTTGTGCACGCCCGCCCGCCCGGTGGCGGGCATGGCGGGTCAAGCCCGGGCTGCGGCGGCCGACATGACCGGCAATCCCCCGTCCCGACGGCAGCGCCGGCCGCTGCCCGCCCCGCATGAACCTGGCCGCACCGCCCGCCGAGCCGACGCCCGCGCCCTCTGCCGCACCGCTGCACCGCCGCGCCCAGCCGGCGGCTGGCACGCCGGCCGATGTCGGCCGGGCCCTGCTCGCGCTGGCCCATGGCCGGATGCGCACCAGCGTGCTGTGGACGCTGGCCGTGGGCCCGCTGTTCGTCGCCCTGCTGCTGCCGCTGTTTCCGACCCGCCCACTGCTGAGCTGGGGTGCGGTGCTGCTGGGCGTGGGCGGCCTGCGCCTGAGCCACGGCGTGCTGTGGCGCCGCCTGGATCGCGCGGCGGCGGCCGGTTCGCGCTGGCGCCATGCCTTCGTCGCCAGCGCCGTGCTGGCGGGCCTGAGCTGGGGCCTGGGCCCGCTGCTGCTGCTGCCCGCCGGCGCGGGCGAGACGGTGCTGCTGCTGCTGATGCTGCTGGCCGTGGGCGCCGTGGCCACCACCGCATTGGCGGCCCAGCCGGCCGCGCTGTGGGGCTTCCTGCTGGCGGCCCTGGGGCCGGTGGCGGTCGACCTGGCGGCCACCGGCGGCCGCACCGAGGCCATGGCCGCCACCGCGCTGACCATGTCCGTGCTGGCCCTGCTGGCGGCGGGCCGTGTCACCGGCGGCGCCACCCGGGCCCTGCTGCAGGCCGAGCTGCAACTGTCGCAGGCGCTGGCCGGCAACCATGTGGCGTTGCAGCATGCCGAGGCGGCGTCGCAGGCCAAGAGCCGCTTCCTGGCGACCATGAGCCACGAGCTGCGCACGCCACTGAACGCGGTGATCGGCGCGGCCCAGCTGCTGCGCGCCGACGACGGCGACAGACTGCAGCGCCAGCACCTGATCGACGCCATCCAGCGCAGCGGCGGCAACCTGCTGGGCCTGATCGAGGACATCCTCGACCTGTCGCGCATCGAGGCCGGCGAGCTGCGCCTGCAGGCGCAGGACTTCGACCTTGGCGACTGCATCGACGCCGCGCTGGCCACGGCCGCGCTGGGCGCCCATGCCAAGGGCCTGCACCTGGCCTGCCGCATCGACCCCGGCGTGCCGCAGCGCCGCCACGGCGACGCCGCACGGCTGCGCCAGCTGCTGCTCAACCTGCTGGGCAATGCGGTGAAGTTCACCCCGGCCGGCGAGGTGCTGCTGCAGGTCGACCCCGGCGAGGCGCCGGGCGAGCTGCGCCTGCGGGTGCAGGACAGCGGCGCGGGCATCGCGCCCGAGGCACTGGCCCACATCTTCGAGCCCTTCCGCCAGGGCGACGAGGGCACCGGCCGGCGCTTCGGCGGCAGCGGCCTGGGCCTGGCCATCGTGCAGCAGCTGGTGCGGGCGATGGGCGGGCGCATCCGGGTCGACAGCCAGCCGGGTGCCGGTGCCTGCTTCACGCTGTGGCTGCCGTTGCCGGCAGCGCCAGCCGCGCCGGACCGCCCGGCGCCCGGCGCGGGCCGCCCGGTGGCCTACATCGAACCCCATCCGGCCAGCGCCGCGGGCCTGCATGCGCTGCTGCAGCGCCAGGGCTGCCGGCCCACCGCCTGCGCCGACGCCGCCGCACTGCGCGCCTGGTGCACGGCGCATGCCGGGCACACGCCCGCGCCGCGGCTGCTGGTGTGCACCGACGACCCGGCCACCCTGGACCTGCTGGAGGCCGCCGCCGACGTGCTGGAGCCGGACTGGGTGATCGGCATGACCCGCAGCGAGGCTGCCGCGCCGCCGGCGCTGCACGCGGCCGACCTGGCCCGCCAGCACGGCAACCTGCCGGCCAGCCTGTCCAAGCCGGTGGCCGGCGCGGCCGTGGCGGCACGGCTGGACGCCAGCCCGGCGGCACCGCCGCCGGTGCCGCAGGCCCTGCTCAGCGACGCCGAGCTGAGCGGCCTGGTGCATGTGCTGGTGGTCGAGGACGACCCGCTGAACCAGGCCATCGTCACCCAGCTGCTGCACCACGCGGGCTGCCGCGTCAGCACCGCCGACGACGGCCTGCAGGCCCTGGCCCTGCTGCAGGCCCAGGAGGGCGCGCTCGACGACCGCTTCGACCTGGTGCTGATGGACTGGCACATGCCCGGCATGGACGGCCTGGAGGTGACGCGGCGCCTGCGTGCCGGCGCCGCCGGCCCGGCGGCCAGCCGGCTGCCGGTGGTGGCGCTGACGGCCAATGCCTTCGCCGAGGACCGCGCCACCTGCCTGGCCGCCGGCATGGACGACTTCCTCACCAAGCCGGTGCTGGCGCAGACCCTGCTGGCCACCGTCGCCCGCTGGGCCGACCGGCCGCTGGGCGCGCCGCGCATGCCCGTGCCGGCCACCGCCGTGCCGGCAGCACCGCCGCCGCCCGTGGCGCTGCCCGCCTACGACCCCGCCGTGCTGCAGGCGCTGCCGATGGTGGCCGACGGCAGCCAGCCCGGCTGCATCGACGAGGTGCTGGACATCTTCAACACCAGCCTGGCCGAGCTGCTGGACACACTGCCGCGCCAGCTCGACGCCGGCCAGCGCGAACCGGCGCGCCGGGCCCTGCACAGCCTGAAGTCGTCGGCGGCCAGCGTGGGCGCCTTGGCCCTGGCGGCGCTGGGCGCCGAGGGCGAGGCCCTGCTGCAGGCGCCCGCGGGCGCCGCCGACGGCGTGGCGCTGCAGGCCCTGTGCGGCCGGCTGTGCGAGGCCAGCGCGCAATGGCACCTGGCGCTGGCCTGCGCCATGGCGGCCACGGCCACCGCCCGCCCCGCCCCGGCACCGCCGGCACCGGCCGAGGCCCTGCCATGCTGATGGCGCCGCCCGGACCCGGCGCCGACGACCCGCCGCCGCGGCTGCTGGTGGTCGACGACGACCCGGTGCAGCGCCACATGGCCGCGCGCACGCTGCGCCACGCCGGGTTCGACGTCAGCGAGGCCGGCGATGGCGAGGCCGCCCTGGCCCGGCTGGCCGAGGCGCCGGTGGACCTGCTGCTGCTGGACCTGCTGATGCCCGGCCTGGACGGCTATGCCGTGTGCCGGCGCGTGCGGGCGCTGCCCCAGGGCGACCTGCTGCCGGTGCTGGTCCTGACCGGGCTGAACGACACCGCCGCCATCGACGCCGCCTATGAGGCCGGCGCCACCGACTTCATCGCCAAGCCCATCCACTGGATCCTGCTGTCGCACCGCGTGCGCGATGCCCTGCGCGCCGCCGCCGCCGCGGCGGCCGCCCGGGGCGCACGGCAGCGGCTGCAGCGGGCGCAGCAGATCGCCCACATGGGCCACTGGGAGCTGCGCCTGCCCGGCGGCGGCTTCCACAGCTCGCCCGAGCTGGCCGAGGTCTACGCCGCCGGGCCGGCGCGCGTGGGCGAGACCGACCTGGCCGCCTACACGCACCGTGTCTGCGCGGCCGACCGGGCGCGGGTCAATGCCGCGCGCCTGGCCGCCCGCGACCAGGGCCAGCCCTACCAGCTGAGCTTCGAGGTCGAGCGCTTCGACGGCGAGGTGCGCACCGTGTTCGAGCAGGTGGTGGTGCTGCGCGACGGCGCCGGCCGGCCGGCGAGGCTGGAAGGCATCACCCAGGACATCACCGACCGCATCGCCGCCGAGCGCCGCATCGTGCAGCTGGCGCACTACGACGGCCTGACCGGCCTGCCCAACGGCCGCCTGTTCCGCGACCTGTGCCAGCCGGCGCTGGAGCGCAGCGCCCGCCTGGGCAGCGCCTGCGCGATGCTGCAGGTCGACATCGACCGCTTCAAGGACGTCAACGACGCCATGGGCCGCGACGACGGCGACACCGTGCTGCGCCTGGTCGCCGAGCGGCTGACCGGCTCGGTGCGCGCCAGCGACCTGCTGGGCGCGGCGCGCGGCCCGCATGAATCGGTGGTGGCGCGGGTGGGCGCCAACGCCTTCAACCTGCTGCTGGTCGACGTGGAGCACGACCAGTCCACGGCCCTGGTGGCGGACCGGCTGCTGCAGCGCCTGTCCGCCCCGCTGCAGCTGGCCCGTGACGGCCGCGAGCTGGTGCTGACCGCCAGCGTGGGCATCGCCATGTTCCCGCGCGATGCCAGCGATGCCGACGGCCTGGCGCACTGCGCCGAGCAGGCGCTCTGAACCGCCAAGGCCGCCGGGCGCGGCCAGCACCGCTTCTTCGACGAGGCCACCAACCGCGCCGCCAGCGCGCGCCTGGCGCTGGAGGGCGAGCTGCGCCGTGCCATCGCCCAGGGCGAGCTGCGGTTGCACTACCAGCCCAAGGTCGACGCCGCCAGCGGCACCACCATCGGCGCCGAGGCCCTGGTCCGCTGGCAGCACGCCGAGCGCGGCCTGGTGCCGCCGGCGGAGTTCGTGCCGCTGGCCGAGGCCTCGGGCCTGATCGGGCCGCTGACCGACTGGGTGCTGGACGCCGCCTGCCGCGAGCTGCGCCGCCAGGCCGACGCCGGCCTGCCGCTGCTGCCGGTGTCGGTGAACCTGGCCGCCTCCAGCCTGGCCGATGCCGACTTGCCGGCGCAGCTGGGTGCCCTGCTGGCGCGGCACCGGCTGCAGGCGGACAGCCTGGTGCTGGAGGTGACCGAATCGGTGCTGATGAGCGACGTGGAGCGGGCGATGCAGCGCCTGGCGGCCCTGCGCGCCCAGGGCTTCCTGATCGCGCTGGACGACTTCGGCACCGGCTACTCGTCGCTGAACTACCTGAACCGCTTCCCGGTCGACGAGCTGAAGATCGACCGCAGCTTCATCACCGATGTGGCGCTGGGCGGCCGCCACGGCGCCATCGCCGCCTCGATCATCGCCCTGGGCCGCACCTTCGGCCTGCGCGTGGTGGCCGAGGGCGTGGAGCACGCGGCGCAGGCGCAGTTCCTGCTGGCCCATGGCTGCGCGCAGCAGCAGGGCTACCTGCACGCCCGGCCGATGCCGGCCGAGGACTACGCGCGCCGGCTGGCCGCGCTTCAGGCCGCCGGTGGCGGCGGCACGGCCCGGTAGCGCCGCACGCCGTCGGCGCCCAGCTCGGCCACCACCTCGCCGCGGGCGACCAGGTGGTTGATGTGGGCCAGGCTTTCCCCGGTGGCCATGCCCAGCAGGTCGCCCTTGCTGTCGATGGGCCGCGCGAACAGCGCACCGAAGACGTCGATCGCCCGCTTGGGGGCGTCGGCCAGGCTGCGGCGCAGCCGGGTCAGGCCGCGCTGGTGGCCGGCGGACAGGCGGTCCAGGCGGGCATGCAGGCCGGTGAACGGGTCGCCGTGCGCCGGCAGCACCAGCAGGTGCTCGCCCAGCGTGGCGCGCAGGTGCGTCAGCGAGTCGATCCAGTCGCCCAGCGGGTCGGCATCGGGCTCGGTGGGAAACACGCTCACGTTCGACGAGATGCGCGGCAGCACCTGGTCGCCCGAGACCAGCACGCCCAGGTCGTCGCAGACCAGGCAGGCGTGCTCGGGCGAGTGGCCACGGCCCACGGTGACGCGCCAGTCGTGGTCGCCGATGCGGATGACCTCGTTGTCGCTGATGCGGCGGTAGCTGTCGGGCAGCGGATGCAGGTAGCGGCTGAAGCCGCCGAAGCGGGCGCGGTAGACATCGATCGCCTCCTCGGGCCAGCCGGTCTGGCGGTAGAAGCGGATCGCGTCCTCGGGCGCCTCGCGGCCGCTGTCGGCGGCCAGCGTGCGGCAGGTGAGGTATTCCAGCCGCGTCATCCACAGCCGGCACTGGAACTTGCGCGCCAGCCAGCCGGCCATGCCCACGTGATCAGGATGCATGTGGGTGCAGAAGATGCGCGTGATCCGGTTGCCCTGGGGCGTCGCGGCCAGCGGCCCGTCGTCGGCGATCAGCGCGCGCCAGGCGGCCAGCACATCGGGCGTCTGCGTGCCGGTGTCGACGATGGCCCAGCCCGGGCCCTGCGCGTCGGCGTCGGCGATGGCCCAGAGGTTGATGTGGTTCAGCGCGAAGGGCAGCGGCATGCGCAGCCACAGCACGCCGGGCGCCACCTGCTTCACCGTGCCGGGCGCGGGGGCCTCGCCGCAGGGGTAGACCAGGGCCGCGGGCGCCTCGCGACCCTCGGCGGCATCAGGGGTGGCGCCATCCGGGCGGCCGTCGGCGGTGGGGGCTTCGGACATTTCAGGCCCGCCCGGCCGCCCGTAGGGCATGAAGCACTCCCGCGGGGGGCAGCGAACGAAGTGAGCGTGGGGGTTGCATGAATCGATTCTGCCGCCCGCTGCGGCCGGGCTCTGTCACCTGCGCACGGTCACCCCATCCAGCCCAGCAGCTTGCGGTAGACCAGCGGGTCGCTCAGCAGGTCGAGGTGGCCGATGCCGTGGCCGACCCAGCAGCGCTCGACGGGCAGGTTCAGCCGCATGGCCGCACGCCGGTGGTGGCCCAGGGCGCTCTCGACCGGCACCAGGCCGTCGCTGACCATGGACCCGCGCTGGCCCGGCCCGCCGGTGGTGCCGGCGATCGCCCAGGCCTGCACGCCGTCGGGCAAGGCCACGGGACTGCGGTGGTCGCGGCCATCGAAGCGGCCCGGGCCGCGCCAGTCGGCATCCAGCAGGTTGCCGTGGCGCAGGTCGGTGATGCCCTGGCTGCGCAGCCCCGACAGGCGGGTGAATGGCGCCGCAGACGGGCTCAGGTCCAGCACCCGGTGCAGCCAGTTGCCGGCGCGCTCCAGCGGCGCGCCGTGGTGCGGCGTGCCCAGGAACACCAGCGACTGCAGCTTCGCAGGCCAGGTGTGGCGGGCCGCCGCCGCCTGGGCCAGCGCGCTGCGCGCCACCAGGCCGCCCATGCTGTGGCCGACGATGTCGACGCGGGCCAGCGCCACGGGCCAGGCATCGACCACCGCCTGCAGCGCCTGCGACAGCGCACGGCCGTTGGTGCTGATGTGCAGGCCGCTGTTGTAGAAGGCATAGACCGGCGCCGCGCCCAGGGCCGGCGCCAGGGCCTGGCCGTGGTCGTGACCGTTGCGGCACCAGCCGTGGTCGCTCATGCACAGGCCATGCACCAGCAGCAGCAGGCGCCCGGGTGCCTGCGGGCCCAGGGCCGCCACGTCCAGCGGCCGGCCGTGCTGGCGCAGCTGCAGGGGCAGCGCCAGCGGGTTGTCGCTGTGCAGCAGGTGGTCGCCCAGCACGCCGTTGAGCGCAGCCACCAGCATGTCGCGCCGGGGCGAGGGTTCGGTGCCGGCCAGCGCGGTGTCGAAGGGCGCCAGCAGGCCGTCGAAGCCGTCGCCCACCAGGCGCGCCGTGCCCTGGATGCTGCGGTAGACCAGGCCGCTCAGGCCCCGGGCGGGCGGCAGGCCGGCGCTGCCGTCGGGCAGTTCGGCATCGAGCCAGGTGCCCCAGCGCAGCGGCGGCGCCAGGCGCTGGATCTGGCCGTGCAGCGCACCGGCGATGGCGGTGACGCCGCGGGTGCCGTCGGCCAGCAGGCGCAGGCTGCCGCGCAGGTCGGCCACGGGTTGGCGGGCGGAGGAAGGGCGGCGGGGTGCGGTGGGCGTGGTCATCGGCGCTCCTCGGTGGACGGTGGCAGCTGCAGGGCTGCTGTGCGGGCCTGCGAGGCCCATTGAGGCGCAGCGAGTCGGCCGCGATTCTGCGGCAGATCAATCCACCGGGGCGGGGCCGGCAGCCACCTGCTGCCGGCGTGCAATGCGTCAACAAATCACGCCGGGCGGACGCACCGGCCGGGCCGGTGCCGTGATGGCTACCGCCAGTTCTGCGCCCGCGCCGCGGCCTGCGCGGCGGGGCTGTCGCCCAGCACCGTGAGCGTGCGCGAGCCGGCGAACAGGTCGCGCGGCTTCAACCCGTAGACCTGCCGGATGCTGTGGCTGAAGTGGGTGGAGTCGGGATAACCCGTGTCCAGGGCGACATGCACCAGGGGCGTGTCGCGGGTGACGTGGTGCAGCAGGCTGCGCGCCCGCTTCCAGGTGCGCAGGCTGCGGAACGGCGTGCCGACCTCGGCCTTGAACAGGTGCAGGAAGCGAGAGAACGACAGGCCCACCTGCGCCGCGCAGTCCCGGCCGGTGGTCAGCTGGGCCGGGTCGTCGCGCATGGCCTGCAGCACCTGGGCGATGCGCGGGTCGATGCGGCGCGGCGCCAGCGGCGCACCGAACAGCGCCTGGTCGAAGCAGGCGGTCTGCCAGTCGGCCTGCCGGCCGGGGCCGCGCAGCCAGGCGTGGGCGCGGCGCACGCGCTGCAGCATCGGCGCCACCTCGGCGTGGCTGTCGGGCACCGGGCCGGCATGCTGGCGCAGCCAGGCGGGCAGCGCGGCTTCGTCCACGGTCTCGGGCTCGATGGTGATGCTGCAGATCAGCCGCTCGTCGCAGGCCACGCGGTGCGGCACCCAGGGCGGCACCACGGCAAGCTGGGCGGTCTGCCAGGGGGCTTCAATGGCGGCGATGCCCGCGGCGGCGTCTTCCAGCGCGATGCGCAGCGGCGCGCCCAGCGAGGCATAGACCAGCCAGCCACCCATGGTGCGCACGCTGACCAGGCCCAGCAGGCCGGCATAGAACACGCGGTCGTTGTTCAGCCACATCACGCGCATGCGGCGGTCGGACAACGGCAACTCCGGCGCCGCGCCGAAGGTGATGCCGTTCAGGTCATGCAGGGCGTGTGCCATGTCAGATGCTTCTTCCAGTGCCAGCCCAGTAAGGTTCGCGCAGGATGCGCTTCAGGACCTTGCCCAGCGCATTGCGCGGGAACTCGTCGCGGAACTCCACCGCCGCCAGCCGCTGGTGGCGGGCCAGGCGCTCGTTCGCCCAGGCGACGATGGCCGCGGCATCCGGCGTGGCGCCGGCCTTCGGAATGACCAGGGCCAGCACCGTCTCGCCCCACTTCTCGTGCGGGATGCCGATCACGGTGACGTCCAGCACATCAGGATGGCCGCCGACGATGGCCTCGATGTCGGTCGGGAAGACGTTGAAGCCGCCCGAGATGATCATGTCCTTCTTGCGGTCGACCAGGGTGATGTCGCCCTCGGCATCGAGCTTGCCGACGTCGCCCGAGCGGATCCAGCTGCGTCCGCGGGCGTCGCGCCAGATCAGCGCGGCGGTCTGCTCGTCGCGCCGGTGGTAGCGGGCCATCATGCCGGCGCCGTAGCCGGCGATCTCGCCCACCTCGCCCGGCGGCAGCACCTTGCCGGCGTCGTCGAGGATGCAGACCTCGCAGCCCAGCACTGGCCGGCCGACGCTGTCGAAGCGGTGGTCATGCTGGTCGGGCTTGAGCATCGCGCCGAAGCCTTCGGAGAAGCCGTAGAGCTCGATCAGCTTGTTGCCGAAGCGCTGGAGCACCTCGCGCTTGGTGTCGCGCCGAAGCGGGCTGCCGGCACACAGCAGGCTTTGCAGGCCGCTGGTGTCGAAGCTGTCGAAGTCCGGCTGCGCCAGCACCATCAGGAACTGCGCCGGCACCATGAAGGTGTGCGTGATCCGCTCGCCGGCGATGGTGGCCAGGAACGCGCGCGGATCGAACGTGGGCATCACCACGCAGGTGCCGCCGGTGAAGAGCACCGGCAGCATCACCAGCCAGGTGCCGTTGGAATACAGCGCGGTGGTGGTCAGCGCCCGGCTGCGCTCGGAAAAGCCCTGCTCGATGGCGTTGAACATCGCCCAGTGGGTGCGCGTGCGGTGGGTCTGCACGATGCCCTTGGGCAGCCCCGTGGTGCCCGAGCTGTAGATGATGTTGAACGGCAGCGCGGCGTGGCAGCTGGCCGCTGGCGGCGTGGCGGGCGCATCGCCCAGGAAGGCGTCGTAGCCCTGCCAGCCCGGGGCGTCGCAGAACACGCTGACCAGGGCGTCGGCGCGCACCTTCGCGCAGCGGCTGCGGTGCTCGCCGAGGCGTTCAATGAAGTCGGCAGTGGCGAACATGGCCACCGCGTCGCTGTCGTCGACCAGGGTGGCCAGCTGCTCGCCGGTCAGCAGGCCCGACAGCGGCACCACGC
>Ga0116181_1004187_pt1 | contig 10938 bp, 11 predicted proteins | sample AD_UKC075_MetaG_FD_89752 | JGI IMG/M metagenome (GOLD analysis project Ga0116181, IMG submission 89752) | Active sludge microbial communities of municipal wastewater-treating anaerobic digesters from USA - AD_UKC075_MetaG | ecosystem: Engineered > Bioreactor > Anaerobic > Digestate | place: USA...
ATAAAAAGATATGGTGGAAAATCTACATTAGCAAAAACCCAAAACGAAAAAATTAAAATAAACAAAAAACCATTCAAATACCCAACCAATACTACCATTCTTATGCCTCAACATAAAGCCTATCTGGAAAGGAGGGGATTTAATCCAGACAAATTAGAAAAAACATGGGGAATAATGGGAACAGGGCCAATCTCTAAACTGGATAATATCGATTACAAAAACAGAATACTCATTCCAATTTATTGGCAGGGAGAAGTAGTATCATTTCAAGCTCGAGATATAACAGGTAAGCACCCAATTAAATACATGGCTTGCCCCGAATATCGAGAAAAAGTAAAACACAAACATATTTTGTATGGTCATCCATCTATATGGGAAAAAGAAAGCTGTATATGCGTGGAAGGGGTTTTCGATGTTTGGAGATTGGGCCGAAAGGCCGTGGCGACCTTCGGAATAAAATACAAAATTCAACAAATCCAAGTTCTAGCTAAAACATTTAAAAAAGTAGCCGTTTTATTCGATACTGAACCTCAGGCGGTTAAACAAGCGGAAAAACTGGTTAGCGAACTTCGTTTTAGAGGCGTGGAAGCTTTTAACGTTACCTTTGAAATGGAAAATGGGAAAGACCCAGCTGATTTATCTGAAGACGAAGCGAAAGAAATTGTTCGAAAATTGCGCTTGAGGAAAATCATATGAAGTAGTATAATAATTATAGTGTTATTAATGGGCACGATCTGTGCACGGATCGTCTGAGCCTCGGAAGTTCCTTTTTTAGGAAGCCCTCTTCTTCCGAGGCGAGTCCCAACTAAAAAGCCTTAAGAGGAGGCGAAAATATGAAACGGAAAGAACAAAAATCAGTAACAGAGAATTACCCATCTAATTTTCCCTGTATTGTAATACCTCCTGAAGTACTTTTCAGTACTAACCTAACCAGTACCGAAAAATTACTATTTGGAATAGTACAAAACCTGGCACAAGGAGAAGATGGTTGTTGGGCCTCTAACAGCTATTTAGGAAATTTATTGGGAGTAAGCAACCGTACTATTTCGAAAGCAATAACAAATCTAGAAAAGAACGAATTTATAGAAATATGCTCCGAAACCTATGTTGAACAAAAAGGATTCAAAACAAACCGTACCATCATAATAAATCCTGAATTGTCCATTACGAAAAACCAATGGAAAAACAATAATAACGAATTGGACAATTATAATCCATTGGATAATAATTATCCATTGGACAGAAATAATAATGGAAATGGTTATCATGAAGACCAAAAACCAATGATTGGGGTAGAAGAAAACTTCTATCCCCTTAGAAAAAAGCTTCTATACCCCCTAGAAGAAAACTTCTATACCTTAGAAGAAAACTTCTACCCCTCTAGAAGAAAATTTCTAACCTCTTCGAAAAAAACTTCTAACGAATTTAAAATAAATAATAATAATAATAAATATATATACGCGAACAAACCTAATGAATTGAATGATACTGTTCCAATGAATGAAAAATCGAGCAATCCTTCCAAACCTAAAAAATCTAATAAAATGACTTGGTCCATACTAGTAGAAAGGTATGGTCGTCCCCAAGTCAGATTTGTAAGACGTTTTCTTAAGAAACAAAAAGAAAATTTCCCCAAATTTATTAAAGATGACATCACTCCAAACAATGATAGGGTACTGTCCAGTTTAGATTGTTTAGATAAATTACAACGCATTGATGGATTCGATTTCGAGACTGAAATCAGGCCCACCTTGGAAGCTGCGCTTCAAGATGAGTTCTGGGCCAGGAATATTTTATCATTGGGTTCACTTCGTAAGAAAGGAAAGAATGGAGAAAAGAAATTCATAAACATAATGGTTACTTTATCTAACAGAACTAAAACTTCTCCATTCCAATCTCATAAACCATCCATCACCCCAGACGATATAATCGCTGAACAGGGATGGGATGATTTTAGAATAAAATTACTTAGAAAGAGCGTGTTCGATCCAGTGTTTTCGAAACTCAATGGCGCTTCCAATAAAACAGAAATTACCAAATCCATTTGCCAACTTATAAAAGAAATCGAAAAAAGACAAAAACGCCCCAAGCCTCCAGAAAACAAAGAAGACTATCAGATGAGAAAGTTTATATTCGATAAATGGGAATTAATCCCCCAGGCCAATAGGATACTGAAAGATTTCGTTAAATGGTTGGATAATCAAGATTGGATTGGTGAATTGAAACCCGGCCATTTCGATATCGATGGTAGAACGTTTGCTATGTTTCGAAATTATTACCAAGACAGTATTGGTGGATTTGATATTTTTGAAGGAAGGATGTTAGGATGAGCGTAGATGCTTTTATTGAACGACGTATTGTTACTGGGTTGGTTGTCTCTACTGAGTATATTCATGAAATAATTGACCTTTATTCCCCGGATTTTCTATCTTCCTCCAGTGCTCGATTATTAGCTAGCTGGTGTATCAAATATTATGAACAATACAACAAGGCGCCTGGTCGTGACATCGAAGGAATTTTTGCCCATGAAATGAAGCAATTATCCGATGAACAAGTGGCGGATATAGAAAGCATTTTAGATAGTCTTGCTCAGGATTACGAACGTGAACAGTTTAATGTAGAATACCTATTAGATCAAACAAAGGAATATTTTAGAATCCGCCATCTTCAAAAATTAATCGATAATGTCAAGTCCAATTTAGATGCGGGAGCAATCAATGAAGCGGAAAAAGCGGCTTTAGAATATGTTTCGCTATCCGCTATTGAAAACTTGGAAAGCAGAGTTATTGATCCATTCGATTCAGCATCGCGAATAAAGAAAGCGTTCGAAAAACAAGCAGAACCAATCATCCGTTTTCCTAAGGCATTAGGGGAGTTTTGGAACAGTCAGTTGACAAGGGATGCCTTTATCGGTATAATGGGCCCAGAAAAACGCGGTAAGTCGCAAATATTACTAGAATTCGCTATGCGTGGTATGGCCTGCGGCTGCAATGTAGCATTTTTCCAAGCAGGCGATATGAGCGAAGACCAACAGTTACGTCGTATTTGTATTTACCTAGCTAAGAAAAGCGACAAGAAAAGATATTGCAAAGGAATGTACATCCCAGTGGTAGATTGTTGGTACAATCAGATCGATACCTGTACGCGAAAAGAAAGAGAATGCGATATCGGGATATTCCCTCCCAATCACATGCAGAAAGATATTACCCTAGAACAACTTACCGAAGCTAAAAAGGCAAATCCCGATTACGTACCCTGTCGGAATTGTAAAGAAATGAAAGGAGCGGTATGGATAAAATGGGAAGATGAAGTCGAGCCATTGACCTGGAAGGAAGCTTATAAGAAAGCCAAGCAGTGGCAGAAAAGACACAACAAAAAATTTAAGTTAGCTACCTATGCTAATGAAACTTTGAGCATATCAGAAATAAAAACATTACTGGATATTTGGGAAAGAAGGGAAAACTTTGTACCGGACGTGATTGTTATGGATTATGCCGATATTTTAGAAGCGGATCCGGATATCAAAAGGCTAGATTGGCGAAATCAGAACAACAAAATATGGCAAAGGCTTAGAAGTCTATCCCAAGAACGTCATTGTTTAGTAGTAACAGCAACCCAAGCTGCAGCTTCCTCATATGACAAAGAGAAAATAAAGCTAACGGATTTTTCTGAAGACAAACGGAAATATGCTCATGTAACAGCTATGTACGCTTTAAACCAAACTGATGAGGAAAAGAAAATGGGAGTGATGAGGTTGTCGGAACTAGTTGTGAGGGATGATGAATTCGATAAAACTAGACAAGTAACTATTTTACAGTGTCTACAGAGAGGAAGACCACTTATCGGTAGTTTTTTCTAAATCCGCCTTAAATATCGATGAACAATAACTGTATAATAAATTAGATACAACAATTAAATGAATACGAAAACAGGAGGAGGAAAAAATGAAAATCACGAAAGAATTGTTAATCCAGGCTGCGGAAGAATTAAACGAGGTTATGGGGTTGCGGCCTCCCATTGATGTTAAAGAAGATGAAGATTTGATTAAAGCTAAGATCCTTAAAGCCCTCGAATTACGTGAAGAGGAGGACGAGTTCAGCCCTGAGGTGGAGAAAGTTTTAACTGCGTTAGAAACTGAAGTCGAAAATGAGGAAGAAACAACCAACAAAGAAAAAGAAACGAAGGAAGACTACAGGAAGAATAAACCTAAAGCAAAAGAGAAAACCTCTTCAAAGAAAAAAGAGAAAAAGACAAAACCCTTTCCAACTCCAGCAGAACTTACAAGGGTAGAAGCCATGGTGGAAGCTCTTGGTGAACTCGCTGGGAAGACGGAAACCATTGATAAAATTATACAAAGGGCCAACGAAATTTACGTGGAGAACGGGGGGAAATCGAATCTTAAAGAAGCTAAAAGTTCTTTTAAAACCGTAACCAAGGCTTTCCAATACATTAACCTGCTTAAAGTCGAAGAAGATTCAGTTTCAGTGAGCGAAACCTTCCCAAAGGTGAATTAGGAGGGAAATAATGTCCAATAAGAAACACGGGCTTACGATTCGAGGAGATAGCTTATACTGTCCCTTACCCTTAGCTTTAGAAAGCTATTGGTGGTGCGAACCCGATTGTCTTCATTGCTATTTTCGGGGGCTGAATAGAGTTTGGGGGAAAGACCTGAGACCTATTAGTTTGGAGGCCTTGGATCGGAAGCTCGCCGCTGGGCCCAAAAATAAAAATCCGAAAACGCCATTAGCTCACTGTTTAGCTCGAAAGAAGACAATACGAGCGGGGAATAAATCCGATGGTTTTCAACCAATAGAGCGAAAATTGAAACGAACCACGGGGGCTATTAAACTTCTTATAAAACACAATTGGACTTTTGTGATACAAAGCCGTTTCCCCTCTATTGTAGATGAGATGTGTGAGGACTCCCTTCATGAAGCTCATGAGAAGGGATTAGTAACCTTGTTACCAATAATCTCTCCAGGATTAGAAATGGATTGGGAGATATTCGAACGAAAACGTACCGACCCCATTGATGTAAGAGTGTCTATCATTCGTAAATGGGTCAAATCGGGATTTCCTATAGGAGTACAAGGAGAGCCCTACATTCCCGGGTTTCACCAGGTGAAGAATTTTGAGGAAACCCTGAAACTATTGAAATCATTGAATGTAAGACGATACAATGTTTACAATTTTCACTTTACTCCATTCGTAGCGAAACGATTGGCTAAAGTACCTGGTGTAGATATCGAAAAAATATGGTATTATAACAGGGATGTGGAATGGAAAAAGATCCTTCCTAAGTTGTTAGAATTGGGAGATAAATACGATATCATATTGGGATGTCCTGATTTCGTTAACTCTGGACCAAGCCACGTAGAAAAAGCTAACACTTGTTGTGGAATAGACGTTCCTAATCCCACCACTTTCAATACCCATTATTTCAAGAAACTAGCTCAAGAAGGTCTTTCGCAAGAAGAAATATTGGAACGAACCTACGACGGAAGCGCTGATTACGAAGAGGGGAAAAAGGTATTGTCCGGGGAACGAACTGAATTTTTTACTTTGAGAGATGCTGGGATCTGTCTAAGGAAGGGAAAGAAATGACTATTAATGTGTTGCCTCATTCAAAATTACAGATTTTCGAAATTCAAGGTAAAAAAGTGTGGGTTAAACGAGAGGATTTATGTACTAACTTTCCAGCTCCTCCATTTTCTAAAGTTCGAGGATTATATCCACATTTGAATCAATTGAAAAGCGAAGGTATTTCCACTGTAGGTTACACAGAAACATCTATATCTATGGCTGGTTGGGGAGTAGCCTGGGTTTGTGCTCAGTTGGGGCTTAGAGCTGTTATTTTTGATCCTCAATACAAACAAGATATAACTATACATAAATTTCATAGACGTATGTGGAAGTACTTTGGAGCTGAGATTGAGCCAATACCTGCTGGAAGAGCTAAAGTCAATTGGTATCTCAGTAGAAAAATACTTTCTTCCAAATATCCTGAAGGGGTATTACTTCCATTGGGATTACCTTTGAAGGAAACTGTAATGGCTACGGCAGAGGAAGTAAAACATACAATGTTGGATCCGTTTTGGCCGGAAGGCGGTGTAAAGAGTGTTGTGGTATGTGTAGGAAGCGGAACAATAGCTGCAGGTATTTTGTTAGGTTTCACTCAATATTGTTCAGATGTTTCAGTAAAAATTTATGGAGTGATGAGCCGAACGGGAAATGCTCAGCTAAAAAACAATTTTATTCAGAAAAAGGCTGGGGTTGTTCTTGGAGGTCTTATAGGTTCTGCTCATGAATTGTATATAATCGATGAAGGGTGGCAATATACGGAAAAAAGTCAAAATAAAAGTCCTTTTCCTTGTCACCCATACTATGATTTGAAAGCATGGGGTTGGTTATGTAGAAAATTAAAAGAGTTGGAAAGCCCCATACTTTTTTGGAACATAGGCTCTTTATGGGAAGAATAAATAAATACCCAACAACAACAGTGGGGGTTATACCTATGAATTATTGGGAAGTTAGGGAAGCTGTTAGCAAAATTGTTCCACGAATGACAGTGTTGAAAAGAGCGCGTAGGAAGGTTGATCCAGTAAGAGAAAAAGGCCGAAAGAAAAATTACCAACAATTCAATCTCTTACGAGGAGAATGGAGAAAACAGGAACGCTTGTTGAACACTGAAGAAATAAATTCGTTTTTAGAAATATCCGTGAGAGCTCAGGCCTGTCCAATGCCTTATAACATGGACATATGGGATGGATTACTTTGCCAATTTAATTGTGTATATTGTTATGCTAATGCCTTTCGGGCTTCTCTTTACACTTCATTCTTCGACAATTCGAAAACCATGGGGTATAGACATTGTAATCCAACGTATTATAAACGAGAAATAGACAAGATGTTAAAACTTCGAGACTTACCAGAAGATGAAAAAGTCCGCCTTCAGGGTATCAACAAGGCCTTCGCTTACAATATACCTGTGAGGATGGGGATTCGCTTTGAGGACTTTCTCCGAGCGGAAGCTCGAGAGGGAATAAGCCTTGAAATGCTTAGGTATTTATCTTCCATTGAATATCCTGTAATGATCAATACCAAATCTGACTTGGTGGGGCGGGATGAATACGTGGAAGCCCTAAGCAGCAATAAAGCTGGAGCCGCAGTTCACATGACGGCTATTACGAGCGACGAAGAGATAATTCGAAAGTTAGAACCTGGGGCGCCTACTTTCGAAGCTCGACTCGAAGCCATCCGCAAGATGACTCGGGCGGGAATCCGAGTAGTGGCTCGAATTGAACCCTATTTATATTTATTAACAGACCGACCTGAAGATATAGAATATTACATGGAAAGTATGTGGAAAGCGGGCGTAAGAAATATAACGTTCGATACCTATTCATATACAGCCCTTAATCCTGGCATTCGACAGAGTTTCATAAACGTTGGTTACGATTTCGATCGTATGTATATCGCTGGTTGCGATAGTCAACCCTTGGGCTCCCTTCTCCTGGGAAAATTTATGGATCTGTTTAGGGAAAAAGGATTTTCCTGTTCTACTTTTGATATGGGGAACGTAACGTCGAATGATCAGGATGTATGCTGCGAAGTAGGGGATTGGTTCGGAGAAAAGGGAGCTGGATTCAATTATGGATGTACTGTTATGGCTGCTCGATATATTCGGGGACAGGAAGGAAAACCTGTAACATGGGGGAACTTTCAAGAATGGGTCGAAAGCCACGGAGGGTTTTTAACGGAAGAATTGAGGAGAGAGGTATGTAAATTGTGGAACTTAGGGGGAAATGTAGCTTATAGCCATCGATGGGCGGCTGGACTAGTTCCGGTAGGACGGGATCGAGATGGGATTATTTGGAAATGGGAGCCTGAGGTTCCCGATTATCGGGAAAAACTATTGGAGGAGATAATATGAAAATTTCGGGAACGGTAGAACAAATCTTTGCTCATGCTGTAGCCTTAGACCAAAGCGGAGGTCTTCGCAATACTATTTACGCAATAGGCAATGAAGTGTTTATTTTGAACTATGATCATACTGTCTTGCTTAGGTTTCGGCTTAGGGCTTCCGAAATTCCTTTTGAAAATCCTATTTCTTTTCGGGCCAATGATTACGATAGCAATGAATTTTACGAGGAGGATGGGAAAATCGTTTTCGTATCGAACCAGGGAGGATATCAACGAAAGAAAAGTTGTGGAACTCCAGATTTTACCCCAAAAGATATTCAACAGGTGTTTAATAAATATGAAAAAGAAAAACTCGAAGCTGTAGTGGTTCAACTTCCTAAGGATATCATTGGACTGTTGGATCGAGAACTGAGCCATATTGAATTCGTGGGAAAGGCTGGGGATTCTCTAACTTTAATTCAGCGAAATATTTATTCTGGAGCGATTATTGAAGTTAAGGGGAAAAAGAAAAAAAGTGGTTTTTTCGATACTCTTAAATTAGAAAAGGATATCGAACCCATCGCAATAAAAACGAACGATTTCGTGGCCCTGTTCGCTTTCCAAGATGTTCTAAAATTCCATCTTCCAGTGAAAGGGAAAGCGGATTACATGATGGTAGAAAGTATAGATTCGAAGAAACGAGACATGAAAGGATTCATCGCAGGATGTTTGTACGACGAAATTATCGAAATAAAGGAGGCGGAAATTTATGGCGGGAGGAAAAAGCCGAAAGGCAGGGGGAGTAAGTAAAAAATTGATTGAAGCTTTGAAATACGGAACATATTCCAGTTCTAATAAACGCGGGAAAGGAAAGAAGGGAAAAAATGATAAAAAAGTTGGACTTGGATTGGTTCCTGAAGAGGACGAATGAATTGGGTTGGGTTCCCAATTTTTACCTGTCGAAACCTTATCTATTGGTATCGAGTCCTCAATTGGAACATTGGGGAAACTGGGTTATACTTTTAGACAATTCCTTTTCCCTTTTTCCTCCCGTCCCAGTAGAAAACGAAATTTGCCCCCCGGAAAGCTTATTCGAAGACTTGCTCCTTAAAATATGGTCTGATGTAGAGGGGTGGGAACCTTGGAGGGATAAGCTGTCTCCAGTGTTTCTGGACTGGGAATATATATTCGATTCTAAGAACTTTAAAAAAATGGAAGGCGGCCATTGGGAGACTTTTCGAAAAAATAGCCGTAAATGGGAACGTAGACAGCCTCAAAAATATCCTCCGGTATTGATAGATTCGGAAGTGTTACCAAGTTACATGGAAAAGGAAATTCAGAAATTGCTCGCCGAATGGTTGGAAGAAAAAGCGGATTCAATGGAGGATTCGGAAACAATGGTGGAATACCTTTTATCTAATCCTCCAGGAGCTTCAATTAAATATTTAATGGTAAAAGACAGGTTGTACGCTATATTGGCTTGGGATTATTCCCGAACGTATATCAATTTTAGATATTGTATAACTAGACCTGGGGAACGATTCTTAGAGGAGTATGTTCGATTGAAATTTTACCTGCTACCGGAAGTTCAACAAAGTAATTTGTTGGTAAACGATGGAGGAAGTGTGGGGAACGAAGGATTGGAACGATTTAAGGATAAAATGAATCCTGTTAAAAAGCGAAAAGTGTTTTCTTGGATTTATAAAGGAATATTCGAAGGAGGTAAAGGGAATGAAAATTAATCGATTGGATCTGTTGACTGCTTTAGAAAAAGTTAAACCTGGGTTAGCGGATAGGGAAATAATCGAACAATCTATGTCCTTCGCTTTTCTTGGTGGGAAAATTGCTACGTATAATGATGAAATTTCTATCACCCACCCGGTTACAGGGCTGAATTTAATTGGCGCTGTTAGAGCTGAGGAATTGTACAAATTACTTGGGAAACTAGAACAGGATACTATCCATATTAAAGTTAAGGAAAATGAAATGTTAATAAAATCAGGGAATACGAAAGCTGGATTTACTTTTTACAGTGAAGTGAAATTACCTTTGGAAGAAGTGGAAGACGTAAATCAATGGAAAGACCTTCCAGAAAATTTCACAGAAGCGCTATCGTTTACTTCGGAGGCTACCTCCTCAGATATGGGATCTCCGATATTCTCCTGTGTTCATGTTCGGAAAGACGGAATAATGGAGGCCACTGACAATATCCGTTTCACTAGATATCATCTCGATACGGAATTTGAAGATGATTTCCTTTTGCCTTCGAAATCCATAAAAGACTTGGTAAAGTATCCCATCAAGAAAATAGCACAAGGACAAGCTTGGGTTCATTTTAAAACTGATGATGAAACCGTGTTTTCTTGTAGAATTTACGAGGGGGAATTCCCCGATGCTGATAGCGTGGGAATCCTGAATGTAGAAGGGCCAAATATCGAATTTCCCGAAACTTTTCCAGAAATATTAGACCGAGCCTCAATATTTACGAAGAAGAATGAATGCGAAAAGGGCGAAGTTTCCATTCATATCGAAGCAAACCAAATTACGGTAATGGGAAAATCCGATTATGGTTGGTTCGAAGAGAAAGCGGACATTAAACACGATGATCCACCATTGGAGTTCTTGGTGAATTCGTCATTTTTGAAAGGGATGTTGGGTCGTATGAAAAGCTGTATAGTGGGAGAACAAACCATTAAATTCAGTGGATCTAATTGGGAACACGTTATAGCATTGCTTTCGAGGACTAGCGAATGACGCCTGAACAAGCGTACGAAAAGATAGCAGAATTAGCTCGAAAATATGCTCTGGTATATCAAGCCTATGGGGGAGTGATGATTATTGTTCATCCGGATACCCAAAAGGAACAAGGAATATATGAACATATTCAATGGGTACATGGACTTGGCCCGCATCCTAGTACCTACGATACCACTAACAAGATGAAAAGGACGAAAGGACGAAATAAAAGATGAGGGGTTTCTTTAATTTAAAGGACTTTAAGAGCAAGTCAAGACCCGACGGCAAAACATATTCCTG
>Ga0116181_1004195_pt1 | contig 10922 bp, 9 predicted proteins | sample AD_UKC075_MetaG_FD_89752 | JGI IMG/M metagenome (GOLD analysis project Ga0116181, IMG submission 89752) | Active sludge microbial communities of municipal wastewater-treating anaerobic digesters from USA - AD_UKC075_MetaG | ecosystem: Engineered > Bioreactor > Anaerobic > Digestate | place: USA...
AGATTGGGAAACAGGTTGGTGAGCTGGAACGCCCGGCCCAGCCCCGCACGGGTGCGGGCCGAGGCGCTCAGATCGGTGAGGTCTTGCCCATTCAGGCCCACCCGCCCTGCCGTGGCCTTGAGCTGCCCGGAGATCAGGTTGAAATAGGTGGTCTTGCCCGCGCCGTTGGGGCCGACGATGGCGGTGAGCGTGCCCGGTGCAAAGGTGCAGGAGACAGCGTTCACCGCCACGTGTCCGCCAAAGCGGACCGTGAGGTCTTGGGTTTGCAGCATGGAAACGGAAGGAAGCGAAAAGATCAGCGGTTGTTGCGGATGGGCACGTTCATTTCTTCGGCCTTGATTTCACGCACCAGCTCGGGCACGCCCCAGGCAAAAGCGGGGTCCACCTTGATCTTGAAGTGGTACATGTTCTGCATGGCCTGGTGGTCTTCCTTGCGGAAGGTCATGGTGCCCTTGGGGGTGTCGAAGCTCATGCCCTCCATCGTCTTGATGAGGGTGTTGGTGGCGGTGTCGCCGTTGGTCTTTTTCAGGGCGGTGACAATGGCCATGGCCGAGCTGAAGCCACCTGCGGTGAAGAAGTCAGGCGGTGCCTTGAACTGCTTGTAGTGGTTGGCCACCAGCCATTCGTTGACCTTGTTCTTCGGGATGCCGAAGTAGTAGTACAGCGCACCTTCCATGCCGGGGTACTGCTTGTAGGCCACCATCGCGGGCAGGATGTTGCCGCCGGTGGCCATCTCGATGCCGTAACGCTTTTGCAGTTCAAGCTCGGCGAACTTGCTGAAGGGCGACGGTGCACCGGCCCAGACTACCCAGACGTACTTGCGGCCCGGCTGATCCTTCATCTTGTCGACCAGGCGTTGCAGCCCGGCCGTGAAATCGGTGGTGCCGGCCGGCAGGTATTCCTCGTGGACGAACTTGCCCTTCTTGATGTATTCCTTGAAGGCCTTGACACCGTCGCGGCCGAAGGCGTTGTCATTGGCCAGCGTGGCGATCACGTTGCCCGGCTTGTCCAGGGCTGCGGCGTTGGCGGCGGCGTCCTGCGAGCTGTTGCGCCCGGTGCGGAAGATGTATTTGTTCCACTTGTCACCGGTGATCGAGTCGGCCACCGCCGGCTCGACCAGCAGGACCTTCTTGTATTCCTCGGCCACGGGCAGCATGGCCAGAGCGACCGGCGAGGCGGTGGGGCCCACTGCGATGTCGGCCTTGTCGTCGCCGTAGGCGGCGGCCAGCGCGGCCTTGCCCACGTCCGGCTTGCCCTGGTCGTCCTTTTCGATCACGACCAGCTTCTTGCCGGCCACCATCATCGTGCCGCCCGTGGCGTAATCCAGACCCATGTTGAAGCCGACGATGGTCTGCTTGGCATAGGCCTCCAGCGGGCCGGTCTTGCTGGCGATGACGGCGATCTTCACTTCTTTGGACTGGCTGAAGGCCGGTGCTGCAATCGCAGCCGCCAGAACCGCGAGAGCCATCAGTTGACGACGTTGCATGAAAAGTCTCCTGTAGTTGCTGGCCATGACTGTGCATGCATCATGCCAACTTGAAAAGCCTTGATTTCATTGGAATTTTCAATGAGCTTTGGATCATATGTCTTATTATCAGACATTAGAGTTGCATATTTTTCAGTCATATGCCTGAAACCTGATCAGGGTTATCCCTTGTCATCAACGACCCGTCATCGGACGGGTTCAGGCTATGCCAATCGATTCAGGCGCCCGCCTCATCCGCGGGGCGCAGGCGTTCGTACAGCTTGGCGCGCGATATGCCCAGCAGCCGGGCCACCGCCACCTTGTTGCCGCCGCACCGGTCCATCGCGGCGGCGATCGCCGCCCGCTCAAGTTCGGCCACCTGCTCGTCCAGCGGGCGCAGCAGGTTGGGGGACACCGGCGCGCCCGAAGCGCCGGCCGGCTTCAGTGCCAGCCGGAACGCGTCGTCCGCCGGGCCAATGCGCGCACCCGCAGTCTCGCGCAGCACGGCCTCGATCTGCTCGCGCCCGAGGAAGTGCGAGTCGGCCCGCATGGCCGCCTGTTCCAGCACGTTGCGCAGTTCGCGGATGTTGCCGCGCCAGGGCTGGCGGGCCAGCAGCGCCAGCGCCTCGGGACTCAGTTCGGGGGGTTGTTCGCCACTTCGCAGGGCCATGTCCTCCCCGAGAGCCTCGACCAGCGCCGCCAGGTCTTCGCTGCGCTCGCGCAGCGGTGGCACCCGGATCGGCAGCACGTTGAGGCGGTAATACAGGTCTTCGCGAAAGCTGCCTTCGCGCACCAGCTTCACCAGATCGCGCGAGGTGGCGGCAATGACCCGGGCGTCGAACGGAATCAGCTTGTTGGAGCCCAGCGGCTCGATTTCCCCCTCCTGCAGCGCGCGCAACAGCTTGGCCTGCAGCGCCAGCGGCATGTCGCCGATCTCGTCGAGGAACAGCGTGCCGCCATCGGCCAGGCGGAACTTGCCGTCACGCCCCTTGCGCTCTGCGCCGGTGTAGGCGCCAGGCGCCACACCGAAGAACTCCGCCTCCAGCAAGGTGTCTGGCACCGCGGCGATGTTGACGCTGATGAACGGGCCCTGCGCGCGCGCCGACGAGGCGTGGATGGCGTGGGCCAGCAACTCCTTGCCGGTGCCGGTCTCGCCCAGCAGCAGCACCGGGCTGCTCGATTGCGCCGCCCGGCGCGCCTGGCGCTTGACCTCGACCGCCGCCGCGCTGGTGCCCACGAAACTGGTGAAGGTGTACTTGGACTGCCGCTTGCCCGCGCTGTGCTTCAGCCGCTGGGTGGCCAGTTCGCGCCGCGCTTCGTCGAGGTCGCGCTGCGCCAGCGAGAACTTGGCGATCAGCGGTTGAAGATTGGTCTCGGGCTGGTCGAACAGCACGATGCCCAGCGCGCCGATCACCGCGCCGTCCGCGTCGCGCAGCGGAATGCGGCTGACGACGAAGGTGCCGGCGCGGTTGGACAGCAGGTCGATCAGGATCGGCTTGCCGGTTTCGAGCACCTTGTGCATCTGGGTGTTCTGCACCACGGCCGACACCGGATGGCCGACAAAATCCTCTTCGCGTGTGAACCCCAGCGCCGGCAGGAAGCGGCGGTACTGGTCGTTGATCCAGACCACGCGGGCCTCGCGGTCCACCAGCAGCATGCCCTCGCTGGCGTTGGCGAACAGGTCGAACATCGAGCGCGCGGCCAGCTCCAGAATGCTCTGCGCATCCCGCGGGAGATCCCGCGGGGACGCCGGCAAGCGGGGCATGGGGGTGTTCATGCGGCGATGTTACCGCGCCGGACGCACGGGTAGCCCCGCCTTCTTTCCGCCGAAATGACTCCTGAACTTGTAGCTGCTCACGACCGTTTCACGCTGGGAGCAGGCACTTTATATCCTGAATATGAGATCAGACGGCCCTCGCAGCAGCCTTTCGGCCCTGCCACCAGCTCACCACGCGCGGGAGGATCAGCACCGACAGCACGATGAACAGCAGCGTCAGCGACATCGGGCGCTGCAGGAACACCATCGGACTGCCTTCGCCGATCGACATGGCGTTGCGCAGCTGGGCCTCGGCCAGCGGCCCCAGGATCATGCCCACCACCACGGGCGCCGTCGGGAAATTGAAGCGCCGCATGATCAGACCGATCACGCCGATGGCGTACAGGAGGAACAGGTCGAAGGCGCTCTGGCGCATGCCATAGGCGCCCACCGTCGCGAAGATCAGGATGCCGGCATACAGTTGGGGCTTGGGCACCTTGAGCAGCTTGACCCAGAAACCCACCAGCGGCAGGTTCAGCACCAGCAGCATCACGTTGCCGATGTAGAGCGAAGCGATCAAGGCCCAGACCAGCGCCGCCGAACTGCTGAACAGCTGCGGGCCCGGCTGGATGCCGTAGTTCTGAAACGCGCCGAGCATGATTGCCGTGGTGTTGGAGACCGGGATGCCCAAGGTCAGCAACGGAATCAGCGCGGTGGTCACCGTCGCGTTGTTCGCCGCTTCGGGGCCAGCCACCCCCTCGATCGCGCCCTTGCGGCCGAACTCCGCCCTGTCGGCTTCCTTGGCCAGCTTTTTCTCGGCGGCGTAGCTCAGGAAAGTCGGAATCTCGGTGCCCCCGGCGGGAATGCAGCCAAATGGCGCGCCGATCGCCGTGCCCCGCAGCCAGGCAGGGATCGAGCGGCGCCAGTCGTCGCGCGTCATGGTCACCCGGCTCATCTTGTTCTCGGACTCGACGATCTTGCCTTCGAACAGGACCGCATGCAGGGCCTCGGCCACCGCGAACAGCCCCACTGCCACCAGCACGATCTCGATGCCGTCCAGCAGTTCGGGCACCCCGCCGGTGTAGCGCGCCTGGCCGGTGATCTGGTCCAGGCCGATCAGGCCCACGGCCAAACCGACGAACAGGGAGGTCAGGCCACGCAAGGTGCTCTGTCCGAGCACCGCACTCACCGTGGTGAACGCCAGCAGCATCAGCATGAAATATTCCGGCGGGCCGAGCTTGACCGCGAATTCGGCAACCACCGGCGCAAACAGGGTCACCACGATCGTGGCGATCGTGCCCGCGACGAACGAACCGATGGCTGCCGTGGCCAGCGCCGCACCGGCGCGCCCGCTCTTGGCCATCTTGTTGCCTTCCATGGCCGTGACCATGCTGGAGGTTTCGCCCGGGGTGTTCAGCAGGATCGACGTGGTCGAGCCGCCGTACATGGCACCGTAATAGATGCCGGCAAAGAAGATCATCGACGCCGTCGCATCCACCTTGGCCGTGATCGGCAGCAGCATGGCCACTGCCGTGGCAGGACCGATACCTGGAAGCACCCCGACGGCGGTGCCGAGGGCACAACCGACAAACGCCCACAGCAGGTTGACCGGCGTGCCCGCCGTGACAAAGCCCTGAATCAGCTGGCTCCAGATGTCCATCACAACCACCCGCTTTGTGTCAGGCCTGGCAGATTGATGGCCAGGAATTTCGTGAACATCCAGTAGACCGGCGCCGCAATCAGCAATCCGGTGACACCGTCCTGGACCCAGGTCCTGAGGCCGTCCGTCGCCTGGCCTTCCGCGTTGCGCATGCCCCGCGCCGCCAGCACAAAGCACAGGGCGCAACTGAAGATGAAGCCGATCGTGGTCAGCAAAGCCGCATTGGCCAGCAAGCCGGCGGACATCCAGACGAAGCCGGGCCAGTAAGCTTGGTCGCCTGGCGGGCCTTCTTCCATATGGCGGAATCCGCCAGTGCGTGCTTCATAGAGCATGAAGCCCCCGCACAAGAACAGCGCCCCCGAGACGAGCCACGGCAGGAAATTGGGACCGACACCCGCATACCCGGCCGCGGACGGGATGCTGACTGCGCCAAAGGCCAATCCGAGGGCGATCGCGACCACCCCCAGGCCCACCAGCGCATGCAAGAAGGACGGGTTGCGCTTGTCTTGAGCCATGACGCTTCTCAGATCATGCCGGACTTCACCATCGTGGCGCGCAGCGAGGCAAAATCATTGTCGACGAACTTGGCGAACTCGGCGCCGGTCAGCAGCGCAGGTGTCCAGCTGTTCTTTTCGAGCGCCTCGGCCCATGCCTTGGACTTGGTGGCCTTGACCACCATCTCGATCAAGGCCTTGGCCTGATCCGGCGTGATGCCGGGCGCGCCGTAGACACCGCGCCAGTTACCAATCTCGACGTTGATGTCCTGCTCTTTGAGGGTCGGCACATTGACCCCCTTCAACCGGGTGCCCGATGTGACAGCCACGGCCTTCATCTTGCCTGCGGCGATGTACTCGGAAAACTCGCTGTAACCGCTGCCGCCGATGGTCACGTTACCACCCAGTATGGCCGCCGTGGCCTCGCCGCCCCCACGGAAAGCCACATAGTTGATCTTGGAGGCATCGACGCCCGCTTCGCGCGCGATCATGGCGGCCGCGATGTGTTCAGTGGAGCCCCGCGACCCGCCGCCCCATTTGACGCTGCCAGGATCCTTCTTCAGTTGTTCGATCACTTCCTTCATGGACTTGAAAGGGGAGTTGGCGGGCAGCACGAAGACGTTGTATTCACTGGTCAACCGCGCCAGTGGCGTGGCGGTACTGAGGTTTACGGGGGGCTTGCCAGTGATGATGCCACCCAGCATCACCTGGCCCATCACCATCATGGCGTTCGGATCACTCTTGCTGCCATTGACAAATTGGGCCAGGCCCAGGGCGCCAGCGGCGCCGCCCTTGTTGTCATAAGTCACCGTATCGGCCACCTTGGCATCCTGCAATGCCTTTCCGAGCGCACGTCCCGTGGTATCCCAGCCGCCTCCAGGATTGGCCGGAATCATCATCTTGATGTTGGCTCCGGCCAGTGCCGAAAGGGGAAAGCCGCCCGAAACGGCCAGTGCAGCCATGGATTTGAGAAAGGTGTCGCGACGCATGAGTATCTCCTTGGTACAAATGAATAACCCACCGATCATGCGGCCGAAAGCTGTCAAACGGCTGTCCGGTGTATCAGGGAAAGTGCTAATGTCGCCCCCATGAAACTGCTGCTGGTCGAAGACAACCCCACGATGCAAACCACGCTGCAGCGCAGCTTGTCGCGCCGCGGCATGGAGGTGGCGACCTGCGGCGATGGCGGTCTGGCCCTTGAGAAATGGCCCGCGTTTCAACCCGACGTGGTCGTGCTGGACCTGACCCTGCCCGGTCTGGACGGCCTGCAGGTGCTGCAGCGCGCGCGCGGCAAGGGCTGGGCCACCCCGGTGCTGATCCTGACCGCGCGCGGCACGGTGGGCGACCGCATCATCGGCCTGAACACCGGCGCGGACGACTACCTGCCCAAGCCATTCGACCTCGATGAACTGGAGGCGCGGGTGCGCGCGCTGGCTCGGCGCGCCGGCGTCCGCCCCCCCGCCGGCGACGATCCCGGCGCATCGGTCAGCCTGGGCAGCCTGCGGCACGACCGCCACAGCGGCGCCATTTACTGCCGAGACGAGGTGCTGGATCTGGCCCCGCGCGAACTGGCCCTGCTGCAGGCCCTGATGGCCCGGCCCGGGCATGCGGTATCAAAGGAGCATCTGTTCGAGCAGGTCTTCCCGGGCGCCGAGGATGTGCAATACGAGGCCATCGAGGTCGTGGCCTACCGTCTGCGCAAGAAGCTGGCGCACAGCGGCGTGATGCTGGTCACGCTGCGCGGCCTGGGTTACCTGCTGAAGGTTGCGACGTGAGCGAACCCATGGGTGCTGTCCCGGCGGGCGCGGCGCGGCCCGCGTCCACCTCGGCGCGCGCACTGTCGCTGCGGCGCTACCTGCTGCTGGGCATCCTGCTGCCGGTCGGCCTCTTCGTCGTGATCAACACCTGGAGCCTGTACCGCCAGGCACAGGTCGCGGCCACGACCGCGTATGACCGCACGCTGCTGGCCTCGGCCAAGTCGATCAGCGAGCAGCTGGACGTCGAAGGCTACGACGACGACGCCCGGCTGAGGGCGCGGGTGCCCTATTCCGCACTGGAAGCGTTCGAGGCCGACAACCAGAGCCGCATCTACTACAAGGTGTCGAACCTGGCCGGCGAGCTGGTCTCGGGCTACACCGCTTTGCCCCGTTGGCAGGGACGCATCCCCGACAAGCCGGCCTACGCCGCGCTGGTGGACTTCTACGACGACACCTACCTCGGTGAACCGGTGCGTGTGGCCGCCCTGCTGCAACCAGTCACCGGCACCGGAGGCAGGGCCATGGCCGTGATCCAGGTGGCCGAGACGCTGGAGTTGCGCCACACGTTGGCGCGGCAGATGCTGCTCGATACGCTGTGGCGCCAGGCTTTGCTGGTCGGCGTGATTGCCCTGGTGGTCGTGGTCGTGGTCCAGCGCGCCACCCGGCCGGTGCGAAAGCTGAGTGCCGAGCTCCAGGCTCGACCCGAGGGCGACCTGACCCCGATCGACGCGCCCGACGCCCCGCGGGAACTGCTGCCGCTGGTCGATGCCACCAATGCGGTGATGAACCGTCTGGAGCACTTGCTTGCGCACCAGAAACGCTTTGTGCGCGACGCCTCGCACCAGCTGCGCACGCCCCTGGCGGTGCTGAAGACCCAGGTGCAATCGGCCTTGCGCGGCGACGTCGAGCCCCGGCAGGCGCTCGAGGAAATCAATGAAACCGTGGACCGTGCAACCGCACTTGCCAACCAGATGCTGGCGCTGGCCAAGGTGGAGCAGCTTCGCCAGCAGACCGGCGAGGGTGTGCGTGACCTGGCCGATGCGGTCCGCGCGGTGGCGCTCGACCTATCGCCCCTCATCGCCGGCAAGGACATCGACTTCACGATCGAGACCACGCCGGCTCCGGTCGTCGCGCACCAGTGGATGCTGCAGGAACTGGCCCGCAACCTCCTGCACAACGCGATCAAGCACACCCCGGAAGGCGCGCCGCTGGCGGTGCGCGTGGTGGCCGACTCACGCACCGTGGCACTCACCGTCGGCGACAGCGGGCCGGGAATCGCCAGCGAACTGGCGGCACGCCTGTTCCAGCCCTTCTCCGCGGGCGACGTACGCCACGGATCGGGGCTGGGACTGGCCATCTGCCGGGAAATCGCCGAAGCGCTCGGCGGCAGCATCAGCCTGGAGAACCGGATCGAGCGCGGGCGCACGGCCGGCCTGGATGCCACGGTGCGACTGCCAAGGGCCAACGACCCGGGGCACAATCCGCCTTGATGGAAAAACTGCGCATCGACAAGTGGCTGTGGGCCGCCCGCTTCTACAAGACCCGTAGCCTCGCCGTGGAGGAGATTGGTCGCGGAAGGGTCCAGGTCAACGGGCAGGACGCCAAGCCCTCGCGAGAGGTCAAGTCCGGCGATACGGTGGCGCTGCAGCAGGGACCGGTGCGGCGCACCGTTATCGTTCGGGGCATCTCGGGCATGCGCGGCCCGGCCCCGGTGGCCCAGGCGCTTTACGAAGAAACCGCCGACAGCGTCGTCGAGCGTGAACGCGCCGCGGAACAGCGCCGACTCGCGCCAGAGCCCGCGCTGGGCATCGCCCACGGCCGGCCCACCAAACGCGACCGGCGCGACATTGGCAAGGCCTGGGGCGATCGCTGGAGCGCATCGATCGACGATTGAGAGGAGGCGGCATTGCCGGCCGGGCGCGCAAAGCGGCCGTACTCTTGAGGCCCGCATCGACACGGGCAAATACGGGATACCTTCAGCTCTCCATCCGGTACCAGGCCACGCCCGCGCCATCCAGGGATCGCCGCACCTCACCGCGGTGCCACAGGTAGTTCAGGCAGGCCAGGCTCTCGCCCGTGGCCAGGTTGAGCAAACCGGCATCCGACTCGTCGATGGCCCGGCCAAACAGCGCCGCGAACACATCAACCGCACGCCGAGGCTCCTTCAGTGTCTTGCGAAGCCGGTCCAGCGTGCGGCCCTGCGAGGCGCCGAGATAGTCCAGACGCGCATGCAGCCCGCGGAAGCACTCGTTGTGCGACGGCAGCACCAGCACGTCGTCGGGCACCTCGCGCTTGAGCTTGGCCAGCGACTCCAGCCATTCGCGCATCGGGTCGGCGTCGGGTTCGGTCGGGTGGATCGACACGTTGGATGAGATGCGCGGCAGGACCTGATCGCCCGAGATCAGCAGCTTGAGTTCGGCGCAGTACAGGCAGGCGTGCTCCGGCGAATGGCCGGTGCCGACGATGACCCTCCAGGTATTGCCTCCGATGCGGATCAGTTCCCCATCGACGATGCGGCGGTAGCTCTCAGGCAGGGCGTGGATGCGTTTGCCGAAATTGCCGAATCGGGCCCGGTAATTCTCCAGCGCCGCCTCGCTCCAGCCTGCCCGGCGATAGAACGCGACACCGTCGTCGGGTGCCTCACGACCGGTATCTGCGGTCAACACGCGGCAGTTCAGGTACTCCAGCCGCGTCATCCACAGCCTGCAGTTGAACTTGCGCGTGAGCCACCCGGCCATGCCGATGTGGTCCGGATGCATGTGGGTGCCAAAGATCCGGGTCAACGGCCGCTGCTCGGTGGTGGAGGCAAAGAGTTCGCGCCAGGCAGCCAGGGTCTCATCAGTGCGCATCCCGGTGTCCACCACGGCCCAGCCCTCGTCGTCCTCAAGGCCCCAGACGTTGATGTGGTCGAGCGCGATCGGCAAGGGCATGCGCATCCAGACCACGCCCGGTGCGATCTGTTGCACCTTGCCGGGCTCGGGCGCCGACTTGAACGGGTAGATGAGCGTCGGCTTCTCCAGCCTCTCACGCTGCGGGGTGTCGGTCATGGGGCAGGATCCGGGAAGTGGGTCGACGAGCGATGGTAACTGCCCGCGCGGGGCACTGCGTTGCACCTGCGCGACTGCCCCGGGGTCGAGGAATAATGGCATCCATGAGCGCCCTCTTCTCACCCTTTCACCTTGGCCCGATCCAGTTGGCCAACCGGATCGTCATCGCCCCCATGTGCCAGTACTCGGCCGAGAACGGCGAGGCCAACGACTGGCACACGGTGCATCTGGGGCAACTGGCGCTGTCAGGTGCCGGACTCCTGATCATCGAGGCCACGGCCGTGACACCCGAGGGCCGCATCAGCCCCGGCGACCTGGGCCTGTGGTCCGACGCGACGCAGGCCGCGCTGGCCCGGGTTCTGGCGACTGCGCGGCGCCATTCCCCCATGCCGGTGGCGATCCAGCTCTCGCACGCCGGGCGCAAGGCATCCAGCCGCGCACCCTGGGACGGCGGGCAGCTGATCGCGCCCGGCGATGGCGGCTGGCTGCCACTGGCGCCATCGGCCCTGCCGCATGCGGCCGGGGAGCCGCCGCCACAGGCGCTGGACACCGCCGGACTGGCGCGCATCCAACAGGCCTTTGCCGATGCCTCGGTGCGCGCGCAACAGATCGGCATCGATGCCATCGAGTTGCACGCCGCGCACGGTTACCTGTTGCACCAGTTCCTCTCGCCGATTGCGAACCAGCGCACCGACGCCTACGGGGGCTCGCTGGAAAACCGGATGCGTTTCCCGCTGGAGGTG
>Ga0116181_1004197_pt1 | contig 10919 bp, 10 predicted proteins | sample AD_UKC075_MetaG_FD_89752 | JGI IMG/M metagenome (GOLD analysis project Ga0116181, IMG submission 89752) | Active sludge microbial communities of municipal wastewater-treating anaerobic digesters from USA - AD_UKC075_MetaG | ecosystem: Engineered > Bioreactor > Anaerobic > Digestate | place: USA...
GGATCGAGCGACAACGTGGGCTCGGGCAGCACAGGCCCATCGAGCCCTGACTCCCCGTGGATGGTGTCAGCGAACTCGACCGGACGCACGAGCGGCCGATGCGAACCCCGCGCGAATGGCACCCCGGTGATTCCCGCGACACGAGCGACCGCTAGCGCGTTGCGCGTGACCTTCTCGATCGACTGGTTGCCCATCACCGTGGTGACGCCGACCAGGTCGATGTCGGGGTTGCCCCAGGCGAGCAGCATTGCGATCGCGTCGTCGTGGCCGGGGTCGCAGTCGAGGATGATCTTCGTCGCCATACCCCGATCCTAGCGTGATTTGCATATATGAAAGCCACCCTCATATGTGTAGAGTGCTCGCATGACCGACCACAGTGCCTCCACCACCGATCTCAGTGCCCGCGGCGCCGCCCGCGTCGAATGGATCAGATCCCGGATGCCGCTGCTCGCGAGAGCCCGCGCCGAGTTCGCCGAGCGGCTGCCCTTCGCCGGCCACCGCATCGGCATGAGCCTGCACCTCGAGCCCAAGACCGCTGTGCTACTGGAGACTCTGGCTGCCGGGGGCGCCGAGGTCGTGGCGACCGGCAACCACGGTTCCACCCAGGACGACATCGTGGCCTTCCTCCGTGGTCAGGGGATGACCGTGTTCGGCTCGCGCGACGACGACCTCGACCAGCACCACCGGAACGTGGCATCCGTCGCCGAGGCGAAGCCGACGATCCTGCTCGACAACGGCGCCGACCTCGCGGCGCTCGCCGCGGGGGACCCGACCGGCATCATCGGCGGCACCGAGGAGACCACCTCGGGCGGCCTCCGACTGCGCGGCGAGCTCGCGGGGCGCATCCCCTTCCCGATGATCGTCATCAACGACTCGCTGCTGAAGGCGATCGGCGAGAACAAGCACGCCGTCGGCCAGTCCGTCGTCGAGTCGTTCATGCGCATCACCAACCTGATGGTCAATTCCAAGCGGTTCGTCGTCTTCGGCTACGGTTGGTGCGGTCGGGGCGTGGCGCAGTACCTCCGGGCGCTCGGCGGCAAGGTCGCGGTCGTGGAGGTCGACGAGATCAAGGCGTTCGAGGCGGCGATGGACGGCTTCCGGGTCGACACCGCCGACGGGCTCGCCGAGTGGGGCCAGGTGTTCATCACGGCCACCGGGCATCCGGGAGTCCTCACGGCGCCGTTCTTCGAGAAGGTCGCCGACGGAGCCGTGCTGGCCAACTGCGGGCACTTCCCCTGGGAGATCGACGTTCCCGCCCTGCGCGCCTACGCGATCGGCAGCACGGTGCTTGACGACGCGATCGAGCGTCTCGACCTGCCGGGCGGGCGCCACGTCATCCTCATCGCCGACGGACGCATGTTCAACCTCGCCGGCCGCGAACCGAAGGGCAACTCGCTCGAGTCGATGGACCTCGGCTTCCTGCTCCAGTCGCTCTCCCTCGAGCGGGTCGCCACCGCAGCCGACACCCTCACCCTGGGCGCCCAGCCGGTTCCCGAGGACATCGACCGCGAGATCGCCCGACGGATGCTCGCCGCACTGTCCGCCGCTCGCTGATGCCGCGCGACCCGGAGGTGCCCCCAGCTCCCGACACCGCGTACGCCGTGCCGGCCCTCGAGAAGGGTCTCGACATCCTCGAGCTGCTCGCGGACACCGCCGGCGGCCTCGGCCAGACCGAGATCGCCGAGGCGACCGGCCGCAGCGTCGGGCAGATCTTCAGGGTGCTCGGGGTGCTCGAGCGCCGCGGCTATGTCGTGCGCGACCGGCAGAGCGGGCTGTACTCCTTCTCGATGATGACCTTCGACCTCGCACACCGGCATCCGCCGCTTCGGGGGCTCATCACGCTGGCAACGACTCCCATGCGCGAGCTGGCGGATCGGGTGCGCCAGTCGTGCAACCTCAGCGTGCTCGACGCGGCGCGAGTGCGCGTGATCGCGCAGGTGGAGAGCCCCGCAGACTTCGGGTACCGGGTGCGGGTGGGCGCCGTCTTCCCGCTGGAGACCGCCACGGGTGAGGTGCTGGAGGGCGCCGCCGCCCTCACGCGGGCCGACCCGCTGCAGGCGGGCATCACCGACGTGGTGGCCCCGATCGTCGACGCGCGCGGGGTTACGCGGGCCGCGCTGACGGTGCCGTACGTCGCGACCACCTTCTCGGGCATCCCGGTCGACGAGGTTGTGGCCGCAGCGGAGGACACCGCGTCGGAGATCTCACGACTCTTACAGGGTGAACCCCGGTAGATTGGGGCACATGAACGCCGCTGTTACCGAGTTCCTCATGCCCGGGGGTGGAGCGAGTATCACGGCGCTGCCCAAGGTGTCCCTCCACGACCACCTCGATGGCGGGCTCCGTCCGCAGACGATCATCGAGCTGGCGGATGCGATCGGCATGGCCGTTCCCGCATCGGATGCCGCGGCTCTCGCCACCTGGTTCGCCGAGAAGTCCGACTCGGGTTCCCTGGTGGAGTACCTCAAGACCTTCGACATCACCACCGGAGTGATGCAGACCCACGAGGGATTGGCGCGCGTGGCCCGCGAGTTCGTGCTCGATCTGCACGCCGACGGCGTCATCTACGGGGAGATCCGGTGGGCACCCGAGCAGCACCTGAGCCGGGGACTCACCCTCGACCAGACTGTCGAAGCCGTGCAGGAGGGCCTGGAGGCCGGCGCTGAGGAGGTCCGTCACGCGGGTGGCAGCATCCGGGTCGGTCAGCTGGTCAGCGCGATGCGGCACGCCGACCGCGGCCTCGAGATCGCCGAGCTCGCCGTGCGGCACCGCAACAACGGCGTCGTCGGATTCGATATTGCGGGTGCCGAGGCGGGCTTCCCGGCCGGCAACCTACGCGATGCGTTCGACTACCTCGCCCACCACTTCTTCCCCGCAACAGTCCACGCGGGCGAGGCCGACGGTCTCGACTCGATTCGCGGCGCCCTGTTCGATGGCCGTGCTCTGCGCCTCGGCCACGGCGTGCGCCTCGCCGAGGATGTGCACACCGCCCGTGAGGACGACGAGAACACCTACGTCACCCTCGGCCCGGTCGCCCAGTGGGTGAAGGACCGCGAGATCGCACTCGAGCTATCACCGAGCTCCAACCTCCAGACCGGCGCGATCGAGCAGTGGGGCGACGAGCTCATGGATCACCCCTTCGACCTGCTGTACCAGCTCGGATTCCGCGTGACGGTCAACACCGACAACCGACTCATGAGCGCCACCTCGCTCAGCCGCGAGCTCGCCCTGCTCGCGGAGACCTTCGACTACGACCTCACCGACCTGGCGGTGTTCCAGCTCAACGCTGCGGCATCGGCGTTCCTCCCCTTGGAGGACCGCGAGGATCTGGCCGACCGCATCACCGCCGGCTTCGAAGAGGCCTAACGGATGTCGCTGCCCCCACTCCCCGCCAGCGCCATCGTCATCGGGGCTCACGCCGCCGATTGGCGAGCCGCGGTCACCCTCGCGGGCGACGCGCTCGCCGCCTCAGGCGCGGCGAAGCCGGAGTACTCGCGCGAGATGATCCGCATGATCGAGGAGCACGGTCCCTATGTGGTGATCGCGCCAGGTCTCGCTCTCGCCCACGCTCGGCCCGGCCCCGAGGTGCTCGCCGACGGACTCTCGGTCGTGACCCTGGCCGAGCCGGTGTCGTTCGGCCACCCGTACAACGATCCGGTGAGCGTCATCCTGGGGCTCGCGATCCTCACCGCCGACCGTCATCTTGCCGTGGTCGCCGCGGTCGCCAACATCTTCAACGACTCGACGGCGATCGCCGATCTGGCGGCCGCCACGACCGCCGCCGACGTGCAGCGGATCATGCAGGTTCCCGCGTGAAGATCGTGACCATCTGCGGTGCGGGAATCGGCAGCTCGGGCATCCTGAAGGTCAACGCGGAGCGAGTGCTGCGCAAACTCGACCTTGAGGCGACGGTCGTCGCCGCCGACATCTCCACGGTCCAGGATGTCGCCTCAGACGCGCAGGTCATCCTCACCTCCCAGGAGTTCGTGGATGCGATCGGCTCGACCTTCGCCGACGTGATCGTGATCCAGAACTACTTCGACACGGAGGAGCTGACCGCCAAGCTCAGGTCGGCCCTCGAATAGGCTTCCTCAGCCAGCGAGCAACTCGCGCATGCCGGCGTCGAGTTCGGCGATGACGGCGGCTGCCGCACTCTGGCGCGCCGTGGCATCCCCGTCGGTGCTCGACGCATCGAGGTAGACCTTGAGCTTGGGCTCCGTACCGCTGGGGCGCACGATCACGCGTGCACCGTTGACCAGGTGGATGCGCAGGATGTCGCCCGGCGGGAACTCGCCGAAGCCATCGATGAAGTCGTCGATGCGGTCGACCTCGAGGGTGCCGATCCGTTCCGGTAGATGCGCGCGCAGCTGGGCCATCATCGCGCCGATGCGCGACAGGTCGTCGACGCGCAGCGAGATCTGGCCCGAGGCGAACGCACCGAACTTGGCCGCGAAGTCAGCGAGGTGGTCGACGACGGTCTTGCCCTGCGACTTCAGCTCCGACACCAGGGAGAGGAAGTCGACGGCGGCTGAGATGCCGTCCTTGTCGCGTACCTTGTCGGGATCGACGAGGTAGCCCAACGCCTCCTCGTAGCCGAAGGCGAGCCCGCCGACGCGGGAGATCCACTTGAAGCCCGTCAGGGTGTCGCGGTAGTCGAGGTTGTAGCTGCGAGCCACCTCCCGCAGTGCCGGCGACGACACGATGGATGCCGCGAGCACCTGATCGGGATTGCACCGCTGCGCGGCTCGCCACCCCAGCAGATACCCCACCTCGTTGCCCGAGAGTGCGCGCCAGCCGCTCGCGGTCGGAATGGCCACCGCGAGCCGGTCGGCGTCGGGATCGTTGACGATGGCGACGTCAGCGCCGACCTCCGCCGCCTTCGCGAGCGTGAGATCCATGGCGCCGGGTTCTTCGGGGTTGGGGAACGCGACCGTGGGGAACGCCGCATCCGGCTCGATCTGCTCGGTGACAAGGGCCGGGGCGGCGAATCCGGCAGCGGCGAAGACCTTGCCGGCCGTCTCCCAGCCCACTCCGTGCATCGCCGAGTAGACGAACGAGATCGGCGCGGGCGTCGAGCCCAGCTCGGCCGTGCGGCGCACGTACTCCTCGAGGATCGACTCGTCGGCCACCACGAAGTCGGTCGAGCGCGGGAGGTCGGTGATCGAGCCCGTCGAGATCAGAGCGATGTCTGAGGCGATCTCCGCATCGGCGGGCGGCACGATCTGCGAGCCGTGGTCGAAATCGCCGAGGTAGACCTTGTAGCCGTTGTCGCGCGCCGGGTTGTGGCTCGCCGTCACCATGATGCCCGCGCTCGCCTCGAGGTGCCGCACCGCGAACGCCAGCACCGGGGTCGGCAGGTGGCGCGGCAGCAAGGTGGTGCGCACGCCGGCGCCGGCCATCACGACGGCCGAGTCACGCGCGAAGACCTCGGAGTTGGTGCGCCCGTCGTAGCCGATCACGACGCTCGGGCTGGGGGACTTCGACAGGAGGTAGGCGGCGAGGCCCGCGGCCGCCTGAGTGACGAGCACTCGGTTCATGCGGGCGGGGCCCGCGCCCAGCTCGCCGCGGAGTCCCGCCGTGCCGAACTGCAGCCGGCTCGCGAAGCGCTCGGCCAGTGGCTCGGTGTCCCCGGCCTCGGCGGCGGCGATCAGTGCGTCGAGTTCGGCGCGGGTGGCGTCATCCGGATCCTGGTCGCGCCAGGCCCGGGCATCGTCGATCAGGCTCACGGCTACAGCTCCCCGACGATCGTGGCGAGCAGCGCGCTGATCCGCGACTCCGCCTCGCGCCCGGCTTCGATCACTTCGGCGTGGCTCAAGGGTGTCTTCTGGATGCCCGCAGCGAGGTTCGTGATGAGCGACATCCCGAGGATCTCCATGCCGGCCTGCCGTGCGGCGATCGCCTCGAGCGCGGTGGACATGCCCACGATGTGGCCGCCGATGATCTTCGCCATCTGCACCTCGGCGGGCGTCTCGTAGTGCGGCCCGCGGAACTGGCAGTACACGCCCTCATCGAGGCTCGAGTCGACCGAGCGAGCGAGGTCGCGCAGGCGCTTCGAGTACAGGTCGGTGAGGTCGATGAAGGTGGCGCCCTCGAGCGGCGAGTCGGCCGTGAGGTTGATGTGGTCGCTGATGAGCACGGGTGTTCCGGGCTTCCAGGTCTCCCGGATGCCCCCGGCCCCGTTCGTGAGGATCATGGTCGTCGCCCCCGTGGCGGCGGCCGTTCGCACCGAGTGGACAACACGGCGCACGCCGTGCTGCTCGTAGTAGTGCGTGCGTGCCCCGATCACCAGCGCACGCTTTCCGCTGGGCAGCAGCACCGAGCGCAGGGTGCCGACGTGGCCCTCGAGCGCCGGCTTGGAGAAGCCGGTGATCTCGAAGGCGGGGATCGTGGCGGTGGTCTCACCGATCAGGTCGGCGGCCTTCGCCCAGCCGCTGCCTAGTGTCAGGGCGATATCGTGGCGCTCGACTCCCGTGCGTTCCGCGATTTCCGCAGCCGCGGCTGCGGCGATGGCGAAGGGGTCGGCGGTGGGGTCATCAAGGGGATTCGTGGGGGTCTTCAGCGACATCCCACCACTCTACTTCTGAGACAATTACCTCATGGCCTACAAATTCGAGCGGACCCAGCGAATAGCCGTTCTCGGTGGCGGTCCCGGCGGATACGAGGCGGCTCTCGCCGCGGCACAGCTCGGTGCCGAGGTCACCCTGGTCGAGCGCGAGGGCGTCGGCGGCTCGGCGGTGCTCACCGACGTAGTGCCATCCAAGACTCTGATCGCGACCGCCGAGGCGACCAACAGCATCGGTGAGGCGGCCGACCTCGGCGTTCAGTTCTTCGTGCGCTCCGAATCCGGCAGGGCGGTTCGCCCGGACGTGACGGTCAACCTTGCGGCGGTCAACGCCCGACTGCTGCGGCTGGCTCGCCAGCAGTCGGAGGACATGAAGTCGCAGCTCATCAAGGCGGGTGTGCGCATCATCCAGGGCGAAGGTCGACTTGACGGCCCGCAGCGTCTCGTGGTCTCAACGGGCAAGGGCAAGAAGGGCACCGACTTCGACGAGATCGACGCCGACACCCTCGTCGTCTCCGTGGGCGCCCGACCGCGGATGCTCGACAGCGCTATGCCGGACGGCGAGCGCATCCTCACCTGGACCCAGCTGTACACGCTCGACCAGGTTCCCGAGCACCTCATCGTGGTGGGTTCGGGTGTGACCGGCGCCGAGTTCGCCTCCGCCTACACCGCGCTCGGCTCGAAGGTCACCCTGATCTCCTCCCGCGAGCAGGTGCTGCCCGGTGAGGATGCCGACGCCGCGCGCGTCATCGAGGACGTCTTCAAGCGCAACGGCATGACCGTGCTCTCGAAGTCCCGCGCCGACTCCGTGAAGGCGACCAAGACCGGCGTGATCGCGACCCTCGCCGACGGCCGGGTCGTCGAGGGGACGCACTGCCTGATGGCCGTCGGATCGCTTCCGAACACTGAGGACATCGGTCTGAAGGAGGCGGGGGTGCAGCTCACCGACTCCGGGCACATCCGGGTCAACCGGGTCGCGCGCACGTCGATGCCGTCCATCTACGCGGCCGGCGACTGCTCTGACTTCCTGCCGCTGGCATCCGTCGCCTCGATGCAGGGTCGCACCGCGGTGTACCACGCCATGGGCGATGCCGTGTATCCGACTGAGCTGCGCAACGTCACCTCGAACATCTTCACCCAGCCGGAGATCGCCACCGTCGGCTGGTCGCAGAAGCAGATCGAGGAAGGCCTCACCACCGGCATCATCTACAAGCTGCCGCTGGCGTCCAACCCGCGGGCGAAGATGATGGGCATCAAGGACGGCTTCGTGAAGCTGTTCACGAGTACCCGCTCCGGAACGGTGATCGGCGGGGTGATCGTCGCCCCGCACGCATCCGAGCTGATCCTGCCCGTGTCGCTGGCAGTCGAGCACCGGCTCACGGTCGACCAGTTGGCGCGCGCGTTCCCGGTCTACCCGTCGCTGACCGGCAGCATCACGGATGCTGCGCGGGCGATGCACATCGTCAACTAGCGACCGCCCGTCGCTACGGCCTCTGTCGCACGATCCCTGGCTGCGGTCACGCGCCAGCCGTGTGATCTCGCAAGTGCTCCCGTTGCGCAGGAGACGCGAGGATTCTTTGGGTTTCCTGCCCAACTGGAGTGCGCAGGGTGAGAGCCAAGCGAGCGAGTTGCCTCACTCCTGGAGGCAACCTTTGGCAGGGCGGCTCGCGTCCCTCAGTCGGCGATGCTCAGCAGCAGGTGACCGGATGACACGGTCGCGCCCACGGTCGCGTTGATGCCGGTGACCGTTCCGTCCTTGTGGGCGGTGAGCGGCTGCTCCATCTTCATCGCCTCGAGCACGAGGATCAGGTCGCCCTTGACGACCTTGTCGCCCTCGGCGACGGCGATCTTCACCACTGTCGCCTGCATGGGCGCCTTGACGGTGTCACCGGTGACGGTGCTGACGGATGCCGCGGCACTGCGCCGAGGCGCAGCAGCCAGCGCCGTTCCGCCGCCCGCCGTGGGCACCAGCTTCGTGGGCAGCGACACCTCCACCCGCTTGCCGCCGACCTCGACGACCACGTTGTGGCGGGCGGGCGGAGCCGACCCGTCGGGCAGCGATCCGCTCCACGGCTCGATGTCGTTGTCGAACTCGGTCTCGATCCAGCGGGTGTACACGCGGAACGGGCTGTCGGTGAAGGCGGGGTCGCGCACGATCTTGCGGTGGAACGGGAGCACGGTCGGAAGGCCGGCCACCTCGAATTCGTCGAGGGCCCTGCGGGAGCGCTCGAGGGCATCCGCCCGGCTGGATCCGGTGACGATGAGCTTGGCCAGAAGGGAGTCGAACGCACCCGAGATGACGTCGCCCGTGGTGACACCGCTGTCGACGCGCACGCCGGGGCCGCCGGGGAAGCGCAGGGCGTTGACCGGCCCGGGGGAGGGCAGGAAGTTCTTGCCCGGGTCTTCGCCGTTGATGCGGAACTCGAACGAGTGCCCCTGCGGCTTCGGGTCGTCGTAGTCGATGACGCCGCCCTCGGCGATGCGGAACTGCTCGCGCACGAGGTCGATTCCGGTGACCTCCTCGGAGACCGGGTGCTCGACCTGCAGGCGGGTGTTGACCTCGAGGAAGGAGATCGTGCCGTCCTTGGCGACCAGGAACTCACAGGTGCCGGCGCCGACGTAGCCGACCTCCTTCAGGATCGCCTTCGATGACGTGTAGAGGGCCGCATTCTGCTCGTCGGTGAGGAACGGTGCCGGCGCCTCCTCCACGAGCTTCTGGTGGCGACGCTGCAGCGAGCAGTCGCGGGTGGAGATGACGACGACGTTGCCGTGGCTGTCGGCCAGGCACTGGGTCTCGACGTGACGCGGCTGGTCGAGGTACTTCTCCACGAAGCATTCCCCACGACCGAAGGCCGCCACAGCCTCGCGGGTCGCGGAGTCGAACAGCTCGGGGATCTCCTCGCGGGTGCGGGCGACCTTCAGGCCGCGACCGCCGCCGCCGAACGCCGCCTTGATCGCGACCGGTAGGCCGTGCAGGTCGACGAAGTCGAGCACCTCGGCGGCGCCCGACACGGGGTTGAGGGTTCCGGGGGCGAGCGGGGCGCCGACCTTCTCGGCGATGTGGCGAGCACTGACCTTGTCGCCGAGCTTCTCGATCGCGTCGGGCGACGGACCGATCCAGGTCAGCCCGGCGTCGATGACGGCGCGGGCGAAGTCGGCGTTCTCCGCGAGGAAACCGTAGCCCGGGTGCACCGCGTCGGCTCCCGAGCGACGGGCGACGGAGAGCAGCTTGTCGATCACGAGGTAGGTGTCGGCACTCGTGGTGCCGTCGAGCGAGTACGCCTCGTCGGCGAGCTTGACGTGGCGGGCATCCCGATCCTGGTCGGCGTAGACCGCGACGGAGGCGATGCCGCTGTCTTTGGCGGCGCGGATGACACGCACCGCGATCTCACCCCGGTTGGCGATCAGAACCTTCGTGATGGGAGCCATAGTCACCTAGCCTATTGGGGCGGAGCGGCCCGCCTTTGGGCGATGCCGACAAAAACGGGTCGAGAGTCCTGTGTGAGGCTACAAGTTCGCGCGGTTCCACAGCGTGTGCCATGGGATGCCCAGCTCGACGACCAGCTGCCGCAGCAGTGCGACGGAGATTCCCACCACCGCGTGCGGGTCGCCGTCGACACCGGTGATGAAGGCCGAGCCGAGGCTGTCGATCGTGAAGGCGCCCGCCACCCGCAGGGGTTCCCCGGTGGCGACGTAGGCATCGATTTCCTCGTCGCCGAGGTCGGCGAAGCTGACACCGGCCGACGACACCCCGCCCGCGCCGCCGGAGTCCACTCCACCGCGATGGTCGATGATCCACGTGCCCGAGTGCAGCGTGCCCGAGCGCCCCCGCATGCTGCGCCAGCGCTCGATGGCGACCTCCGGATGATGCGGCTTGCCGAACACGGCGCCGTCGAACTCGAACAGCGAGTCGCCGCCCACGATGATGCCGTCGATCGGTTCGCCGCCCACGAGAGTCCCCACGATCGCTTCGGCCTTGGCGCGCGCGAGCATCTGCACCGCCTCGTGCACGGGCAGCGGCCCGGCCGCCGCCGCGACCGCATCCTCGTCAACCGCCGGGTCGAGCACGATCGGCTCGATGCCCGCGGCGCGGAGGGTCGCCAACCGTGCGGGGGAGGTCGATGCGAGGTAGAGACGCACTGAGGGCTCCTAGGCTGGGGGGATGGGTGACTGGCTGGGCAGGACGATCGAACTCGACGTTACCAACATCGCGCACGGTGGGGTCTCGGTCGCGCGGCACGACGGCCGTGTCGTGTTCGTCGCCGACGCGATCCCGGGGGAGCGAGTGCTCGCGCGGGTGTCGAGCGACTCCAAGAAGAGCTTCTGGCGCGCCGAGACCGTCGAGGTGCTGGAGGCC
>Ga0116181_1004199_pt1 | contig 10918 bp, 21 predicted proteins | sample AD_UKC075_MetaG_FD_89752 | JGI IMG/M metagenome (GOLD analysis project Ga0116181, IMG submission 89752) | Active sludge microbial communities of municipal wastewater-treating anaerobic digesters from USA - AD_UKC075_MetaG | ecosystem: Engineered > Bioreactor > Anaerobic > Digestate | place: USA...
ACGGTACTGCAGCGCTGCCTGCGGCACCGGGCCAACTGTGGGAGCGGGCGCAGGCTGTGCAGCGGGCTCCACGATCAGCGCGGGCTGTTGCGGTGCAGGCACTTGCGCAGGGACAGGCGTGTCGCCACCAAAGCGGCACGCCCCCAGCACCAGGGTAGCGGCAAGAATTGCCACCAGCGTGGCCGCTTTGACGATCAAATACCCGTACACAAGGCGGGTGTGCGGGTCAACCCGCAAGCGTGCGTGCTTGGACATCACAGCCCCATCGCCACGCCAATGACCACCGCGCCCACGATGATGGCGCGCCGCAGCTGCGCCACACAGAACTCGCGGGTGTAGCGTTCACACACCGGGTAGTCGGCATCATCCACCGGCTCCACCGTGCCCAGGCGCCAGTCCTGCTGCAGGTAGCTGTCAGGCCGGGCGTAGGGGAACAGCGCGCGGTCGAGCCAGTAGCCCAGCACCGCAGCCAGCGCGATCAGAGCAGCCTTGTAGAGCACCACCGGCAGCTGGACCGGTGACACCAGCGCGATCACCACCAGCAGCACAGCGGCCGCGATCAACCAGAGGGTGTTGCGCGGGGCGCGCAACCACAAGGGGATGGAGGGGTAAAGGTTCATGCACGGCAATGTGCCGTGCGCGCGCGAGTTGCGCTAAATGGTGCGCGCCATTGTTTACAAGGCTGCTGGTGCGGCTACGCTCTGGTGTCCATCCGCCAGCGACGCCACACTGCTTTCGAGTGCCTTGTATGCCTTATTCCATTCGTCTGTTGAGGCGTTCAGCGCTTCCTCATCGGCTGACAACAAGGCAAACTGCACCTTGGAGGTCGCCACATAAAACGCCTTCGCGCTGGGGCGCAAGGCTGCTAAGCCAATCAGCGCTACGGAATAGGCTTGCCCAGCGGCATGTGCAGGCAAAGATGCAGCAGATACGCCAGCAGATTTTGCTGCAGGACGCCCCTTTGCCGGCACCGTCTCCAGTGCGTCAAAAACCTGCCACCGCACGGTCAGAACATGCCCCCACAGCTCGCGCAGGCGCGCGTCTTGCAACTCCTGCAGCCCCTGCGCCTCTTTGCGCTCAAGCTCTTCCAGCCTTAACGCCTCGCTTCGTTGCCACTGCAACGCTTCTCTCTGGGCTGCATGGTCTGCTTGTTTACTGGCTGCTCGTGTCGCTAGGAATTGGGTAAGCAGCGCGGTGACTAGCGCTGTGCCCGCACTGATGAGAGCCACCCATACCACTTCCGTCATTTGCGCTTGCCCTCGAAAGCATCCACCACCCGCTGCGCCGCATCGCTGTCAAGCAAAGCCTGCCGGTAGCCAGCGCGGTAAGCCGCCCACAGGCCTGCCTCCAGGGCACCAGTGATGCCCGGGGGCGGTGCGACAGCCAGATCCGTGTCGGGGCCATGGGCCCACTGTTTGCACTTGTCGATCAGTTGGGGGTTGGGGTCGGGCATGGTGCATCCTCTGACTACTGCTTCGACTGCAACTCGCGTAGTTCCTTCTCCAGCGCATCCACCTGAATCCGAAGCTCTCGGGTCTGTGAATCGCACATCGTGGCTGTAGCCTGCATTTCCATGGAGATCGACTGCTCCCATGTCGCTCCGGCCAGGTTGTTGTTGGCGCTGTTCTTGCGGGCTGCCAGCTCGCGTTGCTTGGCTTCACAGCGCTGCAGGTGATTCCTCAAAGCGGCTTTGGCCTCGGCAACTCCACGGTTTTCAAGGAATGTGCGGCGCTGCCAGCTCTCGCCGAAAACACCTTCCTTGTTCATACTGGCGCGGGCTGGCGCCGCTGCGGAGGATGCCCCAGGACTGGAGGAGGTGACGTCGGAACCGAAGCCGCTTGCAGGCTTGACGTCTATTTTTCCGCCCCTGCCATCGGCGCACGGCGCGTCTTGGAACACTACCTTGCCATCAGGCCCGGTGCACTTGTTGACCGCCCAGGCGGGCGAGGCGGCGAGCAGTGTGGCCGCCATGATGATACGGATGGGCATGGGCTCCTTCGGGTTTACTGGGGTACGGGTGGGCGACCAATGCCTGGAGGGCATGGTCCGGTGTACTGCACGAGGTCAATGCCGTGGTGAGTGAGCTTTAAGCGCCACGTTTCATAGTCCTCGACGAGGGTCAACAGGCCACACTCCATCAGGTAATCCAGTTCCCGCCGCAACTCTCGCAGAGCGGTGATTGAATGCACCGTTTGAACCAGTGGAAGCAATGCTGCGTCCGTCATTTGCGCGGGACGCGCAGCATCTATGTGTTGAAGGCACAGCCAGCGAATTTGTTCGCGCCGCTTGCGCTCCTGAACGGCTGAAAGCACTTGCTCCATCAGTGGTTCTGCACAAAGTCCTGCCGGCGCGCAGTGAGGCGCCGCGCCAGCGCGGTCAAGACCCGATCCTGCTGTCCAATCTGCAAATCTGCATCGATCAGGCCATCCTCCTTGAGCAGGCGCACATGCTCGTTGAACACCGCCTGGTCAACGCCGTCAAGCTTGGTCACCGGAAGTGGGCCGGGGTTGTCGCGCATCGCCAGCAGAATGCGGCGAGTCAGGTCATCGACACGTTTCATTTGTTAATCCTCTAAGTTCCTGTTGAGAACACTTCAAGCCGCACGAAGTTCGGCCAGGTCGGCTGTCACCTGCTCCAGCCGCTGCTCTACGTCGTGCAGCCGTTTTTTGTTTTGAACCACCAGTTCGATTTCGCGCTGGTCGTTGTCTGGTAGCTGTCGCAGCAGCGTCAGTACCGTGCCTTCACGCGGGGTCTCGGTGGCCAATCTGCCCGGTATCGCACCCCTGTACATCTGGCCCTCACCGATCAGCAGCCAGTCCAGGCTCAATCCCTTCTCCGTAGCCAAATTTACGCATTCGTCGTAAGGAATGCGATCGCGTGCTCGCCAGCTCCCGAGCGTCTGGCGGTTGACCTTCATAGCGTCTGCCAAGGCGGAATCAGTGGTGGCACCAAAGACCGTCTGCAAACGTTCCATCACGTCGGCGGCTGTTGCATTACTCATTTTGCGAAAAAACCTCTTGCAATTACGCAAATTGAAGCGTACATTTATTCGTAATGAGTACATCGTAGCCGAAGGGGAACAAATGGAAAAGGCAAAGATTCGAGCGCGGCTGGTCGAGCGCGGCACCAGCTACCGCCAGTGGGCCATGGCCCACAACTACCAGCCGCGAACCGTCACGCAGGCCGTGAACCGGTGGGCGGGCAAGGCCGACCTGCCGCGCGGCAGGCTGACCTACAGCATCCTGCGCGACCTGTCGCTGTACATCGGCGACGAAGTGACGAAGGGGGTGCTGGCATGAATTCCGATCTCAAAACCGCTGCCCACGCCCAACGGGTCGATGAGATTGCCACGCACATCCTGGCGGCTGTCGAGGCCGTCGCACCCATCGCCTCGCCGGATGGCGACGCTGGAACCGAGGCGCTGCTGGCAGCTTTGATCCGCCGCGTTGGCCCCTTCAACTACGCAATGCGCCTCTCCGAATTCATTCCGAAATGAGGCGCGATATGAGCATCTTCAAATGTCAAACGATGGCACCACTGGCGTGGTGCGTGTGGGCTGGCACTACCCCCGCAGTGCCCCCGCCCATCACGCGGGTGCCCTACCCGCAGACGCCCGCCACCGCGTCCGCCTGGGTCAAGGCCCATGGCGTGGCCGTGGCCGAGCTGGCGCGCCACAACAACCTGCCCCGCCTGGTGCTGGTGGACCTGCTGCGCGGTCGCCTGCGCGGCCACCGGGGCCAGGCGCACCGCGCCGCCATCGTGCTGGGCCTCAAGGCCGAGCCCGGGCACCAGGGAGTTGCAGCATGCATGCCCCTGCACAGCCATGTGCCGCGCCAGAGCAAGCCACGGGGAGTGCACGCATGACCGAGAAGGCCCGCACCACCGACTACACCAACGAAGCGCAGCAGCGCCTCATCAAGCTGCTGTTCGCCCTGTTCGGCGACGTGGTCAACGGCTACCCGCCCGCCGCCCTGGCCAAGGCCCTGGACGCCTCTGCCAGCGTCATCACCCGCGACCTCGACAACCTGCGAACCGCAGGGGTGGCCGACCGCATCGAGGCCACCGGCCACTGGTGCCTGACGCCCCGCCTGCCACAGCAGGCCATCAAGGTCTTCAGCGCCATCGACACGGCCCAGCGCCGTGTGGACGAAGCCCGCAACCGATTCACCCGCAACCCTGATTGATCCACACCATGGCCCGCACCCCCAAGAAAACCGAAGTCATCGACCTGGAAGACACCACCATCGACACCGGAAAGGTTGGCAGCGCCATGGTGGCGATGCGCGACCAGGCCCAGCAGGAGCAGGCCGAACTGGCGGCGCTGGCCGAGCAAATTGGCTACGATGGCACGCTGACCGTGGGTGCGCTGGAGGATGAAATCCGCTTCTACCAGCGGCGCACGGTCGAGGCCATCATCGAAGTGGGCAGGCGACTGGTCATGCTCAAGAAGATGACGCCACACGGCGAATTCGAGCGGCGCGTGGAACTGCTGGGCTTTGCGGAACGCACGGCACGCCGCTTCATGCAGGCTGCTCAAAAAATACGCAAATCGGCCAATTTGGCCGTTTTGAGCACCCAGGTCAAAAACGCCAGCGTCTTCCTGGAGTTGGTCACCCACGACGACGATGCTGACCTGGATCGCCTGGCCGAGATGGACGACATCGACCGCATGAGTGCCAGCCAGGTGCGCGAAGCACTCCGCAAAGAGAAGCGCGAGAGCGAGCGCCAGAAGGCCGTCAATGAAGAGCTGAACGCCGAAGCCATCCAGCTCAAGCTCAAAGGCAAGGTGGTAGCCCACACCAGCTGGCCCGAGGCCCTGGTGCCCGTGGCCGACCAGGTGGCCGCAGCCGGGCGCAAGCTGGCCACCGCTCTGAGCGAGCTGGAGACCTGCCGTATCGCGATCTTCACGGCGGGCGAGCCGCTGGGCGATGCCGACCGCACCAGCTTCGAGGCCGCCCTGGGCCATGTGGCCGACGTGTACCAGGAGGCCCTGGCCCGGGCCGAGCGCGCGATCGAGCGCGAGCGCCTGACCTTTGACCAGACCCTGGGCGCCTTCGCCGAAGGCGGTGCGCAATGATGCCGCTGCCCACCGAGCTGCAATGCCTGGCACAGCGCATGCGCGCCACGGCGCAAGAGCTGGCCCGGGCGGCTGCATCGCTGCCTGACGTGTATGCCGCCGCCACCGGCTGGGAGATCGGCATGGCGGTGCCCCAGGGCGTCAACCTGGTGGCCATCGAGATGCTGGCGCAGGCCCGAACGCTGGAGTTCGACGCCCAGCGCCTGGAGTCTCTGGCCGATGCCGCCAACGATGACGACCGCATGGCCTACAGCCACACCATGGTGTTGGTGGACGCCTGCCGCATGGCCCGTGGCCGCAGTGTGGCCGCGCCGCCAGATGCGGACGGCCATGGGCTGCTGCTGGAGCTGGCCGGCACGGTGGAAGACGGCCTGGCCGACATCCAGCAGCTGCTGGCTGACCGCTTCCCTGGTGAAGCAATCCCCGGAGATTGACCCCATGCCCCCAGCCTTGCCCTTTGACACCCTGCAGGCACTGGTGGCGCTGCGCGACCAGTTGCGCGCCGCGCCAGCCAAGGGCGGCGAGCGTGGCCGCCTGGTGCAGGAATACGCCCGCCTGCACGGCTGCAAGCCCTCCACCGTGTACCGCTGGTTGCAAGAGCATGCGGGCTATGACGCGGGCCGCAAGCGCCGCAGCGACGCGGGCACCACGCGCCTGCCCACCGAGTCGCTGGAATTCGTGGCTGCCAGCATGCAGCAGAGCGTGAACGGCCACGGCAAATCCACCAAGCCCATCTGCGTTGCCATGAACATCGCCCACCAGAACGGCCTCACGGTAAACGTCGGCCCGGGCCGCGTGGCGGCGCTGCTGCGCGCCCAGCGCCTGGACGCCAAGACCCAGGCCAGTGCCCGCAACACCCAGCGCCTGCGCAGCCTGCACCCCAACCACGTGCACCAGATCGACCCTTCGCTGTGCCTGGTGTACTACATGGACGGCCAGCAGCGCGTCATGGACGCCAAGACCTTCAACAAGAACAAGCCCGCCAGCATGGACAAGGTGCGCTTGAAGGTGTGGCGCTACGTGCGGTATGACCATGCCAGCGGCAGCATCGACGTGCGCTACTTCGAGGCGGCGGGCGAGAACCAGGCCAGCCTGTTCGAGTTCCTGATGTGGACATGGGCGCGGCAGGATTCGCGCGTGTCCTGCGGGGTGCCCAAGTTCCTGCTGTGGGACAAGGGCAGCGCCATGACCAGTGCAGGCATCCGCCGCCTGCTGGACGCCCTGGGCGTGCAGCACGAAACCCACGCCGCAGGCCACGCCTGGGCCAAGGGCGGCGTGGAGAACGCCAACTGGATCGTGGAGCGGCACTTCGAGAGCCGCCTGCGCGACGAGCCCGTGGACACGGTGGAGCAGCTCAACGCCAGTGCTGCCGCCTGGGTGCGCGACTACGGCGCCAACGCCATGGCCCACATCGACAGCCGCATCCAGCGCGACGATGGCATCAAGCATGTGCGCGACGACTTGTTTGCCCTGATCGCCCATTACCCCGGCGCACTGGTGGAACTGCCCGAGCGCGATGCCTGCGCCTGGTTCATGCGCGGCAAGGACGAGACCCGCATCGTCAAGGGTGGTCATATCAGCTTTGCCCACCCCCAGACCGGCAAGAGCGAGCTGTACAGCCTGCAGCCCTGGGCCAAGGAATTCGCCAACGGCGAGAAGGTACGCGTCAGCCCCTTGCTGCTGGGTGATGGGCTGCTGCGCGTGGAAGTCGACCGTTACGGCCAGGCCCCGTTGCACGTGGACGTGGCGCCCGAGCGTGCATTCGACGCCTTTGGCCGCCCGCTCACCGCCGCCGTGCTGGGCGAGGAATACAAGAGCGCCCCGCACACCGCCGCGCAAGAGGCCGCCAAGAAGATCGCCCAGGCGGCCTATGGCACCGGCACCTCGTTGGACAAGGCCGAACAGCTCAAGTCCAAGAACGTGCGCCCGTTCCAGCATTTGAACGACGGTGCGGGCGTGGTGGCCCATACGTACCTGGGCAAGGGCGAACTGCCCACCCGCTTGCTGCCAGAGGCGCTGCCCATCAAGACGGCAGACCTGGCTGCACTGCGCAGCCAGCATGCGGTGGCCACGATCACCGTGTTCGAGGCCGCGCGCAAGCTGGTGAAGGAAGAGGGCCTGGTCATGACCGCTGAGCTGATCGCCACGCTCAAGAGCCTGCACCCCGATGGCACTGTGCCCGAAGACCAGATCAAGCCCCTGGCCGCCCGCCTCACGGTGCGCGCCGGCCTGCGTGTGGTGGGGGGTGCCCCATGAGCCGCACCCCCGCAAAGAAGTTGGCCCCGGCGTGCTTGCAACACGCCGAGGCCGCCCCCGAGAGCCCCAATGCCAACCCGGCAACCGAAACCCTGGAGGAATCGCCAATGTTACTGAAGAACGAAACCCTCACGCCGCAGGCGCGCAAGCACTTCGGCCTGGCACGAAGTCCGTTTGTGGATGACATCAACAGCCGGGCCGATGTGTTCGCCAGCCAGCACGGCCGCTATGTGCGCGCCGCCATGCTGGAGGCCGCCACCAGCCATGGCTTTGTCGCCATCATCGGCCAGAGCGGCAGCGGCAAGAGCACGCTGCGCGAAGACCTGGAAGAGCGCATCCGCGAAGAGCGCCGCCCCATCGTGCTCATCAAGCCCTATGTGCATGGCATGGAGCCCAGCCAGGCCAACGGCAAGCCCCTGCGCAGCGGCCACATCGCCGAGGCCATCGTGGACGCCCTGGCGCCCGGCGTGGCCCTCAAGAGCAGCCCCCAGGCCCGCTACAAGCAGGTGCACGAGCTGCTCAAGGCCAGCCGCGCCGCGGGCTACACCCACCTGCTGGTGATCGAGGAGGCCCACCGCCTGCCCATTGCCACCCTGAAGCACCTCAAGAACTTCATGGAGCTCAAAGACGGCCTGCGCCGCCTGCTGGGCGTGTGCCTCATCGGCCAGAACGAGCTGTTCAACATCCTGAGCGAGCGCAACCCCGAGGTGCGCGAGATCGTGCAGCGCTGCGAGCAGATCACCATGGAGCCGCTGGACAACGATGTGGAGAGCTACCTGCAGCTCAAGTTCGAGCGCGCCGGCGCCAAGCTGGCCGATGTGTTCGAGGCCGACGCCATGGATGCCATCCGCGCCCGCCTCATCCAGCAGGCCCACGGCCACCGCACCAACGAAGTGGTCAGCATCTGCTACCCCCAGGTGGTCAACAACCTGGTGTGCCGCGCGCTCAACGCCGCTGCCGCCGTGGGCTTCCCCAAGGTGGATGCCCAGGTGATTGGGGGGTGCTGAGCCATGCGCGCTTACCTCATCCTCATCACCATGGGCGACGGCTCGCAGGGCCAGCACAACGGCCTGTACGCCGACGGCTTCGACGCCGTGCTCTACGCCCTGGAGTCCTTCCCCGATGCCCGCCGCATCAGCGCCCGGAGGCTGTCATGACCCTCAAGAAAACGCACCGCCCCCGCAGCTGCGCCCGCCTGGGCGTATGCCAATCCCGCCCCGGCTGTGACGGCTGCGGCCAGCAAGACACCCACACGCTGCCGCCTGGCGGCTTCTTCTTCGCGCCTGGCACTGTGGAGGTGGAGGAAAGCCGCAAGACGGCCCGCACCGACACCCTCGGCCGCTGGCTGCTCACCGCCGCCGCCCTGGCCACGCTGGGTGTCGTGGTCGGCATGGCGGCTGAAGAACGAACCCAACAAGGAAGCCATGCTGAACGAGCCGGACGCGGTGCGCGGCATTGCCGGCATCACCATCGTGACGGGCGTCGAGGATTTCATCGTGACGCCTTTCGAGGCCCAGGCTGAGGTGCAGTGATGACAGTCACCACCTACATGCCCCGCGCCGACAGCCTGGCCGACAAGGTCTGCCAGTTCTTTATGCGCCTGCCCGACGAAGAGCTGCTGACCCGCGAGGTCGCCGAAAAGTGGGGCCTTGAGACCAAGAACGTGGGCAACAACCTGGCGCGCGCTGTTGAGGCCGAATACTTGGCCTTGGACGGCACGGTCTACAGCGCAGGCCCGTGTATCGCTCTGTTCAAGGCCGCGCTTGCCCACCAGCCGAAGTCGGCGGGCGGTGACTTGGAGGAAGCGCCGGAGCCGCGTCGGCATGCCACCACTCCCCGCGTAGATAAGCGCAATGGCCCGTTCTGGGTTGACATCAAGACGGTGCCGATCGACACGGATGTGCCCATGCCCGCGCGGGGGGGGGCGTGCCCTCGACTGGACGCCGCTGTTCGACGGCCTGCAGGTGGGCTACTCCTTCGCGCTGCCCGCCGCCGCGAAGTCCGCCATCGGCACGGCCATAAAGGCCTACAAGGACGCCACGGGCAAGGTGTTGGCATGCCGCAAGGTGAACGGCGGCATTCGTGTGTGGAGGGTTGAGTGATGATCGCCATCCAGCTGAACGGCAAAACCCACCACACTCAGGGCAATCGAGCCGATGCAGTAGCCCTGCAGGGCTTGCTGGCGGATGCTGGTGCCGCTGGGAACGATTTGGAGGGGGCAAGAAGCCCGGCAAGTGGCCGGGGTGGTGTCAGCGCATGCCCGTCGGCCTCGGGGCGCTTGTTTGGCCCAGTTTCCGCGCCGCCGGATCTGCTGCACTTTGTGCGGGCGTATTCGGTGCGCGAGGCGGGTGCTGCGCTGGGCCTGGCAGTGGGCACGGTGTACCGGCTGCGCCAGGGTTACTGGCCTGGCGACCCACGCAAGATCGTGGACGCCTGGAGCCAGTACAAGGCCAGCCGCAGCCTGGAGGTGTCGAGCTGGTTCCTGCGCCGGGTGCGCGCAGCGGGCGTGGTGCGCCATGCTGGGCTGGACTACACCGCCCCCCGGCTGGAGGCTCGCACCGGGCAGCTGCTGGCCGTGGCGCGTGCGGCAGATGGTGGCCTGCTGGCGCAGACGCTGGAGCTGCCTGCCGAGCGCATGCCGCTGACGCCGGTGGCTGACATGCAGGGAGGTGCGGCATGACCGACGACTTCAACCCCTTTCGCGCTGTTGTCGAGATCATGGGTGCGCTGTTCGGCATCGCCGGGGCCTTTTTGCTCGCAATGCCCGCAGTGCCGGGCTGGGGCTTCGGCGGGTTCCTGGTCAGCAATGTCTGCTGGATCGTGTCCAGCTGGGGGCGGCAGAACTGGAGCCTGTTTGCGCAGCAGGTGGTGTTTCTGGTGGCCAGCGTCGTGGGCCTGTGGAACTGGTGGCTTGGGCCGCTGCTGCTGGGGTGACCATGGATCGCGATGGAGAAAAGCTGTGCCCGAAGTGTGGCGAGTGGTGGCCGGCGGACCGGGAGTTCTTCGCGCCCGCCTCGAAAAACAGCGACAAGCTGTATTTCTGCTGCCGCGCCTGCTATGTATCGCTGCCCTCTGTCTACCGCCGCAGGCATGCCGATGAGTGCGTCCCGACGCGCATCACCGACAACGTTGCGCCGCTGCTCACCCATCTCTTCATCGGAGGCCCGCTTTGAGCGCCAACCACACCGCCGCCATCCACGTCCTCAAGTCCAAGCTGCGCCTGACGGACGACGACTACCGCGTGCTGCTCAGGGGCCTGACCCTCAAGTCCTCTAGCCGTGACATGACGGACGCCGAGCGCCAGAAGGTGCGCGACCACCTGCAGGGCCTGGCCGAGCGCGCGGGCCTGGTGAGGCCCACGGCGCGCCGGCCCCTGCCTGCCACGCGCTTTGCCCAGGCCAAGGCCGCCGCCAGCCCGAAGGAGCGCAAGGTGTGGGCGCTGTGGCACCAGCTGGGGCGCGACGGCCTGGTGCGCGACACCAGCCCGCAGGCGCTGAATGCCTGGGTGCACCGCCAGGTGGGCGTGTCTGCCATGCAGTTCTGCACCGGCGCCCAGCTCGACACGCTGATCGAGGCCCTCAAGGC
>Ga0116181_1004201_pt1 | contig 10914 bp, 8 predicted proteins | sample AD_UKC075_MetaG_FD_89752 | JGI IMG/M metagenome (GOLD analysis project Ga0116181, IMG submission 89752) | Active sludge microbial communities of municipal wastewater-treating anaerobic digesters from USA - AD_UKC075_MetaG | ecosystem: Engineered > Bioreactor > Anaerobic > Digestate | place: USA...
CCCATCATTCCGCCAGGCACTGACCTGCTGGCGCTGGTGCTGCTGCTGGCCGGCTTTGCGGCCCTCTACGTGCCCAGCTATCTGATGCTGGCGCAGCGCATCTGGCCGACCGACGAGCAGGGCCATGGCCCCATCATCCTGGCCGTCAGCATCTGGCTGCTCTACAACAAGCGCCACGACCTGGCGGCGCTGCAGCCCCAGCCCAGCCTGGCCTGGGGGCTGCCTGTGCTGCTGCTGGGCCTGGTGATGTATGTGCTGGGCCGTTCGCAGTTCATCATGGTCTTCGAGCTGTTCTCGCAGATCCTGGTGCTGGCCGCCCTGGTGCTGCTGTTCCTGGGCACGCGGGGGCTGCGCCTGGTGTGGTTTCCGTTGTTCTTCCTTCTGTTCATGGTGCCGCTGCCGGGCAGCCTGGTGTCGTCGATCACAGGCCCCTTGAAAAGCGCCGTGTCGGCCGTGGCCGCCAACCTGCTCTACCACCTGGGCTACCCCGTGGGCCGGGCCGGCGTGGTGATGACGGTGGGTCCCTACCAGCTGCTGGTAGCCGATGCCTGTGCCGGCCTGAACAGCATGTTCACGCTCGAAGCGCTGGGCCTGCTCTACATGAACCTGATGCGCTACACCAATTCGGTGCGCAATGTGCTCCTGGCCATCCTGATCATCCCGATCTCGTTTGCCGCCAACATCGTGCGGGTGATGATCCTGGTGCTGGTGACCTACCACTTCGGTGACGAGGCAGGGCAGGGCTTCATCCATGGCTTCGCTGGCATGGTGCTGTTCATCGTGGGTCTGGTGCTGATGCTGTTGACCGACAGCCTGTTGCGGCTGAAGTTTCGCGCCCGGGAGAATGCCGCATGACGTCCCCGGCGCGCCGGCGCGCATTGGTTGTTGCGGGCTTGATGGCGGCCAGTGCGGCCGCTGCGGTGGTGAGTCGCCCCACCCGCCAGATGGCGGATGTGCTGGGCATGCCGAACCTGGAGACCCTGTTTCCCACCCAGTTTGGTGACTGGCGGGTCGACACCGCGATGCCGGTGATCCTGCCGTCACCCGATGTGCAGGCCCTGCTCAGCAAGATCTACAACCAGACCCTGGCCCGCACCTATGTCAACGGCAAGGGCCAACGGGTGATGCTGTCAGTGGCCTACGGTGGTGACCAGAGCGACGGCACCAGCGCCCACCGGCCCGAGGTGTGCTACCCGGCCCAGGGCTTTGCCATCACGGGCAACAGCCTGGGGCAGCTGCAGCTGGGCGACCGGCAGGTGCCGGTGCGGCGCCTGATGTCCAAGCTGGGCCCGCGTGAAGAACCCATCACCTACTGGGTGCTGGTGGGTGACGCCGTGGTCACCACCGGCCTGGGCCAGAAGCTGGCGCAGATGCGCTATGGCGTGCGCGGAGTTGTCGCCGACGGCATGCTGGTGCGCGTGTCCAGCATCGACGCCGACCCCGCCCGCGCCTACGCGGTGCACGACCAGTTGATTTCGGACTTGCTGGCCGCCGTGCCGGCGGACCAACGGCCCCGCGTGATCGGCCGATGAGCCCAGGCGGCCTGGCGCCAGGTTGTGGTGCCGGCCCCGCTTTGCCAAGGATTCCATGATGCAGGGCACACCGACAGCCTTTCCCCTTGTGCCGCCGCGTGGCCCGTCGCGCAGCGGCTTGCTGGCCGTTATCGGGCTGAGCTGCGTGTGGCTGGTCCTCAACTTCCTGCTGCTGCTGCTGGCGCCTCTGCAGTCGGTCGATGGGGGAGTCTTTCGCACGCTGATCGCGGTGGCGCCAGTGGCAGTGATGTGGCTGTTCTACCTCGCGGGCACGACAACACCGAAGGCGATGACCGCATTGATGGTCATCATCCTCATCGTGTCCGAACTCAGCATTCGGAATCGAGCGTTGAACGATACGACTGCTGACCCCCAAAACTTGGTGAAACTAATTTTTTGGGGCGCGGGAATGCTGGTGGCGCTGCTGAACTGGCGCCATCTTCGCCAAGCGTTGCGTGAGCCGGTCTTTGTGGCAATGACGCTGTATGCGGTGTGGGCCATTCTGACCAGTATTTATTCGCCTATTTTCACTTACTCGTTTGCATCGGGATTTGCATTTCTCTCTGTTTTGTTTTTTGCGGGCGTGATCCGTCAGGTTGTGGCTCCTCGGACATTGTTGAAGGCGTCGATTGGCGCGTTGACACCGCTTTTGGTGATCGCGCTGCTGATGTACGTGCTTGTACCAGACCGCGCAATGGCACTGATGGAGGCTGGCAACATTAAGCGCTTGGCTGCGCCGCTTGGAACACCTAACAGTTTGGGGCGTGTGGCAGCCATCGTGTTCCTGCTGTGCTTCGTTGGATGGCGCTTGGGCTGGCTGAAGCTGACCTCGCCATTTCTCTGGGTCAGTGTTGGTTCTGCTGTTGGCTGCATGGTGTTGTCGCAGAGTCGCACGGCGATCTTGGCGGCTTCACTTGCATTGGCGGCCGTTTTGTTGGTTCGGCGCCCATTTCGTTTTCTGATCGTTGCATCGGCCCTCTTGGCCGGCGGTTTGCTTTTTTCAATTTCCGAAACTGACCCGCGAGACATTGCAAAGGCGGTTTCGCGGACCGGTTCAGTGAGCGAGGTCACATCTTTGACCGGTCGAACTCAGATTTGGGCGTTTGCTTGGCAGGAGATCAAGAAGGCGCCGGTTTTGGGTTACGGAAACGCTTCAACAAAGTACTATATGCCCCTGAAATTCCGAACGTTTTGGGGGTGGACCTCAACGCATGTTCACAACATGTGGCTGCAAATCTGGTTCACGACCGGATTGGTTGGTGTCGTCTTACTGTTTGGGGTATTTTTGACGCAGTTTCTATATTGGCGAAAATCCAGAGATTTGCTCAGTTTCGTATTCTTGATTTTCGCGTTCACGATCGGGTTGTCAGAGGCCGCATTCATCAATGGGGTCCCGAGTGTTCTGACCGCGATTTGGTTCTTCTGGTTGGCAGGCCCCAAAAACACTGCAGTTGCAACCGCCAATGCTGGCAGCCTCACACCTACAAGGGCGCCGTGGCAATTGGCTCGCCAGTGAGTTCCGCTTGCGGCTTCGGCGCGGAACGCGCCATGTTCGTTCAGGCTTGACGTGCGGCCAGCTCGGCAATTCGCTGTCCACCTGGCCTGGACCCGCTTTCAGCGTCGTCAGAGCGCCATGTCGTCTCTTGTTGACTTGCAGTCAGTGTTCTTGCCGCGCCGGCAGACCACGAACGTGTTGACGCATGCACTCGACTATCTCCGCCTCGCCTGGCTGAGTTGGCAACTGCTGCGGGCTGAGCGGCCGGTTGTGCTTTGGCTGCAGCTGCCGCCGGTGCCGCTGCTGTGGGTGGCACTGCTGCACCGCCGCCTGCGGCAGCCTGACATGGTGCTGGTGGCCGATTGCCACAACGCGACCTTCCGGCCGCGCTGGGCGCGTGTGCCGTTCAGCTTGTCGCTGTTGAACCATTGCGACCGGGTTCTGGTGCACAACGAGGTGGTGGCCGTGCAGGCCCAGGCCCTGGGTGTGCACCAGCAACGCCTGTTTGTGCTGGAAGACGTGCCCATGCTGGACGCGCCGCCCCAGCCACCCGCTGCCCCACCCGCATTGCTGGCCGGGCGGCCGCGGCCGTGGGTGCTTTTTCCGGGTTCGTTTGCGGCAGACGAGCCGGTGGGCGCCTTGCTGGCCGCCGCGCGCCGTTTGCCCGAGGTCAGCTTCGTGATGACCGGTCGGCGCGAGACGGCGGCCCGCCATGGCCACCGCCTGGACGATCTGCCGCCCAATGTGCTGTTGCCCGGCTACCTGGACACGGCTGATTTCGATACGCTGTTCCGGGCCAGTGATGTGGTGCTGGCGCTCACCCGGGAAGACGGCATCCAGCTCAGCGTCTGCAACGAGGCTCTGGGCTTCGGCAAGGCCATGGTGCTGTCAGACACACCGCTGCTGCGCCGCCTGTTTGCTGCCGCGGCCGTGATGGTGGATTCCAACAACCCCGATGCGTTGGCTGCGGCCATTGGCGAGGCGCTGGCCAGGCGCAGCACGCTGGAAGCCGCTGCGCTGGCGGCCGGGCATGCCCGGCGGCAGGCCTGGCTGGCCCGTTATGCGCAGCTGCAGGCTGAACTGGCGCGGCCCCTGAACGGCAAGCGAGCCACGGCATGAAGCTGGATATCGGGGCACGCCTGCGGTCCAACCGCATGGCCGGGCTGATGGACCAGGCGGGCTACTCGCTGGCGTCGTTCGTGCAGACGGTGCTGTATGCGCGCCTGTTGCCGGCCGATGCATTCGGCCTGTTCGCGATGGTGCTCAGCACCGTGCTGCTGGCGCAGACGCTGCAGCGCTGCATGGTGGTGCTGCCGATGGTGGTGTCGCTGGCCGACCGCGAGCGTGGCGGCATCCGCGGTTGGCTGCAGCTGAACGCTTGGGTGCTGCTGGGCGCGGTGCTGGCTTTGCTGCTGGCCGCCGCAGCCCTGCATTGGTGGCCAGCGGGCAACCGGGTGAACCTGCCGCAAATGCTGGGTCTTGCAGCTTGCGCGTTGCCGGCGGTGTTTGCCTTTGAATTCGTGCGGCGTGCTCTGTATGCCGAACAACTGCACCGCCGGGTGCCCTTGCAGGCGGCGGTGTACTTCAGCCTGCAACTGGGCGGGGCCTGGTGGGTGTCGCACTGGCTGCCCCAGGCCTGGGCGGCGGTGCTGGTGCTGGTGGTGGCCAATCTGCTGGCCGCTGCCGTGGGTGCCGCAGCCTTGACATGGCGGCGCCGCGATGGCGAGCCCGGCGCGGCCCAGCTGTTCAGCCGCTACCGCACCGACATGGGCTGGAGCCTGGCCGCCGCCGTGCCCTATGCCGGCTACAGCACGGGCATGCCGCTGATCGTGGGTTTGTTGCTGGGGCCGGCTGCGGCCGGCGTGTTCACCGCCACGCGGCTGCTGTTGGCGCCAGTGACCACGCTGATCTCTGCGGTTGACAGTGTCGACAAGCCCAAGGCCGCACGCAGCCTGCGCGATGGCGGCACCGCCGGGCTGGCGCGCTCACTGCGTGGCACCGCCAAATCGCTGCTGCTGCTGGGCGGCGGGTATGTTCTGGCGGTGGCGCTGTTCTACCAACCGCTGCTGGTGCTGATGCTGGGCCCGAAGATGGCCGCCGCTGCGCAGGGCGCATGGGTGTGGCTGCTGGTGGGGCTGTTGATGATGCTGGGCCAGCCCATGGAGACTGGCTTGCTGGTGTTGCGGCGCACGCGCTGGAATTTTCTGTCGCGCCTGGCCGCCTTGTGCGCCAGCCTGGCGGTGCTGTGGCTGGCGTTGCTCGGATTGGGGCAGACTGCAGGTGTCGTGGCCGTGGCCACCGGCTGGCTGGTGTCCACGCTCAGTGCGGCCTGGCTGCTGCGCCTGGCCCTGCGCCGGCATGTGCCGGCCCAGCCCCCTGCAGCGCAGGCCTAGAGCCCTGCACAAGACGGATTGCGCTCATGCCCCACCAGACTGCCCTGCCCAACCCGGCGCACCCCGTGCCGCGCTTGCTGCACCTGACGGCAGACCACCCCGACAGCATCCAGCCGCACAAGACGCCCGCTGTCTCTGGCCTGCTGGCCACGGCCATCTGGGCCGACAACCTGGTGATCTCGCTGAACCGGTCGGCGTCGCCCGTGCGCGCCGACCACTTCATCGACGACGGTGGTGGGGTGCTGGCCACGCCCTACCAGGGCCTGCCCTATGGCATGGGCTTGGCCCACTGGATGGGGCGGGTGGCCCGGCGGGTTGAGGCCCAGTTGGGCCGCATGGGTCGGCAGGTGGATCTGATCCATGCCCACAAGCTCACCTTTGAGGGGCTGGCCGCCCAGGCGCTGGGCCAGCGCCTGGGCGTGCCCCATGTGGTGACGGTGCGCGGACACACCGACCACAAGGTGGTGGCCGCCAAGCCGCTGCTGCGGGCGCGCTACCGCGCCATCCTGCAGTCAGCGGGCAGCGTGTTCTTCATCGCGCCCTGGTCTTTGCGGCGGCTGCAGCAGCAGCTCGACATCGAGATCCCGCAGGCGGTGATGCTGCCCAACATCTGCCGCAGGATGGATGCACCCCAGGCGATGGCAGCGCCGACGAACCGCTTTGTCAGCCTCTTCCATTTCAGAAGCTGGCGTGTCAAGAACATCGTGAACGTTTTTGCCGCACTGGCCCGCCTGCAGCAAGCGGGTGTGGATGTGGCGCTGGACGTGATTGGCGCCGCCGACGACACCGAGCAGGCTGCCATGCAGGCGCTGGCCACCCGTCATGGTGTGGCAGCGTGGGTACGTTGCCTGCCAGCCATGTCGCATGCGCAGCTGCAGGGCCAGCTGGGCCAGTACGCCGGCCTGGTGTTGCCGAGCTACCCGGAAACCTTCGGCATGGTGTACATCGAGGCTCTGAGCGCGGGCCTGCCGGTGATCCATGCGCGTGATTCTGGGATTGACGGGTACTTCAACGATCCGCTGTTGGCCTGCGCTGCAGACCACCGGGATCCAGCCAGTATTGCCGCCGCCATGCAGCAGGGGTTGCAGCGCATGGCCTTGTCGCGCGCCGCAGTGCAGCGGTTTCACGCCGATGGCGGGCTGGCGCAGTTTGGCGCGCCGGCGGTCGGTGCGGCATACCGGGCTGCTGTTGAGCAGGCCATGCAGCTGTCCGCTGCTACTGGCCGCGCCATGCCAGCGTGATGGCTTGGGCGGCTGCCGTTGGCGGCAGTCGCAGCGCAGCCCGGCGCTCAGGCGCGGTGAAGGTCCAGCTAGCGCCGGCAGGCAAGTCCAGACGAGACGGCTGGTCGATGCCGCTGATCTGAAGCGAAAGCCCGGGGTGCGCGCCCACGCTGAGTGTCCAGATGTCCTGGTCCGGTTTGGACAATTCCAGATTGACCCGCACGCTGCTTGCCAAGGCAAGACCAGCGCTGCGCAACAACGTGCCGTCCAACAACACCATGCGGCGGGCGTCTGTCCACCCAGCGGCGCCTTGCAACTCAAGGCCATCTGCGATGGCCCGTCCGCTGCGGCTGTCGCTCATTAGCACGGTCTGGCCCCCCACTTGCAGCACATGGCCGGCAGTGGCGGGCAGCAGGGCCATGGCCAGTGGCGGCGGCGCCGCTCCTTGCCAGGGTGTCAACACCGTGAGAAAGCGCCGGCTTGTCGCCGGCTGCCGGGCTTCAGCCGTCACATGCCATTCGGCCGGCACGGGGGATTCGGTGGTCTCCGACGGCTCGGGGGGGGGGGCGTGCCGGTCAGTCTGCCGCAGGTCCAGGTCCGCAGGCGTGGGCAGCAGCACTTGCGCGCTGAGCCCGGCATCCGGCCACGCCGCGTCGATGCGGGCCAGCCCGGCATCCAGGCGCATGGCCACGCGGCTGTGCAGCAGCCACTGGTGGCGCACCGGCGCGGCGCCGGGAAGCCCGTCGATCTCGTCGAGCACCACGAAGAAGCGGCGGTCCACAAACACGATGTGGCGCTGCACACGCGCCGCCAACGCCTGGTAGGCCGCCGACGCGTCGCCGCTGACGACATCGCCGTTGGCCGTGCTGGCAAAGCGCGTGATGCGGCCCTTGGCCCCGGCCGCGCGCACTGGCGGGCCCTGGCCATCGACCAGCACCGTGTTCTTGGACTTGGCAGCGCGGGTCCAGCCCTCATAGTGTGGGCTGCCATACCAGTCGCGCACGCCGGTGGACACCGCCATGGCGTGGCGGTACGCGTTGATGACAAAGGCGTTCTGGTCTGCAAACCCATGCGACACCGTGCCCACCGGGCTGCTCTTGAACCCGAGCATGATGGTGTTGCCGCGGTCGTCCCAGCCGCTTTGCAACGACACCCAGCCCACATCCGCAAAGTGGCGGCTGCGCGGCAGCGCTGCCAGGTCGGGCAGTGCGGCTGGCGGGTCATCTGCCGTGCGCCAGCTGTGCAACAGGGTGTCGATGGCGCCGAACTGGTAGTAGTCGGCCCCGGCAGGCAGGGCTTTGCCGTAGCGCTGGGCCAGGCGCAGCAGCATGGGGTCTTGCAGCAGGTGGCCCAGCTTGCGCAGCAGCAGATGGCGGCTGGCCGTGGGGCGCGGTGGCCGGGGCAGGTCAGAGAAGGAGCTGCTCTCATAGGGCGGCAGAAAGCTGGCCAGGAAGTAGCCGGTGTTGCGCCAGAACGGCCGTTGCAGCAGCTCTGGCATGCCTTGCCGTGCCAGGTCTTCCACCAGCCGCAGGTGCTGCGACAAGCCTGAGCTGTGGTATTCCAGCCCTTCGGACCAGCCGCCGTCGTCGCCACCCCAGACCGGAAAGCGTGTGAGATAGAACCTGCGCACCCAGGCCAGCGCCTGGTCGGCATGTGCATGGTGCCCTTGCAGGGCCATGGCGGCATGGCCCAGCGTGCTGACGAAGCGCACCGGGTGGCTCAGCCCCTCGGCCGGTTGCAGCGGGCCATCGTCCTTGAGCAGGCGGCGCAGTTCGCCAAACAGGATGTCCAGGCGGCGCGCCAGTGCCGCGATCAAGTCGGCGCGCTCTTGCGCAGCGAGGCCGGCATGAAGCCAGTCGAAGGAAAACGCCATGCCGTGCATGACCTGCACGAATGATTCGGGATTGCGGCGGTAGCTGTCCGCATCGTCTGCAGGCGTGCTGGCCAATGCCTGCAGCAACTGCAGCGCGGCTCGGCGGTCGCCGTCCTGGCCGTCGAGCAGCCAGCGAAAGGCCAGCAACTGGACCTGCGTGCCGGCAGCACCCGCTGCACGCCAGGATGCGCGGGCACTGTCAATCTGGGTCGCGCTGCGGCCAACCGCCGCAGGCTTGGACGCGAGGGCGGGGCCGGCCTGCGGTGTTGCGCGCAGGCGCGTGAGCGCCGGCCATGCCTGGTGATCGGCATCCAGCGTCCGTACGAACAGCCGCCACTTCGCCAGTTCGTCGGCCCGAATGAGCAGCCGGGGGTGCGACTTGGCAATCGCAAGGGCCTGATCAGTCGGCGATGCGGCGTTCGTGGCCGCATTTGACGACATGGTCTTCGCCAGCAGCAGGGGCACCGTCAATGCTTCGCGGCGCCTGATCCCTGGCACAGGGCTGCTGGCAGTTGGGCGCGGCCCGGCGCCAGCGTGGGTGTGCGAGGTGCTGTCTGGCATGTTCATGACTGACTGCTTGCGCGATGGACGGACCGGCTGCGGCACCGGTCAGCGTCAGCGCCGGCGCAGCTCGCGAAGCAACAGCCCGACGAATGCCATGTCTTCAATGAAGTAGCGGCGGAACATGCGACGCGGCTCTTGAAGAAAGCGATAGAACCACTCCAGCCCGCTCTTTTGCATCCAGACGGGTGCACGCGTCACCTTGCCGGCAAAGACGTCAAAGGTGCCCCCGACGCCCATGGCAAATGGGATGCGCATGCGGGCCTGGTAGGCGCCCAGAAACTGCTCCTTCTTCGGGGAGCTGATGGCAACAAACAGCAGGTCCGCCTTGGCAGCAGTGATCTCGTCAACCACTTGCTGTTCCTGGTCAGGCTTCCAGTAGCCGTTCCGATGACCGGCAAACACCAGCGTGGGGTAGCGTGCGCTGTAGATCTGCCGCACCTTGGAAACGACCTCTTCCTTAGCGCCCAGCAGGTAGACACGCCAGCCCTTGTCCGCTGCGCGACAAAGCAGGGAGTCGCACAAGTCAACGCCGGCCACCCGCTCCTTCAGAGGCTTGCCGAGCAGACGGCTTGCCCAGACGACAGGCATGCCGTCGGCATTGATCAGTGCGCACTCGTTGATGATGCGGCGCAACTCGGGGTCATGCTGGGCCTTCACCAGCTTGTCCACGTTCACCACCACATGCTGGTGCGGCTTGCCGCTGGCGATGAATCCCTCGATCGTCTGCAGCGTCTCTTCCATGCTCAGGTTGTCGATCTGACAACCCATCATCTCGATGCGGTTGCTGTTCATGCCAGCTGCCCCACCGGTGTGTGCAAGGCGGGTGCGGACCGCATGCCACGCCTGCCGTAGCTGCGCAGCGTTGCGGTTTGGAGGCGGGGCCGGGCGATGCCGGACACGATAGCGATACAGGGTTTTGTCATGACGAGGCCGTCGATGGTGCTGAGCTGCGCTTCAAAGGCGCCAGGGTCGATAGCCAGCCGCCTGCAGCGCCGCGGCATCGAAAGCCGCCTTCACGTCGATGAAGGCCCCGCCCGGCACCAGCAGCGCGGCCAGTTCGGCCTGCGACAGCGCGGCGTACTCACGATGAGCCACCGCTGCCACCACGGCATCGGCACGCGGCAACTCGGCAAAGGGCAGCAGGCGCACGCCGTACTCGTGCAGCGCCTCCTCGGCCTCGGCCTGCGCATCGGTCACGAACACCTCGACGCCGTAGCTCTGCAGCTCGCGGATGATGTCGATGACCTTGCTGTTGCGCAGGTCGCCGCAGTTCTCCTTGAAGGTCAGGCCCAGCACGTTGACCTTGGCGCCCTTGATGGGGCTGCCGCCGGCGATCATCTGCTTGATGGTCTGCTCGGCGATGAACTTGCCCATGCTGTCGTTGATGCGCCGGCCGGCCAGGATCACCTGCGGGTGGTAGCCCAGCATCTCGGCCTTGTGCGTCAGGTAATACGGATCGACGCCGATGCAGTGGCCACCGACCAGGCCCGGCTTGAACTTCAGGAAGTTCCACTTCGTGCCGGCGGCCTCCAGCACTTCGCTGGTGTCGATGTGCAGCTTGTCGAAAATGATCGCCAGCTCGTTCATCAGCGCGATGTTCAGGTCGCGCTGGGTGTTCTCGATCACCTTGGCGGCCTCGGCGGCCTTGATGCTGCTGGCGCGGTGCACGCCGGGCTCGACGATGGTCTCGTAGAGCCTGGCCACCTGGTCCAGGGTCTCGGGCGTGTCGCCGGAGACGATCTTCAGGATCTTGGTGAGCGTGTGCTCCTTGTCGCCCGGGTTGATGCGCTCGGGGCTGTAGCCGACGAAGAAGTCCTGCTTCCACTTCAGGCCCGAC
>Ga0116181_1004212_pt1 | contig 10891 bp, 7 predicted proteins | sample AD_UKC075_MetaG_FD_89752 | JGI IMG/M metagenome (GOLD analysis project Ga0116181, IMG submission 89752) | Active sludge microbial communities of municipal wastewater-treating anaerobic digesters from USA - AD_UKC075_MetaG | ecosystem: Engineered > Bioreactor > Anaerobic > Digestate | place: USA...
ACATGAGGAGACACATCCCGACATTAGTGCCCAAATTTCGCCCCGCGCCAAGGCAAAACCGCAGGTCAACAGCTCAGCGGTCTCCAAAACCCGAATCCGTGAGCCAAGTCAGGTGAGACGACAAACGCAAGCGGGACGGCATACCGATCAGGTATGCCGTCCCGCTCCAGTTGCGTTGCGCGAGAACCGATCAGCCGTCGGTCGGGGCGTTCTCCGCGTCCGACTTCTCACCCTCGGCGGTGACCGCCGCGAGCGAGAGCTTGCCGCGCGGGTCGATCTCCTTGAGCTCGACCTGGATCTTCTGGCCGACCTTGAGCACGTCGTCGACCGAGTCGATCCGCTTGCCGCCGACGAGCTTGCGCACCTCGGAGATGTGCAGCAGACCGTCCTTGCCCGGCAGCAGCGAGATGAAGGCGCCGAAGGTCGTGGTCTTGACGACCGTCCCCATGAAGCGCTCGCCCACCTCGGGCATCTGCGGGTTGGCGATGGCGTTGATCGCCGCACGGGCGGCCTCGGCCGAGGGGCCGTCGACGGCACCGATGAACACCGTGCCGTCGTCCTCGATCGAGATGTCGGCGCCCGTGTCGTCCTGGATCTGGTTGATCATCTTGCCCTTCGGGCCGATGACCTCGCCGGTCTTGTCGACCGGGACCTTCACCGTGATGATCCGCGGCGCGAACTCGCTCATCTCGTCGGGCGCGTCGATGGCCTCGCCCATGACGTCGAGGATGGCCATCCGGGCCTCACGGGCCTGGGTCAGCGCACCCGCGAGCACCGAGGCGGGGATGCCGTCGAGCTTGGTGTCGAGCTGAATGGCGGTGACGAACTCCCGCGTGCCGGCGACCTTGAAGTCCATGTCACCGAAAGCGTCCTCGGCTCCGAGGATGTCGGTCAACGCGGCATACCGGGTCTCCCCGTCGACCGTGTCGGACACCAGGCCCATGGCGATGCCGGCGACCGGGGCGCGCAGCGGCACACCGGCGTTGAGCAGCGACAGGGTGGAGGCGCAGACCGAGCCCATCGAGGTCGAGCCGTTGGACCCGAGAGCCTCGGAGACCTGACGGATCGCGTAGGGGAACTCCTCACGCGTCGGCAGCACCGGCATGAGCGCGCGCTCGGCCAGAGCGCCGTGCCCGATCTCGCGCCGCTTCGGCGACCCGACGCGGCCGGTCTCGCCGGTCGAGAAGGGCGGGAAGTTGTAGTTGTGCATGTAGCGCTTGCGCGTCACCGGCGACAACGTGTCGAGCATCTGCTCCATCTTGAGCATGTTGAGCGTGGTGACCCCCATGATCTGGGTCTCGCCGCGCTCGAAGATCGCCGAGCCGTGCGTGCGGGGCAGCACCTCGACCTCGGCCGACAGCGCGCGGATATCGCGCAGCCCACGGCCGTCGATGCGGACCGAGTCGCGCAGGATGCGCTGGCGGACCAGCTTCTTCTGAACCGACCGGAACGCCGCCGAGACCTCCTTCTGACGCCCGTGGAACGGGCCGGTGGTCTCGCCGTCACCGACCAGCTTGGCGTGCAGCGCCGACTTGATCTCGTCGAGCTTGTCCTCACGCTCCTGCTTGCCGGCGATGGTCAGCGCCTGCGCAGCCTCGGCCGACACCTCGGCCTCGACGGCGGCATACACATCGTCTTCGTAGTCCAGGAAGCGCGGGAACTCGATGGTCTCCTTGGCTGCCTTGGCCGCGAGCTCGGCCTGCGCCTCGCACAGCACACGGATGAACTTCTTGGCGGCCTCAAGGCCTTCGGCCACGACCTCCTCGGTCGGCGCCTGCTGGCCCTGGTGCTTGACCAGGTCCCACGTGGCGTCGGTGGCCTCGGCCTCGACCATCATGATCGCGACGTCATCGCCAACGATCCGGCCGGCGACGACCATGTCGAAGGTCGAGCGCTCGGCATCGCTGAAGTTGGGGAAGGCCACCCACTGGCCGTCGATGCGCGCCACGCGGACGCCACCGATCGGACCCGAGAACGGCAGCCCCGAAATCTGGGTGGACGCGCTGGCCGCGTTGATCGCGAGCACGTCGTACTGGTGGTCGGGGTTGAGGCTGTAGACCGTGATGATGATCTGGACCTCGTTGCGCAAGCCCTTGACGAAGGACGGGCGCAGCGGCCGGTCGATGAGCCGGCAAGTGAGGATCGCCTCGGTGGTCGGGCGGCCTTCGCGGCGGAAGAACGAGCCCGGGATCTTGCCGATCGAATACATCCGCTCTTCGACATCGACCGTCAGCGGGAAGAAGTCGAACTGGTCCTTGGGGGTGCGCCCCGCGGCCGTCGTCGACATGATCATGGTGTCGTCATCCAGATAGGCGACGACTGCACCGTCGGCCTGCTTGGCCAGACGCCCGGTCTCGAACCGGATCTTGCGGGTGCCGAACCGACCGTTGTCGATCGTGGCTTCGGCGAACGTGATCTCTGGACCCTCCATGGGCCCTCCATTTCTTGTCTTCAATTCCTTCACCCCAACGCATCGTCGTTGTGCGCGGGTTTCCTTCTTGAGGAACTCGCCTCTGCCTGCTCCGGTATGCCGTGTGGCGGCGTCCCAGCGCGGGGTGAGGGGGCTCCTCATGCGAAGAGGCGGTCCCCGCGAATCTCGCGGTGACCGCCTGCTTCGTGGTCGTTATCGGCGCAGACCGAGGCGCTTGATGAGCGCACGGTAGCGCTCGATGTCGGTCGCCTCCAGGTAGCGCAGCATGCGCTTGCGGCGGCCGACGAGCAACAGCAGGCCGCGCCGGCTGTGGTGGTCGTGCTTGTGGGTGCGGGCGTGCTCGGTGAGATCCTGGATGCGCTTGGTGAGCATCGCGATCTGCACCTCGGGGGAACCGGTGTCGCCCTCTTTGGTGGCGTACTCGGTCATGATCGACTGCTTGGTGTTCTTGTCCAACGGCATGAGGTGGGCCGGCTCCTTCGTGATGTGTTGCGCGGTGCGCCAGGGCAGGTCCACCTGGGCTCTCTCGATCCGCGGCCGTTCCGACGGCGTCGTCCAGCTTATCAGCGCCTCGTCGCACCCCTGACCACAGAACTCGCTGCCCACCTATGACCGAGTTCACGCCCGATCGGGCCCCCGCCCGGCGCTTGGTGACTGCAGACCCGGGACTTACCGACCGGTAGGTCAGATACTGCGGACGAGTGAGTCGACCGAGTCGAGCGACGACGAAAGGATGCCGCCATGCAGCACCTCACCGGGCTGGACCAGATGTTCCTCAGCTACGACACGATGACCACCAACGGCAACATCGGCGGCATCTGCGTCTTCGAGGGCTCCGACAACCTCGATGCCGGGCATGGGGACCGCCTCGCGTGGGTCAAGCAGCGCGTGGCCGAACGGCTGCCCACTCTGCCGCCGCTGCGCTGGCGGCTGGCGCCGTTAGGGATGGACACCTACTGGGTGCAGACCACGGTCGACCTCGACTACCACGTCGTCGGCGTCCGACTGCAGGAGCCGGGCGGCGAGAAGGAGCTGCTGACCTACCTCAAGCGGATCATGGGCGTGCACCTGGACCGCACTCGCCCGATGTGGCGCCTCTACGTCATCGAGGGAATGCAGGACGGGCAGTACGCCTACCTGTTCAAGGTCCACCATGGCCTCGCCGACGGCAGCGCGATGTGGACCATCCTCGACCACCTCGCCGACCACCCCACCACCGGTCCTGAGGTGTCCGACACCGAGCCCGACGGACCATTCGAGATCCTCGCTGGGGGGATGCAGGACTACCTCGACAAGCCGCTCAAAGCCGTTGCGCTGCAAGCCAACATCGGCAAATGGCTCGCCGAGCGGGTGGCCGAGGAGCAGGCGGGGGCGATTCCCGCGATGCTCGCGCGGCTCATCCCCGGCGAGTTGGCGTTGCCCTTCGTCGCGGTCGCCAATGCCATTCGCGCCGAGGGAGTGCCCGAGATCGTGTCGCAGCGGCCCGTCCTCATGCCGCCCCCGAGCCCGTTCAACGGCACGACGACCCGCAACGTCGAGATCGCCCTCGTCGACTTCGCCCTCGATGACCTCCGTCGAGCCGGCAAGGCCGCGGGAGGCACGATCAACGACGCGGTCCTGGCCATCACCGCTGGGGCGCTGCGCACCTACATGGAGCGGCACGGCGTGCCGACGACGCTTCCCCTCATGGCCTCGGCGCCGGTGTCCTGGCGCAAGGGTGACGAGACCGAGCGCTGGGCCAACCAGATCTGGATGCTCTTCCTGCAGCTCCCGACCCATATCGCCGACCCCGTGGAGCGCCTGCACTGGGCCCACAACGCGGCGACCTTGGCCAAGGAGAACTGGGACCGGATGCCGTTGCACATGCTGCGCGACGCCAGCGCGCTCATGCCCGGCGCCATGGTCGCCTCAGCCGGCCCGATGATGGCCGCCATGCCGGCGGAGATGATGCCCGCGATCTACAACGTGGCCGTCTCCAACGTCAAGGGCCCACGCGAACGGCCGACCTATGGCGGCAACCCGATGTCGCGCTACTTCGTCTTCGGATTCCTCGCTCCCACAACGGGATTGCTCGTGGGCGGACAGAGTCTTGGCGACCGGATGATCTTCTCGCTCACCGCCTGCCGCGACATCGTCAAGCACCTCGAGAAGCTCCCGGCGCTCTTCCACCAGAGCCTCGCCGAGCTGCTCAAGGCCACCGGCCAAGCCCCCGAGAAGCCGGCGCCTGCGCAACACCGCGACTGACGGCCGCACCGGCGCCCGATCGTCGACAAGTGGGCGGCTTTCCTGCCGGGCAAGCCGCCCACCCGTTCGCATGCGCCGCTGAGGCGCACGACCCCTTCCCTTTCCACCCACGCTTCCTACACTCGGGAGCAACCGACAGCGGGAAGGCCACGGCATGGGCGCACGGCACGAGGGGCTCGCCCCCGAGCGCGAGGCAACAGTGCGCGCTCTCGCAGCCCGGTATGCCGTGCAGCGCACCTCCCTGTTGCCGATGCTCCACGACGTCCAGGAGCACTTCGGCTTCATCGCCCGGCAAGATGTCGTGACTCTGGCCGACGTCCTCAATCTCTCCATCGCCGATGTGCACGGCGTCGTGTCCTTCTACACCTACTTCCGCACCAGTCCCCCACTGCCGCACCAGATTTCGGTATGCCGTGGCGAGGCCTGCCAAGCCGTCGGAGCCGAAGACCTCTTTGCGGCCACACGCACGGCATACCGGGAGAGCGCCGACACCGAGGTGAGCGAGGTCTTCTGCCTGGGCAACTGTGCCCTCGGCCCGTCGGGCACCGCCGACGGGCGGCTGCTCGGCCGACTCACCGTCGACCGCCTCACCGCACTCATTCCTCCTGGCCGATCATGACCACCTTTTACGTGCCGGTTGATGCCGCAGCCCGGTCGGTGGGGGCCGACGAGGTTGCCGCCGCCCTTGCCGTCCTCCATGGCGCGTGCGTCGTGCGCACCGGCAGCCGCGGCATGCTCTGGTGCGAGCCGTTGGTCGAGGTCGACACCGACGCGGGACGGGTCGGCTACGGCCCCGTGACCCCCACCGCCGCTCGTGAGCTGGCCGATCTCGCGGGCGCCGAGCCGCCCCCCACCTCGCCGCTGCGCACGGCATACCTCGGGTTGGTGGAGCAGCACCCGTTCCTGGCGCGTCAGCGTCGTCTGACGACCGCGCGACTCGGCGTCATCGATCCGGGCGATCTCGCCGACTACGAGAGACATGGTGGTTGGGCTGGCCTTCGGCGGGCCTTCACCATGACTCCCGATGCGGTCGTCGCCGAGGTGACCGCCTCGGGACTGCGCGGTCGCGGCGGGGCCGGCTTCCCCGCCGGCGTCAAGTGGGCGACGGTGGCCGGCGCACCAGGGACGGAGAAATGCATCTGCGCCAACGGCGACGAAGGTGACTCGGGCACCTTTGCCGACCGAATGCTCATCGAGGGCGACCCCGGCTCTCTGCTGGAGGGCATGCTCATCGCCGGGTATGCCGTCGGCGCCCACACCGGGGTGGTCTACCTGCGTTCGGAGTATCCCGACGCCATCACCACCCTGCGTCGCGCCGTGGAATCTGCCCGGGCTGCAGGCATTCTCGGTCCCAATGTCCTGGGCAGTGGCTTCGCCTTCGATGTCGACGTGCGGGTCGGCGCGGGTGCCTACATCTGCGGCGAGGAGACCTCGATGCTGGAAAGTATCGAAGGCCGGCGCGGCGAGGTGCGTTCCAAGCCACCGATCCCGGCCCTACGCGGCCTCTTCGGCCGGCCCACGGTCGTCAACAACATCCTCACCCTCGCGACCGTGCCGGCGATCCTCGCCGACGGCGGGAGCACGTATGCCGCCTACGGCACCGATCGCTCCCGCGGCACCCAGGTCTTCCAACTCGCCGGCAACATCGCCCGCGGCGGCCTCGTCGAAGTCGATTTCGGGGTGACGGTGCGGGAATTGGTCGAGGGTTTCGGCGGCGGCACCCGCAGTGGTCGACCGGTGCGGGCCGTCCAACTGGGTGGGCCTTTGGGCGCCTATCTGCCCGAGAGCGCCCTTGACCTGCCGATGGACTACGAAGCCCTCGCTGCGGCCGGGTTCATGCTCGGCCACGGCGGCATCGTCGTCTTCGACGACACCGTCGACATGGCCCGTCAGGCGCGCTTTGCGATGGAGTTCTGCGTCAAGGAGTCGTGCGGCAAGTGCACCCCCTGTCGGGTCGGGTCACAGCGGGGGATGGAGTCCTTGGACCGCTTCCTCGCCGGAGCCGACCCAGCCCGGGAGTTGCCGCTGCTCGATCGGATCTGCACGACGATGGCCAAGGGGTCGCTGTGCGCGATGGGACAGCTCACCCCGATGCCGGTGCGCAGCGCCCTCACCCACTTCCCCGAGGATTTCGCAGGAGGCCGGCGATGACCCTTGCTCCCGAGCGAGACCTCGGCACGCCTGCAGTGAGATCTGGCCCGGGCGACTCAGGCGTCACCCCCGTCACAGTGACGGTCGACGGCATACCGGTCTCTGTGCCGCAAGGCACCTCGGTGATGCGGGCCGCCGCGCTTGCGGGCATCGACATTCCCCGGGCCTGCGCGACCGACTCGTTGGCGGCGTTCGGTTCGTGTCGGCTCTGTCTCGTGGAGATCGACGGGGCCCGGGGCACACCTGCCTCCTGCACCACTCCGTGCGCCGACGGGTTGGTCGTGCGCACCGACACCGAGCAGGTCCAGGATCTGCGGCGCGGGGTCATGGAGCTCTATCTCTCCGACCACCCCGCGGACTGTCCCGGTTGCCTCGACGGGCGCTGCGACATCGCTCGGCTGGCCCGCGAGGTGGGCATGGCCGCAGCCGACGTCGACACTGTGCGGGCCGGGCTGATCGGGCTGACCCATGGCGATGCGTCCCGCGACGACTCCAACCCCTATTTCAGCTTCGACCCGGCCGCGTGCATCGTCTGCTCACGCTGTGTCCGAGCCTGCGCCGAGGTCCAGGGCACCTTCGCATTGACCATCCAGGGTCGTGGGTTCGACTCTGCGGTCTCGTCCGGCGGCACCGATTTCCTTGCGTCCGAATGCGTTTCGTGCGGCGCCTGTGTCCAGGCCTGCCCGACGTCGGCGCTGACCGAGAAGACTCGCTTGACCTTCGGGCCGCCCACGCGGAGCGTCGACACCACGTGCGCCTATTGCGGCGTCGGCTGCTCGTTCCGGGCCGAAGTGCAGGGCGAGGGGGCCGCCACCGAGGTGGTGCGGATGCTGCCGCTGCGCGCCGGTGGGGCCAACGAAGGTCACTCGTGCGTCAAGGGCCGCTTCGCGGTGGGGTATGCCGCCCACCCAGACCGCCAATTGCAGCCACTCATGAGGGATCACATCGACGACCCCTGGCAGCCGGTGTCGTGGGAGAGCGCCATCGAACGGGTCGCCAGCGGTTTCCGGGCGCTGCAGCAGGAGCACGGCCCGGGCGCCATTGGCGGGATCTCGTCATCGAGGTGCACCAACGAAGAGGTCTACGTCGTCCAGAAGATGGTGCGAGCTGCCTTCGGCAACAACAACATCGACACCTGCGCGCGAGTGTGCCACTCCCCCACTGGCTATGGACTGGGGCAGACCTTCGGCACCTCGGCCGGCACCCAGGATTTCGAGTCCGTCGATCACGCCGACGTGGTCCTGGTCATCGGGGCCAACCCCACCGATGCCCACCCGGTCTTCGGATCGCGGCTCAAGCGGCGGATCCGAGAGGGCGCCACCCTGCTGGTCGCCGACCCGCGGCGGATCGACCTGGTGCGCTCGCCGCACGTTGAGGCGACGTTGCACCTGCCGGTGCGGCCAGGCACCAATGTCGCCTTCGTCAACGCGATGGCCCATGTCATCGTCACCGAAGGTCTGGCCGACCGAGCGTTCCTGGCCGAGCGCTGTGAGGACGTCACGGCATACCTGGATTTCATTGCGCGCCAAGAGCACTCGCCCGAGGCGACCGAGGGGATCACGACCATCCCGGCGGCCGACCTGCGAACGGCAGCGCGCCGCTTCGCTGCGGGGCCCAATTCCGCGATCTACTACGGCCTGGGCGTCACCGAACACAGCCAAGGGTCGACGATGGTCATGGGGATGGCCAACCTGGCCATGATCACCGGGATGATCGGCCGGCCGGGAGTAGGGGTCAACCCGCTGCGCGGCCAGAACAACGTCCAGGGATCGTGCGACATGGGGTCCTTCCCCCACGAGTTGCCCGGCTATCGGCACGTGTCTCGGCCGGAGGTGCGGGAGATCTACGACCGGCTGTGGGGCGTGACCATTGCACCGGAGCCCGGCCTGCGGATCCCCAACATGTTCGACGCGGCGCTCGCAGGTTCCTTCCGGGGGCTCTATGTGCAGGGCGAGGACATCGCCCAGAGTGACCCCAATACCCGGCATGTCGAGGCCGCCTTGCGCTCGATGGAACTCGTCGTCGTCCACGACTTGTTCCTCAACGAGACCTCGCGATTTGCCCACGTCTTCCTGCCGGGCACGTCGTTCCTGGAGAAGGACGGCACCTTCACCAATGCCGAGCGGCGGATCAACCGGGTGCGCCCGGCGATGCCGAGCAAGGTCGGCAAGGACGAGTGGCAGGTCATCTGCGACATCGCGACCGCGATGGGCTACCCCATGGCGTATGCCGGTCCGGCCGAGATCATGGCCGAGGTCGCCGCGACGACGCCCACCTTCGCGGGAGTGTCGTTCGAGCGGCTCGACGCGCTGGGGTCCATGCAGTGGCCGGTCTCCGACACTGGGTCGACGGGGACGCCGATCATGCACGTCGACGGGTTCGTCCGCGGGCGCGGGCGGCTGGTGCTCACCGAGTATGTTCCGACGACCGAACGCACCTCGCGCCGCTATCCCCTGCTGCTCACCACGGGCCGCATTCTCAGCCAGTACAACGTCGGGGCCCAGACTCGGCGCACCGCCAACACGGTGTGGCACCCCGAGGACGTGTTGGAGATCCATCCGGCCGACGCCGAGCTACGCGGGATCGCCTCGGGTGACACGGTCGAGCTGGCCTCCCGGGTGGGTGCCACCCATCTGAGGGCGCACATCTCCGACCGGATGCCGGTGGGGGTTGTCTACACGACCTTCCATCACCCGGTGACGGGAGCCAACGTCGTGACGACCGAGAACTCCGACTGGGCCACCCAGTGCCCGGAGTACAAGGTGACCGCTGTCCAAGTGACCGTCGCCAACGCGGCTGGCCCCCGCTGACCCGGCGCGCCACAACAGCAGCGGCACGGCATACTCGAGCCTCGTGAATGGGGAGCTCAAGGACTACCGGCAGCCAATGGTGACCTCGCTGGGGATCATCTTCGGCTTCTTGCTCAATTTCCTCGCCGAATGGGGGATCAAGAACGGCCAGCCGGAGACCACCTCAGAATGGTTAGTCCTGGTTGTCGTCGTTGTCGCGCTCGCCCTCATGGCGACCGTGCTCTTCCTCATCCTGCACCCCACCAAGGGCGGCACGGACCCTGGGCGGTACTACCTGGGCATCCTGCGGCTCTACCTCGTCGCGATCTGCACGGCCTTCGCCGGCCTCGCACTCGCAGTGCTGCTCTAAGCCCTCACAGGCTGGACCGCCAGACGGCGACGCCCGCGGGGCACTCAGCGACCCGCGGGCGTCGGATCTGACCAGGGTCCCCCGATCAGACGTGTGGATCAGAAATTGATCATGTGCCCGGCGATGCCGTGCAGGGCCTCCTTGACCGCCTCACCCAGCGTCGGGTGAGCGAAGACGACCCGCGACAGCTCGTCGGCCGTGAGGTCCCACGTCTGGGCCGCATTGATGACCGGGAGCAGTTCCGTGACGTCCGGGCCGATCATGTGGGCGCCGAGGATCTCGTTGTGCTCGGCGTCGGCGACGACCTTGACGAAGCCCACCGCGTCGCCCAGACCTTGCGCCTTGCCGTTGGCGGCAAACGGGAAGGTGGCCGTCTTCACGGCATACCCGGCGTCTTTGGCCTGCTTCTCGGACAGCCCCATGGAGCCGATCTGCGGCTGGCAGTAGGTGGCTCGCGGGATGAAGGTGTAGTCGATCTCCATCGTCTCGGCGCCTGCGATGGTCTCGGCGGCGACGATGCCCATGGCCTCGGCGACGTGCGCGAGCATCATCTTGGCCGTGACGTCACCGATGGCATACACGTTGGGGACATTGGTGCGGCACCGACCGTCGATCGCAATGGCCCCGCGGTCGGTGAGGGCAACGCCGGTGGCTTCCAAGCCGTAACCCTTGGTGCGCGGCGCAAAACCGATGGCCGACAGGAGCCGGTCGGCTTCGAGCACCTGCTGGTCGCCGCCGGCGGCCGGCGAGACCGTGACCCGCACGCCGGAGCCGGTGTCTTCCACCGCCTCGACCTTGGTGCCGAGCATGACCTTGACGCCGAGCTTCTTGTAGTGCTTGGCGAGCTCCTTGGAGACGTCCTCGTCCTCGGTCGGGACCATCCGGTCGAGGAACTCGACGATCGTC
>Ga0116181_1004213_pt1 | contig 10891 bp, 7 predicted proteins | sample AD_UKC075_MetaG_FD_89752 | JGI IMG/M metagenome (GOLD analysis project Ga0116181, IMG submission 89752) | Active sludge microbial communities of municipal wastewater-treating anaerobic digesters from USA - AD_UKC075_MetaG | ecosystem: Engineered > Bioreactor > Anaerobic > Digestate | place: USA...
CCACTCTTTCGCCGGAGTTCGACCTTATAGCTGCCCGTGGTCCGCTCGAAGTACCAGTAGCTGGGCGCATCTCCTGGCTTGCCCGGTGGCGCCAGCGTCTGGCGGGATATCCCTTCAAGACGCTTGAAATACGGATGACCTGCGAATAGGTCCGAGGCGGAAACAGCGTTCTGCGCATTTGCGAATCGAGCGATATTGTGGACTGCATCCTCGAACCCTTCCTCGGGCAGGCGAGAGAGCTTCATCTGCACCCGAACCTTCGACAGGTCCAGTCCGGCCTTCCTTGCCCAGTACAACGACGCCGTCGTCTGCCCACCGTTCACGATCTGCAGGTCCGACACCTTGACGATCTCAGTGTGACCCATCGCATGCGTGTCCGTGAAGAGACTGGAGACGGTGACTGTCAGGCCATTGTTGAATGCGAAGAACATCTCCGGTTCGGTGCGCAGGGTTTCCCGAATTCCCTTGTTGACCTTTCTGCTGTCACCTAGGAACGCCCGCACATTCTGCTCAAGAATCCTCCCCCCGAATCGATCATAAAGATCAGCCAGGATCGTTCCCGGCATGACGCACATATAGGAGTCGTATTGCGAAGCGTCATCCAGTCCAACTGGGAGCGCCGGGATACCCTCCTGGTATTCGCTCATGAAGTCGATCACGATTTCCTCTCGCCCGCCGATTGATGCCTCGACGCGTGCAAGCCGCGCGATATCCCATATCTGCAATTGAACTTCTGTTGTACCAAGCGAGAGCTCCGGAATCTTCCCGATCGAAGTGCTCAAAGGTCGATCCGAGATGAGGTAGATGCATACCTTTGTCACCTCGGCGGATGATGCAAGCGAGAACGTCTCACGGGACAAGGCATGGGCCGGGTGGCTCTCGTCCCATTGATCTGCGATTGAATCGTGGACGCTCCCTTCGAGGAAGCGGTAAGCGCCTTGAACAAGACGTTTGACTTCGTCGGTCATCAGTGGCGCGGGATCGATCGCTCCCGAAAACTCGCATACAACGAAGTTGAGGACGCCATCGCTCGGAGAATAGCTGTAGGCATCAATCTGGACATGCCCGCCGCGACGGGTCTGCCCATGGGCACGGCACAGGTTGTACTCGATGAACTCCTCGCCGGATTCCAGGACCTGACATACGCGGTCAATGAATCGGGTCGCCAGGTAGTCACCCCCTGCAACCGCGTCTGCCTGTATCTCCCCCAGCAAGGTCTCCCTGTAGCGCGAAACTTCCTCGTCCATTGCCCCTCCCTGAAGGCGAATTCAATCCAGCAAGACTTTCGCATCCACCTCGAATTCGCCGATCTGCGTCAGCTCAACTTGGTAACGAGCCTGTGAGATGCGGGCGTCCACGCCTGACCGAACCAGACGCGGGAATCCGGCCCTGACTTCAAACGCCGCGAGCCCCGTGACGCGGTACGCATCACTGTCATAGGCGTCCTGTCGGATGTAACCGCGCTTCAGAAGCGCACATTGCAGTGCGTCCTCCACCGAAACCCCATGGCCTCTGGCGCGCACTGCCAGGCGGTCGCAGAAGCCATTCAACGACAGCGCGCCGTCAGCTTCTGATCGAACGACCTCAAGAACCATCAGGAACAGCGGAAGGTGGGCCGTTGCAAGCTGCTCCAGCGAGGAAACCTGTACGCTGCTCCGGGAACCGGCCAGACGTGTCTTCACCTCGATGAGTCGATGGTCCAGCGCGAAATCCTGTGGATGGTCATCCGGCGCTACCCACGACTGAAGTGCAGCCTCCAATCCATGGCGGTCCATCAAGTCCTCAAGGATGCGAAGCTCGCCGATGAGGCCTCTAACCTCGTTTGACTCCATTGCCGTCGTGCGCGCCCTCGTCATCAGGGAATGCCAGTGCGACAAGCGCCTGAAGACGCTTGCAGTCGACAGCGCTCTAGTCTCATCAGAAGCAGACCATTCAATGACGTCATGGCACAGCGTCAGGAACACATCGCGGTCATCAGGCGCGCGAAGGTACATCCGCGCTTCCAGTCCGTTCTGGCCCTCGCCGACCTCGAGGATGAGGCCACGCGGCTTGGGAAGCTGATACGGGACACGGACAGGGTCAATACCACGGAAGAGAAGGCCCGGCGCGCCATCCGCTGCCCTTAGCCAGTAGATGTCGAGGGGATGCGTCCTCTCGATCCTGACACCGACGAGATCCCTTGTTGAAGCAGCAAGCCCGGACCACTGATCCTCACTCATCGCCTGACTGATCCTCCTCGTCCAGCCCTTCCTCGGCCCCGCCATAGAGCTCCCTGTAGGCGATCAGGTTGGCCGTGTAGAGCACCAGCTTGTCCTTCTTGTTGGCGGTCAATCCCGGAAAACTCAGCCCATAGGCGGCATGGATGTCACCTGGAACTTCGATGTCGCCCCCTTCCTCGGACTTGCCTTTGGTCTTGGTTCTCAGAAGGTGCAGCATCAGGAGGGGGCGGGACCGCTGCTCCCGGAACAGATGGTCAGGAATGCTCTTCTTCGAATCCCCATGAGTGGATTTCGCTGCATCGATCTCTTCCTGTGACAAGCCAATTCGCTCCACGCCACGCGACGCCACGCGACGCTTCGTACCGGAAACCAGAAGGGCATTGGCAGATCGCGTATTGCTTCTCTTCTCGACTATTCGCTCCTGAAGACCAACAGTCAGCCCGTGGACATCATTTATGTCACCATTTTCGGCCTTCGCACGTGAGCTCGACACAAGAACGACATCCCACTCATCCAGAGAGCGGCTCCGGATGTAGCCGATCAGCGGAGCTGTCTGCACCTCAAGCTGACCAGGATGGGTCGTGAATGAAGAGACGAAGTCCAGGACATGCTTCGCATCAACGTTCCTGAATAGATGACTCGACATGGCGCTGTCCGGATCCACAGGTTCAGGCTTCCCGTGTGCTTCCAGCAGCGCCGCAACCAGTGCTTCGAGCGCTTCGCGGTTCCGGTCCTTGGTCACACCCGAATCAACGAGAACGGACGTTTCAACCAGCTTCCCCGCAAGGCCGACCTCCCGGACAACCTGCTCGGTATTCCGCATCTTCTCGCGCGCAGTAACCATCAGCGTGCCGGGATGACTGCGTACTGCCAGACCGAAATCCATTGGGGTGAGGCCGTGAAGCTCCATCCTTCTGATTTCGTCACGGAGTTCTTCCGTTGCATCGGCGATGAAGCCGTACCAGTCACTTGCTTCCGGCTGCAGGAACAACCGGCAGAGATCCTTGAAGCCATCCCTGTATCCGAACCAGCGCCCCATCTGGAGCAATGTGTCATACATCTGCGTATTGCGAAGGAAGTAGCTGACCGTAAGCCCTTCCAGAGTGAATCCGCGCGAAAGCGAGTTTCCGCCAACCGCTATCACATTGAGTCCGGTCTCGGCATGAGCGCGGTAATCCAGCTTTCCGGAGGCCTTGGATGCATTGATCTGGACAACGGCCATGCCGGCGGCAGCCCTGTGCAGTTCGCGCTGGATGTCATCCCAGCCCTCTTCGCCGTCGGAGTAGTGCTTCTCCCATGTCTCGTGGAGCGAGCGGATGGCAGGATCCCCGAGCGCCGATTGGACAGGCATTGCATGGCGATTCTGAATTGCGGATTGCACACCGATCAGATGTTGCGCAATCTCCCTGGCCACATCTTCCTGCACCCGTGTGAAACGGGAAACATTCACAAGCATCGAGTGATGCTTGTTGCCCTGTCCCCGAAGGATCCGGATTGCCTTGGAAACAACGAAGCAATTGACCGCCTCGACAAGGCTTGAGTGAAGGCCATCAACCCGCCAATCAATCTTGTGCTTGATCGGTAACCAGTCCTCCGTTCCCGTCAGCTCGACCGTCAGGGAATCGGCATCGTCGGAAAGGAAGAACTCGTTCGCCCCCACGTAGTTGGATGGCGCATCCAGCCCGATGATGAAGTCACGCGGGAAGAGATCCTTGCCTTGATCCGAGTTCTCGGAATCCGGATCGATGAAGATATTTGCAAACGGCGTAGCCGTGTAGCCGATATAGGCATTCCGCGTGGAAAGGCTGAGCAGTTCTCGGATCAGCCGATTGATCGTCCTTGGTGCGTCAGGGTCCTTCGACGTGTCTACAGAAGCATTGTCCGCCTCGTCGTCAATGACCAGCATGGGGAGCGTCAACCCGCCCTGGGACGCACTGGTACCCCTGATCCAGTCAATGACATTGGTGAGGATGGAAGTGTTCTTTTTGATGACGAGGATGACAGGCTCGGCATTGTTTTGAAGCGGATTCCCCAAACTTTCGGCCTTCGTGCGGCTGAAGTCATGCGCGCGGCTGGTATACGCAGTGGCAGTAAACCCAGGGTTGAGCTCGCCAACCCCAACGCGTTCGACATTGGTACTGCGGCTGAGGATCTGATCGCTGTCACGACCCACAAAGCCTTGGTCGACGCGCTCCTGGGTCTGCGACCGCAGGTTGTTGTGAACCCCCGCGATCAGGATGACGAGCCGGTATCCGGCATCTGCCGCCTTGTTGATCACACCAAGGTAGTTTGCCGTCTTGCCGCTCTGGACATGGCCGACGACAAGCCCCCGTCTCGACCACCTTCCTTCAATCGTCGGATCACCTGCGAGGTCAATGATCGTGTCGGTGATCTCGCCAACCGTATTGACGACATGCTCGGCCATGCCTCCCGCAATGAGGTAATCGCGGTATCGCTGCCAATAGCGGAAGTTGATCTCGTGTGCACGGCTTCGGAGCCATGGCTTGTGCCCGCTGGCCTGGATCGTGTGGGCAGGTCCCAGGACAACCTCGAACTCGCGTTCAAGCTGCATGGCAGTCTGCTGGACGTCCTCATCGGTGGGAGCAGGGCTCAGGAATGGGAGGGCCGCGAGCTTGCGCACTACGTCCGTGATCTGCGCGGGAGTCTGGGCGGCGCGCTGGGACATAGCCATGCGTGCGAGGCCGAGGAGTTGTTGATGTGTCATCCGGAGTTGCTCATCCTTCAAGGCGCCGCAGGCTTGACAGCAGCGCGCGTGCATTTGGTTGCCCGGCGAACACCGGGGTCGCGAGAATCCTTTCCGCAATCGAGGTCGGCAACGTGTCCTTTCCTGGAACCATCGCTTCGACAAAGGCAGCAAGCATCTGCCGAAGGTCGTCAGCGGCGACATCCCCCTGACCCATGTCCTTTGGCTTTGCGGCGACGTCTGAAAAGAGTGCCTCAAGCGGCAGGGTCGCCTCGATTGAGAGCAGCACCGCATCCAGACCGGCCCGCATCCCGCTTGCCCGCCGGAGGTCCTCGATCAGCGGATGATCCCTGCGGATCTCATAGCGAAGCCGGCCGCGCTCCTCCACACGCTCCCAGAGGGACAGGCCGGAGGATGCTGCCTGTCTGGTTCCGCGGTATGTATAAGGGCGACGCGCCGATTCGGTCATCTTCTGGACGAGTGGACTGAGGCGAGCCCTTACCGCCGCCGGGATCCGCATCCGCGATTTCCGGACATCGATGCCCCAATCGGAATCGAGCGAGGTCGGGATGTCGACCCGCACGCGGAGCAGCTTTGTGAGTTCAGCACGACGCGCCATGCCAAGCCACGTTCCCCCGGAGATCAACCTTCTTGCCCGGTAAACATAGAGGCCTTGGGTCTCGATCAGGCTGGACCCCAGCTCCATGGCTTCAAGCTGGTCAAGCGTCAGTCTTTGATGGTGAGGCAGCGTGAATCCTTGAACAGCGATATCGCCAGCACCGATGTGCAGCACTTCGACTTCATGCGCGTCAGAACCTGGGCTCATGCGCCTGGCAAAGGGATCGACTGGTTCCACCCTTGCCCCGTTGATCAACATCAGGACCTTGCCGGGTGGGTCACCCGGATCGGGTGACAGGAAGCGGTGGAAAGTCAGCGCGAGGTGGCTCCGGGCCCCGCTGAACATATGGTTGAGGGCGGAGTAGAGCGCATCGGCATGGTCGCCCAAGGCATCCAGTCGATCCAGCTTCTGCCACAGCACGAGCGTGCCACTCTCGCCGAGCCTGTCTGCAAGCGGCAGCTGGGCAATCTCGGCTTCACTCAGCAGCTGAAGGATCCATTCGTCCCTGTCGACGACAAGATCCAGATCCCAGCAACGCGCGGCTAGCTGTCCTGCCTTCCGCGAAACGACGGTCAACCTGCGGCACTGCGAGAAGGAGGCTGTCTTGAGCCCCAAGCCAAAGCGACCGAGATCGCCGGCTCCACGGGCTTCCCTAGGGCTGCGACTGCCATGCTGCATGGCTCGGGTGAGCTCATCCGGCGACATTCCGCAGCCATCATCAAGAATGGCCAGATAGGGCCCGGAAACCGGGTCAAGATCGTTGGCGATTTCGACCTTCGTCGCTGCAGCCGAAATACTGTTGTCAACGATATCGGCGAGGGCACTCTCGAAGGAGTAGCCAATATCGCGCATCGACTCCATCAGCCTTGCCGCACTCGGCCTGAGGATCTCCTCTTTCCTGTCCTGCCCGATCATTCCCGCAAGCGCCCCCCCCTTTATCCTGTCGAAGGCTTGCATACGGCAATACAGCAGCCGATCAGCCCCCGTCCCCAAGCCGACAATACCGCAGCAAAGCGACATTGTTTAGCTACGGCGTCTCACCAGCTGATACCGGAGAACCCTTTGACAGCAAGGTTCGATGCCTGGCATCGTAGCCTATTCTGTTGCGCAGAATTGCCATCCCGTGAAGCTTGGAAAGCCGATCCCTGTAGTAGACATCTTCGCCGGCGCCGGGGGGCTAGGAGACGGCTTTGAGGGCTACGCTCGCGGGCAAGACGAGCATGGCGCCTTTTCGGTTGTGCTGTCTGCTGAGATGGACAGGCATGCAGTCAAGACCCTGCGCACAAGGGCGTTCTATCGCAGCTTCTCAACCGGAGAGGCGCCCCGCAGCTATTACGACTACGTGGCCGGTCGTCGTGCCGAACCGTGGACTGACACCACCCAAGATGTCTGGAACCGCGCTGTCGAACGGGCATGTCAGATCAAGCTGGGCACCCCGGATGATGATCGACTGCTTGATGCACGCATCGCGCAGGTCGTGCAGGAGGCAAAGAAAAAGGATCTCCCTTGGGTGCTCGTCGGCGGACCTCCATGCCAAGCGTTCTCCTTGGTCGGAAGGGCCAGGAACAGGGGCATCAAGGACTACAGCGCCAAGGATGACGATCGCCACTACCTTTATCAGCACTACCTGAAGATTCTTTCCAGGCACAAGCCAGCGGCCTTCGTCCTCGAGAACGTGAAGGGAATGCTGACCTCGGAGATCGAAGGTCACAACCTGTTCTCAGAGATATTCGAGAGCCTGCAGCACCCGGGAGGAAAGGGTGGCCCGCGCTACCGGATAGTTCCACTGGTCCAGCCAGAGGGTTCGGAGAAGGCCATCGTTCCCCGGGACTTCGTCGTGCGATCGGAAGAACTCGGCCTTCCTCAGACGCGCCATCGGGTAATCCTTGTCGGCATTCGCGAGGATATCGGCCGAGGCGTCGCCCAGATCGCCAAATCCCAACTGAATCCAACGGTCGAGGCCATGCTCGGTGGTCTACCCGAGATCAGGAGTGGATCCACAGATGTCGAGATCTCCTCCTGGAACAGGTTCGCACCCAAGCTCCTTGCCGAGGCCGCAAAGCTGGCGAAAAATGTGGACAGCGATACCGCCAGTCGCCTGAAATGGCTGGCGTCATGCGCCAGCATCGGAGACAACCTCGGGATCGGCGAGCACTGGACGCCAAAGCAATACATTCCAAAGCTTCCGGCACACCTGAACGATTTCATGCATGACCCGCGACTTCATGGGGTCATTCATCACCAAGCACGAAGTCACATGAAAAGCGACCTCATGCGCTACGCCTACGCTGCTGCCTTCGCCCAAGTGCACGGGAGATCACCGCGTGGGGCGCTGGAATTTCCTGAGGAAATGCATCCATCCCACAAGAGCTGGAATCGACCGGACCGATTTGTGGACAGGTTCAAGGTCCAGCGCGCTAACAAGCCATCGTCAACTATCACCAGTCACCTGGCGAAGGACGGCCACTATTTCATCCATTACGACCCGGTGCAGATCCGCAGCCTGACAGTGCGCGAGGCCGCAAGGCTGCAGACCTTTCCTGACAACTACATCTTCGAAGGTCCTGTTGGAGCCCAGCGGCGTCAGGTCGGCAACGCGGTTCCTCCGTGGCTCGGGTTCCAGATCGCAAAGGCCATACACGACACACTCAAGTAGGCGGCCTTGCAAGCCCGATCTCGATCAAAGACGATTCGGACCGAATGAATCCTGTGAGTTGTTCCAGAGCCTTTTCGGCATCATCTCGCAGGGAGCATTCCCAGATCACCGCAACGCGCCATCCAGCGGCTGCAAGGGCCTCCTGTGCTGATCTGTCGCGGCAAACATTCGCCTTGATCTTGTCTTCCCAGAACAGCGTCCGGGTCTTGGGAATGCGGAAGTAACGGCACCCGGAATGTCCATGCCAGAAGCAGCCGTGAACGAAGATGGCCACACCCCATCGCGGAAGCACGACGTCCGGTCGGCCCTGCAAGACAGAATGATGAAGCCGGAAGCGAAATCCTCTTCGATGAAGATGGGACCGCACCATCAACTCGGGCTTCGTATCCTTTCCCTTGATTCCGGCCATCATGCGTGAGCGCGTTTCCTGGCTGATCTTCTCAGGCATAACAACTCCAACAGTAGACAGCCATATGGGTTGGCAGGTACATGATGCGATGACATTGCGGGGATGCCCAAGCACCCCCTTTCTTGTCGAAAAGACGCCTAGTCAGACAAGTATCCGCACGGATCAGCAGAAGCCCATGGCCGCCATGCTCTCTACTCTCTGCCCACCAACGACGATGTGATCGAGCATCCGAACATCCACCAACGCCAAGGCCTGCTTGAGCCGCGCGGTCACTGCCCGATCCGCCGCAGATGGATCAGTGGTCCCCGACGGATGGTTGTGCGCCACGATCACCGCTGCCGCGTTGCAGCGAAGCGCTTGTCTGACCACTTCCCTTGGATGCACTTCGGCCCCGTCGATGGTGCCCTGGAACAGCTCCACGTACTCGATCAGCCGATGGCGCGTATCCAAGAACACCGCTGCGAAAACTTCCCGCTCCAGGCCCGCCAGCTTGTCCTGGAAGAACCTACCGGATGTGTGTGGATCCGTGAACGAATCCCCGCGTTGCATCCGCTTGCCAGCGACCACCCTTGCGGCCTCAATGATCTCGTCCGCACTGGCGACGCGGTAGCGCCGCAGCTCACTTCTCACGTACAACCGATTGCCTTGCGATGCTTCAGGTTCCATTTCGATGTCCTCGTCGGTTATGCATTGATCTGCCGTGCGCAACAAAGCGAAGGGGCCATCTTTGGCCCCTTCGTCTTCGCTTGCATGGGTCGGTGCTTCTGTTCGCCTAACCTGTGCTGGCGATGGCGACCTTCTCCTGGAGCCGCCCGCTGAGACCTTTCGGTGCGGCTCCATTCGGCCTTGCGACCACGCCCTGTTCGTCGGGGAAGAACTCCTCGACCACAGAGGGCCCGTCCTCGTCCAGCTCCTCGAACGCGCCGTTGGCGAATCCTTGGCGTGCTGCCTCGTCCAGCGCGGCCTGGTCGAATCCCGATTCCCTCCTCACCGCATCCAGACGCCGTGCCTCCATGATGGCTTCCTCCAGCGTCATGCCGGAGCGGACCACCAGATCCACATAGAAGATCGGTGCCCGGTGACTCTGGGTCGTCGACTTACCTCGAAGCTTCAGCTCCAGCGGCAGACTGGCGAGAAGCCCGCCTGACACGGCCTGGAAATACTGCAGTCGTGCCGCCAGGGTACGGATCGTGTTGAAGGACGTGGTGCGCAGCACGAAGGTTCCGGTTTCGTCCTCATCCCCGATCCGCACGTTGAACCGGGCGTAGGGCTTGCACTGGCCTTCGGCAAAGCGACAGGACTCAGATCCCGGACAAGGCAAGGTTTCAATGCCGTCATTGCCTGAGCGTCTACAGGTCTCGCCATTACCCACGCACACCGGCCGACCGGTGGTGCGGTCGAACAGGTTGTAATCGGCACGCAGGTTCAGGCTGGGGTCGTTGAACAACAGCCGGACCGGCAGGCTGCGCAGCTTGCCGCCGGCCTGCTGGCGCAGCGACTCGTCCAGCGGATGCAGCAGCCAGCCGTCCCGGTTCTGCACCTGGCTGGTGAGGGTGAACTGGTCATCCTTCTCGGGCAGGCGCATGCCATTGCGTTCGACCACGCGCCCGATCGAGATCCGCCCCACCACTGGCGGGGTGATTGCAAAGCCTTTGAGCATGGGAGTTCTCCTAGGGGTGATCGGCCTTTGCCGAGATCAGGAACCGACGTGCGCCGGTTTTAATGACGCTGTACCGGGCCACCAGATCCGGGTGGTCCTGGGCCAGGCGCTTGGTGTCGAGGCTGGTGCCGTCCTGGGCACGCTTGAAGCTCACCTCGCCAGTGGCGAAGACCGCACGGGCGGCATCGCCCATCGCCTGCTGCAGGGTCTGCTTGAGCTGCTCGGCATGCCTGCCGCGCACCTCGAGCTCTTCCTTCAGAGCCACCAGCTCGGCGAAGCTGTCCGACAGCTCGCGGTTCTCGCAGAAGTCGAGCGTGTTGCCACCGCCGGGGTACAACTGGCGCAGGGCCTTGCCGGCGGACTCACTCCCATCGGCTGGCGGTTCGATGTCCGTGGTCACGAACTGCCAGAACCGAGCTTCCAGCACCATCAAGCGGGCGATGACGTCTTCGTCGCGTTCGATCCGGTGAATCTCCAAGCGTTGGCCGCACAGCAGCACGGCGACATCGGCGGCCTGTTGGTTGGTGACGGCCAACTGATGCTGCACCTGCAGCTGGACGTACTCAGGAACCCCATCCCGCCAGAGCTTCGAGCCCCATGCGCCGGCGGTCTTGCATTCGAGGA
>Ga0116181_1004215_pt1 | contig 10888 bp, 9 predicted proteins | sample AD_UKC075_MetaG_FD_89752 | JGI IMG/M metagenome (GOLD analysis project Ga0116181, IMG submission 89752) | Active sludge microbial communities of municipal wastewater-treating anaerobic digesters from USA - AD_UKC075_MetaG | ecosystem: Engineered > Bioreactor > Anaerobic > Digestate | place: USA...
AGGCGTCGGAGCCAAAGACAGGTCAATGATGCCAAAGGGAATATTAAGCCTTTGTGAAGCTTCCCTGGCAACCAACTGTCCAACCCTTGTTATCTTAAATGCTGTTCTTTTAACGGTTTCGCAAAGGGTTTCAAAATCTTTGTTTTTTACTTCTTCCAATGCTTTTTTTACCACACCCGGACCACTTACACCTACATTAATTACTGCATCTTTTTCTCCCACACCGTGGAAAGCGCCTGCCATAAAAGGGTTGTCTTCTGGTGCATTACAAAATACCACAAGTTTTGCGCAACCGATGGAATCTTTATCTTTCGTTTTGACAGCAGTATCCTTTATAATTTTACCCATTTCTTTGACCGCATCCATATTAATTCCTGTTTTACTACTGCCTAAATTCACTGAAGAACAAACCCTCTCAGTCTCAGCCAGAGCCTGTGGGATTGATTGGATAAGTACATTATCAGAAGCATTGCAACCTTTATGAACTAAGGCTGAAAAACCTCCAATAAAATTAACCCCCACTGCTTTTGCAGCCCTGTCCAGGGTATGAGCAACAGGAACATAAGATTGGGCATTTGTTGCAGCTGCAACAATGGAAATAGGTGTTACTGAAATCCTTTTGTTAACAATGGGGATACCAAATTCTTTTTCAATATCTTCTCCAACTTTGACTAAATGCTCAGCCGTTTTTGTAATCTTATCATAAATTTTCCGATTTAGCGTATCCATATTGCTGTCAGCACAATCGAGTAAATTGATACCTAAAGTAATGGTACGCACATCTAATTTGGCTTGTTCAATCATTTGATTTGTTTCCTGGACTTCAAATCGCGTAATCATCTATTCCCTCTCTCCTTGGTGATTAAATTCTATGCATACTGTTAAAAATTTCTTCCCTTTGGAGTTTAATTACAACCCCGATCTGCTTTCCTAATTCGATAAGCTCATCTTCGATTTTACCAAAGTCATCTGTTGCATTCGTTAAATCAACAATCATCATCATATTAAAATAACCTTGAACAATTGTCTGGGAAATATCTAAGATATTTATGTTTTTTTCAGAAAGCAAGGTGCAGACTTTTGCTATAATTCCTACCTTGTCTTTTCCGACAACAGTAATAATTCCTTTCATTTCTTAAATGCTCCTTTCATCTGCTGAACATTTTTCATTACTCATCTAATGATTAAAATGTTTTTACAATTTTAGCACATTGTTTGTTCTTTATCAATGTTTAATTGTCCATTACTGATGATGTTTTAAAAAAACCTTAAATATTTTTCTGGTGAATTTTTACTCTTAACACTGGTCTTAGGATTTATTTTCCCTTAAATAAGTTATTAAATCATCTAAATCCTCGTAATTTCTGACAGGTATCGCATTAAGTTCATTTAAAATGATTTTGTTCCCGCTTAATTTATAATCTTGCATTTGCTCTGGGGTATATTGAACACACGCTAAAAGCTTGTTTTGCTTTTTTGCAAACCTTACTGTATGCATGGTTCCACCAGTTTCTTCAGTTTCAATAACAATCACAGCCTGACTTAAAGCACTTTGCAGCCTGTCCCTTTCTATAAAAGTATAATTTTTTGCTTTTTCATAAGGCAGATATTCGCTAATCAAACAACCTCCCTTATCAATAATGTCCTGAGCCAATTTTTCATTTTCTTTAGGATATATCATATTAAGACCATGAGCAAGAATGGCCGCTGTCCGTCCTTTTTCTTTTAAACAGGCTAAATGTGCTTGTGTATCACAACCCAAAGCTAAACCACTAATAATAGAAAATTTCTTTCTGGCTAAATACCGGGCTATATTATAAGCTGTCTTCTTCCCCTTCTTAGTTGGTTCCCTACTACCAATGACAGCCAGGCAATTTTTTTCATTGTAAATAAAATCATAATATCCCTTAATAAACAACAAAAGAGGCGGATCTTCTATCTTTCTCAAAGAATCCGGATATGCTGTACTTAAACAATCAATCATATGTATTTTTGATTGATTTAATTCTTCGATTATATTTTTACTTTTTTCATAAACTTGATAAAGCTCTTTCAACGTAAAATAATAGTTTTTATCTTTTAATATTTCATATATATCTTTTATGGATAAGGAAATATTTCTATACTGTTTAAGAATAAGACCAACCCTTTTTCTTCCTATTCCTTCCAGAGATAATAATGAGATAATATCTAAACAATTTATGCTTACCACCACCCATATTTTCACAAATTGATTAAAAAAGAGGCTAGATATATTTTAGCCTCTTTTTTATCTTTTATTAAGATTCTTGAATCTTTAAATTTGGGGGAGCAATACTGACCAAATTTCTTCCTTGTCGCTTGGATAAATACATGGCATCATCCGCCGTTTTTATTAATTCCTCAACATTATCAGCAACTTCTGGATAACCACTGACACCAAAACTTGCTGTAATCTTGGCATTTTGACCATTATATCGCAATTCGTAGTTTTCTATTTTCTTTCTGAATTCTTCAATCACTTTGGCTGCCTTTCTTAAAGGCATATCAGGAAGTATAATGAAGAATTCTTCCCCGCCGTATCTCGCAATAATTCCATCATATTGGTCAACCATCTCCTGACCAAAACGGGCAACTGTTTTCAGCACCTCATCTCCAAATAAATGTCCATAGGTGTCATTAAATTGCTTAAAATGGTCAATATCGAATATAGAAACTGCAATAGGTTTTTTATTCGCTATAGCTTCCCCAACCAGTTGCGGTAAAATGTTTTGCAGATACAATCGGTTATATATTTTTGTCAAACCATCTTTAATTGCAATATCCTCCATTTGTTCATAAAGTTTAGCATTTTCAATAGCCATAGTAACTTGCATCGAAACAGCTTTGAACAAATCGGTACTGCTAACGGAAAAATAATTTTCTAAAGAATGTTCAGCCAATATCAAACCATAAGTTTTATTGGCTTTATATAAGGGTACAGCCACTAAAGAGCCTACTTTTCTTCCCTTTAAAAATTCATATTTTTCTTCACTGGAATTGTTGTCCATTATAATCTCTTTATTCTTAATTTTACTATGTATAAAACTGCTCCATACTTGTTCTTTAAACTTTTCAATAACATCCTGGCTATAAATACTTTTAATGTGAAAATCTAAAGAACCGTCTTTTTCGTTGTAAACGATTATGGAACAGGTATCAACCCCCATAATTCCCATAATCATATCACATACCATTTCTAATAACTGCTCAATATCAAGAATAGAGCCAATATAAGAACTGATTTCTCTTAAAATAAATAACTCAGCAACACTATTTCTGAAATTTTCAACTGTTTTTTTCATTTCTTCTTTTTGTTCCTGAAGTTCTTTATTTAAGAGCTCAACTTCATTATTCTTCTTATACAACTCCTTATTTTTTTGCTGGAGTTCATTTAATAATTGTTTGTCTTTTTCTGCATCTTCTTTAAAATTAGTCAGTGTTGAATCAATAACATAAATGAATATGATTGAAATTAAAATAATACAACTAACATTAATTAAAATCTCATAATTAAAGAATTCGGTCTTTAATTTCAACAAGCCAACCATAATTATTGGGAAAAAGGAGGATATAAAAACAGATTTATGCCTGAAATCCTGCAAGATCATTTCAGCCACAATTAATAAGTAAATCACGGAAGCAATTAAGGATATTATTTCATGATAATAAATTAAGTAACTGATAACAAGTAATTCTGCAATTTTAAAAGCAAGGTATAAATATTTTTTTTCTAGATAACCTTTTTCAATAAAATAAGTTTTTAGTATCATTATCAATATACCAGCAAGAAGAAAGATTAAAGCATCACCTAAATCAGTTAAAACACCCGATATCTTATTGATTTCCAGATAAATGATAATCAGTAAAAAAAGGTAAATATTAATGTTTGTATACTTTTTTTCAGAAAACTCAAATCTTCTCATAAAATATCCACCTTATTTGTTTTTTCCCAATATATTTCTATGACATCACCATTCTTGATTGAATCCGTAAAAGCCGCTCTGTTACCATTTAATTTTAGAATAATATTGCCTTGGGGATGTGATAAATCAAAATCGATAAAATTAAACACATCTACAAAAATATAATCGGCTTTTTCACTCTCCATAATTACTTTTTCTCCATTCACTGTGACAATCACAGGAATTTCGGTTTTTTTATTTTCAAGTTCATCTGCCTGAGTCATTTTATCTTCAAAGACTAACCCTTCACTGGTATGATCTCTTGTCACTGTAGTTGGATTAACAGCCTTTTGCTCTATTTCTTCATTAGAAGCTGTTAAATGAGACGAACGCATATTATAGCTAATCCCAGCTGTGTTTTTATTCTCTTCTGCAGATATTTTAATCTCATTATTATCTACCACGTCTTGAGAAAAAGACTTGTTTTCTATAATTTTAAATTCTATGGAATCCCCGTCTCTTATTATATAAGAAGAATCTACCTTGACTTTATTCACATAGACCTCTTTATCGTATAAAGGAACATCCAGATAATCTGCTAAATCGGCTATGGTATTAATGCTGAGGATTTTAACATCGTCATTATTAAATATTTCATGGTTTTTATCTACTAATTTTCCATTAATATAACATATGGAGGTTAATTCCATGTAGGCGCCATTAATCAATACTCTTTTTAGATTCTTAGGATCAATAAAATCCCTGATAAAAGCACTGGCATCTTCTCCATTGACTGCAGGCTGTACTAAAATTTCATCGCCGTCATGAATAATTGTATCTAAACTTGCTTCTTTTCCATTAACAAAGAGTTCCGCAGGCTCTGCAGGTCCACCTTTAATCCGTCTTCTTTCACCGTTTAATTTAAAGAAAAGTGAAGCACCTTTTCGTCCCAGTAAATTGGTATGATCCAATCCTTTTTGCATGCACACATCCAATACAGTCAAACGTTTTGCATTTAAAAGCTTTACTTCTTCCTTGTTAAAACGAACTTTAATAAAATCAAAACCTCTTTGCTTAAGGGCAGTGACACATATACCAATGGGTGTAATGACATCCGGCGTATTTAAGGTTTCCGATAAATATTTAACATTGATTAAAGAGTCCCCACCCCTAACTGCTACTCTTTCATTGGGAATATTTAATATTTCAGAAATTTTTTTGGTCAATCCTACAACCTGACTTCCCCCACCTACGCAAAATACTGCATTGGGTTTTTTATTCACATTCACTTCACATACTTTTGCTGATATTTCTTCTGCTAAACGAGACACAGGACCTTTTACTACTTCGTATAATTCTTCTGAAGATACTGTATGACTCACACCCATAATGTCTGTAAAAGTAATTTCGCTTTCTTTCCCAATTTTATATTTAATTTCTTCTGCAGTATTAAAATCTACTAAATATTTATGAACAATTTGCTCTGTTATTTCATCTCCGGCAATAGGAATCATTCCATAACCAATAACCGTACCATCTTTTGTAATGGCTATATCCGATGTTCCTGCTCCAATATCGACTAAAGCTAAATTTAATAATCTTAGTTTTTCAGGTATTGCCACATTAATGGCCGCAATCGGCTCCAATGTCAGATTTGAAACAACAAGGCCTACTCTGTCCATTACAGAATATAAACTGTCGACAACCGCCTTAGGTAAAAAGGTAGCTAAAACATCTGCCCCAATGCTTTTTGCAATATGACCTTCCAGATTTGAAATAATATAGTCATCCAAGTAATAATTTACAACAGAATAACCTACCGAATAATACTCTATTTCATCATCCTTATAGTCTTCTTTAATTTTTTGCTGAGCTTCTGATATTCCTTTTAATTCCAACTCCCTTATAAGATCTCTTTGAATTTCTTTTTCTTCCTCAAAATGAATTTCTGCTTTTACTAAATAAGTTTTTAAAAGCCGTCCTGCAGCCGCAATAGAAACATCCGTAAGTTCTATTCCTGTTCTTTCTTCTAAAATATTTTTTACCTTTATAACTGCATTGGCTACTTTAGAAATATCATGTATTTGTCCGTCTATCATAGCTCTTGACTCATGTGCCACAACAGCACTGTCAACAACAACAAAATTGTCATCTTCCTGGTAGCCTATCACGCCCATGACCTTTCTGGTCCCTATATCTAATCCAAAAACAAGATCTTCTTCCTTTATGTTATAATTTAATATCACTTTCTACTCCCCCATTTTTTAATTTGGATGAGCTACAAAGATGGAAAAATTCTCTTATATATAATGATAACATATGTAACAAAAAAATCTATAATAAATTTTATTCTTAGACAAAAAAATACAACATTTTTAAAAATTAAATGTATAATGAAAAAATTAGAAAAGAACAAAGCAAGCCCTATTGGCCGCTTTGTTCATTTTTTTCCGGCTCATAAATAAACCAGTCCTTGATATTACCAATATAAAAGTCTCTCTGTGGCTTAAGTTCTCCCTGTATCCTGTCATGGGTAATAAGAGCAGCATTCCTGAAATAAAGACTGATATATGGTAATTCATCAGCAATATATTTCTGTAATTCATCATAGGCCATTTTCATATTTTCTTCTCCAACGGCTGTAAAAGCCTTTTCAAGTAAACTGTCCATCTGTTCACTTCTAAAAGAAATAAAATTACTGCCATTTTCTATTTGTGAAGAATGAAAGGCAAAAGTAAAGTCAGGAATTGGAGAAAGTTTCCATCCTCCAATAAATGCATCAAAATTCTTTTCCTGTAAACGTATTAAAAACTCTTCTTTGGAAACCTCTTCAAGATTTACCTTAATACCCAGTTCGCTTAACATTTTAATAATTTCCCTGGCTGCCTCTTTTCTTGTTTCATCTTCTGATTCTACCAATAAATTAAAAATAAAATCGATTTTACTTCCATTCATCGTCTTATCCAATACACCATCATTGTCTGAATCGCTCCAGCCACTTTCTGCTAAAAGTTCCTTGGCTTTTTCTATATCGTAATTATATTTTTCAATTTCATCACAATAAAGCCAGGAAGTTGGGCTTATTGGTACATCGGTTAAAACACCATGATTTAAATATTGATTCTCCAAAATATTTTGTTTATCAATGGCATAAGCTACGGCTTTTCTTGCCTTCTTATCCTGAAATAAAACCTTGTTAAAGTTAAAACCAATGAAATCATAATATGAAGTTACATATTCCTTAACCCTGCTTTCTCCACTTTGAGCATACTTTCCCCAATCCACAGCATTTGTACCAATTAAATCAATTTGTCCCTGTTCAAATGAATATAACTCTGTTTCTTCATCCGGAATAACAAGAACTTTAATTCTTTCTATATAAGGTTCTCCCTTAAACCAGGCAGGATTCACTTCTAACTGTAACTCTTTCGCTACTTTATATTCTCCTAATTTATATGCCCCTGTCCCTACAGGCACTTTCTCCAACAAAGCTTGTCCACTGGAAGTTTCATAAATATGAGCCGGGATAACTGGAAAGTACAAAGCATAAACTGCCCCACTAAAAGGCTGGTTGTAAAATATTTTAACCGTATAATCCCCTTCAGCTTTGTAAGAAACAATATTTTCAATACATTTCTTATATGGAGATGTACTGGGTGCATTTTTTATAACGTCTAAAGAAAAAATGACATCCCGGGCAGTAAAAGGATCTCCGTCATGCCACTGAACACCCTGCCGGAGATTGATTGTAATAGTCGTTCCGTCATTTGAAAAAGTCCAATCCGTAGCCAAGTTTGCTATGGGTTTTTGAGACTCATCAAAATCTATCAGGGTATCAAAAACCAATTTTAATACCTGATCGACTGTATAATCCTCGTTTAATAAAGGATTTAACGTTTTTGGCATCCTAAAGGAAATAATCATTTCTCCACCTTTAGTGGGCTCAGGCAGTTCAACGGTTTGCTCTTCTTCTGTTTCCTGAGGGTCAATAGAATTATTATCTTCGTTGTATGTACAGCTTGTCATATTCAATATTAAAAAAAATGCAAGCATTAAGGATTTTAATTTTCTACTCAACTTACCGCACCTTCCTAAGTATTATTATTGTAGTTTCTGATTATTGTAAATGGATTTATAAAGTTTTTTATAAATTCTCCTGCTATCAAGCACCTTTTTTACATAAGCTTTTGTTTCTAAAAAGGGAATGTTGTGGACCTTTTTACCATCCTTGCTATAATTTTTGTCCTGCAGCCATTTTGAAACATTTCCGCTGCCAGCATTATAAGCTGCCAGACTGGTTTCAATATCCTCAAATTGATCCAGTAATTTCTTAATATACCAACAACCAATGTAAATGTTGATTTCCGGGTCAAACAGTTTTTCACTGCTATATTCTTCTATCCCTATTTCTGCAGCAGCCCATTCACCGGTTTTTTCAGTAATCTGCATAAGGCCCTTTGCATTTTTATGGGATTGTGCATTTGGATCAAATTTGCTTTCAACTTTTATTATTGAAAAAACCAAATAAGGGTCTAAATCATATAACTCTGAATATTTTAAAACTAAATGATCATACTTGAGCGGGTAAAAAATAATCTTAATCAATTCTAAACCTGCATAAAAAAAGAAAATGAAAAGCATAAGAAAAAATAAAAAACGGAACTTCTTTTTTCGAAGGTCAATAATATAAAACATAATTGAACTCCTTTATCATAATTTATCCACTGGAAATAATGTGATTTAACTGTTTCATGGTATAGGCTTCATTATGCCCATTATCAATAATGACATCTCCATATTTTTTCATTTCTTCCCATGGCATTTGAGAGGCAATTCTTCGTTTTGCTTCTTCTGTAGTCATTCCATCTCTTTGTGCAATTCTTTTTAATCTGATTTCTTCCGGAGCATAAACTAACCATATCTCATCTACTGCTTTATGAAGTCCCGATTCTATTAAAAGTGCAGCATCAACAATGATATATTTACAGGCTTTATCACTGCTTTTTATTTGATGAATCCGTTCAATGATTTCCTGAATAATAAGGGGATGGGTTATCTTGTTTAAAATTTCAAGCAAAGATTGGTTGGCAAAAACAATTTGCCCCAGTTTTTTACGGTCAATTTCTCCATCCGCCTTTAGGATAGCTTCTCCAAATCTCTCAAGTACAGCATCATATGCAGGTTTACCCTTTTTTAATATTTCATGTCCAATTTTATCTGCATCAATAATACAGACAGATGTCAGTTGGGATAATAATACAGCTACTGTAGTTTTTCCGCTACCGCTGCCACCTGTAAGACCAATAACCTTCATTTTGTCCTCCTTTATTTAGCCTCAAACCAAGTATCCCCAAAATGAATGTCAACTTCAAGAGGAACATCTAATTTTACTGCATTTTCCATTTCATTTTTTAGAATTTCTTTTACTTCTTCCAGTTCATCTTTATGAACTTCAACTAAAAGCTCATCATGTACCTGAAGGATTAGGCGGGATCTTAAATTCCTTTCCTTTAACTTCTTATAAACCCTTACCATTGCAATTTTAATAATATCAGCTGCTGTTCCCTGAATAGGTGTATTCATTGCTACTCTTTCTCCAAAAGAACGCAGATTAAAATTTTTTGAGCTAATTTCAGGAATAGGTCTTCTTCGTCCGAATAAAGTGGTTACATAACCTGATTCTTTTGCATTTTCAACCGTTCTATTCATGTATTCCTTCACTTTTGGATATTTTTCAAAATAACTCTCAATATATTCCTCGGCTTCTTTTCTGCTAATATTTAAATCCTGGCTTAAACTAAAAGCTCCTATTCCATAGATGATACCAAAATTCACAGCTTTAGCATTTGACCTTTGTAAGGAAGTAACTTCTTCAACAGGAACCTTAAAAACTTTTGAAGCCGTAATTTTATGAATATCTGCCCCACTACGGAATGCATCGATTAAAGTCTCATCCTGGGCAACATGAGCTAATACCCTTAACTCAATTTGAGAATAATCTCCGTCTAATAACAGATATTCTTTGCTTTGAGGAATAAATACTTTTCTGATTTTCCGTCCCATTTCCAGTTTGATAGGGATGTTTTGCAAATTAGGTTCTGTACTGCTTATACGACCAGTTGCCGTAATGGTCTGATGAAAAGTAGAATGCAATTTACCTGTTTCTTTATTGACTGCAGCATACAAACCATCCCCGTAAGTCGTCTTCAGTTTTACTAATTGACGGTATTCTAAAATTTGATTAATAATTGGATGTTTATTTTTCAATTTTTCCAATACTTCTGCTGCAGTTGAATAACCCGTTTTTGTCTTTTTTTCTACAGGAAGCATCAATTTTTCAAAAAGAATACTTCCTAATTGTTTAGGAGAATTTATATTAAATTTTTCTCCAGCTAAATTATATATATTATTCGTAAGAATATCAATTTTTTCCGTTAATTCTTCTATATATTCTTTTAACCGGTTAATATCAATTTTAAATCCGTGTTTTTCCATACTGAACAATACTTCAATAAGTGGGAGCTCTATTTCATAATAAAGAAATTCCTGATTATTTTCTTTTATTTTTTCTTCCATGATTTTTGAAGCATGAAAAACAATACAGGCTTGTTCAGAAGTAATATCGGTTATTTTATTTTCTTCTAAATCCGAAAGTAATTTTTTATTTTTACCTTTACCCAGAAGTTCTTCTTCGCTTGGGAAAATTTCTCCTAAATAATCATGAGCTAAATCATCAAAGCCATAACTATCTTTTATGGGATTAAGAATGTAAGCCCCCAGCATGGTGTCAAAAGAAAGATTATTTAAAGATATGCCAAACCGGCTTAAAATATGCATGGTACTTTTCGCATCGTGTGTTATTTTTTTTATTTTCCTTGATTCAAAAAGTTCTTTTGTTTTGTTCTACTGAATCTTTTGGTAGAAAATTGATGGATAGTTTGGGTGTTGATAAAAGTCAATTATAT
>Ga0116181_1004216_pt1 | contig 10888 bp, 9 predicted proteins | sample AD_UKC075_MetaG_FD_89752 | JGI IMG/M metagenome (GOLD analysis project Ga0116181, IMG submission 89752) | Active sludge microbial communities of municipal wastewater-treating anaerobic digesters from USA - AD_UKC075_MetaG | ecosystem: Engineered > Bioreactor > Anaerobic > Digestate | place: USA...
ACCACCGGGATGATCTTTGACTCCGGCCTGTCGCAGATCCAGCGGCAGAATGCCCAGCTGCTCGACACCCAGCAGCAGGTGGCTACTGGCCGGCGCATCCTCAAGCCCTCCGACGACCCGGTCGCCTCGGCGCGGGCCCTCGAGGTGTCCCAGTCGAAGAGCGTCAATGCCCTCTACGCCGCCAACCAGGGCTACGCCAACGACGCCCTGCGTGTGGTGGACAGCAAGCTCGACGCCGCCAACGACCTGGTTACCTATGTGCGTACCCGCGCCGTCGAGGCGGGCAACGGCGCGTATTCCTCGGCCGAGCGGGCCTCCATCTCCGCCGACCTGGGGCAGCAGTTCTCGGCGCTTCAGTCCATCGCCAACAGTCAGGACTCCTCCGGCGACTACATCTTCGCGGGCTATCGCAGCAACGCCCAGCCCTTCGTCGGCAGCATGGCCGCCGGCATCACCTACCAGGGTGACCAGGGCGCCCGTACCCTGCAGATCTCCTCGTCCCGAAACCTGCCGATCACCAGCTCCGGCGACGAGATCTTCAACCGCATCCGCGCCCCCAGCGGCTCCGCCTTTGCCCTGTCGACGGCGGGCAACACCGGCAGTGCCATGGTGTCGGGCACCAGCCTGGCGGGCTACAACGGGCACACCTACGCGATCAACGTGAGCGCCGGCCCCACCTACCAGGTCTTCGACTCCACCGCCGACCCGACCCACGCTTCGCCGATCGCGCCGGCCGTCACCACCAGCGGCAGCGACACCACCCTGAGCTTCGGCGGGGTCAGCATGACCCTCACCGGCACGCCGGCGGCGGGCGACAGCTACGCCCTGTCCACAGTGGCCAGCTCCTTTGACATCATCGGCAACTTCGTCGGCGCCCTCAATTCGGGCAACGACAAGGTCAATCGCTTTGCCGTCACCCAGACCATCGCCGGCATGGACGCCTCCCAGGACAGCATCAGCCAGGTGCGCTCCGGCGTCGGTTCGCGCATGGTCGAGGTCGAGACCCAGCAGAACATCAACGGCGACCTGGACCTGCAATACGCCGAAACCCTGTCGCGCCTGCAGGATGCCGACTACGCCGAAGTGGTCAGCAACCTGACCCAGCAGCAGACCTACCTGCAGGCCGCTCAGCAGAGTTTCATGCGGGTCAGCAACCTGTCCCTGTTCAACTACCTGGGCAGCTGATCCGTGATGCTTCCCCGCCCCCTGCGCCTGCCGGTGCTGACGGCCCTGGCCAGCCTGCTGGGGGCCTGCAGCACCATCGGCGAGCCGCCCCACGACTGGCTGCTGCTCCCGACCGCGGCGGTGGTGGCCCTCGACAATGGCTATCTGAAAATCCCGGCCCTGGCGGCAGGGGTGGCCGTGTATGCCCTGGTGGATCCGCTGGCCCCCAACTGGACCGTCCAGGAAGCCCGGCTGGGGGCAGAGCGTTACCGCTTCGTGCTGCGCATGAAGGCCCTGCACGCCGGCGGCGACGGCGAGGCGCGCCAGGTGTTTGCCCGGCGGGCGGCCCAGCTGGCCAGCCAGCCGGGTTTTGCCGGCTACGACGTGACCGCCTGGGAGGAGGGCATCGACAGCACGCGCCCCTTCTCCCAGCGCGTGGCGCTCGGTGAGATCCGCCTGCGCCGCGTGCCTGCCCCGCTCGCCTCGACCCCGCCCTGAGCCTGCGCTGCACCGCCTGCAAGCGTCTCTGAACCTTGCCGTGGCGGGCCGAGTTTCGTAAGGTGCGCGCTTCGACCGCTGGATTTGATCAAATGGACCGCATGAGCGAACGTCGCCGGGATCGTCGCATCCCTCTGGGCTGCAAGGTGGGGATCAAGCTCGCCGGTGCTGCCGCACCCATCGTCGGCGATTGTGTCGAGCTGGGCGTAGGGGGCATGACCATCCACTCCACCCACGTCCCGCGCATGGACGAGGTCTTCGAGGTGGCGGTGCTGCCCCCGGAGCATGGCGGCCCCTTCATGCCGCTGCATGCCCGGGTGCGGGTGCGCCGCTGCCATGGCCTGGAGGGCGGCCTCTACGAGATGGGCGTCGAGATCGTCGACGTCATCCGCTGAGACCGATCCGGGGCCCTGCGCCGGCGTTTACGTCAGGATGTCGTCGCGCAGGTGCATGGGGCCCTCGGCGAAGATGCGCGGGTCCATCAGCCGGGGAGGCCGGGGGATATGGGGGCGGAAGTTCATCCGCCCGACGATGTCCTTCTCGATGTCGATCCCCGGCGCCACCTCGATCAGCTCCAGCCCGTCCGGGCCCAGCTGAAACACGCAGCGCTCGGTGATGTAGAGCACCGGCGTGCCGCGCCGGATGGCCTGGGGGCCGCTGAAGGTCCGGTGCTCCACCTCATGGACGAACTTCGAGGCCTGCCCGTCCGTCAGGATGGCGAGACCGCCGTCGCGCACGGCCACCTCCAGGTTTCCCGCCGTAAACGTCCCCACAAAGACCACCTTCTTGGCGTTCTGGCTGATGTTGATGAAGCCCCCGGCGCCGGCCAGGCGGGTGCCGAAGCGCGACACGTTGAGATTACCCTCCTGATCGGCCTGGGCCAGCCCGAGGAAGGCAATGTCCAGCCCGCCGCCATCGTAGAAGTCGAACTGGCTGGGCTGGTCGATGATGGCCTGGGGGTTCACCGCCGCGCCGAAGTTGAGCCCCCCCGCCGGCACGCCGCCGATCACGCCGGGTTCGGCGGTCATGGTGATCAGATCGGTCACTCGTTCTTCCGCCGCCACGGCCGCCACGCCTTCGGGCATGCCGATCCCCAGGTTCACCACCGCACCCCGGGCCAGCTCCATGGCGGCCCGGCGGGCAATGATCTTGCGCTCGCTCATCTCCATGGGGGCCAGCGCCGACAGGGGCACCTTGAGCTCGCCGGAGAAGGCCGGGCTGTAGGTCTCGATGAAGGTCTGCATGTGGTACTCCGGGCGCTCCGCCTGCACCACGTAGTTCACGAAGATCCCGGGGATCTTCACCTGCCGGGGGTTCAGGCTGCCCCGCTCGGCGATCCGCTCCACCTGGGCGATGACGATGCCGCCGCTGTTGTGGGCGGCCATGGCGATGGCCTGGGCCTCCAGGGTCAGGGCCTCCTTCTCCATGGTGATGTTGCCGTCCGGGTCGGCGGTGGTGCCGCGGATGATGCCCACGTGGATGGGAAAAGCCTTGTAGAACAGGTATTCCTCCCCGTCGATCTCCATCAGCCGCACCAGATCGGTGGTGGTGCGGGCGTTGAGCTTGCCGCCGCCGAAGCGCGGATCCACGAAGGTGCCGAGGCCGACCCGGGTCAGGGTGCCGGGCTTGCCGGCGGCGATGTCCCGGAACAGGTGGGTGATGACCCCCTGGGGCAGGTTCCAGGCCTCGACCCGGTCGGCCACGGCCAGGGCCTGCAGGCGGGGCACCAGGCCCCAGTGCCCGCCGATCACCCGGGCGACCAGGCCGTCATGGCCCAGGTGGTTGAGGCCGCGGGTCTTGCCGTCGCCCTGGCCGGCGGCATACACCAGGGTCAGGGCGGCGGGGCCGTCCGCGGGCGGCAGGTCCTGGGCCTGGTTTTCCAGGTACAGGGCCTCCAGGGCCACGGCGATGTTTTCGGGAAAGCCGATGCCGACGAAGCCGCCGGTGGCTACGGTGCTGCCCTTGCGGATGCGCGAGACTGCATCGCGGGCCGAGACGATCTTGCCCTGTCCGGCGGGGGCGGGAGTCATGGTGTCCATGTGTGCTCCTGGTGACGGTGGGCTCAGACCAGACCGGTGGCGTAGTAGGTGGCGATCACGAAGAAGACCGCGCTGGTCTTGATCAGGGTGATCGCGAAGATGTCCTTGTAGGCCACCTTGTGGGTCAGGCCGGTGACGGCCAGCAGGGTGATCACCGCGCCGTTGTGGGGCAGGGTGTCCATACCGCCGGAGGCCATCGACGCGACCCGGTGCAGCACTTCAAGGGGAATCCCCACGGCGTTGGCCGCGTTGATGAAGGTCTCCGACATGGCCGCCAGGGCGATGCCCATGCCCCCCGACGCCGAGCCGGTGATGCCGGCCAGGGTGGTGACGGTGATGGCCTCGTTGATCAGCGGGTTGGGGATCACCTTGAGGGCGTCGGCCACCACCAGGAAGCCGGGCAGGGCGGCGATCACGGCGCCGAAGCCGTATTCGGAGGCGGTGTTCATGGAGGCCAGCAGGGCCCCGCCCACGGCGGTCTTGGTGCCGTCGGCAAAGCGTGCGGCGACGGTGCGCCAGGCGAACACCATGACGGTCAGGATGCCCACCAGCAGCGCGCCTTCCACCGCCCAGATGGCGGCGATCTTGGAGACGTCCTGGACCACCGGGGCGGCCTTGCCGATCACCGCCGGCACGAAGGAATGGCTCTTGCCGTAGATCTGCGGGATCAGGTCGGTGAACAGCTTGTTGGTCACGCCCACCAGCACCAGGGGCAGCACGGCCAGCACCGGGTTGGCCAGCTTCTCCTTGTCGTCGAAGGGTTCGGGTTCATTCACCAGCTCGGTGCCGTAGCCCTCGCCAGCCGCCCGGGCGGCGCGGCGGCGCCATTCCAGATAGGCCATGCCGGCCAGGAAGATGAAGATCGAGCCCAGCACGCCCAGCACCGGCGCGGCGTAGATGTTGGTCTTGAAGAAAGTGGTGGGGATGACGTTCTGGATCTGCGGGGTGCCCGGCAGCGAATCCATGGTGAAGGAGAAGGCGCCCAGGGCGATGGTGCCGGGGATCAGGCGTTTGGGGATGCCGCCCTGGCGGAACATCTCGGCGGCAAACGGATACACCGCAAAGACCACCACGAACAGGGACACGCCGCCGTAGGTGAGCAGGGCGCACACCAGCACGATGGAGAGCATGGCCCGCTCGGCGCCCACCAGTTTGATCACCGAGGACACGATGGACTTGGAGAAGCCCGACAGCTCGATGACCTTGCCGAAGATGGCGCCGAGCAGGAAGACCGGGAAGTAGTTCTTCACGAAGCCGACCATCTTGTCCATGAAGAGGCCGGTGAACATGGGGGCGACCAGGGTGGGGTCGGTGAACAGCACCGCGCCGAGGGCCGCCACGGGGGCGAACAGGATGACGCTGTAACCCCGGTATGCGATGAACATCAGAAAGCATAGCGAGGCAAGGACGATCAGGAACGACATGGTTTTTATCTCCTCCGTTGATTGAATGCGGAGGAGACATGGCAGCTTTCGTGCCAAAATGTTTCTTATTGATTTATAATAATATTTTTATTTCGTCCGGACGATTCTGCCTGCCCCTGCGGACAGGCGTGTCTGCGCCGGCAGACACTCGGGCTTACTGCCCGCCGGCGATGCCCAGGGCGCTCAGCTTTTCGTAGAGGGATGCGCGGGAGATGCCCAGGTCGCGGGCGGCCTGGGCCTTGTTGCCCGCGGCGGCGGCAATGGCGGCAAGGATGGCCTCCCGCTCGGCGGCCTGGTGCACCTCCTCGAGGGTCTTCGGTGCGGCGCCGGCCCGGGGGTGCCGGCCGTCCGCCAGCCCGGGCAGGATGCGCTCGAAATCCTGCCGTTCGAGGCTGTCGGCGTCCGACATCAGGAGTGCCCGCTCCAGCACGTTGGCCAGCTCGCGCACGTTGCCCGGCCAGTCGTGGCGCGCCAGGTAGGTGAGGGCATCCAGGGCCAGGGAGCGGGGTGGTTCGCCGAGGCGGCGGGCCACGCTGTCGGCCAGGGATTCGGCAATCACCGGCAGGTCGTCCAGGCGTTCCCGCAGCGGGGGAACCTGCAGGGTCATCACGTTGAGGCGATAGAACAGGTCGGCACGGAAACGCCCGGCGTCCACCTCTTCCTGGAGCCGCCGGCTGGTGGCGGCGATGATGCGCACATCCACGCTGATCAGGCGGTTCGAGCCCACTGGCTCGATCTCCTTCTCCTGCAGGGCCCGCAGCAGCTTGGCCTGCAGGGCCGGGGACATGTCGCCGATTTCGTCGAGAAAGAGGGTGCCCCCTTCGGCCAGCTCGAACTTGCCGCTCCGCCCCTTGCGGTCGGCGCCGGTGTAGGCCCCGGGCGCCACGCCGAAGAACTCCGATTCGAGCAGGGTTTCGGGGATGGCGGCGATGTTGACCGCCACGAAGGGGCTGCCTGCCCGGGGGCTGGCGGCATGGATCGCCTGGGCCAGCAGCTCCTTGCCGGTGCCCGTCTCGCCCAGGATGAGGACCGGCGCCGTCGACCGGGCGGCCCGGCGGGCCTGGTCCTTCACGGCGAGGCAGCCCGGGCTGGTGCCGACGAAGTTGGCGAAGCTGTACTTGGTCCGCCGCGCCTCGTCCAGCTTGCGCCGGGTGTCGGCCAGCTCGTGGCGCAGGCTCTGGAAGCGCGACATGATGGGGGCGAGCTGACGGGCGTCGTCGAAGAGCACCAGGCCGAAGCCGCCGATGATCTCGCCGGATTCATCCCTGACCGGCAGGCGCATCACCACGAAGGCGTCGCTGCCGAAATCCATGATGTCGAGCATGATCGGCCGGCCGCTGGTCACCACGCTGCGCATCTGGCTGTTGGGGATCACGTCCTCCACGGGTTTGCCGATCACCGCGGCGGGATCGGGCAGCTGCAGGTGATGGGGGTACTGCTCGTTCATCCACACGATGCGGGCTTCGCGATCCACGATCAGCAGCCCCTCGGAGAGCTCGGAGAAGGCGCCCAGCAGGGTGTCCATGACCCGCTGGCGGATGCGTTCCGCCTCGGCGGCAAAGCTGTTGGACGACATGGGGCTCTCCATCTGTTCGCGGTGTACGTGCGCCCGGCTGCGCCCAGGTGTTTACCCCGGGGGCGGGCATATCCCGACGAGCATAGCGCAGGGGCGCGAAAGCGGGAGTCAGTGCTTACCGCAATGCCCCGGCGTCTGAGGCCTGTTCGGGCAGGAGAGGGCTGGCCGAGGAGGCCAGCATCTCATCCAGAAAGGCCCGGGCCGGCACCGGCAGGATCTTCTGGCGCAGATGCACCAGGTTCCAGGGGCGGTGCAGGGGAAAACCCGCCACGTCGAGGATCACCAGGCCCTCGCCGTCGAGGCGCTCGCCCAGCGCATGGCGGGAGATCACGGCCAGCCCCATGCCCGTGCCGGCCAGCTCCAGCAGCGCCTCGTTGCTGCCCAGGGCCAGGCGCACGCGCAGCTTGACGCCGGACTGGCGGGCAAAGTCGTCGATGGCCCGGCGCGAGCCGGAGCCCGGCTCGCGCAGCAGGAAGGGCTCGTTGCCCAGCTCGGCCAGGCTCACCTGCCGTTCGGCGGCCCAGTGGCCGCGGGGGGCCAGGACCACCATCTCGTTGTCGAGAAAGGGATGCACCACGATGTCCAGGTCGTCCGGCGGGTAGGACATCACGTACAGATCGTCCTCGTTGTTGCGCAGGCGCTCCACCACCCGGTCGCGGTTGGCGATCTCCAACTCGATGGAGATGTCCGGGTAGCGCTTGCAGAAGGCGCCCAGCATGCGCGGCAGGAAGTACTTGGCGGTGGTCACCAGGGCCACCCGCAGCTTGCCGCGCTTGAGGCCCCGCAGCTCGTCGATGGCCGATTCGAAGCGGTTCCAGACATCGTCGAGGCGGCGCGTGGTGGCGAGCAGCTCGTCCCCGGCCGCTGTCAGGCGCAGGGCCCGCCCGGCCTGGTCGAAGAGGGGCATGCCGACGGTTTCGGCGAGCTGGCGGATCTGGATGGAGACCGCCGGCTGGGTGAGGTGCAGGGCCTCCGCCGCACGGCTGAAGCTGCCCAGGCGGGCGACGGCGGCGAAGGTCTCGAGCTGGCGGAGGGTGATGCGGCGGCGGGACATGTATAAGTTTTGATTAATGGTTAAGTCGATTTTTGTTCATTGGATTTTATATCTCAACGCGTCCATCCTGCGAGCCGTCGCCCATCGGCGCGGGCTTCGGCCCGTATCCACGGGTCTTGAGGAGAAAGCACCATGCATCAACGCGTTATGAGCCCGCAGCCCGATCGTCGGGGCCGGGGAGAGGGAGCGGCCCGGCCCTGGCATCAGGCGGCCGCACAAGGGGAGGGGGTGCAGCATGTCCTTTGAGCCCGTCGTCCTGTTCTTCATGCTGGGCCTGCTGGCCGGCGTGCTGCGTTCAGATCTGAAGATTCCAGGGGTGGTGTATGAGGCCCTCAGCATCTTCCTGCTCCTCGCCATCGGCCTGAAGGGCGGTGTCGAGCTGGCCCGTCATGATGTCCTCGACCTGGCCGGGCCGGCCCTGGTGGTGGTGGGCGTGGCGGTGCTGATTCCCCTGGCCTGCTTCTCCGTGCTGCGCGGGCTGGCGGGCTTTCCCCGGGCCGATGCCGCCTCCATCGCGGCCCACTACGGCTCGGTCAGCGTAGTGACCTTTGCGGTGGCCAGCAGCTTTCTGGCCAGCCGCAGCGTTGCGGCGGATGGCTACATGACCGTCTTCCTGGCCCTGCTCGAGCTGCCGGCGCTGCTCGTGGGGGTCTTCCTGGCCCGTCGTGGCCAGGGCCAGGTGGGCTGGGCCACCCTGCTGCACGAGGTGCTGGCCGGCAAGAGCATCGTCCTGCTTGCGGGGGGGCTGCTGATCGGCTGGCTGGCCGGGCCTGACGGCATCCATCCGCTGGACCGGGTGTTCTTCGACCTGTTCAAGGGCATGCTGGCCTTCTTCCTGATGGAGATGGGGCTGGTGGCGGCAGGGCGGCTGGCCGACCTGCGCCGGGCGGGGCCTTTCCTGGTGGCGTTCGCCATCGGTGCGCCCGTCTGTGCGGGGCTGCTGGGGATCGTCACCGCCGGGCTGCTCGGCTTCTCGGTGGGCAATGCCGTGCTGCTGGCCACCCTGTATGCCAGCGCCTCCTACATCGCCGCGCCGGCCGCCATGCGCATCGCCGTACCGGAGGCCAACCCGGCCCTGTCCATCGGCGCGTCCCTGGGGATCACCTTTCCTTTCAACCTGATCGCCGGCATTCCCTTGTATCACTGGCTGGCGTTCCGCCTCAACGGAGCCCTGGCATGAGCCCCGCCCTGACCTGCAGAAAGCTCGTCACCATTGTGTGCGAAGCGGAACTTGAAACCCTGCTGTTGCCGGAGCTGGCCCGCCAGGGGGCCCGCGGCTACACCCTCACCGAGGCCCGCGGGCAGGGCGCCCGGGGCGTGCGCGACGGGGCCTGGCGCGCCTCGTCGAACATCCGCATCGAGGTGCTGTGCGACGAGGCGGTGGCCGAGCGCCTGGTGGACATGCTGCAGACGCGCTTCTATGCCGACTACGGCATCGTGGTGTTCGTAGTCGATGTGGCGGTGCTGCGGCCCGGCAAGTTCTGACGGGGGCGGCCGGCGCTCAGCGCGCCGGCGTGAGCCCGATCTCCGCTGCCGTGGCCGGCCCGATCACGGCCCTGCCGAGATGGTCCGGAATCTCGGCCCGGTCTTCACCCAGGGCGATGCGCCCGGCCATGATCTCGGCGAAGCGTTGGGGGTGGCGGGGCTGGCGTTCCGGCTCGGCATAGCCGTCGGGGTAAAGGGGCTGGTTGGTGCGCAGGTCGTACTTGTCGCTGGCCCCCAGGGTGTGGAGCAGTTCGTGGGCGATGACCACCAGGTTGCGCTGGCGCTCGTTGCGGTCGGCGAACACCTTGATGACCCCGATCATGCCTTTGCGCAGGCCGAGGGAGTGGTCCAGGTGCGGGGTGAGGGCCGGGTCGTGGTAGAGCACGAACAGGCGGATCTGCGGCCGCGGCCCCGGTGCGGCGTCGTGACGCCAGGCCCACCAGCGCAGCTGCAGGCTCCACCAGCCGATTGCCAGGCTGCTGCCGCCAGCGGGAAAGGCCGGTGGCAGGGCGTCGAGGGGCGGGGCGAGGTTGAGGGCCAGGGGCTGCAGCAGCGGGCTGCCGTGGCGGCGCACCTCGTCCTGCAGCCATTCGCCGATGGGGGCAAAGTCGTCGACGCGCGCCCGGGCGACGGCCTGACGGGTGAGCGGCGAGTCGTCGGCGGCGATGGGGTAAAGGGTGACGTGGAGGGAGTTCTTCCAGTCGGTGGCCTGGGCGCCACTGCGCCAGGCGCCGACCGCCACGGTGGCGAGGATGAACAGCAGGATCCCGATGCGCAGTTTGCGGAACATGGTGGTGGAGGGCAGGGAAGATGAAAAAACCCGGCACGAGGCCGGGTTCCTTGCTGCGCTTGCCGGAGATCAGGCCACGGCGACCGGGATCTTGCCGATCTTGGCCTGCCATTCCTTCGGGCCGGTGTTGTGCACGCTGGTGCCGGCGGAATCCACGGCCACGGTGACGGGCATGTTCACCACGTCGAACTCGTAGATGGCTTCCATGCCCAGGTCGGCAAAGCCGACGACCTTGGCCGACTTGATGGCCTTGGCCACCAGGTAGGCGGCGCCGCCGACGGCCATCAGGTAGGCGGATTGGTTGTCCTTGATGGCCTCGATGGCGGTGGGGCCGCGCTCGGACTTGCCGACCATGGAGATCAGGCCGGTCTGCTCGAGCATCATGCGGGTGAATTTATCCATCCGGGTGGCGGTGGTGGGGCCGGCCGGGCCGACCACTTCATCACGCACCGGGTCCACCGGGCCCACGTAGTAGATCACGCGGTTGGTGAAGTCCACCGGCAGCTTCTCGCCCTTGGCCAGCATGTCGGCGATGCGCTTGTGGGCGGCGTCGCGGCCGGTGAGCATCTTGCCGTTGAGGAGGAGCTTCTGGCCCGGCTTCCAGGCGGCGACCTGTTCCTTGGTCAGGGTGTTGAGGTCCACCTGGGTGGCCGACTTGAGATCGGGCGTCCAGGTGACGGCGGGCCAGTCTTCGAGCTTCGGCGGCTCGATCTTGGCGGGGCCGGAACCGTCGAGGTGGAAGTGGCAGTGACGGGTGGCGGCGCAGTTGGGCACCAGGGCCACCGGCAGGTTGGCGGCGTGGCAGGGGTAATCCAGCACCTTCACGTCGAGCACGGTGGTGAGGCCGCCGAGGCCTTG
>Ga0116181_1004218_pt1 | contig 10881 bp, 9 predicted proteins | sample AD_UKC075_MetaG_FD_89752 | JGI IMG/M metagenome (GOLD analysis project Ga0116181, IMG submission 89752) | Active sludge microbial communities of municipal wastewater-treating anaerobic digesters from USA - AD_UKC075_MetaG | ecosystem: Engineered > Bioreactor > Anaerobic > Digestate | place: USA...
CAGGATCATCTCGCGATGGTCGACGATCACATCGAGATGATCCTGCAGGTTCTGGCCAACGCCCGGCAAGTCATGCACCGGTGTAATGCCGTGCCGTTCCAGTTCTGCGCGTGGCCCAACGCCCGACAGCAGCAGCAGTTGCGGTGAATTGATCGCCCCGCCCGACAGCAGCACCTCGCGCCGTGCCCGCAGTTCCACCGGATGTCCATCGCTATCGAGATAGGCCACGCCCACGGCCCGCTGGCCCTCGAACAGCACCCGGCTGGCCAGGGCGCGGGTGATGACGGTCAGATTGGGCCGCTGGCGCACCGGATGCAGATAGGCGCGGGCACTGCTGCAGCGGCGGCCATCCTTCTGGGTCACCTGATAAAAGCCCACGCCTTCCTGCTCGGCGCCGTTGAAATCGTCGCTGAGCGGATAGCCGGCCTCGCCGGCGGCGCGCACGAAGACCGCGCTGATTTCGCTTTTCTGGCGCAGATCGGCCACATTCAGCGGCCCGCCGACGCCGTGATAGTCGTTGGCGCCCCGTTCCTGATTCTGGTTGCGCTTGAACAGCGGCAGCAGATCGGCATAGCTCCAGCCTGGATTGCCCAGTTCCGCCCAGTGGTCATAATCCCAGCGGTGGCCACGGGTATACACCATGGCATTGCTGGAACTGCTGCCGCCGAGCGTCTTGCCGCGCGGCCAGAACAGGGTGCGCCCGTGCAATGCGTCCTGCGGCGCAGTCTGGTAGCGCCAGTTCAGCACCTTGCTGCGCATCATGAAGAAGATGCCGACCGGAATATGAATCCACGGGCTGCTGTCCTCGGGTCCCGCTTCCAGCAGACAGACCTGTTGCGCTGGATCGGCCGACAGGCGATTGGCCAGCACGCAGCCGGCCGAGCCCGCGCCCACGATGATGTAGTCGTACATGGCTCCAGATCCTCGACCCGGTGCATGGCCGGGCAGTTGTCGATAGGCGACGGAAGTCGCGGATTTTTCAAGACTAAGGGCTTTATGTGCGGTCGGCTTGTCGAAAATGGCAGCGCTTTGTTGGAACTGGCTAAGCCACGGTGGCGACACTACACTTTCATGACACCTGGCGGCGCAAACAGCATAAGACCGGTCGTACCGGTCGCCCATCACCCCTACATAAAGCCGGCGCTGCGGTTTCACGGAGAAGCAATCCCTTGAGCAAGCTCTATATTTGGCAAAATCGCGGTTTTTTCATGGGCCGCCTGCCGGACATTTCCGAACACCGGCTGGGGTCGGCGGCGCTGTGCGTGGGCATTGACCGGCCGTTCCGGGTTCTGGAAAGCGAGAGCAGTGGCTGGCGGGAATGCCGTAGCACATTGATTCCGCCCGGCTGCCTGCATGAGATTCAGGTTGGCGGTGCGCTGATGGCCATCCTGTTTGTCGAGCCCGAAGGTGAGGACTACCCGGCGATCCACAACGCCATGGGCGAGGGCGACTGGCAATGCCTGTACGGGCTGGAGCACGAGCACGAGGTGTTGGCCGCACTGGCCGAGGTCTGGGCGCGCCAGCCCGACGCCCGCGCCATTCATGAGCTGCTTGACCAGTTGATCCCGCCGCCCGGGCCGGAACGGCGCCAGCAGCCGCTGGATGGGCGCATTCAGCGGGTGATCCAGTTGATGAAGGAAGATCTCACCCACAGCTATTCGATGAACGAGCTGGCCGAATACGTCAACCTGTCGCCGACGCGGCTGGTGCACCTGTTCAAGGAAGAAGTCGGCGTGCCGATCCGCCGTTTCCGTCAGTGGCACCGGATGCGGGTGGTAGCGGCGCTGGTTGCCAAGGGCCAGACCCTGACCGATGCTGCGCTGGGTGCTGGCTTCGCCGATTCCTCGCACTTCAGCCGCGCCTTTCGCAACATGTTCGGCATCACCCCATCCTCGGTGTTTGGCCGTGCCGCCAACGTGCAGATCGTGGTCGCCTGAATGGCTGAGCCTGTGGATCTGGTTCTGGTTGACAGCCACAACCACTTCGACGACGCCGGTTTCGACGACGATCGCGACGCGGCCTACCAGCGCGCGCGCGCCGCTGGCGTGACCACCCAGGTGCTGGCCGCAGTCAGTGCCCGCCTCTGGCCTGGCCTGCGCGCCGTCGTGGCCCGCTATCCGGGCTTGCATGCCTGCTATGGCCTGCATCCGGCCTATCTGGCCGAGCATCGCCCGGAACATCTGGCGCACCTGGCCGAGTGGCTGGTGCGGGAGCGGCCGGTGGCGATTGGTGAATGCGGGCTGGATTATTACCTGCCCGATCTCGATCCCGAGCTGCAACTGAATTATTTCAGCGAGCAGTTGCGCCTGGCCCGCCACCATGATCTGCCGGTGGTGATCCATGCCCGCCATGCCGTCGATGCGGTGATCAAACAGATACGGCGTTTCCCGGGCGTGCGTGGCGTGGTGCACAGCTTTTCCGGCAGTGAGGATCAGGCGCGCCGGCTGCTCGATCTGGGCATTCTGCTCAGCTTTGGCGGGCCGGTGACCTATGAGCGTGCCCGGCGGCTGCGCGCCTTGATCCAGACGCTGCCGCTGGAGGGTCTGTTGCTGGAAACTGACGCCCCCGATCAGCCGCTGGTCGATCATCGCGGCGAGCGCAACGAACCGGCGCGGATCGCCGAGGTGCTGGCCTGCGTCGCCCGGCTGCGCGCGGCTGATCCGGCTGAGATTGCCGCTGCCACCACAACCAATGCCCGCCGCCTGTTTGGGCTGGGTGATTACGATGACTGAAGCCCAGCGGGTAGGGTGGATAAGGCGCTTGCGCTGCATCCACCCACCATTCCCGAGAAGGTGGATGCGCTTCGCTTATCCACCCTACTCCATCCGTCAATTTAATCGGGTTGAAGCACTAGGGGGGCGTCGTCCTTCCATGGAGTCCTTTGATGACTGAAGCCCAGTCCCGCACGGAAATCCTGATCGGCGCGGCGGGGCTGGCGCGCCTGCGCGCGGCACGGGTGCTGGTGGCCGGGCTGGGGGGTGTCGGCGCTTATGTCGCCGAGGCGCTCGGTCGCGCGGGCATTGGCCATTTGACCCTGCTCGATCATGATGTAGTCGCCCCGTCCAATCTCAATCGCCAGTTGCTGGCGCTGCATTCGACGCTGGGCCGGCCCAAGGTGGCGGTGATGGCCGCGCGGCTGCATGATATCGATCCGACGCTGGACCTGACCCTGATCGATGAATTCCTGCAACCCGACGCCGCCGATGCACGGGTGAGCGCTGCCGCCTATGACTATGTCGCCGACTGCATCGACAGCATCGCCTGCAAGGCGGCGCTGGTGGCAGCCTGTCATCGCCACGGCATTGCGGTGATTTCCGCTCTGGGCGCGGGCAATTGCCTGGATGTGAGCCGGGTGCGGGTCGCGCGCCTGAATCAGACCCAGATATGCCCGCTGGCCCGCGAACTGCGCCGCCGCCTGCGTGAACTGAATGCACCGCTGAACTATCCGGTGGTCTACAGCGATGAACCACGCCGGCCGCCGCTGCCACATCAACCGCTTGATGGCGTCACGCCCGGCCGGCCACGGGCGGTGAATGGCACCATTTCCTATCAGCCAGCGCTGTTTGGCATCCTGCTGGCGGGGGTGATCATCCGCGAGCTGCTCGGCGATCTGGCATAGCACCAGCGCTGTTCCTGCTTGGCAGTTCCGGCCGTGTAGTCATACTGTTGCGGAACGCCATTGCCGAGAGCCGACCCCCCATGAACTGGTCCCACACTTCTCTCACCGAACGACTCGATATCCGTCTGCCGATCATTCAGGCGCCGATGGCCGGTGGCCCCGGCACACCACAACTGGCGGCAGCGGTTGCCAATGCCGGTGGTCTCGGCGCGCTGGCCGGTGGCTATCTGCAGCCGGAGGCCCTGCGCCAGTCCATCGCCGAACTGCGCGCGCTTACCGACCGGCCCTTCCTGGTCAATCTGCCCGCGACATTGCCCGCTGGCATCGACACGGCCCGCGTCGCCCGCGCCCAGCAGCTGCTGGCGCCCTATCGCGCTGAATTGGGTTTACCTGAATGGAACGCGCCGCTGCCGGAACCGCCGAGTCTGCTGGAGCTGCTGGATGTGGTGCTGGAAGAGCAGGTCGCAGCGGTCAGCTTCGTGTTTGGTCTGCCTGACCGCGTCTGCCTGGACGTGTTGCGCGAGGCCGGCATCGTGGTGCTGGGCACCGCCACCCATCTGCTGGAGGCGATTGTGCTGGAGGAAAGCGGCGCGGTGGATTTCATCATCGCGCAGGGTGCCGAAGCCGGTGGCCAGCGCGCCACCTTCATCGGTCAGCCCGAGCAGGGTCAGGTCGGAACTCTGACTCTGGTGCCGCTGCTGAGCAAGCACGTTGCCGTGCCGATCATCGCCGCCGGCGGCATCATGGACGGGCGCGGCATCGCAGCGGCACGGGTGCTCGGCGCGGCCGGCGTGCAGATGGGTACGGCTTTCCTGGCCTGCCCGGAAAGTGGCGCCCATGTCGCCTACAAGGCACTGCTGCGCCAGGGCAGCGAGATCGCGACCGTGATCAGCCGGGTATTCACCGGGCGCGGCGGCCGGGTGCTGCGCAATCGTCTGGTCGATGAACTGCGTGCCTATGAGAACGAATGGCCCGGGTTTCCGCTGCAACTCTGGCTGACTGCTGATCTGCGCCGCACCGCCATCGAACGCGGCCTGACCGATTTCATGCCGCTGTGGGCCGGGCAGGGCTGTCACCTGTGCGAGGAGCAGCCGGCTGCGGTCCTGCTGGAACGCTGGCTGGAACAGGCGACAGCGCTGCTCGGCTAGCGCTCAGCCGGCCATCAGCAGCCGGTGCAGGCGCGCCCAATCGAAGGCCGGTCCGGGATCAGTCTTGCGGCCCGGTGCGATGTCGGCATGGCCGGCGAGCCGTTCCGGGGCCAGTGTCGGGTAGGCGCTGCGCAGTGCCCGGATCACTGCGGCCAGTTGTGCATACTGCCGGTCGGTGTAGGGCGTTTCGTCGCTGCCTTCCAGTTCGATGCCGATACTGAAATCGTTGCAGCGCTCGCGCCCGCCGTAATGGGAAACGCCGGCATGCCAGGCGCGCTCGTGAAACGGCACATACTGCACCGGCTCACCATCGCGGCGGATCAGCAGGTGCGCCGAGACCCGCAGCCCGGCGATGGCCTGAAAATAGGGGTGCGCGCCCGGATCCAGGCAATTGGTGAACAGCGCATCGATCCACGGTCCGCCAAATTCGCCCGGCGGCAGGCTGATGCCATGTACCACGATCAGGTCGGCGAGCATGTCCGGTGGCCGCGCATCGCGGTTCGGCGAGGGCTGGTAGCGGACACCGGCCAGCAGCCCGCTGGCCGGGTCGATGCGCAGTGCCGCAGTCACGAATCAACCTGTTCAAAGCGATAGTTCATCGCCGTGTGCGGCCGCTGCAGGAAAAAGCCCTGTACATAGTCGATGCCGCAGGACCACAGCACCGGCATGGTGATGGCATCCTCGATGCCGGTGACGATCACGGTCACGCCGAGCGTAGCCAGCTGACGGCTCAGATCGGATAGTTGCTGCTGGCGATGCTTGTCCTTGGATAGATCCTGGGTAAAGCTGCCGTCAAGCTTGACGTAGTTGGCGCGCAGATGCTGGACCAGGGCCAGAGAACGGGCATGACCGCTGAAACGATCCAGCGACAGGCCACAGCCCATATCCTTGAGGCGCTGCAACACCGGCAACAGTGCCTGGCGATGCACTTCGGCGGTGCTCTCGGTGAGCTCGAATACCAGACTGGAGGCCGGTACGCCGGTCTTGTGCAGGCCGCTTTGCAGCCAGTCGAGCAATTCCTCATCCTGCAGAATCGTGGGCGAGATGTTGATGAACAGAATCGTGGCGCGGCCGTGCATCTGCCGCTCGCGCAGCAGACGGATCGAATGGGCAATCACCCAGCGGTCCAGCACCATGCCGATGCGGTGGCGGCGCACCAGGGTAAACACCGTTTCCGGCAGCAGCTCCCAGCCTTCGCGGTTGCGCATGCGCAGCAGCACCTCGTAGCGCTCGGCAGCATCACCGCGCAGGCTGACGATCGGCTGGAACAGCAGGTTCATGCGCTGCTGCTGTACGGCTTCACGGATCTCCTCCAGCAGATGCCGCTGGCGCGGGTTATCCGCTTCCAGATCAGCGCGCTGCCCATGATGGACATGGATGCGGGTGTCCTTGCTGTCGCGGGCCATACTGCAGGCCAGATCCGCCTGCTGGATCAGAGTGGCGGTTTCCGACATCGCCGTGCTGGCGATGCTGATCCCGATGCTGGTTTGCAGCGCGGTCTCGCCAATACTCAGCGCGTAGGGCGGTTTTTCCAGCGCATTCTGCACAGCGTGCGCTACGGTCAGCAGAGTGTTCTGGCTATCAAAGCCCAGTAGCACGGTGAACACGGCATCGCCAAAGCGCGCCGCGACCGGTCCCTCTCCAAGGATAGCGCGCAGCCGGCGCGCAGCCTGTTCCAGCAGGTCATCGGCAGCGGCGACATCGCTGTTCTCGATGGTGCGCAGATTATCCAGCGCCACCAGCATCACAGCGGTCGGCTGGGCATTGGCGGCGGTAGCAACCAGCGCCCGCTCCAACTGGGTGAGGAAATAGGGGCGGTTGTACAGGCCGCTGACGGTATCGCGATGGCTGATCTGGCTCAGCTTGCCGTGCAGGCTGTGTGCCTGGCGCAGGCGCCGGGCGCTGGCCGCCAGCAGCAATTCCGGGTTGGGTGGACGACCAAGCAGCACTTCGCCACTCAGATCCGCCATGGCCAGATCCGGGCCAGGATCACTGCGCGCCGACAGCAGAATCAGCGGCAGCTCGCGAAAGCGCTCGTGCTGGCGCAGCGCCTGGGCCAGCGCCAGCCCATCCACTTCCTTGAGATCCAGGCTCAGCAGCACCAGACTGGGCTGAAAATTGGACAGGGCCTGCAGGATCAGCAGCGGCTGGGCCAGCACCTGGGTGACCATACCGCGGCCTTCGAGCCAGCGGGCCAGTTCGCGGGCCACCGGCAGACTGTCATCGATAATCAGCACCCGCTGTTCCAGAGGCCGGATCACCCGTTCATCCAGCGCATCGAGCAGCAGTGGCAGGTCCACCGGTTTGAGGAAATAGCCTGCGCCACCGGCCTTGACTGCATCCAGCCGGGCGGTAATGTCGCCGCGATCGCCGAGGAACAGCAGTGGAACCTGCGGCGTCAGATGCTGGCGCGCGGCATCAAGCTGGGCCAGCGTTGCCGGGCTGGAGGCGATATCGTCCAGATCGATGATCAGAGCCACGGGCGCCGGATCACGGCGGCCCAGTGCATCCTGCACCGCATTGAGGCTGGCCAACTGCCGCACCTGAAAGCTGCCACGCTGCTCGATCTTGCGCGCCAGATCGCGCTGCGTGTCGGGCGCAACCAGCCAGATGGTCTGTGTGACCGGTTCGGCCACCGGGTTTGCAGGCAGGCGGGCGCCGGTCTCCCAGCGCGAGAACAGCGGCCGGGTGAGGGCCTCGGTCGGACGGATCGTGCCGGCTTCGGGCGCGGGCGCGGCTTCATCCAGGGTTGCTGCGGCCCGGCACAGGGCATCGACCACGGCAATCAGGCGTTCCCGGTCGGGACCTGCAGGCAGCGTGCCCTGTTCCAGGCAGGTGCTGACCTGCTGTTCGAGGCGCTCGGCCAGCACCGTGATGCGGCGGCAGGCGGCATGCGGCCGCGCCAGGGTCAGAATGTCCTGAGTGGCGCGCAGCAGTAGCACAAAGAATTCACGGCTCCACTTCAGGTAAACCAGCTTTTCGGCAAGATCCTCGATGCGCTGCAACTTGCCGGCGAGCGAGTCGGGCAGGGTCGGTTTCGATTCCATGGTGCATCTTTCCCGGTGGCGTGCTGACCGTGGTGGCGTGCGGCTTTTGAGTTGGTTCGGGTGGTCGGCAAATGTAATATTTTTTAATAGTCGGGGCTTTCGTGGCTGTCACCTGAAACCGATCGGTGGCGGTCCAGCATGCACCACACCGGACCTTTGCCGCAGAATCCGGACACTGCAGGAATCATTTCCCGCGCATCCCGACCGGGGTGCACGGGGCCAGGCGTTGCGGGATTTACTGGGCGTCGAGATGATAGGAAATGATGCGCTCGACTTCGTTCTTCGAGCCCATGATGACCGGGCAGCGCTGATGCAGGCCACTCGGCTGCAGTTCCATAATGCGCTGCGTGCCGGTGGTGGCCAGGCCGCCGGCCTGTTCGACGATGAAGCTCATCGGATTGGCTTCATACAGCAGGCGCAGCTTGCCTTCCTGGTTTTTGGAGCGAATCTTGCGGTCGATCGGATACAGGAACACGCCACCCCGACACAGTACCCGATGCACGTCGGCGATCATCGCCCCGGCCCAGCGCATGTTGAAGTCCTTCTTGCGCGGACCTTCCTTGCCGGCCAGGCATTCGTCGATGTAGCGGCGCACCGGCGGATCCCAGAAGCGCATGTACGAGGAATTGATCGAGAATTCCTGAGTGTCCTCGGGAATCTGCATGTTGGGATTGGTGAGAATGAATTCGCCAATGCGCTGGTCGAGGGTGAAGCCGTTCACCCCGTGGCCGGTGGTCAGAACCATCATCGAGGACGGCCCATACAGGGCATAGCCGGCGCAGACCTGGCGCGCGCCCGGTTGCAGGAAATCATCCTCGGTCGGTTCGCCGGTCGCGCCATCGGGCCGGCGCAGGATCGAGAAGATGGTGCCGACCGCGCCGTTGACGTCGGTGTTGGTGGAGCCGTCGAGCGGATCGAACACCAGCAGGTATTTGCCGCGCGGGTATTGCATCGGCAGGTGATAAACGTCGTTCATCTCCTCGGAGGCCATGGCGGCGACGTGCCCGGCCCATTCGTTGCGCTTGATGAACAGGTTATTGGAGATGACGTCGAGCTTTTTCTGGGTTTCGCCCTGGATGTTTTCCGTGTCGGCGGTGCCGAGCACACCCACCAGGCTGCCGTAGCGCACGGCGCTGGCGATGGCCTTGCAGGCGATGACGATGTCATTGATCAACGAGGTGAAATCACCGGAAGCACCCTTGACGTGCCGCTGTTCTTCAATGATGAATTCAGTGATGGTGGTACCAATTGGCATGGTGCGTGTCCCTGGGTTGTGCGAAGCCGGCGCGGCCGGGCAGGTTCACTGCTGGACCGCGTGAATGATTATACATTCTATACAGTGGACCTACTGCACGCGGGGTTTTCCGCGCTTTATGCCGCACTGCGGCATGCGCTGCTACACTATTAAAATCATGTGGCCATGCAAGCAGATCATATGCTGAGGAGGATGCCATGAAGGGTACGGCAACGGTGTTTTTCAACGCGCTGCAGCCTGGTGTCAGGCTGGTGGTCAAGGCACGACAGGAGGGGGTCGCCCAGTGGGAAAGCCTGGTGGCATTGCAGATGAACAGCCTGCGTGCCTATGTCGATCTTGGACTCGCGCAATACCGGGTCGCGGCGCAGATCAGCAGTCCGCAGGATCTGTGTGAGGCGCTGGATAGTCAGATTGCCGTGTTCAGCTTTCTCGGTCATCGGCTACAGGATGACAGCCGGGCGCTGCTGGAATGGCAGCAGAGCACCCTGGCCCGTAGCTACGCCCTGTGGCGCGCCGGTCTGATTGCGCTGATTTTCCGGTATTGATCGCACAAAAAAACGTATCTTATGCGAGACATCTTGACGCCCTGACACTACACGCCGCCGCCGAAATTGGCTATGCTGAGAGCTTCCATTTCAGCTCAAAGTAAGCAATTCCATGACACGGGCCAGAGTTCTGGTGGCGATTGTTCTATGGCTGGCGGCGACTGTCGGGCGCGCCGACTTTACCACTGGCGCGGCGGCGTTTGTCCGGGGTGATTATGCGCTGGCACTGGCACACTGGCAGGCGCTGGCAGTTCAGGGTCAGGCCGAGGCCCAGTTCAACCTTGGGGTTCTGTATGACCAGGGTCTGGGTGTGGCGCAGGATCATGCCCAGGCCGCTCGCTGGTATCAGCGGGCGGCCGAGCAGCAGCATGCCGGGGCGCAGTTTAATCTCGCCGAGCTTTACGCCAGTGGTCTGGGCGTGGTGCAGAGTCATGTTATAGCAGCCAGCCTGTATCGGCGCGCCGCGCTGGCTGGACTGGCTGAGGCGCAATTCAACCTTGGCGTGCTGTACGAGGATGGCCAAGGCGTGGTGCAGGATTTTGGCGAGGCGGCCCACTGGTATCGGCGCGCGGCCGAGCAGGGCTATGCCCTGGCGCAGAATAATCTCGGCGTGCTGTATGCCAATGGTCAGGGGTTGCCGATGGACCGGGTGACGGCCTTTGCCTGGTATAGCGTTGCTGCGGCCCGCGGCAATGCCAAGGCAGCCCATAACCGCGAGCAGATCATCAGGCTGCTCAGTCCAGCGCCTGGGGACGGAATTCATCCGCGACTACGGCATCTCCGCGCCGTAGCCATTCGGAATCGGACCAGGTCAGACGGTCAGGACAGCCAGAGCAGGAAGCCCTGCGGCGCACGGGTCAGGGCAACGCTGACGATGTAGCCCAACACCAGCAGGGCGGCGATCCAGGCCGTAGCGCGCAGTGGCTTGTTCGGACCATAGTGCAGGGCGATACTGCCGAGGATGATGTACACCACCAGCCCGAGCAGCTTGGCGGTCAGCCAATTTTGCACGAAGGGATACTGATGCAGTATCAGGGTCAGGCCGATGGCACTGACCAGCAGCACGGTATCAATCACATGCGGTACGATCCGCACCCAGCGCTGTTGCAGGCGCGGCGAATCGGCCAGCATCCACAGGCCGCGCAGCATGAACAGGCTGAAGCTCAGGGCAACGGCGGTCAGGTGCAGGTGTTTGAGCGCGGGATACACGATCGGGAATCTCCGGGAGCGGTTTGGGTTGTGCCGGGCTTGGCCATAGTCGAATTCA
>Ga0116181_1004234_pt1 | contig 10861 bp, 11 predicted proteins | sample AD_UKC075_MetaG_FD_89752 | JGI IMG/M metagenome (GOLD analysis project Ga0116181, IMG submission 89752) | Active sludge microbial communities of municipal wastewater-treating anaerobic digesters from USA - AD_UKC075_MetaG | ecosystem: Engineered > Bioreactor > Anaerobic > Digestate | place: USA...
CGACTACATTCCACGCTGGGCTACCTGAGCCCAAGGCAGTACGAGGAACGCTGGGTAGCGGCACAGCTCAACAAGGCCGCGTGACAAGGGCGCTAAGAGCTACGGGATTCAGGGGCAAGGTCAGCGTGCTATCGGACCCGGGACCGCAACCGTTGAGGTGGACGCTCGACGGCGAAGGCACACGAGTCAGCGGCGGCTCGCGGGCAGCGCACTGTGGAGCGCAGATGTCGCCCGAGGGTCGACAGCAGCCAACTACCACAGTTCGCTCAAGCCGGCAAAAGACCCAACCCCTGCATCGCCCGCAAGTGCTGCAAGATGCATTCCTCGGTGTCGATGCAAGACGCAAACTCCGCCTGCCGCAGCGCGATGGTGGACACCAGCGGCGGCACCGGGAACGGCCGCTGCGACGCGAAGGTGGCGTCGGCGTATTGCCAGGACAGGCCGATCAGCGCCTCCAGGTCAGCCACGCGCAAGCCCTCACGTTCGGCGATCTGCCGCCACAGCGGCGCCAGCGGCGGCATGGTCTGCGCCAGGCGCTGCGGTGCGGGGTCGCCCAGCGGCAGGCCGAAAAACGCCGCCAGCCGCGGCCACAGCGTGGGCCAGTGGATGACGTCGCCGTTGGCGATGTTGAACGCCTGGCCGCGGGCCTGCGGCGCGGTCCAGGCCCATTCGATGCATTCGGCGATCAGGCGCGCATCGGTGCATTCGGTCAGCAGGTGCGGATGGCCGGGGTCCGCCAGCGGCAGGCCCTGTTCACGGCACAGCACCGCATGGGCGCCCAGCGCGGCCACCGGGTTCATCGCGCTGCCCACCGCCACGCCCAGCACGATCTGCGGGCGGAACACGGTCCAGCCGAAGCCGTCGCGGGCGGCGCGAGTTTCACCAGGTCCTGCTGGTCGAAATAGAAGTTGACATGGTCGCGCAGCGCGTCGCCTTCACGCGCCGGCACCCGCATCGCACGTCCAGTGTGCACGCCATAGGCCTTGGTGCCCTGCAGCGGGGTGACGTGCTGCAGCGGCGCGCCCTCGATGGCGGCCAGCAGGTGGGCCAGCATGCGCGTGTTCAGCGCCATGTTGTGTGCGCTGCGCCAGCCCTGCACCAGGCCGGGCTGCTCGTTCAGCGCGGCATAGACGACATGGGTGATGCCCGCCGCATGCTGCGCCAGCGCGGCGCGGGTGGCGGCGGCGTCCTGCAGGTCGGCCTGAACCCAGGTGGCGCCTGGCGCGAAGTCGGCGCGGCGGCGGGCCAGGCCGATCACGGGCACATCGGCGCGGCCGGCAAAGCGCTCCACCACCGCGCGGCCGACCAGGCCCAGCGCACCGACCACCAGCAGTTTGCTCATCGCCACCTCCGTTGCCCTGCCCTGTCCACCGTTGCGCCCGCATGCCGCGGACTGCCCCGCCGCCCCGCTCTGCCGGGCAAATCTGTTGATTTCGGACATGAGATTGCATTTCACATGTCAGAACAGGCAAAGGTGACAATGGCAGAGTGTCCTCTTCTTGCACAGTCGGCGGCCACAACCCGCCGACTGGCACGTTGCCTGCACCACGCCGTGCGCGCAGACCCCAGCAGACCCCAGCAGACCCTCTGGAGACCCTTGAATGTCCACCAAGCAGCCCACCATCATCTACACGCTGACCGATGAGGCGCCCTACCTCGCAACGGCCGCCTTCCTGCCCATCATTCGCACGTTCGCGCAGCCTGCGGGCATCCAGGTCGAGACCAGCGACATCTCGGTGGCCGCCCGCATCCTGGCCAACTTTCCGGAATGCCTGAGCGAGGCGCAGCGCGTGCCCGACGCGCTGAGCGAGCTGGGCAAGCTGACCTTGCGCCCCGAGGCCAACATCATCAAGCTGCCGAACATCAGCGCGTCGGTGGCGCAGCTGAAGGCGGCCATCGCCGAGCTGCAGGCCAAGGGCTACAAGCTGCCCGACTACCCCGATTCGCCCAAGACCGACGAGGAGAAGGCGCTGCGCGCGCGCTACAGCAAGTGCACGGGCTCGGCGGTGAACCCGGTGCTGCGTGAAGGCAACTCCGACCGCCGCGCGCCCAAGGCGGTGAAGGAATACGCCCGCAAGAACCCCCACAGCATGGCCGAGTGGAGCCAGGCCTCGCGCTCGCATGTCTCGCACATGCACCACGGCGACTTCTACCACGGTGAGAAGTCGATGACCCTGGACAAGCCGCGCGACGTGAAGATGGAGCTGCTGACCCGCAGCGGCAAGACCATCGTGCTGAAGGAGAAGGTCTCGCTGCTCGACCGCGAGGTGATCGACAGCATGTTCATGAGCAAGAAGGCCCTGCTCGACTTCTACGAGCGCGAGATCGAGGACGCCCGCAAGACCGGCGTGATGTTCTCGCTGCACGTCAAGGCCACGATGATGAAGGTCTCGCACCCCATCGTCTTCGGCCACTGCGTGCGCATCTTCTATCGCGACGCCTTCGCCAAGCATGCCAAGGTCTTCGACGACCTGGGCATCAACGTCAACAACGGCATGGTCGATCTGTACAACAAGATCACCACGCTGCCGCAGAGCAAGCAGGACGAGATCAAGCGCGACCTGCACGCCTGCCACGAGCACCGGCCCGAGCTGGCGATGGTGGACTCGGCCAAGGGCATCACCAACTTCCACTCGCCCAACGACGTGATCGTCGACGCGTCGATGCCGGCCATGATCCGCAACGGCGGCAAGATGTGGGACGCCAACGGCCGCCTGAAGGACGTCAAGGCGGTGATGCCGGAGTCGACCTTCGCCCGCATCTACCAGGAGATGATCAACTTCTGCAAGTGGCATGGCGCCTTCGACCCGAAGACCATGGGCACCGTGCCCAACGTGGGCCTGATGGCCCAGCAGGCCGAGGAATACGGCAGCCACGACAAGACCTTCGAGATCCCCGAGGACGGCGTGGCCAACATCACCGACATCAACACCGGCGAGGTGCTGATGAGCCAGGACGTGGAGGAAGGCGACATCTGGCGCATGTGCCAGGTGAAGGACGCCGCCATCCGCGACTGGGTGAAGCTGGCGGTGAACCGGGCGCGCAACTCGGGCATGCCGGTGGTGTTCTGGCTGGACCAGTACCGTCCGCACGAGGCGCAGCTGATCACCAAGGTCAAGATGTACCTGCACGAGCACAACACCGCCGGGCTGGACATCCAGATCATGAGCCAGGTGCGCGCCATGCGCTACACGCTGGAGCGCGTGATCCGCGGCCTGGACACCATCAGCGCCACCGGCAACATCCTGCGCGACTACCTGACCGACCTGTTCCCGATCATGGAGCTGGGCACCAGCGCCAAGATGCTGTCCATCGTGCCGCTGATGGCCGGTGGTGGCATGTACGAAACCGGTGCCGGCGGCTCGGCACCCAAGCACGTGCAGCAGCTGGTCGAAGAGAACCACCTGCGCTGGGACAGCCTGGGTGAGTTCCTGGCCCTGGCCGTCAGCCTGGAGGACCTGGGCCTGAAGACCAACAACCCCAAGGCCAAGCTGCTGGCCAAGACCCTGGACGCGGCCACCGGCCAGCTGCTGGACAACAACAAGAACCCCAGCCCCAAGACCGGCCAGCTGGACAACCGCGGCAGCCAGTTCTACCTGGCCCTGTACTGGGCCCAGGCCCTGGCCGCGCAGACCGAGGACGCCGCCCTGGCCGCGCACTTCGCGCCGCTGGCCAAGGCCCTGGCCGACAACGAGCAGACCATCGTGGCCGAGCTGGCCGCGGTGCAGGGCAAGCCGGTGGACATCGGCGGCTACTACATGCCCGACGTCGCCAAGACCGAGGCGGTGATGCGCCCCAGCGCCACGCTGAACGCGGCACTGGCGGCTGCGGCGGCCTGACCCGCGCTGCCCCAGTGCAAAGGCCTGCTTCGGCGGGCCTTTTTCATGGGCGGTGGGGCTTCAGCGGTCGAGGATCGCGCAGGCCGTCGCCGCCAGGTGCTTGGTGTGGCTGTTGTCGGCCGAGGCCGGCGCGTTGCCGATGCCGATCAGGTTGCGCTTGAACACACCCTGGCCGATGGACGCGAGGCGGAACATCGCGAAAGCCAGGTAGATGTTGAAGCCCGGGATGCCGCTGCGGCCGGTGCGCTTGCAATAAGCGGCGACGTACGCGTCCTCGCCGGGGATGCCGGCCGCCGCGATGTCGATGCCGCCCAGCGTGCCCCAGCTCTCCGAGTTGGAGTGGTACAGGATGCAGCCGTAGGCGATGTCGGCCAGCGGATGGCCCAGCGTCGACAGCTCCCAGTCGAGCACGGCGACGATGCGCGGCTCGGTGGGGTGGAACATCACGTTCTCCAGCCGGTAGTCGCCGTGGGCGATGGCCACGTCGTCGCCGCCCGGAGCCGCCGCCAGTTCGGCCAGGCGCGGCGGCAGCTCGGCCATCAGCCGCTCCATCGCCGGAATGGATTCCGTCTCCGCGCCACGGTACTGCTTGATCCAGCGGTCGACCTGGCGGCTGAAGTAGTTGCCGGGCTTGCCATAGTCGGCCAGGCCGATGGCGGCCACGTCGACCTGGTGCAGCCGCGCCAGCGTGGCGTTCAGGTCGTCGTAGATGGCGGCGCGCTCGGCCGGCGCCATGCCGGGCAGGCGGGCGTCGCGGAAGATGCGGCCTTCCAGGAAGTCCATCACGTAGAACGCCGTGCCGATGACGCTGTCGTCCTCGCACAGCGCGCGCATCGTCGGCACCGGAAAGCCGATGCCGCCCAGCGCCTTCATCACGCGGAACTCGCGGTCGACCTGGTGCGCACTCGCCAGCAGCGTGCCGGGCGGCTTCTTGCGCAGCACCCAGCGCTGCGTGCCGGCTGTCAGCAGATACGTGGGATTGGACGCACCGCGCTGGAACTGGCTGAGCTGCAGCGGCTCGGCCGGGTCGGCGACGTGGGCGCGGAACCAGCGCTCCAGCTTGGCCTCGTCCAGGCGCTGGTTGTCGCGCACCGCCCCGATGGACGGGCGGCCGGGGTCGTTGATCACGGGGCTGCTCATCGTCATGCCTCGTGCGCCAGGGCCAGACCGGGGATGGGCCAGTCGTCGATGGCGATCAGCTTGCTGCTGCCCGAGAGCGTCACATAGGCCGTGCGCCGGTCCTTGCCGCCGAAGCAGATGTTGGTGGTCATGCGGTCGGGCAGCGGCACATGGCTGACCAGGGCGCCGTCGGGCGAGACGATGCTGATGCCGCCGTGCATCAGCGTGGCCACGCAGACATTGCCCAGCGCGTCGACCGCCAGCGAGTCGAAGCGCTGCAGCATGCCGCCGGGCGATGCGGTGAGCATGCGCCCGCCGTTGATCGACGGCCAGGGGTCCTTGCGCACCTGGCCGGGCGCGGTGATGTCGTAGGCCCACAGCCGCGCGCCGGCGGTCTCGGCGTAATACAGCGTCTGGCCGTCGGGCGACAGGCCCACGCCATTGGGCGTGAGCAGCGGGCGGGCGACGTTGACGGCCGTGCCGTCGGTGCGGGCGTAGTGCACCGCGCCCATGTCCATGTCGGCCGCCCGGCCCTTGCCCAGGTCGGTGAAGTAGAAGCCGCCGTGGGCGTCGAAGACCAGGTCGTTGGGGCCGCGCAGGCCGATGCCGTCGACGGCATCAAGCAGGCGCTCGGCCTTGCCGGTGGCCAGGTTCACCCGCTCGATGCGGCCGCCGGAGTAGTTCTTCGCCTGCAGCACCGGGCGCAGCGTGCCGTCGGCCTCGGTGTGCCACTCGAACCCGCCGTTGTTGCAGACGTAGACCGCACCGTCGGGCCCGATGGCCGCGCCGTTGGGCCCGCCGCCCAGGTCGGCCATCACGTGGATGCGGCCGTCGGGCGTGACGCGGCTCAGCGTGCCGCGGGCGATCTCGACCAGCACCACCGAACCGTCGGCCAGCGCGATCGGCCCTTCCGGGAACTGCAGGCCGCTGGTGATTTCACGGATCTTCATCGTGTCTCCTCGTCGTCGTGTGTGGCCAGCTTAGGCCGCGGCCCGGCGGCGCCGCTGTTGGCTGGGTGACAGCGCGACCTCAGCGCCGGACCTGGCGGCCGACCAGCGGGTAAGCCGGGTCGGTGTAGCCGGGCGTGGACGGATGGCCGGGCGCCACCAGGCCGTCGATCAGCGCCTCGTCGGCGGCATCGGGCGTGAAGTCCACGGCCGGCAGGTAGCTCTGCCACTGGTCGAAGGTGCGCGGGCCGGCGATGACCGAACTGACCGCCGGATTGGCCAGCACCCAGGCGGTGGCGAACTGCGCCAGCGTCACGCCACGCGCCTGTGCATGGCCTTGCAACTGCTGGGCGATGGCCAGCGACTCGGCGCGGAACTCGGTCTCGGCGATGCGCTTGTCGCCACGGCCGGCGCGGCTGCCGGGCTCGGGCGCGGCGCCGGGCACGTACTTGCCGGTCAGCACGCCGCGCGCCACCGGGCTGTAGGGCACGACGCCGATGCCGTGGTGCTGGCAGGCCGGCAGGATCTCGACCTCGGGCATGCGGTTGAGCAGGTTGTAGTACGGCTGGCAGACCACCGGCCCGGGCACGCCCAGGCGCCTCGCCCCGTGCACCATCTCGGCGATGCGCCAGCCGCGGAAGTTCGACAGGCCCCAGTAGCGGAGCTTGCCGCTGCGCACCAGGTCGCCCAGGGCCTGCAGCGCCTCGTCCATGTCCATGCCGGGAAAGTCGCGGTGCAGGTAGAGGATGTCGATGTGGTCCATGCGCAGCCGGCGCAGGCTGGCCTCGACCTCGCGCAGCATCCACAGCCGCGAGTAGTGGCCGGTGTTGGGCCGGCCGCCGGGCATCACGTTGCCCAGCTTGGTGGCGACGATCCAGTCGTCGCGGTTGGCCCGCAGCAGGCTGCCGACCAGGGTCTCGGAGGCACCGGCGCTGTAGACGTCGGCGGTGTCGATGAAGTTGACGCCGTGGTCATGGGCATGGGCGACGATGCGGCCGGCCTCGTCGATGGCGGTCTGGTCGCCGAACATCATGGTGCCCAGGCAGAGGGTGGACACCTTGAGGTTGCTCTTGCCGAGATGGCGGTATTGCATGGGCGGGTCTCCGGAGTTGCTGCGATCAGCTTAGCGCCGGCTGTGTGAACATCGCGCCCTGCCCGCCCTGCCTGACCCATGACCGAGCCCACCCGCCGCACACCGTCGCGCCGCCGCATCCTGGCCGGTGGCGGCGCGCTCGCCGCCATCGCCACGCTGGGCGGCTGGGTGCGTGACCTGACCGCCGCCGACCTGTCGCCCGCCGCGCGCGGCGGCACCACCATCGCGCCGATGCAGGGCACGGCGCCGGTGCTGTTCATCGGCCACGGCAGCCCGATGAACGCCATCCGCGACAACGACTACAGCCGCGCGCTGGTGGCCTGGGGCCTGGCCCTGGGCCGACCCAAGGCGGTGCTGATGGTCTCGGCCCACTGGCTGAGCGAGCGCGACACGCAGGTGTCGACCACCGCGAGCCCGCCGCTGATCTACGACTTCGGCGGCTTTCCGAAGGCGCTGTACGAGGTGCGCTACCCGGCGCCCGGCGCACCCGCGGTGGCCCGCCAGGCGGCCGACCGGCTGACGGCGCTGTCGGCGCCGCGCGTGACCGGCCACGACCGCCAGCGCGGCCTGGACCACGGCGCCTGGACGGTGCTGCGCCACCTGTACCCGGCGGCCGACGTGCCGGTGTTCCAGCTGTCCATCGACATCACCCGCCCCGGCGAGCACCACCTGGCCCTGGGCCGGGCGCTGGCCGGGCTGCGCGAGGCCGGCGTGCTGATCATCGGCAGCGGCAACGTGGTGCACAACCTGCAGCGCACCGACGGCCGCCAGGCCGACGGCCCGCGCGCCAGCACCGACTGGGCCCAGCGCTTCGACGACGCGGTGCTGCAGGCGGTGCAGGCTGGCGACACCGCGGCGCTGGCGCGCTGGCAAGGGTTGTCGGCTGGCGCCACCATGGCGGTGCCCTTCCCCGACCACGACGTTCCGCTGCTGTATGCGGCGGGCGCCGCGCAGCGTTGCGAGCCGGTGCGCCAGGTGTTCGAAGGCTTCCAGGCCGGCACCATCTCGATGCGCTGCATGCAGTGGGGCTGAGGGCCACGCCCATGCCGCGCCTGCTGCCACCGCCCAAGCCCGCCATCCTGGCGCTGCCGCCGTTCGCCGCCCTGCCCGCCGCGGCCGTGGTGCAGCCCCGGGGCGAGAGCGCCCTGGCCCAGGCGCTGGCCGACCTGGCCGCGCAGACGCACATCGGCTTCGACACCGAATCGAAGCCCACCTTCGTGGCGGGGCAGGAGAGCAGTGGACCCGAGGTGGTGCAGTTCGCCACTGCCGAGCGCGCCTACGTGCTGCAGCTGCGCCAGCCCGGCGCCGAGGCCCTGGTGCGCGCGGTGCTGACCCAGCCTGGCGTGGTCAAGGTCGGCTTCGACCTGCAGCAGGACCTGGGCCAGCTGCGCCGCCGCCTGGGCGTGGAGGTGCAGCCGCTGCTGGACCTGACCCGCGTCTTCCACCGCATGGGCTACCCGCGCACGCTGGGCATCCGCTCGGCGGTGGCGGTGGTCTTCGGCCGGCAGTTCGCCAAGTCCAAGCGCGTGACCACCAGCAACTGGGCGGCGGCCACGCTGTCGCCCCAGCAGCTGCAGTACGCGGCCAACGATGCCTGGGTGGCGCTGCAGGTGCTGCTGGCGCTGCGGCAGCAGCAGCCGCAGGCGCTGGCCGAGGTGGAACGCGGGCGCTGACGCTCGGGGCTCGTCAATCCTCCTCGGTTGGCGGCAGGCTGCCCAGCAGCGCGATCAGCTCGTCCAGCGTGCGGTAGACATCGCCGATGAAGCCGGCGCCGATGTGCGCCTCGATGGCGGCATAGGCCGCCTCGATCTGCGGCGCCATGGCGGCAGCCAGTTCACGGCTGCGCGCCGTCAGCTGCACCAGCACGCGGCGCTGGTCCTGGGCCATGCGCTCGCGCTGCACCAGGTCCAGATCGTCCATGCGTGCCAGCACGCCCGCCAGGCTGGGGCTGGAGATGCGGCAGACCTGGCCGATCTGGCGCGGCTCCATCGGTCCCTGCTCCAGCAGGCCGCGCACGATGCGCCACTGCTGCTCGGTGATGCCATGGGCGTTGAGGATGGGCCGGAAGCGGGCCATCACGCCCTCACGCGCCTGCAGCAGCAGCAGCGGCAGGTTGCGGTGGTGGAAGCCGGGCGCCGCCGCTGCAGCCGCCGGGCCGAGTTTGCGCCGGGTTGACATGCTCACATCTTAGCGACTAAATTGCTCACATCCTAGTGATCTGCGGTGATCGGCGCGCCATGCAACTGCCCTCCTCTTCCCTGCACCGCATCGGCGTGGCGCCCTGGCGCCTGAGCGGCGTGGTCTGCACCGCCCTGCTGAACGACCCGCGCCAGCTTGCGGCCCTGGGCGACGCGGTGCACCAGGCGCCGCACAAGGCCCCACCCGCACACCCGGTGCTGGCCATGCGCCCGCGCAACACCTGGGCGGCAGACGGCGACGCCATCGCCGTACCGGCCGACCCGGGCCTGGTGCGCACCGGCGCGGGCCTGGGCATCGTCATCGGCACGGCCTGCAGCGGCGTGCCGGTGGCGCGGGCGCTGGACCACGTCGCCGGCTACCTGGTCGCCAACGACCTGAGCCTGCCGATTGCCAGCCACTACCGGCCGAATGCCCGGCTGATGGCGCGCGACGGCTTCTGCCCGCTGGGCGCGACCGTGGTGCCCGCCGCCGGCGTGGCCGACCCCGACGCGCTGGCGGTGCGCCTGCTGATCGACGGCCGGCCGTCCTGGCAAGGCAGCACCGGCGGGCGCACCCGCGGCGTGGCGCGCCTGGTCAGCGACGTGAGCGGCTTCATGACCTTGATGCCCGGCGACGTGCTGCTGCTGGGCATCGATGCCGACGCGCCGACGGCGCGGATCGGCCAGGCGATGACGGTGGAGATCGCCGGCATCGGCCGCCTGCACAACACGCTGGTCGCGGAGGCTGCATGAGCAACGCCCGCCCCCTGCGCACCGCCCGTGTCGCGTACAGCGGCGCCGTGCACACCGCCACGCCGGTGGACGGTGACAGCACGGCCCGCCTGCGGCTGGCCGATGGCCGCCTGGTGGCCGAAGCCGACGTGGTGTGGCTGCCGCCCTTCGACGTGGGCAGCATCATCGCCCTGGGCCTGAACTACGCCGACCATGTGAAGGAGCTGGCCAAGGAGCTGACGGTCACCACGCAGGACGAGCCGCTGGTCTTCCTGAAGGGGCCGAACAGCCTGGTGGGCCACCAGGGCGCCACGCGGCGGCCGGCGGGCGTGGCCTTCATGCACTACGAGTGCGAGCTGGCGGTGGTGATCGGCCGCCCGGCCAAGGCCGTGAAGGCCGCCGACGCCATGGCCCATGTGGCCGGCTACACCGTGTGCAACGACTACGCGGTCCGCGACTATCTGGAGAACTGGTACCGCCCCAACCTGCGGGTGAAGAACCGCGACGGCGGCACGGTGCTGGGGCCCTGGTTCGTCGACGCCGCCGCGGTGCCCGACCCGCATGCGCTGCAGCTGCGCACCCTGGTCAATGGCCAGGTGACGCAGCGCGGCACGACCGCCAACATGGTCAACCGCATCCCGGCGCTGATCGAATACCTGAGCAGCTTCATGACGCTGCAGCCGGGCGACGTGATCCTGACCGGCACGCCGGACGGCGTGGTCAATGTCAACGAGGGCGACGCCGTCGTCTGCGAGATCGACGGCATCGGCCGCCTGGTCAACCACATCGTCGGCGACGCCACCTTCCACCGCTGAGCACGGCACACGGCTGCATCACCGGCGTTAGTTCATTTTCAAACGGAAACCACCATGCGCATCCAGCACCTGATCGACGGCAAGCCAGTCGACAGCGCCGACACCCTCGACACCATCAACCCGGCCACCCAGGCCCACC
>Ga0116181_1004235_pt1 | contig 10860 bp, 9 predicted proteins | sample AD_UKC075_MetaG_FD_89752 | JGI IMG/M metagenome (GOLD analysis project Ga0116181, IMG submission 89752) | Active sludge microbial communities of municipal wastewater-treating anaerobic digesters from USA - AD_UKC075_MetaG | ecosystem: Engineered > Bioreactor > Anaerobic > Digestate | place: USA...
ATGAAAGGCCTGTCGGCATGGCGTGGGGAGGCGTCCCGGCACCTTCGCCTGCTGCCCCTGGCGGCCGAGCACTTCACGCACCCCGGCCCCGACTTCCTCGCCGGACTGCATGAACTGAAAGAGAAGATCGCCACTTATGGCGAATGACCTGGACCCAAGAACATGAGTGCCTTCCGTTTCGACGACTGGGAAACCGCCACCCCAGCCGCTACCGCCCCCTTGTCCGGTCAGCCCGTGGCCCCAGGCCCTGCGATGCCCCCGGGCCGCCCTGACAACAACCCACCCTCCGCCCATTCCCTGGCCCCGGTGAATGCCGCCGACAAGCGCATCGTCGGTGGCAAGACCGACATCAACCAGCTGGCGCCCTTCAAGTACCCCTGGGCCTGGGAGTTCTTTCTCAAGGCCAACCGCAACCACTGGACGCCCCTGGAGATCTCCATGGCCCAGGACGTGCACGACTACCACCACAAGCTGAACGGCGCCGAGCGCCACGTCTTCGAGAACGTGCTGGCCTACCTCACCACCTCCGACATCCTGGCCATGCGCAACATCGGCCTGGCCGTGATGGAGAAGATGAGCGCCCCCGAGCTGCAGATCTACCAGGCCCGCCAGGTGTATGAGGAAGCCCTGCACACCTGGACCTACCAGCACTGCATCGAGAGCATCGGCCTCGACCAGCAGGAGATCTACAACCGCTACCGGGTGGTCCCCGCCATCCACGGCAAGATCGCCCTGGCCAACCGGCGCCTGGAGCGCGTCATGCGCCCCGACTTCGACCTGGCCGACCGGGACAACCTGCACGAATTCGCCCTCTCCTACTTCTTCTTCGCGGCGATCTTCGAGGGCTGCTGGTTCTATAACGGCTTCACCCCCATCTTCGCCCTGCAGCGCCGCGGCCTCATGAAGGGTGCCGCCGAGCAGCTCCAGTACATCATGCGCGACGAGGTGCTGCACTGCGCCTTCGGCATCCGGGTGGTGCGCGAACTGCTCAAGGAAGAGAACCTGGCCCTCGACCCGGCCGCCCTGAAAACCCTGTGGGACGAGGCCGAAGCCGCCGAGGCTGCCTACGCCGCCTACATCCTGCGCGACCCCATCCTCGGCTACAACGCCGACCTGCACACCCGCCAGTTCCGCTTCATGGCCAACCGCCGCGCCCGCCAGGTCGGCCTCGCCGAACCCTTCCCCGGTGCCGAGAACGTCCTGCCCTGGCTCGACGAACAAGCCAACCTGCGCAAGGAGAAGAACTTCTTCGAGACGCGGGTCACGGAGTACCAGACGGGAGGTGCCCTGGCCTGGGAGTAAGGTGGGGCGCCCTCAATCCTGACGATAGGGCTCGAAGTAGCGGTGGTCTGCGTCGATGGACAGGCTTCGCCCCATGGCCGGGAAGGCGCGCTGCGCGCAATGATCCCGCTCGCACACCTTGCAGCCGGCGCCGATGGGCGTGGCAGCCTCGGGGGTGGTGAGGTCCAGCCCGCGGGAGTAGACCAGTCGGTCCGCATGACGCAGGTCGCAGCCCAGTCCGATGGAGAAGGTCTTTTCCAGGGCCCCATAGGCTCCCGCGTCCCGTGACGTGGTGCGGGCGATCCACAGATAGCGGCGCCCGTCGGGCATGGCGGCAATCTGGGTGAAGATGCGCCCCGGCGACGTGAAGGCCTCATACACATTCCACAGGGGGCAGGTGCCGCCGATGCGCGAGAAGTGGAAATCGGTTGCGGACTGACGTTTGGAGATGTTGCCGGCTCGGTCCACCCGGATGAAGAAGAAGGGCACCCCCCTGGCGGCAGGGCGCTGGAGGGTGGACAGGCGGTGGCAGATCGTCTCGAAGCCGACGCCAAACTGCCTTTCCAGCAGGCCGATGTCGTAGCGAAGTGCTTCGGCAGCCTCCAGGAAGCGGCCGTAGGGCAGCACCAGGGCACCTGCAAAATAGCTGGCGAGGCCAAGGCGGGCAAGGGCGCGGGACTCTTCCAGGGCAAAGCTGCTTTCACTCGCCAGCCCGTCGATGAGCTTGCCGGCCTCCAGGAAGGCAATCTGGGTGGCCAGCTGGAAGGCCTGCTGCCCCCACAGGAGGCGTGAGGACAGGTGCAGTAACCGGGCGGCACTGTCATAGCTGCGCTGCGCGCCAGCGTCGTCCTTGTCGATGACAACCCGCACCCCATGCCCGGATTCCAGGCGCTGGGTGAGGGCGGCGACCAGGTCTTTGCCGTCGCCACAGGATTCGAAGATCAACTCGGCCAGCCGGTCGAGTTCGTCGATGTGATTGTGCCGGGCGTAGAAGAAATCCCGCACCTCCTCATAGGGCATGGGAGCCGGCCGAAAACTGCCGCTCCGATCATCTCCGAGCCGGATGGACAAGGCCTCGGTGCGCTCGCGCTGGTCCCGCAGACCCCGATCCAGGGCGATCAGCGTGCGTGCCACGGCGGGCATGTTGGCCGCCAGCTCGCGGATCTCCGCGGTGGAGACCGGGGTCTCGCCGGGGGCGGAGAGGAAGATTTCGCGCAGGTCTGCAATGAGTCGGGCTTCGTCGTCCTCGGAGAACTGCTGGACATCGACGCCGAACACGGCATTGAGCTTGAGCAGCACTGGCACGCTGAGAGGGCGCTGGTTCTGCTCCAACTGGTTGAGGTAGCTGGGGGAGAGTTCGAGGGCCCGGGCGAGAGCGACCTGGGTGAGGCCGCGCTCCTCACGGAAGCGTCGCAGGCGGATGCCCATGAAGGTCTTTTTCATATCGGAGGTCTTTCGTGAAGCATGCGGATTGTCTTGCCGTGAGTATTCGCAAAATTTGCAAATGAGCAAAATTTCATTCGCAATACTTCGCCATTTCAGTGGTTCACTGCTTTCTTGAGATGCGTATATTGCGAATACCTTACGTCGAACGCAAGCCAATATGAATCCTCTTAACGAAGAAGCCAGTGCAGTCTCTGAAGGCAGGTGTTGGGTCACCACCTTTGTGGAAATGGTTTTTCCTGACCAAGCCAATCACTACGGCACCCTTTACGGCGGCAATGCGCTGGGGATTCTTGGCAAAGCGGCCTTCGTCACTGCAACCCGCTTTGCCCGGCGGTCGGTGGTAATGGCTGCTTCCGAACGCGTCGAGTTTCAGACCCCGGTTCGTCTGGGGCAGATGCTCGAACTGACCGGGCGAGTTGTGCGTGTGGGGAGAAGCTCCATGACCGTGGAGGTGGAAGGCGTGGCCGAGACCCTGCCGGGTGGGGCACGGACGCCTGCTTTGCGCGGGCGCTTCGAAATGGTGGCGGTGGACGACGCAGGTCGTCCGCGGGCCATTCTGGTGGAGGGGGAGGCGCCAGCCGCGCTTTCTGGAACCCAATAAACAAAATGCAATGGAGACTCGGATGAACGCGACGCATGAATCCAATTTCAAGCCCAAGAAATCGGTTGCCCTCTCGGGCGTGATGGCCGGCAATACGGCCCTGTGCACTGTCGGCAAGAGCGGCAATGACTTGCACTATCGCGGTTACGACATCCTCGACATCGCCGAGCGCTGCGAATTCGAGGAGGTGGCCCACCTGTTGGTGCATGGCAAGCTGCCGACGAGCGCGGAGCTGAAAGCCTACAAGGCCCGGCTGAAGTCCATGCGCGGTTTGCCGACCAATGTGAAGGAGGCGCTGGAATGCCTGCCGGCCTCGGCGCATCCGATGGACGTGATGCGGACCGGCGTATCGGCGCTCGGCTGTGCGCTGCCGGAGAAGGACGATCACAACATCCCCGGCGCCCGCGATATCGCCGACCGCCTGATGGCGTCCCTTGGTTCGATGCTGCTCTACTGGTACCACTGGTCCACCAACGGCAAGCGCATCGACGTGGACACCGACGATGATTCCATTGGCGCCCACTTCCTGCATCTGCTGCACGGTCGCAAGCCGTCGGCCTTGTGGGAGCGTGCGATGCATACGTCACTGATTCTCTACGCCGAGCACGAATTCAACGCCTCCACCTTCACCGGGCGAGTCATTGCCGGGACGGGGTCGGACATGTATTCGGCCATCACCGGCGCCATTGGTGCGCTGCGCGGGCCCAAGCACGGCGGTGCCAACGAAGTTGCCTTCGAAATCCAGAAGCGCTACGACAATCCGGACGAGGCCGAGGCGGACATCCGCCGCCGCGTGGACGCCAAGGAAGTGGTGATCGGCTTAGGACACCCGGTCTACACCGTGTCCGACCCCCGCAATCAGGTGATCAAGGGCGTCGCCCACCAACTCTCCGTCGATGCGGGCTCCACCAAGATGTTCGACATCGCGGCCCGCCTGGAGGCCGTGATGTGGGAAGTGAAGCAGATGTTCCCCAATCTGGATTGGTTCAGCGCCGTCAGCTACCACATGATGGGGGTGCCCACCGCGATGTTCACGCCGCTCTTCGTGATCGCCCGCACCTCGGGCTGGGCGGCCCACATCATCGAGCAGCGCATCGACAACAAGATCATCCGCCCGAGCGCCAACTACGTCGGGCCGGAAGACCGCCAGTTCGTGTCCATCGAGCAGCGCCAGTAAGGGGGCGATGAATATGAACAGCCAATTCCGCAAGCGGCTCCCCGGCACGCAGGTCGATTATTTCGACACCTGGGTTGCGGTCGATGCCATCCGGCCGGGGGCCTATGCCGGCCTGCCTTATGTGTCCCGCGTGCTGGCCGAACAGCTGGTGCGCCGCTGCGATCCGGCGCTGCTGACTGACGCGCTGACGCAGATCGTCGAGCGCAGGCGTGATCTCGACTTCCCGTGGTATCCCGCCCGCGTGGTCTGCCACGACATCCTCGGCCAGACCGCACTGGTGGATCTGGCAGGCCTGCGTGACGCCATTGCCGACCAGGGGGGCGATCCGGCCAAGGTCAATCCCGTGGTGCCCACCCAACTCATCGTCGATCACTCCCTGGCCGTCGAATATGGCGGCTTCGATCCGGAGGCCTTTGCCAAGAACCGGGCGGTGGAAGATCGTCGCAATGAGGACCGCTTCCATTTCATCGAATGGACCAAGCGCGCCTTCGAGAATGTGGATGTGATCCCGGCGGGCAATGGGATCATGCACCAGATCAACCTGGAGAAGATGTCACCGGTGATCCAGGTCCGGGACGGGGTCGCCTTTCCCGACACCTGTGTGGGTACCGACAGTCATACGCCCCATGTGGACGCCCTGGGTGTGATCGCCATCGGCGTGGGGGGGCTCGAAGCCGAGACGGTGATGCTGGGCCGGGCCTCGATGATGCGCCTGCCCGATATCGTTGGCGTCAGGCTGACGGGTACACGCCAGCCCGGCATCACCGCCACCGACATCGTGCTGGCGCTCACCGAGTTTCTGCGCCAGGAGCGGGTCGTCGGTGCGTGGGTGGAGTTCTTCGGCGAAGGGGCCGACAGCCTGTCCATCGGCGATCGGGCCACCATCTCCAATATGTGTCCCGAGTACGGTGCCACCGCCGCCATGTTCTACATCGATGCGCAGACCATCGACTACCTGAAGCTCACCGGCCGCACGCTGGAGCAGGTCGCGCTGGTGGAGCTGTACGCGAAAACCACCGGCCTGTGGGCGGACGCCCTTCAGACGGCGAAGTACGAAAGAGTGCTGGAGTTTGACCTGACGACGGTGGTGCGCAACATGGCCGGTCCGTCCAACCCCCACAAGCGCCTGCCGACCTCGGCACTGACGAAGCGTGGCATCGCCGGCCCGGTCAAGCTGGAAATGGCTCGGGCGGAAGAATACGAGGGCCTGCTGCCCGACGGCGCGGTGATCATCGCCGCCATCACCAGCTGCACCAACACGTCCAACCCGCGCAACGTGGTGGCCGCCGGCTTGCTGGCCCGTAACGCCAACGCTCTGGGCCTCGTCCGAAAGCCTTGGGTCAAGACCTCGTTTGCGCCGGGCTCCAGGGTGGCCAGGCTGTATCTTGAAGAGGCGGGCCTGCTCTCCGAACTCGAGCAGCTCGGCTTCGGCATCGTCGGCTACGCCTGCACCACCTGCAACGGCATGTCTGGCGCTCTGGATCCGGCGATTCAGCAGGAGATCATCGAGCGCGACCTATACGCCACCGCCGTGCTGTCCGGCAATCGCAACTTCGACGGGCGCATCCACCCCTACGCCAAGCAGGCCTTCCTGGCGTCGCCCCCCCTGGTGGTGGCCTACGCCATTGCCGGCACGGTGCGCTTCGACATCGAGCAGGACGTGCTCGCCGTGGTGGACGGCAGGGAGATCCGCCTGAAGGACCTGTGGCCATCCGACGAAGAGATCGACGCCATCGTCGCCCGCGCCGTGAAGCCTGAGCAGTTCCGCCAGATCTACGAACCGATGTTCGCCCCCCGCCGGGATGAGGGCACCGCCATCAGCCCCCTCTACGCCTGGCGCCCACGGTCCACCTACATCCGCCGCCCGCCCTACTGGGAGGGCATGCTGGCTGCCGAGCGGACCCTGCAGGGCATGCGGCCCCTGGCCATCCTGCCGGACAACATCACCACCGACCATCTGTCGCCCTCCAACGCCATCCTTCCCGACTCGGCGGCCGGCGAATACCTGGCGAAGATGGGTCTGCCGGAGGAAGACTTCAACTCCTACGCGACCCATCGGGGCGATCACATGACCGCCCAGCGTGCCACCTTTGCCAATCCGACCCTCAGGAACGAGATGGTGCGAAACGCCGATGGCAGCGTCCGCGCGGGCTCGTTGGCGCGGGTCGAACCGGAAGGGCAGGTGATGCGCATGTGGGAAGCCATCGAAACCTACATGCTGCGCCTGCAGCCCCTGATCATCATCGCCGGAGCCGACTATGGCCAGGGCTCGTCCCGGGACTGGGCGGCCAAGGGCGTGCGCCTGGCCGGGGTGGAGGCCATCGTGGCCGAAGGCTTCGAACGCATCCACCGCACCAATCTGGTGGGCATGGGGGTGCTGCCCCTGGAGTTCAAGCCCGGCACCACCCGCCTGACGCTGGGGCTGGATGGCACCGAAACCTATGATGTGGTCGGCGTGCGCCAGCCGCGCACCGACCTGACCCTGGTGATCCACCGCCGGAACGGGCAGACCATCGAGCTGCCCGTCACCTGTCGGCTGGACACGGCTGAAGAAGTCTCGATCTACGAAGCCGGTGGCGTCCTGCAGCGTTTCGCCCAGGACTTCCTGGCCACTGAAAAGGAAACCACCTGATGAGCGCTGTTCCCCAGATCCGCATTCCGGCCACCTACATGCGCGGTGGCACCAGCAAGGGGGTGTTCTTCCGGCTGGACGACCTGCCGGAATCCTGTCGCGTGCCGGGCAAGGCCCGTGACCGCTTGTTCCAGCGTGTGATCGGCAGCCCCGACCCCTATGCCACCCATATCGACGGCATGGGCGGGGCCACCTCGAGCACCAGCAAGTGCGTGATCCTGTCCCGCAGCACCCGGCCGGATCACGATGTGGACTACCTCTATGGGCAGGTCTCCATCGACAAGGACTTTGTGGACTGGAGCGGCAACTGCGGCAACCTGTCCACCGCCGCCGGCGCCTTCGCCCTCCACGCCGGCCTGATGGATCCGGCGCGCGTCCCCCACGACGGCCTCTGCGTGGTGAAGATCTGGCAAGCCAACATTGGAAAGACCATCATCGCCCACGTGCCGGTGAGGGCGGGGCAGGTCCAGGAAACGGGCGATTTCGAGCTCGATGGTGTGAGTTTTCCGGCCGCCGAGATCGTGCTGGAGTTCATCGAACCGTCGGATGAAGGGGAGGAGGGCGGGGCCCTGTTCCCCACCGGCAAGCCCGTGGATGACCTGGAAGTGCCTGGCGTCGGCACCTTAAAGGCGACGATGATCTCGGCCGGCATTCCAACCGTGTTCGTCAATGCCGCCGACATCGGCTACACCGGTACCGAGTTGCGCGAAGCCATCAATGGCGACCCGGCAGCCCTGGCCCGCTTCGAGGCGATCCGTGTGGCCGGTGCCCTGCGCATGGGTCTGATCAAGACCCCCGAAGAGGCCGCCACCCGCCAGCACACCCCCAAGATCGCCTTTGTCGCGCCCCCCCATGGCTACATCTCCTCATCGGGCAGGCCAATCAAGACCGACGAGGTGGATCTGCTGGTGCGTGCCCTGTCGATGGGCAAGCTGCACCACGCCATGATGGGCACGGCGGCGGTCGCCATCGGCACGGCGGCGGCCATCACCGGCACCCTGGTCAATCTGGCGGCCGGCGGGGGCGAGCGCACCGCGGTGCGCTTCGGCCACCCCTCCGGCACCCTGCGCGTGGGCGCCGAAGCCCGTCTGGAGGACGGCACCTGGACAGTAAGCAAGGCCATCATGAGCCGCAGCGCCCGCATTCTGATGGAAGGCTGGGTCCGCGTGCCCGGCGACGCGTTCTAAGCAAGGATTTCGATATGTCTTCCCGCAAGAAACTCAAGGAACTGGTGGCCGCCAAGCGCGGCGTCATCGTCCCCGGCGCCTTCAACGCCCTCTCGGCACGCGTCATTGCCGACCTGGGCTTCGAGGCGCTCTATATCACCGGTGCCGGCGTGACCAACATGTGGTTCGGCATGCCCGACCAGGGCTTCATGGGCCTGGCTGAAATTGCCGACCACACCGCGCGCATCCGCGATGCCGTCGAGCTGCCGCTGCTGGTGGATGCCGACACCGGCTTTGGCAATGCCCTCAACGTGTATCACACCGTGCGCACCCTGGAGCGCGCCGGGGCCGACTGCATCCAGCTCGAAGACCAGGTGGCGCCCAAGCGTTGCGGGCACTTTGCCGGCAAGGACGTGATCTCCACCGAAGAGGCGGTGAGCAAGATCAAGGCTGCTGTGGATGCGCGCCGGGATCCGGATTTCCTGGTCATGGCCCGCACCGACGCCGCCGCCGTCCATGGCTTCGAGGCGGCTGTCGAGCGCGCCCAGCGGTTCGCCGAGGCCGGCGCCGACATCCTGTTCGTCGAGGCGGTCACCACGGCCGAAGAGATCCGGGCCCTCCCGCAGCGCCTGGCCACCCCGCAGCTGATGAACATGGTCATCGGCGGTAGGACACCGATCTTCAACGCCGAGGAGCTCGGCGAGCTTGGCTTCGGCATCGTCCTTTATGCCAATGCCGCGCTGCAGGGTGCGGTGATGGGCATGCAGACCGCCCTGGGCGTGCTGCGTGACGACAAGGAGATCCTGGAGTCCAGCGGCCTGGTGACGCCCTTTGCGGAGCGCCAGCGCCTGGTGGGCAAGCCGGGGTGGGACTCCCTCGAGCAGCGCTATACCTGACTGCTCCCGGGCAGCGTGGGCGTGCCTTCAGTAGGGAAAGCCGATTCGTCGCTCCTGGCGTCGGCGATCAGGCGCGCGATCATTTCCGGCGGTTCTGCGCCAATGAAGCCTTGCCATCGCTGTGCATTGGCTGCGGATCCGAATATGACCCGGTCCCGCTTGCGGGTGATGACGGTGGCGTCGTGTGTCAGTTTGGGGCGCTTGAAGCAGGCGCGTGGATGGATCGAGGCATGGATGATCCATCTCGATCCTGCAGATGTATTTGATGCGCAGTGGCTTGCAATAGATTCGCGGCATGCCGAACTGGCACTCACGCTGTTCAGCAGAGCCGAAACGGTAGTCCTGTCGGATTCAGGATGCATGCTCTTGCTTGCCGAGAAAACCATTCTTCTCGCGGAGACGCTGCGTATGCCGAAGCAGCATTTCAGCGTCTGGAGTACGCATTTGTCCTGGCTCGAAGAGGCTGTCAGATTGCTGACCGCAATTCGCCCGAATTCAGACGCCAGTCTTGATCAAGTGAAGGTGGCCTTGCTGAAACGGGCTCGGCACTTACTGGGAGAGCAGGGGCATGCCCCCTTGGGCTAGTCAGGCTGATCAGCGCCGGCTGCGACAGGATCTTGAGCGGATTTGTGTTTTTTAGTTGGTTGAGCTTCGGTTTTCGCCGCCAGACCACTATTTTCTCTCCCGAGCTAGTCTCTCCAGGACTAGGGTCTGTGCGGTGCTTTTATTGGATCTGTCGGTGGCTGCGTGAGTAGCCACCGAACAGGGAAGGCGTCCCTCTGGTGATGGGCGAAGGGATGTGACCCTCCGTTCATTGCTGGAGTGGTACGCAGTCACGCCATGTTCAGGGAATAAGTATGTGCATAGAGACGGTTAAGGCCATTCCTCGTCCCAAAGCGCTTTTCGAAGCCATTGCGGATTCGTTGCGCAGCAGGATCCTGAGCCATGAGCTTCCTCCCGGAGCTGCAATCGATGAGACCTTGGTTGCGCGCGAACTTGGGGTGAGCCGCACGCCTGTCAGGGAAGCCATAAAGGTCTTGGCCAGAGATGGTTTGGTGACGGTTACTCACAGAGGATCTACGTACTGTAACGTAACCAATTTCAGTGCGTATGAGCTGGCAGATCTATTGAAAGTCACTGAATATCTCGAGACCTTCTATCAGGAATGGGAAGAGAATCCATTTGTAGAGGAGCTGCTGCAGCGCGTCACGGAGAAGCTCTACCTTGCTCTCGGGCCGGCATTCATCAGGGTCGATGTCGACGCAAAGCGCGGCCTCAAGGTAGGCCGGGAGAACGGTGGCCCCACGGCGAAGAATGCCAAGCAGGCGCTCTCGGACTACTTCGCCTGGAGGCGCCTTGAGGTGGCAAAGTTGACGATTTAATTGCCCTGGGTTTTCTGTACCGTTCCCGACGGGACGGTGGCATTTCCATGCTCTCCGGCGCGGGCTGTCGAGTTGAGTGATCCGCGGTTCGGTGCAGGGCGCATCCGCGGCGTGTTCTCGATGGACGAAGCCGAAGGCGTACTCCGGGCGATCGCGCAGGTCGCGTCGATCTCGTTCGTCGATGAGGGCCCTCGTATCGGGGGGCGACGCCCCCGTGCCGCGCTGATCAGGTCAGCCTTGCGGAGACATGCCAGATCGGGGGCCCCCATTGTGAAGGTA
>Ga0116181_1004238_pt1 | contig 10855 bp, 7 predicted proteins | sample AD_UKC075_MetaG_FD_89752 | JGI IMG/M metagenome (GOLD analysis project Ga0116181, IMG submission 89752) | Active sludge microbial communities of municipal wastewater-treating anaerobic digesters from USA - AD_UKC075_MetaG | ecosystem: Engineered > Bioreactor > Anaerobic > Digestate | place: USA...
AAGGCCATCGTGGGCGCCATGGTGGACCTGCTGACCGACCCGCTGCGCAAAGTGCGCCGCGAGGGCGAGCCCCTGCAACTCGGCGCGTGGGAAACCCGCCGGCTTGCCGCACTGCAGGCCGGCCTGGTGCAAGCCCACCGCGTGGGCGCCCACAACGACTGGCAACTGCAGGGCGACGCAGGCCTGGCCCAGCTGACGCGGCGGCTGCGCGCCATCGGCACGCCGCAGCCCGTGGCCGCCCCCGAGGGCCTGGCCATCACCCTGCGCCCCTACCAGCTGGAGGGCCTGGCCTGGCTGCAGTACCTGCGCGCCCAGCAGCTCGGTGGCATCCTGGCCGACGACATGGGCCTGGGCAAGACCGCGCAGGCCCTGGCCCATGTGCTGGCCGAGAAGGAAGCCGGCCGGCTCACCCAACCTGCGCTGGTGGTGGTGCCCACCTCGCTGCTGTTCAATTGGCAGGCCGAGGCCGCGCGTATGGCGCCCGGCCTGCGGGTGCTCACGCTGCATGGGCCGGACCGCGCCCGGCGTCATGGCCAGATCGCCATACACGACCTGGTGCTGACCACCTACCCGCTGCTGTGGCGCGATGTGGAAATACTGGCCGCGCAGCCCTTCCACCTGCTGATCCTGGACGAAGCGCAGATGGTGAAGAACGCCGGCAGCCGCAGCGCCCGCGCGCTGCGCAAGATGAAAGCACCGCACCTGCTGTGCCTGACCGGCACGCCGCTGGAGAACCACCTGGGCGAGCTGTGGGCACAATTCGACTTCCTGATGCCCGGCTTCCTGGGTGACGCCCGCAGCTTCGCCCAGCGCTGGCGCAAGCCCATCGAAGAGAACGGCGAAACCCTGCGCGCCCAGCTGCTGGCCCAGCGGGTGCGCCCCTTCATCCTGCGCCGGCGCAAGCAGGACGTGGCCACCGAGCTGCCGCCGCGCACCGAGGTCATCCAGCGCGTGCAGCTGCAGGGCAAACAGCGCGAGCTGTACGAGGCGGTGCGCACCACCGCCGACAAACAGGTGCGCCGCGTGCTGGAACGCCAAGAGTTCGATGGTGCGCAGGTCACCATCCTCGACGCGCTGCTCAAGCTGCGCCAGGTGTGCTGCGACCCGCGTCTAGTGAAGGGCGCCAAGGTCCACACCAGCACCGAACGCGCCAAGCTGGAGCTGCTGGCCGACCTGCTGCCTGCGCTGGTGGCCGAGGGCCGGCGGGTGCTGGTGTTCTCGCAGTTCACCGAAATGCTCACGCTCGCCGCCGAGCTGCTGGACGCGCTTGCCCTGCCCTACCTCACCCTCACCGGCCAGACCCCGCCGCGCCAGCGTGGCGCGGTGGTGCGGCGCTTCCAGGCGCAGAAGAACGAGCAAGGCAGCAACAGCGCGCCCATCCTGCTGGTGAGCCTGAAAGCCGGCGGCACCGGCCTGAACCTGACCGCTGCCGACACCGTGATCCACCTCGACCCCTGGTGGAACCCCGCCGTGGAAGAACAGGCCACCGCCCGCGCCCACCGCATCGGGCAGGACCAGCCGGTGTTCGTCTACAAGCTGGTGGTGGAAGGCAGTATTGAAGAACGTATGCTGGAGCTGCAGGCCCGCAAGCAGGCGCTGGCCAGCGGCGTGCTGGGCGCCGACGCAGCCGGTGCGGTGAAGTTCAGCGAGGCCGACCTGCAGGCCCTGCTGGCGCCGCTGGCCGAGCCGCGCAACAACCCGCTGGCGATTCCGGCCGAGGACGCCCAGCGCTGGGGCGGCACCGGCAAACGGCGGCCACTGCCATTTTCATAAGCATTTCAGGCCCGAATTGCGACTTCGCGACCATTCCACCAGGGCATGCAGCTATCAAAACAGGAGTATTTCCATGGACACACCTGCCGCCACCAGCGCCGACACGGGCACCCAGCGCCGCTACTGGCTGATGAAGTCCGAGCCCGACGAGTGCTCGATCGACGACGCCCTGGCCCCCGGCGCCACCGTGCCCTGGACGGGCGTGCGCAACTACCAGGCCCGCAACTTCATGCGCGACGGCATGCAAGTGGGTGACGGCGTGCTGTTCTACCACTCCAGCTGCGCCGTACCGGGCATCGCCGGCATCGCCCAGGTGGCATCGGACACACGGCCAGACCCCACCCAGTTCGACCCGGAATCGCCCTACTACGACCCTACCTCGCCGCCCGACCAGCCGCGCTGGCTGCTGCGGGACGTGCAGGCCCTGCGCAAGACACGGCTGCTGTCGCTCACCGAGCTGCGCCAGACCCCGGCACTGGCCGAGCTGCGGGTGCTGCAAAAAGGCAGCCGCCTGTCCATCACCCCGGTGGACGCCGTGCACTGGCAGCAGATTGCAGCACTGCTGGAGGTGCCGCCCGGACGCGGTAGCTAATTACCCTGCGAAGCCACCTGGTTGCGCCCGGCCTGCTTGGCGGCGTACAGGGCCTGGTCGGCGCGCTGCAGCAGGCTGCCTGCACCCGTGTCACTTGCCACCAGCTGGCTGACACCCACGCAGACGGTGAAGGCCAGCACATGGCCCTCGTGCTCCACCGGTGTGGTGGCCAGCCGCGTGCGCAGGCGCTCGGCGGCCACCACGGCCTGGGCCAGCGCGATGCCGGGCAGCAGGATGGAAAATTCGTCGCCGCCGATACGGGCCACGAAGTCGGTGTCGCGCACCACCGCCCGGGCCACGGCCGCCACCGCCCGGATCACGGCGTCACCCGCCGCATGGCCGTAGGTGTCGTTGATCTGCTTGAAGCGGTCGATGTCGATCAGCATCACACACAGCGGCTGCCCGTAGCGCTGTGCCCGCGCCAGCTCCTGGGCGGCACTTTCCTCGAAGTAGCGGCGGTTGGCCAGGTTGCTGAGCATGTCGATGCGGACGAAACGCTCGGCCTCGTCGCGGGCCCGGGCCAGCTCGGCGGTGCGTTCCTGCACCGTGCGCTCCAGCTGGGCATTGGCGTGGGCCAGCAGCGCGGCGCTGTGCAGCTTCTGCTGCGTCTCGCGCAGCTCGGCCGCCTCGCCCTGCTCCCGCAGCAGCTTGATGCGGTCGGCCAGCGCCAGGGACAGCAGCACCACGTCCAGCACGATGCCGATCTCGGCCGCATGGAAGCTGGCGAAGCTGTAGGGCAGGAAGCCGCTTACCGTCAGCGCGGTGAGCAGGCTGCCCACCAGGCTGGCCATGGAGGCGAGCACAAAAAAACGTGCAGCCCGGTAACCGCTGCTCCAGGCCACGATGCCTGCGGCCAGGATCAGCGCCGTGCAGCCGAAAATCAGGTACACCGGCGTGGCGTTGTACAGCACGGTGTTGCCCATCAGCGTCACGGCCAGCCAGCAGGCCAGTATCAGGCCCAGATAGCCTTGCAGCAGGCGGTGCAGGCGCGGCAGGCGTGCCTTCGATTCCAGGAAACCCATCGCAAACACGATGGCAGTGATGAGATAGAGGTAGATGAAAGGCGCATAGCTCCAGTTGCTCAAGCGTGGCGACTCGGGCCAGAAATACTGGTAGGCAAACCCGTTGTAGGCGAAATTCATCAAGAAGAAGGACAGCAGGTAGGCGCAATAGAGCGCATAGTTGCGGTCCCCCGTCGATACCCAGATAAAACCGTTGTACAGCACCATCACCAACAGGATGCCGTAGAGCATGCCGAAATAGGCCGACCACAGGCGGTCGTTCTCGTGGAAGGCCTCTGGCTGCCACAGCTCGACCGGGGTCATGAACGCCTCGGAGCTGGTGAGCCGCAGGTAGTGGGTGTGCTGGCCCGGCGCCATGCGCAGCAAGAACAGGAATTGCGGCCGGGCATACGCACGCTCGGCAAAGGGCAGGGTGTCACCCAACAGCTGCTCGCGGTAGGCGCCACGCCGCTCGCCAGAAGGGCTGTACAGGCGCACCGTGTCGAGCCAGCTGGTGCGCAGCACCAGCAGCATGTCGCAAGGCTCCGCTGCGGGGTTGTCGATGTCGAAGCGGAACCAGAAGGCGGAATCGGTGAATCCAAAACCCGACAGGCCGCGGTGGGTGACCTGGAAGCTGTCGGCCGCGCTGCCCGACACCACGTCGGTCAAGTTCCAGCGGCCCGAGGGATCCTCCAGCACCTCCAGCGCGGCAGCCGTGGCATTGAGATCGTGGTGCAGGGCGTCAGGAGCGCCGGTGCACACCGTGACAGCATGCGCCGCTGTGGCCGCAAGCAGCAGGCCACACACCCACACCAGCCACCAGAGTCGTCTGATCATGCAAACCTGCCCGCCATTCCTGTTGCCACCAGTGTAGAGATGAATCAGCACGCATGCCCTTGCAGCCACGCAAATAGTCTCGGCTCCTTATTCCAGTGCCGCAGCGGAGTACACGAGCACTTTCAGGGCCCGGTCTGGCGATACGTCGGCAAACATGGCCGGGTTGACCACCCGCTCCACCAGCGTCAGCTCCGGCGCAAGCGCCTGCATCTGGCCCTGCAGGAAATCCACCCCCAGCTCGGGCGCGTTCAGGCACAGCAGCACATGGCCGCCCGGCGCCAGCAGCTCCGGCAGGCGGCGCATCAGGCGGGCATAGTCCTTGGTGGCAATGAAACTGCCCTTCTGGTAGCTGGGCGGGTCCACGATGACCAGGCCATAGGGCCCGGCGCGGTTGATCTTGCCCCAGGTCTTGAAAATGTCATGCACCAGGAAACTGGCGCCGGTGGTGATGCCGTTGATCTGGTGGTTCTGCTGCCCGGTGGCCATGGCCCCCTGGCCCATGTCCACGTTCACCACCAGCCGGGCGCCGGCCTGCAGCGCCGCCACCGAGAAGGCACAGGTATAGGCAAACAGATTCAGCACCTTCAGGCCCCGGTCCTGCTCGCTTTTGCTGGCGAGGTACTGCGCTGCATAGTCGCGCACCCAGCGCCGGCCCTCGGCCATATCCAGGAACAGGCCGTGGTTCTGGCCCTTGAGCACATGCACCCGGAAGCGGGCGCCCTGCTCGGTGACCACATGCGGCTCGGGCACGCTGCCGGCCATGAGCCGGGTCTCGGCATGGCCGGTGTGGCGGCATTGGTAAACCCAGTTCAGCGGCTCGCCGGGAGCGATCTGCGCCCAGCGTTCGGCCAGCGCTGCGCCCACGGCGGCCAGGTCCTCGTCGCTGGCGGGCTGGAAGCTGGTGAGCACGAAGACCGGCGGAAAGGCATCCAGCGACCAGTGTTCGCAGCCAGGGTAGAGGCCTCCGCGGCCATGGAAGATGCGCTGGGCATCGGTGGGCAGGGCCATCGTGGTGATGGCGTTCAACAGGGCTTGCATGGCGGGTGCGCTCACTCCGCCATGAATTCGCCGAGCAGCCGCGCCACCTCGTCAGGGCATTCTTCCGGCATATAGTGCCCGCACGGCAGGGTCTGCCCCGACACCGTGCCCGCGCACTGCGCCTGCCATAGCGCCAGCGGCTGGAACATGCGCTGCACCACGCCTCGCGCGCCCCACAGCACCAGCAGGTCGCAGGCCACCTTCTCGCCCCGCTCACGGCTCAGGCGGTCGTGCGCCAGGTCGATGCCCGCGCTGGCGCGGTAGTCCTCGCACATGGTGTGGATGGTGGCCGGGGTGAAGCAGCGTTCGTATTCGGCCAGGGCCTGCGGCTCGAAGATGGACAGGCCGGCATTGCCCCAGCCACCCAGCTTGGTGTGCAGGTAGGGCAAGGCGTCGCCGGCAATCATGCGTTCGGGCAGCGGCGCGGGCTGGATGAGGTGGAACCAGTGGTAGTAGGCACGGGCAAAGTCCATGTCGGTGCTGGCATACATGTCCAGCGTGGGGGCGATGTCGAGCACGGCGAGTTTGCGCACGCGCTGCGGGTGGTCCAGCGCCAGCCGGTGCGACACGCGGCCGCCCCGGTCATGCCCGCACAGGAAGAACTGCTCATGCCCCAGCGACTGCATGAGCTGCACCACGTCCTGCGCCATGGCGCGCTTGGACATCTGGGCCTGCTCGGCTTCGTCTGCGGGTTTGAACGAGTCGCCATAGCCCCGCAGGTCGGGCATGACCAGAAAGTACCGTGCACCCAGCTGCTGCGCCACCCGGCGCCACAGCACATGGGTCTGCGGGAAGCCGTGCAGCAACAACAGCGCGGGCTGCTGCGGGTCGCCCGCCGTGGCGTAGTTCAGATGGCCGCCCGTGGGCAGGATGAAGGTGTGGGGCTGGTGGAAGATGGCAGGGGTGAACATGGTGCGGCAGGAAATGGGTGGGACGGGAATGCCCCGAGGGCCCCGTTCAACGCCGATTCTGCACCGATCCCCCCTGCCCCTGCTCGGCGGCGCGCGGCACCAACGCGCGCTGGGGCGTCACACGATCTCGGCCGCGTCCTCGAACGCCAGCCTGGGGCCCCGCGCAAAGGTCTTGCTGTGGTCCGCCACGCCCAGGTTGACGATGAAGTTGCTGCGGTAACGGCCATCCGGGAAAAATGCCTTGTCCACCGCCGCCGCATCGAAGCCCGACTGCGGCCCCGCATCCAGCCCGAGCGCACGGGCCGCCAGGATCAGGTAGGCGCCCTGCAGGCTGCTGTTGCGCAGTGCAGTGGCCTCGGCCAGCGCGGCATTGCCGGCGAACAGCGGCTGGGCATCAAAGGCCGGGAACTGGGCCGGCAAGTGCTCGTAGAAGCGCGTGTCCTGCGCCACGATCACGCTCACGCCCGCTGCCTCGGTCTGCGCCTGGTTGCCCGCAGACAGTGCGGGCGCCAGCCGCGCCTTGGCCTCTGCGCTGCGCACGAACACGTAGCGCGCAGGCTGGGCATTGAAGGCGGTGGGGCCCCACTTCACCAGGTCGTAGAGCTGGCGGATGGTGGCGTCACTGACCGGCACGGGTTCGAAGCCGTGCACGGTGCGTGCCTTGCGGAACAGCTGGTCCAGGGAGAGGTCGGTCAGCGGGCTCAGGGAAGTGGTCATGCAGATACCTTGTGGAATGGGTTCTGGCTCATGCCGCAGCGGCCAGCGCCTGGTCGAGGTCGGCCAGCAGGTCATCGATGTGCTCGATGCCGATGGACAGGCGCACCGTTTCCGGGCTTACCCCCGCGCGGGCCAGTTCCTCGGGCGAGAGCTGGCGGTGGGTGGTGGACGCCGGGTGGGTGGCCAGCGAGCGCACGTCGCCGATGTTGACCAGCCGCGTAAAGAGCTGCAGTGCGTCCAGGAACTTCTCGCCGCCTGCACGTCCGCTCTTCAGGCCAAAGGTGAGGATGCCCGAGCCCTGGCCGCCCAGGTATTTCTGCGCGAGCGCATGGTCCGGGTGGCTGGGCAGCCCGGCGTAGTTCACCCATTGCACTTCGGCCTTGCCTTCCAGATGCCGGGCCACGGCCAGAGCGTTGGCGTTGATGCGGTCCAGCCGCAGCACCAGGGTCTCGATGCCCTGCAGGATGAGGAAGGCGTTGAACGGCGAGATCGCCGCGCCCGTGTTGCGCAAAGGCACCACGCGCGCACGGCCAATGTAGGCGGCACGGCCCAGGACCTCGGTGTAGACCACGCCGTGGTAGCTCGGGTCGGGCTCATTGAGGCGACGAAAGCGCTGCTGGTGCTCGGCCCACGGAAAGTTGCCCGAATCCACGATGGCGCCGCCCACGCTGGTGCCGTGACCGCCCAGGTACTTGGTGAGCGAGTGCACCACGATGTCAGCGCCGTGCTCGATGGGCCGCGAGAGGTAAGGCGACGGCACCGTGTTGTCCACGATCAGCGGCACACCGTGGCGGTGGGCGATAGCCGCGATGGCAGCGATGTCGGTCACGTTGCCCGCGGGGTTGCCCAGCGACTCCACGAACACCGCCTTGGTACGCTCGTCGAAGAGTTTCTCGAAGCTGGCCGGGTCGCGGTGGTCGGCAAAGCGCGTGGTGATGCCGAATTGCGGCAGCGTGTGGGCGAACAGGTTGTAGGTGCCGCCATACAGCGCCGTGCTGCTGATGATGTTGTCGCCAGCCTCGGCAATGGTCTGGATGGCATAGGTCACCGCCGCCTGGCCCGAGGCCAGCGCCAGCGCTGCGATGCCACCTTCCAGCGCCGCCACGCGCTGCTCCAGGATGTCCTGCGTGGGGTTGTTGATGCGGGTGTAGATGTTGCCCGGCACCTTCAGGTCGAACAGGTCGGCGCCATGCTGGGCCGAGTCGAAGGCATAGGCCACCGTCTGGTAGATCGGAGGCGCCACGGCACGGGTGGTGGGCTCGGGTGAATAACCTGCATGGACGGAGAGGGTCTCGAACTTCCAGTTGGGTGGCGTGCTCATGTCAGCGTGGTTCCTTGTGTATTCGGGGTGGGTCGATGCGTGCAGGCTGTCTGCCGGTGCATTCTGGAGGCCACTGGCAGGCAGCAGAACCAATAAGAAATCATCTCCATATGCCAAAAACAGGGATGCAGTCCGTTCGCCACAGGCGGCTCGAGGCATCTTGCGCAAGCCTGCAAACAAAGCCTTGCGGCCGTGCATAGGCCCTATTTTTTCAATAAAAAAGGCCGCACAGCCCTTTCGAGAACAGTGCGGCCCGCTACTGAATCAGTAGCAATTTCAAGCTCTCAGTTCATTTGCGTGCCGGCGGCACGTCGGTGCAGCTGCCGTGCGCCACTTCCGCTGCCATGCCGATGCTCTCACCCAGCGTGGGGTGGGGATGGATGGTCTTGCCGATGTCCACCGCGTCCGCGCCCATCTCGATGGCCAGGGCGATCTCGCCGATCATGTCGCCCGCATGGGTGCCGACGATGCCGCCGCCCAAAATCTTGCCGTGGCCGTGGGCCTCTGGCGAGTCGTCGAACAGCAGCTTGGTGACACCTTCGTCGCGGCCGTTGGCAATGGCGCGGCCGGATGCGGTCCACGGGAACAGGCCTTTCTTGACCTTGATGCCTTGGGCCTTGGCCTGGTCTTCGGTGAGGCCGACCCAAGCCACTTCGGGGTCGGTATAGGCCACGCTGGGAATCACGCGGGCGTTGAAGGCGGCTGCGGCCAGTTCCTTGTTGCCTTGCAGTTCACCGGCAATCACTTCGGCTGCCACATGGGCTTCGTGCACGGCCTTGTGCGCCAGCATGGGCTGGCCGACGATGTCGCCGATGGCGAAGATGTGGGGCACGTTGGTGCGCATCTGGATGTCCACCGGGATGAAGCCGCGGTCGGTCACACCCACGCCAGCCTTGTCGGCGGCAATCTTCTTGCCGTTGGGGGTGCGGCCCACGGCCTGCAGCACCAGGTCGTAGGTCTGCGGCGCGGGGGCGGTGCCGCCCTCTTCCGCTGGTGCAAAGGTGACCTTGATGCCTTCTGGCGTGGCTTCGGCGCCGACGGTCTTCGTCTTCAACATGATGTTGTCGAAGCGCTTGGCGTTCATCTTCTGCCAGATCTTGACCAGGTCGCGGTCGGCGCCCTGCATCAGGCCGTCCATCATCTCCACCACGTCCAGGCGCGCGCCCAGCGTGCTGTAGACCGTGCCCATTTCCAGGCCGATGATGCCGCCGCCGAGGATCAGCATGCGCTTGGGCACACCTTGCAGCGCCAGCGCGCCGGTGCTGTCCACCACGCGCGGGTCGTTGGGCATGAAGGGCAGGCGCACGGCCTGGCTGCCGGCGGCGATGATGGCGTTCTTGAAAGCCACTACGGTTTTTTTGCCAGTCTTGTCCTGCGCGGTGCCGGTGGTTTCTTCCACTTCGATGTGGTGGGCGCTGACGAAGGCCCCGTAACCGCGCAGCACGGTCACCTTGCGCATCTTGGCCATCGCAGCCAAACCACCGGTCAGCTTGCCAATGACCTTTTCCTTGTGGCCACGCAGCTTGTCGACGTTGACCACCGGCGCGCCAAAGTCCACGCCCAGGTCGGCCATGTGGCTGACTTCGTCCATCACGGCAGCCACGTGCAGCAGCGCCTTGGACGGGATGCAGCCCACGTTCAGGCAGACACCGCCCAGCGTGGCGTAGCGCTCGACCACGGCCACCTTGAGTCCCAGGTCGGCCGCGCGGAAGGCGGCGGAGTAACCGCCGGGGCCGCCGCCCAGCACCACCACGTCGAATTCGGCATCCACTGCGCCAGCGTAACTGGATGCTATTGAACTGATAGCTGCAGGCGACGGTGCAGCCGCCGCAGGGGCCGGTTTTGGTTCAGCAGCCGGCGCAGCGGGCGCGGCAGCGCCGTCCGCCACTTCCAGCGACAGCACCACCGAGCCTTCGGCGACCTTGTCGCCGAGCTTCACGGCCAGCGCCTTGACCACGCCCGCGTGGGACGAGGGGATCTCCATCGACGCCTTGTCGGACTCGACGGTGATGAGCGACTGCTCGGCCTTGATGGTGTCGCCGGGTTTGACCAGCAGCTCGATCACGGCCACTTCGGAAAAATCGCCGATGTCCGGCACTTTGATGTCAATCACGCTCATGGGAAGTCTCCAGTCGAAGGCGCCTTCGGGCTGCCTCGGTTTTCATCCGTTTTTCAGTTTGATCGTGTGCAGGTCCACCGGCCCTGCCGAATTGCGGTCGAATTCACAGCCCGCCGCCAGTCCGGCCAGCGCCACCTCGCGGGCGGTCCTGGCCTTGGCATAGGTGGCGTGCATGGCGCCCAGTGCAAAGCCGCGGCCGGAGCCCACGCCCCAGAACTCCTTGAACTCGAACACTTCGCGGTAGCTGTAGAGGCCGTAGATGCCCGTGGCGTTGGCCAGCAGCACGCTGAACTGGCTCGACTCGTAGGGGTCGTTGTCGTCTTCCTTGGTCTGCAGGAAGAAGCTTTCCTTCAGCAGAGGGTGCAGCCGGGTGAAGGTCTCGAACACCTCGTCGCGGCTGCCAAAGCACTGCTGCTCGCGCGGCAGTGCGTGCAGCGCCTTGCGCAGCACCGGAAAGTGCGCCACCGTGCCCGCCATGCCGACATAGGTCGGCCCGGCCGGCGCGTCCACCTTGAAGATCTTGCTGTTGTCCTCGAAGCGGTGCGG
>Ga0116181_1004244_pt1 | contig 10849 bp, 9 predicted proteins | sample AD_UKC075_MetaG_FD_89752 | JGI IMG/M metagenome (GOLD analysis project Ga0116181, IMG submission 89752) | Active sludge microbial communities of municipal wastewater-treating anaerobic digesters from USA - AD_UKC075_MetaG | ecosystem: Engineered > Bioreactor > Anaerobic > Digestate | place: USA...
CGGTAGATTCAGGGATGTCTACATACCGGAGGATGTATACCAGGAACTTCGTGAAGCGGTCAGCGAAAGGGAACGTCTGGTTGAACAGATGATAAGCCTGAGCAATCAGGTCATACGATGGCAGGGCGGCGGTCAGCAGGAGGGCGGAGACCAGCAAGGCGGCGGAGGTCCACAGGACGGCGATGACAGGCAGACCGGCGGAGGCCCGCAGGATGGCGATGACAAGCAGACCGAAGGAGGCCAGTCCGGCGACGACGTCGAATCGTCAGGGGACGGCAGGCCTGGTGATGATGATCCGGTCATTGATGACAGGATACAATCCAGGAGCGAAATAGAGTATATATTGCAAATGATCGAAAAACAGGAGAAGGAAAGCCTGAAAAACAACAAGGGGACCAGGTACCGGGATGAGGAGGAAGAATATGACTGGTAGGCGGATCATGGCCAGAGTACTTATTACAATATTCATAATCATTTCAGTTTTCTGCATGTTCGGCAGCAGCGCATCTGCAGCCGCCAAACCGCGCTTTACACTGGAAATCGATTCTGCTGAACTGTCCGAGTACTCAAGCGCGATACTGAAAGTAATCATGACAGGCGCTCCTGGTGCAGAATTGTTCGATATAACCGGTATTGGTCTGTTCGAATCAATGCATATAGACACTTCGACATACACGGAGGTAATAGACGGACAGCTGACCGAAGTCAAATATGAAACATATATCATAATGCCGTTGTTCTCCGGCCGGTATACTATTTGCGGCATCATTTCATATAACGGGGAACTGTATTTTACAAATGAAGTCGAAGTGAACGTAGTCGAGGATCACACGGGATACAAAGAGCAATTGCAGGCGGTAGAGGGCATATTTGCCGAAACGATCCTTTCGGACAGTGAAATATACGTCGGACAAAAAACAGTGCTGGCTTACCGGGTGTATTCCAGGTACGAGGTGCTTTCGCATTTCCTGCTCAATGATTTCCGCATGGAGGACTTTATCACGGTGAACGTCCCGTGGGATATGCTCAGGACAGAAACTGCTGTTGTCGAAGGCAAGGAGTACAGGAAGCTGGAAACCCAGGTAAGTTTTCTTGCGCCGATAAAGCCCGGAATTTATAAAATACCGTCCAACGAACTTTGTGTTTATTACGGTCCGCAGATACCAGGCAATATTTTTGAAGAAACAGACTTTTCGGGGAATGTTAGCTTGCTGACCGAACAAAAGGAAATAACGGTCAAACCTCTGCCGGTGGAGGGCCAGCCTGCAGGCTTCTCCTGGGTCGTCGGGAAGCCGGAGATCGATGCTGAATACAGCGCTGCCGAAGTAGAGCTTGGCGATTCTGTTGCTTTAAAAGTGACGGTTTCCGGCAACTGCAGCCTGGAAGGCCTGGACAGGATAATCGGGGATGATTTGCCGGGGTTCACGGTCTACCAGTCAGAAAAAAGATATGAGGAGTTCTTCGGGAATAACCGGTATAATGCGGTCAAGGAGTTCGAGATACTGCTTGTGCCGAACAAGACCGGAAGCCTGAGCATAGACCCGATATATTTGCCATACTTCGACCCTGAAAGCGGCAAATATGAACTGGCTGAGATCCCGGGCACCACAATAACTGTCAGCGGCGAAGACGGCAGTATGATGGTCGGTACGGCCGGGAGCGGATCTGCAGTCAATACTGTCAGGATCGATCAGATAAGCTATATGCCCGAGGGTGAAGGATACCTGATGATACGAATCAGGAATGAGTACCTATATGCAGGGGCAGCCGTACTGGCTGTTGCGCTGATCATTACAGCGTCGGTTTGGTTCGCCAGGAAGCGGCCCGGGAGGCATGATACCGGTCTCTATGATATTTATAAAAAGATCCTGCGGGAAAAAGAAATCAACAATATTTATAACCTGTTCAATGATATGATAAAGCAGCGCTTTGGCATCAGCATCAAGGCCAGTTGCCGGGATATGATCGCGGAAAGTATACCTGGCGCGGGACTGGCAGATATGATACTTGATGTGGTGGAACTGGTCGAGGATAATAAGTCTCATGGCAGCGTTTCGGTTCCAGGAATAAAAGGCAGGATCAAAAAGATATACAGGCTGATCGATAATGCTGATTAATAATGCTGATCTATTATGTGGAATAAAGATATCCGCGCCTGCGCTGCTGTCTGCCCGATAAAAAGTACATTAGCTCGACGAAAAAGCACATTAATATACCGCCGGCGCAGTGACGAAGGCCAGCATGATAAGCGGTGTGTACTTTGGCGGCCTGGTCGGATACAAAGGCGCCGCAGAATGTTATTCATTATACCTGAAGGATTTGCGGTATTTTCGATGAATGATATAATCTTATAAGAAGATGATACTGCAGCTATGTTGCAGCAGGGTTTGGCAGGCCTATGGCTGAGGTGACCGATGTCAAGGATTTTACTTGTTGAAGATGATAAAAGCATAGTCGATAATCTGACTGAATTTCTCAAAAGCGAAGGCTTTTCAGTGGAGTCTGTCAGCGGACAGGCAGCAGCGATCCGGAAGATCGGGAATAACTCATATGACCTGCTGCTCGTAGATATATCATTGTCGGATGGAAACGGGTTTGCCGTATGTGCGGCCGCCAAGGCCAATACGGATATTCCGGTGATCTTTCTGACCGCTTCCGGGGATGAATACAGCGTAGTAACAGGCCTGGATATGGGGGCTGACGATTATATTGCAAAACCGTTCCGGCCCCGGGAATTGGTATCGCGTATAAAAAATGCCCTCAGGCATTCAGGAAAGGTCCAATCTGTCATAGAACTCGACGGTTTTCGGGTAGATACCATAAAGGGAACAGTAATGAAGAACGGTTCCGAGATATTTCTGTCAGCGCTTGAATACCGTTTATTATTGATTTTTCTCAACAACAGGGGCGCTGTACTTTCCAGGAACAAGCTTCTTGAGAATATCTGGGGCATTGCCGGGGAATTCGTCAATGACAACACGCTGACTGTATATATAAAAAGACTGCGAGAAAAGATCGAGGATGACCCGCAAAACCCCAAAATTATTAAAACAGTCCGAGGCATCGGGTATAAGTTAGGTGACTGAATCAGAACAGCCCAATAAAGGCAGGCGCACAAATGGAAATTTTACGGAACCCATGGGTTAAGAAGAATTTGCTGATACATCTTGCACTTGGAGCGGCGGCAACTGCCATCGGATTTATTGCCGGGACAACATGCGGCATCCTGGCGCTGTGCCTGAGCTTACTGTTTACCCTGATCCACTATTTGTCCGATCGGAAGAGATACCTGAAAATTTCCGAGTTAAGTGATGAAATAAACAAGATCCTTCATTCCCGGCATAACATTGATATCAATGAGTATGCCGAAGGGGAACTGTCGATCCTAAGCAGCGAGATCTACAAGATGACGGTCCGCATGAGGGAACAGGCGGAGCTCCTGGAGAAAGACAAGCAGTATCTTGCCGATTCCATGGCGAATATCTCGCATCAGATAAGAACGCCGCTCACTTCTGTGAACCTGATCGCCACGTTGCTCCAGAAGCCGGACTTGACGTATGAACGCCGCCTGCAGCTTACACAGGATATGATGAAACTGCTGGAGCATATTGACCATCTTGTTACCGTTATTCTTAAGCTTTCGAAATTCGATGCCGGGACGGTAGAGCTTAAAAAGGAAACCGTTTCTGTAGCGGACCTTATAAGCAAAGCTTCGGAACCGTTCCTGGTACCAATGGAACTGAGGAACCAGCAGCTTTGTGTAAACATAAACGGCAACGCGAGTTTCTCCGGTGACCTTGCATGGACTGCCGAGGCAGTCGGCAACATATTGAAAAATTGCATGGAGCATACGCCTGAAGGCGGCGTAATCAAAATCGACGCTTCTGAGAATGCCCTGTTTACTGAAATAGTCATATCTGACAGCGGCAGCGGGATAGACAGGGACGACCTGCCGCATATTTTCGAACGCTTCTATCGCGGGAAAAACGCTTCCGGCCAGAATTATGGGATCGGGCTGGCACTGGCGCGCCTGATCATATCTGAGCAAAACGGCACTATAAAGGCTGAAAATGCGGCCGGCGGCGGTGCGAGATTCACAGTCAGGTTTTATAAAAGCGTAGTATAAGGCCAGGGGCGCAGTCCAAGTTTCAGAGGCTTAAGCGCAGACTTATCCCAAGCGTTGACCGGGATTTATATTGCATGAGCTAAACAAGCCCGGGTGGCGATCGTAAGGCAAGCCCAGGTGACATTTTTGTAATAATAAAGTCACGACAGTGTCACCTGGCAGCGATATGATATATCCATAAACGCAGAGGAGGATAATGATGGATATATTGAGGATCGAGAATCTTACCAAAATTTACGGAACTGCTGACAACATGGTAAAGGCGCTTGACAGCGTGAGCTTTACCGTGAAAAAGGGTGAATTCATCGCCATAGTCGGTCCCTCGGGATCGGGCAAATCCACTCTTTTGCATATAATCGGCGGAGTGGACAAGCCGACGTCCGGGAAGGTATACATGGACGGACAGGATATATATGCCCAGGATGACGAGCAGCTTGCGATCTTCCGCCGGAGGCAGGTCGGGCTGATCTACCAGTTTTATAATCTCATCCCTGTTTTGGATGTCCGGGAGAATATAACGCTGCCGGTGCTGATGGACGGCAAAAAAGTCAATGAAGAACGCCTGGACGAGCTTATGACCTTCCTTGGACTGAAAGGCAGGGAAAAACATCTGCCCAACCAGCTTTCCGGAGGACAGCAGCAGCGCGTTTCCATAGGCAGGGCACTGATGAACGCGCCGGCTGTAGTCCTGGCAGACGAACCGACCGGAAACCTTGACTCCAAAAACAGCCACGAGATCGTCGAGTTGCTGAAAATGTCGAATAAGAAGTACAACCAGACGCTTATCATAATTACCCACGATGAGAATATAGCGTTGCAGGCTGACCGCATAATTGCGCTCGAGGACGGCAGGATCATACGTGACGAGGTGATAAGGAAATGAACATTTTTCTGCAGGTCACGTTAAAAACGCTGTCAAGGAACAAAACGCGCACACTCGTCACAATAATCGGCATTATTTTGTCCGCGGCGATGCTGACCGCCGTGACATCCTTTATTACAAGTCTTCAAAGCTTTATGATCAATGTGGGGGTATATGAAGAGGGAGACTGGCATGGATGCCTCTACGATGTAGGATCGGACAAAATCGCAGAACTGAAGAACGATCCTGAAGTACTGCAGGTTGCGGCGTGTGAGAATATTGGCTATTCCGCCCTGCCTAATCCCAAATTCGGGTCTTCGCCCTATATTTTTGTTATTGGCGCAGACGGCAACTTCAATACGATGATGCCTGTCCACATCACAAAAGGGAGGCTCCCGGAAGATACCGACGAGATCATATTGCCCGTACATCTGCTTAGAAACGGAGGAACGGAGTTTTCGATCGGAGACAGGATCACCCTGGATATCGGCGTGCGGATGTACGATAATAGGGTACTCAGTCAGCAATATGCCTTCACAGCTAATGAAGACGGTACAGCGCGGGAGGAGCTTGTCATACGGGAAACCCGCAGCTTCACCGTGGTCGGGTTTTATGAGCGGCCGAGCTTTGAGTCATTCACCTCTCCCGGATATACTGCAATCACAGTAATGGACGGCACCGTAAGGGAAGGCGAAACCTATGATGTATATTTCAAGCTTAAAAAGCCTGCCGGCATATATAGCTTTATAAGGGCGGAAGAGCAGAAGGAAGGCTATGTCGGCAGCTCATACAACGATGACCTGCTCATATACAGCGGCGTATCGAAATACTCTGGTTTCTATTCTGTTCTTTACAGCTTGTCGGCCATCCTGATCCTATTGATCATGGCCGGTTCTGTTTCCCTTATCTACAACGCCTTTTCCATATCTGTAAGTGAAAGGACGAAGCAGATCGGGCTCCTGTCATCAGTGGGCGCAACTCATAAGCAGATCAGGAAATGTATACTGTATGAGGCCATGTTTGTCAGTGCAATAGGGATACCGATCGGTATACTTTCGGGATTGGCCGGTATAGGCATAACCCTGTCCATAGTCGGACAAAGGCTGGCAACGATTTACAGCGGATACGCGCCATATAAGCTTTCGCTCCATGTCAATATCTGGACGATAGTTTCAGCAGTGCTGCTGGCAATGGTAACTGTCCTGATTTCCGCGTGGATCCCTGCAAGGCGTGCAACTCGCATAACAGCCATAGAAGCGATCCGGCAGACTAAGGATATTAATGTAAAAGCGAAGGATGTACGCACATCAAAGCTCACCTACAGGTTATTCGGCCTTGAGGGTATGCTTGCCAGGAAGCATTTCAGGCGCAGCAGGAGAAGGTACCGGACTACCGTTGTATCCCTGTTCATGAGCATAGTGCTGTTTATATCAGCAAGTTCATTCTCTTCCTATGTGAAGGATAGTGTAACGGGAGTATTGGGACCCAGGGATTATGACATTAGTTGGGAATATGATACCAGAACCTATACGGAGATGACTCCGCGCCAGGTGTATGAGATATTGGCCCAGACAGATGGACTGACAAACTCTGTTTATAGCTTCGTCAAAACCGGCAGTGCGATCGTAAATGAGGAGTACATTGTGAACGAGTTTAAGGAGCGCTTTGGCGGAGCAGCCGCCAGTGCAGAAAATAGTGAAGAAGCCGGTGATACGTATGAAATACCTGCGTGTATAGTCATCGTGCCGGACGAGGTTTTTGACGAATATGTATCCGATGAGGGGCTAAGCGGCACAGGTGCAATGGTCATGGCATATGTGGAGGGAATCGACGCAGCGACGAGCAAATACACGAAGACAGAGATATTACGTGACACATTGCCCGTACTGGATTTCCAGACATATCAGGCAAGCAGTGGACCTATCCCTGACGGCCTGACAGAGGAAGAACTGGAAGCGCCGATGTATAAAAGGACAGCTATTGATATTGAAGCAGTTGTTGATTCTTTGCCATTTGGTGTTAATGGGATGTACTTCGGGAGCAATGTTACGGTAATGGTTCCGGAACGCTATATCTCCAAATATTTTGCAGACATTGATATGCCGGCGGCTTATTACTTCTTTAAAGGCAAGGACCATGCGGCCCTGGCGGACAAACTTACGGCCACTCTGGACGAGCATGGCCTGCCGTCGGGAAACCTGTATGATGCTGCAGATCGTGAAGAAACAAACAGGAATTTGATGTTTATAATTAACGTTTTTGCTTATGGCTTCATAGTCCTGATCTCGCTGATAGCGGCCGCAAATGTGTTCAACACTATATCGACCGGTATAAACCTGCGGCGGCGCGAATTTGCCATGCTCAAATCCGTGGGCATGACACAGAAGGGCTTCCATAAGATGATGGATTACGAATGCCTGATGTACGGCGCAAAATCTTTGCTGTGGGGGCTGCCTGCGGCAGTTGGAGTCACTTATCTGATTTACCGGAGCATAAATGCAGGCTATGTGACGAACTTCTATATCCCATGGGTATCCATCGCTGTTGCCGTGTTCAGCGTGTTTGCGGTCGTCTTTGCAACAATGCTTTACTCCACGAACAAACTGAAAAATGAAAATATCATAGACGCGCTGCGGAATGAAAACCTGTGATGGACGACAGAAATATTTGAAAATTCTTAACTTTTTATAACCTTCAACTTCGACACACCTCTTCATAATGTAATAAAACCAACGAAGAGGTGTGTTTATATGTTGCGGAACAACAGAAGACCAGGACAAAGAATGAAACGAAGGACCAGGTATACGGTATTGATCCTTGCAGTCATAGCTATTGCTGCCGTATACCGGTTTTCAGCCGGCAGCAGCGTGAAAAGTGCCGGAGAGTCTATCCCGAATCATGAAATGCCGGCTGGGAAACATATAGATACCGAATACAGGGGAGTCCACATATCTGATATCGATATATCGGATGAACTCATGCTTGTAAACTCCGATTACAAGCTCGATGAAGATTTTGCTGCCGATCTGTCTTCGGCATACAGGATGATCCCGCTGTCAACAAGTGATATAAAAATAAACGGTACTGTCCTGGAAGCGGTCGGTAAATTGTTCGCGGAAGCAGAAAAAATGGGGTATAAAGACTTTTTCGTCAATAGCGGGTACAGATCTTTTCAGAAGCAGAAAGAGATATACGACAGTGCAGAAGAATTCAGCAATGCGGTCAAGTACTCCATGAGCGGGACGCGGGTGTACGCAGACATGACAGCTACAGATACGGCCGCAGGCAGTGTGGATGGCGGTGCTGTGTCCGAAGGTGGTTCGACAGCCGGCGAGGTGTCTGCGGACGGCATGCATGTGTTCACATTGAAAAACATTTCAAAGGACCCATTGAATATATCTGCCGACGAGCTAACTGAGCAATTTGTCAGAGGAGACCGAGCCCGTTACACCGAGGGCAACGGGCTCGGGCTTTACATTGCAAAAAACCTGACCGAGGCCATGGGCGGCCGGTTCAGCATAAACATTAACGGTGATCTTTTTGAAGTGCAGATAGCTTTTAAAGCATCTTGATCGTATAAATGCTAGTTGCGAAGGCTTCCTTAAAGGGCTTATTTCCAGCTCATAATATCGTATTTTTCAAGAAATTTTTCATCTTTATCAATGAGATTCAAGAGCCTTTGCGCTGGACCTTCAGGTATGTTTTTTCCTGATTCCCACGCTTCTACTGTTTTTATGGATACACCTAGAACAGCAGCCAGTAGTTTTTGTGTCATGTTTTGCTTCATGCGAATTTCTCTTATTTTAGTCCCATGGTACTGTGGAAGGTCTGCAATATATATATGCCTGGATTTTGTTGCTTTCAACACACCTTTTTCATATTGTATAGCTTCATTCAAGCCTTTTATAACGCTATCGTATACTCCCATTTGATCACTTCCTTCTCAATTCTTCCTCAAGAAGTTTAATAAGCTTTTTTACTTCATTACGTTCCTCTTTTGAAAGATTATCCTTTTCATTCTTAGGATATGCAGAAATCAGATACAATTTTTCATAATAAATAAAATCCACATAAAGAACACGTATACTACCGCTTTTTCCTCTGTTTGGCAGCGCCCATCTTAGCTTTCTTAGTCCACCTGTTCCTTTCATAATGCTACCGCTCTTTGGATTTATACATAAATGATTCTCCAGTTCAGCTAAATCATCTTCAGTAAGACCCAAATTGCTCCAGCATTTCTCAAACTCTGGTAACCTTACGAATTCTCTATACATCCAGACTCCTAAAAGCATTATACCCTATTTAATAGGATATAATCAATAAATTATTTTGTAAAAATCATGACATACAAATAATACCTTAATCGGCTTTATCTATCAGGAGTTTACCACTTATGTCAAATACAATCAACATCTCAGTCGAGTTATGTGAAAATTTTTAATTACTGCTCGGTAGACTAATAATGAAATTCCGAGACGTTGATAAATAATGTTTCAATGACATATATTATTATAGGCCTTTACTCGAACACATGTTCGGGGATATAATAAATCTGCGAGGTGTTTTCAATGGGCGAGCGGATCATTTTCCATATAGATGCAAACAGTGCGTTTCTATCCTGGTCTGCAGTAAATGCATTGCAGCATGGGGCGACTGTTGACTACAGGGAAATCCCATCGATCGTGGGAGGCAATCAGGCGACCCGGCATGGAATAGTGCTCGCAAAGAGCATCCCGGCGAAGAAGTATGGAATACAGACAGGCGAGCCGGTAATACAGGCAAAGCAAAAATGTCCAGGCCTGCTGGTATTGCCACCGGAGTATTTTGTCTATATGAAATGCAGCTCTGCCATGATCGACATAATTAGGGATTATTCTGACACCATCCAGGTATTTTCGATCGATGAAGCGTTCGTTGACTATACCTGCATGGAAAAACTGCTTGGGGACCCTGTTGAAACGGCTCACCAGCTAAAGGACAGGATCAAAAAGGAGCTGGGATTCACTGTTTCAGTGGGCATTTCTTCAAATAAACTGTTGGCAAAAATGGCATCTGATCTAAAAAAACCTGATGCCGTCACAACGCTTTTCAAGGACGAGATCCCAACGAAGATGTGGGGTCTTGACGTAAGAGACCTTTACATGGTCGGGCAGGCGACAGAGGCGAAGCTAAAAAGGATGGGGATATACACGATCGGAGACCTGGCCAATACAGAGATCGAATTTCTGAAATACAAATTCAAAAGCTGGGGTGAGGTCCTCTGGTGTTTTGCCAATGGAATCGAAGATTCACCTGTTAAGCCTGACGGAGCGATACCCTATATCAAAGGGATCGGCAACAGCTGCACTATACATTTTGACGTCGAGGACAGGGAAACCGCACATAAGGTCCTGCTTTCCCTTGTTGAGACTGTTGGTATGAGGCTCAGGAACGGCAAGTTTTGCTGCAGATTGGTCCAGGTTTCGATAAAAACCAATGAACTGAGATCCTACTCGCACCAGCACAAGTTTTTTGTACCCACCGATTGTACAAACGCCATCTATAAAGAAGCCTGCAGGCTCTTTGATGCCATGTGGAAGGGCGAACCGATAAGGCATCTGGGTGTGAGGGTATCAGAACTCTGTGGAAATGATTTTGTCCAGCTTTCCTTATTGGAAAACAGCTTTGAGAAGCAGAGGCTGATCGATCTGGCTGTTGACGATATCAGGCTGAAATATGGAAGTCACAGTGTATTCCGGAGAATTAAGTTTTAGCAGTATTTGCACCTTGAAATGTAGAGCCGGGGCAGTCAAGTTGAATTTTACCTTTAGGGCAAAGACCCAGTTTAGGAGCATGATTGACGTTCCACCTTTAGGATAAGC
>Ga0116181_1004245_pt1 | contig 10848 bp, 9 predicted proteins | sample AD_UKC075_MetaG_FD_89752 | JGI IMG/M metagenome (GOLD analysis project Ga0116181, IMG submission 89752) | Active sludge microbial communities of municipal wastewater-treating anaerobic digesters from USA - AD_UKC075_MetaG | ecosystem: Engineered > Bioreactor > Anaerobic > Digestate | place: USA...
GATTCCCAGCGAGACGTACTTGTTCAGCGACTGCTCGAAGGGCAGTTCGATGCCCAAGCCGACGGAGACTCCCCCGGCCTCCAGAGCACCCTTGTTCGCCGCCTCCATGACGCCCGGACCGCCGCCCGTGATCGTGGCGTAGCCGGCCTCAGCGAGGCCGCGTCCGATCCTGGAGGCCGCGGTGTACATCGGGTCGCGCCTCGGGGTTCGGGCCGACCCGAACACGCCGATGCCCGGGCCCACCTCGGCGAGCGTGCCGAAACCCTCGACGAACTCGGCCTGGATACGCATCACCCGCCACGGATCGGCGTGCGCCCAGGCGCCGTCACCCTTGCTGGTAAGCAGGCGCTGGTCAGTGGTCGTCGGGAGGACCTGGTCGTGGCGCCGGATCACCGGACCCTGCGTGCGGATCTGCTTGCTCACACGATCAATCTAGTGGCGACCTCCGCTTCCGCCGACGGACGAGCACCGCGCGAATCCTGGCGATGACCCGCTCCGGGTCGGCCATCAGCATTGCCCAGGTGATGTGCAGCACCGTCCAATCCGCCTCGGTGAGGTCGTTGTTGCGATGTCGATCAGCCTCGAAAGCCGCGCGGCTGCTGTGGAACTCGTAGCCATCCACTTCGAGGGCCAGTTTCCGCTCACGGAACGCAACGTCGATCTCGTAGTTGGCGCCGCACGCGACCACCGCGTCGTTGGCCACCCAACCACGCATGTGGTGGCGGTCCAGAAGGTCGTGCAGGATCCGCTCCGCCCTGGAGAACGGCCGGGTCTTCGAGCGGTTCACGACCCGACGTCGGACACGGTTGCCGGCGCGTTTCGGGCTCGCGGCCAGTGCAGCTTCGAACTCTGCCGGCGGATAACCCTTGCGAAGCAGGAGGTCGATCCGGTCGCCGAGGTCCGTGGCGGCAGAGTCGACGGCAACCTGAGCGGCACAGAGCAGTGTCACCGGGCCACGGTGCCGGAGTTGCTGCGGTGCGACTCGTCTGCGGATGAAGCGGTACCCGTGCTTGGCTACGCGGGTTGTCGCCGTAATTGCCTCGATCGTCGCCACCTTTTCGTTCGGCCAAGCGGTCAGCTTCGCCGCGGCTGCGCCGACCACGATCGCGTCCGGAACTCTGGCGACGAGCGCCCGCAAGCGAGTGACCAGGTCGTCCGCCGCGTCGGGATGCACATAGACGCCGGGCAGGACTCGCACGATGCGGCCGGCCAGGCACCAGCGGCTCAGGCTCGACTTGCGAGCCCGGTGTTGGCTGGCGAGCAGGATGCCTTCATGGTCGGCGAGTAGTGCGGCTAGATCGATCACGCCCATACCTTCGGCAACTCGCCTCGAAATCTGTCACGCGATCTGCCCATCTGTGGACAACTTCGGCCCTGTGGAAAATCGTTCAGCTCGCCGGTTTGGGACAACTCCGCCGCCAGCGGCCGCGGATCGCCAGATCCGGGCGGATCAGCGCTAATAGCGGCAGATTTGTCCCGGAGTCGGCCAGTGGGCGGCACCGGTTGATGGGCCGAGCAGTCGGCGGATCAGCCCAGCCGCGGTAAGCCGGGCCACCTGATCACCGTCGGTGCCGGCGATCGCTGCGGCGCTTGCCGCGCTGGCTCAGAATCACTGCGGCGCGGCGGGCTCAGCCCAGCCAGCGCAGCAGTGCGTCCCTGCACGTGTAGAGGTCTGCCACCGGTGTGAACTCATCGTCGGCATGCGCCTTGCCCGGATCCGCCGGACCGAAGTTCACCGCAGGCACACCTAGCGCAGCGAAGCGGGCCACGTCGGTCCAGCCGTATTTGGCGGACGGTTCCCCGCCCACCGCGGCCAGAAACTCCTGCGCGATCGGACGGCCCAAGCCTGGCCGCGCACCCAGCGCGAAATCGATGAACTCGAGCCGGTAGCCCTCGAACAGGTCCAGGCAGTGCTGCTTCGCGTCCGCCTCATCGCGGTCGGGAGCGAAGCGGAAGTTGACCGTGACTGAGGCCGCGTCCGGGATCACATTGCCGGCGATCCCGCCACTCACGGCCACCGCGTTCAGCCCCTCCCGATAGGTGAGTCCGTCCACCACCACCTGCCGGGGCTGGTACCCCGCCAACCGGCGCAGCGGCTCGGCCAGTTCGTGAATGGCGTTGTGCCCAAGCCATGCCCGAGCCGAATGCGCGGCCGTCCCTGCAGTCCGCAGAACGAATCGAAGGGTGCCCTGGCAGCCACCCTCGATCCTCGCCGAAGTGGGCTCCATCAGCACCGCGAAGTCGGCGGCCAGCCATTCGGGATGCTCTCGTGCGACCCGGGTGAGCGAGTTGTCCTCGGCGGCCACCTCTTCATGGTCGTAGAAGATCCAGGTGATGTCGCGCGACGGTGCCGCCAGCGCAGCGGCGCAGGCAAGCGCGACGGCCACGCCGCCCTTCATGTCGCAGGTGCCGCGGCCGTAGACCCGGTCACCGACCACCGTCGAAGGGAGATTCCCAGCCACCGGCACGGTGTCCAGGTGCCCAGCGATGACCACCCGCTCGGCGCGGCCGAGGTCGGTGCGCGCGACGACGGTGTCGCCGTCGCGGACGACCGCAAGGTGCGGCTGCCCCCGCAGCGCGGCCTCGACCAGGTCAGCCAGCGGACCCTCGTTGCCGCTGACGGACTCGACATCCACCAACTGCTGCAGCAGCGTCACGAGGTCTGTGGTCAGATCCAAGGTCATGGCCCTAGAGCCTAAGCCCGCAGCCACACCAGCGTCGCGAACCAGCCGGCGCCGGACTGCGGAAGGGCCGCTAGTGGTTGGCCGCGTCCGGTTGCACCACCCTGCGTCCGGACCGCAATTTCACCCCGGTAGGCTTGCGCGCATGACCCGACCCGCGCACGGCTGGGGCCTGGCCAGCGTCCACGCCTCCGGCCAGGTACTCGACACCTGGTTCCCGAATCCAACCCTGGGTGCCTCGACCACCAATGAACCGCCGAAGCAGCTGGTGGCTGCGGCGCTCGTCGATGACGAGGTGCGCGGCGTCCGCCTCGATCCGGTGCTCATCGAGATCGACCTGGACGCACCGCCGGCCGGTGTCAGCGACGCTTACCTGCGGCTGCACCTGCTCAGCGCGCGGATCTGTGCACCACGCACGATCAACCTGACTGGCGTCTTCGCAGTGCTGCCCAACGTCGTCTGGACCAACTACGGTCCGTGCGCGGTGGAGGGATTCGAGGACGTCCGGCTCGGCCTGATGGGCAGCCGCGGACGGGTGAGCGTTTTCGGCGTGGACAAATTCCCCCGCATGACCGATTACGTCGTTCCGAGTGGCGTGCGCATCGCGGACGCAGATCGCGTCCGGCTGGGTGCGCATCTGGCATCCGGCACTACCGTGATGCACGAGGGCTTCGTGAATTTCAACGCCGGGACACTGGGTTCGTCCATGGTGGAGGGCCGGATCTCGGCCGGAGTGGTCGTGGGCGACGGCTCCGACATCGGCGGCGGCGCGTCCATCATGGGCACCCTGTCTGGAGGTGGCCAGGAGCAGATCACGATCGGTGAACGCTGCCTCCTGGGTGCCGAGTCCGGCGTCGGGATCTCGCTCGGCGACGATTGCGTGGTCGAAGCGGGCCTGTACGTCACGGCCGGCACGAAGGTGACCTTGTCCAGCGGCGCGGTGGTGAAGGCGGCTCAACTGAGCGGTCAGAACGGCCTGCAGTTCTGGCGGAACTCGGTCAGCGGTACGGTCGAGGCGCGCACGCGGGCTGGCACCGGAGTCGAGTTGAACTCGGTCCTGCACACCAATTGAGGAACCGATGAAGGGACTGCGGTCGAGCCTTTTTGCGGTTGTGGGCGCGGTCGTCGTGCTGGCGATCATCGCGGGCGGGGTCGTGCTCTGGTCGACCTACAACAAGGCACCGCTTCCGATCGATGACCGCTGCGTGGCTATCGCCGGCGGCAACACCGCGACCATCGACCCTGCTCAGGCGCACTACGCGTCGATCATCGCGGGCATGACGATCAAGCGCGACCTGGCGCCGCGAGCCGCGTCCATCGCGTTGGCGACCGCATACCAGGAGTCGGGGATTCGCAATCTCGATTACGGGCATGCCGACTCGATTGGGCTGTTCCAGCAACGCCCATCGAAGGGCTGGGGCACGATCGAAGAAATCATGGACCCCTGGTACTCGGCCCGCGAGTTCTACCGGGCGATGGAGCGCATCGACGATTGGGAAAACAAGGACATCAACGACGTCGCGCAGGCCGTGCAGCGCAGCGCCTACCCGGACGCGTACCGCCGCCACGAAACCAACGCACGTACGCTGGCGAGCTCCCTTACCGGGGAGACTCCGGCGTCCTTCCGATGCCAGGTCGCTGCGCCGAATACTGCCGATCCCGACGGGATGGGCCGACTGCTCACCAAGACACTCGGCGCCGACAATGTCAGCATCAAGGCTGTCGGCGGCGAGTTGACCGTGACGGCTGCGAACGCCACTCATGCTTGGGCAGTAGCCAACATCGCGGTGGCGAACACCGCCGAGTTCGGGCTGGCGGCCGTGCAGCTGGGTGAGTATTCCTGGACCCATTCCAGCCGGACCCTGGCCGAGTGGGTGGGAACCGGGCCCAAGTCCGATACCGAGGTGAAGCTGCAGTTCGCCGTGCCGACGCCGCGCTGAGCGGGACGAAGTCGGCCACACTCTCGGCTAGCCCGAGAACCTCTGAGCGGCCGCCGGGAGTGCTCCCGGGTTTCGGGACAAAGCTGGCGCCAGTTGCTCAGATCGGGCCGCTAACGCCCGGCTTCGCCGACTCGGGGCAGGTTTGTCCCGAAAGTTCTAGGCGCGGAGCGGGACGTAGCCTGCATCCGCGACCGTCCGGGCGCCGGCTTCGCTGGTCAGCCACTCAAGGACCCTGCGGGCAGGGCTGCCGGCGGGCTCATCAGCACGGACCACAGCGAAGAAGTCGTTGGCGTAGGGGTAGCTGCCATCGGCGATCGTTTCCTTGGTCGGCTGCACCCCGCCGACGCCCAGCATCTTGATGCCGTCGACCGCATACATGTTCGCGAGGTAGTAGTACACGCTGTAGCCGAGCGCATTCCCGGTGTTGGCGTAGCTGGCCACACCGTCGATGATCTCGCCCATCTCCGCGGTGATCCGATCAGTCGGCGCCTTCGTGAGCTTCGCCTGACCCACGACATACTTGCGCAGCAGGGCCTGCGAACCGGACTCCTCCGCGCGCTGGTAACCGACGATCTTCGCGTTCGCACCGCCCACCTGCTGCCAGTTACTGATCTTGCCCGTGTAGATATCGCGGTACTGCTTGGTGGTCAGCGATTCGACCGGGTTGCTGGAGTTGGTGAAGAAGACCAGCGCATCGCGTCCGATCGGATGGGCTTCGAGCTTGACCCCGGACGATTCGACCTCGGCCTTGACCGCCTCGTCGGCTTCGTAGACCACTAGCAGATCCACCGCACCGGCGACGAGGTTGCGCCAGGCTGCGGGCGTCCCGTTGGTGTTCACGGCGTTGTCAGCATCGGTTTCGGAGACACCGGTCAGCCGCTGGATGGCCAGCGAGATCAAGGGGATGTTCGCCGTCGAGCCGTCGATCGTGGGCATGTCCGCGAGGGTGAACGAGAAGTCCGACTCCGCGCTGGCGCTCTCGGTACTCGCGCTCGGTGTGGTCGACCCGGACGGGACCATCGGCGAAGTCACCGAGGCGGACGGGGTCGGCCCGGAAGCCACGCACCCGGACAGGACGACCGCCAACGCGGTGGCCGCGAACAGGAAATGACGCATTCTCAATCCTCCAATTGGGTGAAACGGCTCTCCCGATGGCGCCAGGCCCCGGTCGCGTCCACTAAGCCCTGATACCGGCCGGCGACCGCCCAGTAATACTCCGGAACGCTGCCGGAAGCCGCCGCCAGAGCTCTAACGCTGCGGAACGTGGTTCGGTTGCCCCGGGTGTCGAAAACGTCCGGGGGCAGGGTGACCACGGACGGCGCGCACATCACCCAGGCGGTACCGATCAGATCGCAGAAACTCCAACCTGCGGACGTGACGCTGCGCCCGTCGGCCAGGAAGTGGAGCCTGGTCAGGTTCAGTTGGAGATCGTCGTCGGTATTCGGGTCGGTAACCGAGTCGCTCACAATGTCCCGGCTGATCGCCTTGGTGAGTCCAGCCGGCAGATCGGTGCGAGTCAGCTCGGGCAGCAGCACCAGCTTGCCGAGCCCGTCCGCCGACACCGTAGTGCAGGCGCCGGCAAGGTTGCAGTAGATCGGGGACGGGCTGACCGGCAGGATCACGTTCGCGTCCGGTCCGAGCAGCCCCTCCTGCTCTCCGCGAAACACGTGGTAGCCGAGCAGCGCATCGTTGGCGTCCGTTTCAACCGTGATGCTGGTCCAGGGCCCGCTCACGGGGTTGAAGTCCGCATCGATCAGGGTCTCGGACGTGCCGTCGCCGATGATCGCGCGCCCGGCCACGAACGGGTTGGCGTCGGCGAACCGCGGCTCCACGAGCCACTGCCCGGCAAGGCTGACGTACCCGAAGGTCGAAGTGGACTGGTAGTCCGGACGCTTCGCTGCAGCCGGCAGCCCCGGCGCGCCCGGCTCCAGCGCGGAGTACCACAGCCAGCCCGGATGCGGCGTCCGTGCGCCACTGCTCAGGTCGAGGAAGTACTCTCCCTCGGGGTCGGAGACGTTGACGATCTCGCCCTGCACCACCTCGATGTGCCGATCCTTGGCCAGCGGCACGACGATCCGGCCAGTCGAGAGCTGCAGTACCCCGGAGTTGTATTCACCGGTCTCTCCGGAGATCACATCGGTGAAGACGACGTGATCGGAACCGGCGCAGCCTGCGTCCGCTGCCGGCGTCCGCAGCATCAGTTTGCCGGTGAGGTCGAGCACTTCGGCGCGATGATCGCCGCGTTCCCCGATGACGAAGGCAGCGCGCCCGTGGGCGTCCGGGCAGTACTGGTAGTTGTCGAAGCGCGGCTTCACGACGAGCTGGCCGTTCACGTCGACGAAGCCGTAACGCTCGTACGCCTGGCTGCCGTAGTCGGTGACCACCCGGAGTTCGATGGTGGGCCAGAGCATCGGGTCGCCGTCCGCGGCCGGCATGGCTGAGGAACCGCGGTATTCGCCGGGGATGGTGGACGATGCCGGCGCGGACGGTTCGGCGGACGTCCCGCCCGTTGCGCTCGGAGCAATCGAAGTTGCGGTCGGTGGGCTGGTGATGGCCGGACCGGTAGCAACGCAGCCGGCCAGAGTCAGCAGCGTTATCATCACGGACACCCTTCGCACAGGGTCATCATGGGCCTCAACCGGCCGGACGGAAGTGGTCCGCGCCGAATCTGATGAGTTTCTCAGGAAGCGGTCGGCGAAGGGCTTGGCCTCGAAAGACCCGACCAGCGGACGGAATTAGCCGGCCGCGGCCAACAATCGCTTGGCCGCTGCGGCAACACGTTCGTCCGTAGCGGTGAGCGCCACCCGGACGAACTCGCGTCCGGCGTCGCCGTAGAAGTCTCCGGGTGCGACCAGGATGCCGAGGCCGGCCAGGTGTTCCACGCTGGCCCGGCAATCCTCGTCGCGGGTGCACCAGAGGTAGAGCGAGCCCTCGGAATGCTCCACCCGGTAGCCGGCTGCCGCCAGCGCCGGACGCAGTCGGGCCCGGCGACGCTGGTAGCGCGCGCGCTGCTCCTCGACGTGGGCGTGGTCACCCAGCAGACTGACCATCGCGGCCTGGACGGGCGTGGGCACCATCAGTCCGGCGTGCTTACGCACCTCGCGCAACTCGCTGACCAGGATGGGGTCGCCGGCGAGGAAACCCGCGCGGTAACCCGCCGCGTTCGAACGCTTCGAGAGCGAATGCACAGCAATCAGGTTCGCCAGCGAGCCGCCATTGATCTCTGGATGCAGCACCGATATCGGCTCGGCGTCCCAGCCGAACTCGGCGTAGCACTCATCCGACGCAAGCACCGCACCGACGCCGCGCGCCGCGGCCACCCACTCTCGAAGGCGCTGCGGGGTGAGGATCTGGCCGTGGGGATTGGCCGGGGAGTTGATCCAGATCAGGCTCGGCTTGAGTGCGGCGACCTCGGCCGGGTCGTCGCAGGCCACGACCTTGGCCCCGGCGATGCGTCCGCCGACATCGTAGGTGGGGTACGCGGTGGTCGGGATGACCACCGTCCGACCAGCGCCGACGCCCAGCAGCGTGGGTAGGAGCGCGACCAACTCCTTTGTGCCGACCACAGGCAGGACGCCGTCGTCGACCAGCCCCCGCGCGCTCCAGCGCCCGGCCAGGTAGTCGATGATGGCCCGGCGCAGCGCGGGGGTGCCCCACGTGGTCGGGTAGCCCGGCGCGTCCGCCGTGTCGGCGAGCACGCGTTGGGCGATTTCCGGCGTCGGGTCGACCGGCGTGCCGACCGAGAGGTCGACGATGCCGTCCGGGTGCGCGGCCGCTCGGGCCCGGGCCGCGTCCAGCGAATCCCAGGGGAAGTCGGGCAGCCGCCCGGCCAGCCTGCTCACACTGCCTGCGGGGGCAGAGCGGCGACGGTGGGATGGTCGGCGTCAATCGGACCCAGCTTGGCCGCGCCGCCGGGCGAACCGATCTCGTCGAAGAAGTGCACGTTGATGTCGTAGTACTCGGCCTGATCGGACGGGACGTCGTCCTCGTAGAAGATCGCCTCAGTCGGGCAGACCGGCTCGCAGGCACCGCAGTCGACGCACTCGTCGGGGTGAATGTAGAGCATGCGGTTGCCCTCGTAGATACAGTCGACCGGACACTCCTCGACGCACGCGAGATCCTTCACATCGACACATGGAAGAGTGATCACGTACGTCATGAAACCGGCTCCTAGCTAGACAGTTGGCCTACTCGGAGCACTCTACAACCGACATGATGAGATGAGGCGGAGTGGGCGGCGCGCTTCCAGAACCCGGTCGTCGGGTGAGCGTGCGGCGGGTGCGTCCGGACGGGTACTTCAGCGACCTGATCGGGTTCGTGGTGGCAGCCAGCGCTGCTGAGCTGCGATTGCAGGATCGGCGTGGCGAAACCCATCAGGTGCCCTGGGCGCAGGTGCACGCGTGGCGTCCGGTCGGTGTGGCCAGAGGTCGCGACCCGATGCGGACGCCGCTGGCCGAACTCGATCGGCAGGCCCGGCTCGCCGGATTGTCCGGACGCTACTACGTCGCCCGGCTGAGCGATCTGCTTGACTCCCGGGAACCCATGCCGGGCAGTCCGCCGAGTGCACCGCCACCATCTCCGGCTGAGCATGTCGGCGAATGGGTGGTGGCAGCACCGACTGCCGACCTGATCGCGCTCGCGTGGTGGGCCGCGCATCGTGACGCTCGCTCATTGCTGCTGGTTGCGGGCGATCCAGCTGACCATGAGCGGCTACTGAGCCTGGGCATGGTGGCGCGACTGGACTGACCTTTCGGGACAAATCTGCCCCGAGCCAGCGGGTCTGGGCCGCGAAACGTGATCCGGACGCCGCGGGTGTCAGCTTTGTCCCGCAATGGTGGGACGTCGGCGCTGAGCAGGGTCTCGACAGAGTTGGACCAGCCGGGCCAGCGCGGCGGGCTCAGTCCTTCTTGGCCGGGTCCTTGCCGCAGACCACTGGGGTGAGGGAGTTGTAGCTCCACTTGAATGGCTCCTTCTTCAAGAGCTTCTCGCCCTCGTAGAAGAGCCGGTAGAACTTCACGTCGAAGCCGCTCATCGCGCTCTGCGCGATGCAGCCATCGGAGTCGTCGTAGACGGTCTTGCCGGGCGCGCGGTAGTTCGAACGCACCGGCGTGGTCGACTTGATCGTGTACCGCTTGGTCGACCAAACCTTGACCGTGACCGAGCCCTGACTACCGGTCTTGCCGGTGATCGAAGCCTGCAGCAGCACCCCGTAAGGGGAATCGTTCTTGAACTTCATGTCGACGCTCTCCCAGTCCAGCGTGGCCTCGCGGCCGACCGGGTAGCGGTTGAAGTACAGCGAGTGCGGCTTGTGGTAGATGTCCTTCAGCCCGGCGAAATAGATCGCGTTGAAGGTGGTCGTGGTGGCCTGCGAGATGCCGCCGCCCAGGCGCTCGACGATCTTGCCGCCGTCAATTGCGCCACCGGCCATCCACCCTGCGGCGGTGGTCCGCTTGCCCAGGATCTGGTTCATGCTGAAGGTCTCACCCGGCAGCAGGAACGTGCCGTTGATCAGCTTGGCCGCCTTGCCGATGTTGTTGTAGCGGTAAGCCGTGCCAGGGAAGTAGGTGGTGAACTTGCCGATCACCTTCTTGACCCCGAGCTGCTCCACATCGGCCGTGGTTACCGCCGCAGGTTGCGCGCTGACCTCAACGGACGCGCTGCGCCCGGACGCCTGGGAGAGCACCGGCACCAGAGCTGCACCCAACTGCTCGGGATCAACTCCGACACCGTCGACGGACGGGACGACCTTCGGCTTGCCCTTGCTGATCGTGTAGCCGGCGTTCTTCGGCTGCTTCAAGCCGAGCCCGGACAGCTGCTTGGCGACCTGGCTGGCAAGGGTTTTCGAGTCGAAGGAAGGCACCAGTGATCCGTCCTTGGGCTCGAACTTGAGGCTGGCTGCGATCGCGGCCGGCTGGAGGTTCAGCTTGCCCTTGTCCGCAACGCTGACAGTCACCGCCTCACCTATCGCGCTCTTCGCCAAGCCGTCAGCGACATCCTGAGCCTCGGTGGTGGTGACGGCAGGTTCCGCGGTGGCCAACGGCGCGGTCACCGGCTCAGCCTTGAGGTAGGCGGCCTGGATCGCAGCCCTGGTGGCGGCCCGATCCACGGCCACGCCGGCCTTGGCATCGCTGACCACCGGTTTGAGTCCGGAATAGGCGACGCCGGCGTTCACCGGTTCGACATCCACCTTCGCGGCGAGCGCGTCCACGGCTGCGTTCAGCTTGGCC
>Ga0116181_1004248_pt1 | contig 10847 bp, 12 predicted proteins | sample AD_UKC075_MetaG_FD_89752 | JGI IMG/M metagenome (GOLD analysis project Ga0116181, IMG submission 89752) | Active sludge microbial communities of municipal wastewater-treating anaerobic digesters from USA - AD_UKC075_MetaG | ecosystem: Engineered > Bioreactor > Anaerobic > Digestate | place: USA...
CCCGCGCCGACCTCGATGCCTGGTTGCGCACCGGGTCCTACCGTGATCTCTTGGGCACCGGCACGTGGAGTGGTCGGGCCTGGACAGCGGGCGCACTGGAACGGCGCCGTAAGCGGATCCGCACCATGGGCAAACGGCTGGCCACGCTCTCCGACCACGACCGTCACCAGGTGCGGATCGAGGCGAAGAAGGTGCGCTACGGCTGCCAGTTCTTCGGGTCGATGTGGCCGCGGTCGGCGGCCGAGGTGGCGGTCATGGAGAAGCACCTCGGGGCCCTCCAGGACCGCCTTGGAGCCCTCAACGACCTGGCGACCTGGAGTCGGCTGGTCGAGCTCACGGGCGTGACCGACCTGCAGCCTCCCGAGGTGGACATCGACGCCGAGTTGGCGGCCGCCCAGGAGTTGGCCGACCGGATCGCGCAACTTCCGGGGTTCTGGGAGCCGACGCTCCAGAAGTGATGGTCCATCGACCGAACCGGTGATGGGCCGATGGCCGGACCCCTGACACCAGGAGGGATCCGGCCATCGTTCGCGCAGCGGTCCCGCATCGGCCCGACAGCGCGGTGGATGTCTTTCGGGGTCCGGGGCTAGCCCGTCCCGATCAACGTCACTGCTTCCCAACAGTGCCTGAATTGTGAACGGCTCACAGACCTCGAACAAGGTTGGGATCGTCACGGATTGTCGGGTATGTGAACGCGCGTGCTTGTGAACGCCCTCTCCCCGTGTCACTATCGCCCTGGGTGTGAACGTTCACGAAAGGACTGTGAACCACTGGTGGTGGCCGACAGCGGCTCTAACCGCTTCTCGGGGGAGTTGCGGGTTGCCCTGCACGCGAGTGGGCTCACGCTCGATGCCGTCCAACGACGCCTGTCCGAGCGCGGCTTCGTGATCGGTCGCAGCACCCTGAGCTACTGGCAGAACGGCCACCGCCTGCCCACGCAGCCGACATCGCTGCTCGCGGTGACCGCGCTCGAGGAGATCCTCAAGGTGCCGACCGGCAGCTTCACCGATGCGTTGCGCCACCCGGCCGCGACCACGGTCAGCTCGGAACTCGACATGGCGACCGCCTCCGCACGGATCGGCGCCCTCATGGAGGGGGTCGGGTGCCCGGACGGCATCGCCGCGCTCGAACCGCTGTCCACGATCCAGATCGCCGAGTACGGGGCCACCGGATGCCTGCGTTCGGTGCGCGCCGTCGAGACCTATCGCGCCCTGGTCGATACCGAACGATTCCCGATCCTGCACGGCGGCGAACCCGGCGGCAGCCCAGACCTGATCCGCCACGAGGCCGTCAGCGGCGGGCGCATCGGGCGGGTCCGCCGAGACCCCGAAACCAACGTCGTCGTGAGCGAACTCGTCTTCGATCGCTACGTCCGCCGCGGCGAACACCACTTCCTGCACTACCGCACCTTCGACGACAACGAACAACGCAGCCTCCTGCTCTACCGGCTCGTCGTCAGCCCGCGCTCGATGATGGTCATCGACCTGGGCTTCCACCCCGACTGCCTGCCGGTTCGCCTGGAGGAATACGAGCGCGCCATCGACAACGGCCCTGACCTGTTCGTCCGTCAGCGCACCCTTTCGCCCGACCGCCGGGTCACCCTGGTGCGCGAGCGCGCCCGCCGCGGCATCGTCGGCCTCCGTTGGGAATACGCCTGACCAACAAGGGGTATGCCGCCGGCTCACCTCGCGCGGAGTGCCCCGGCAGGGGTCGTGGCAGGTCGCACCCGTGGGCGGCTACTCGGTGCTGAAACTCGGGGAGCCGGACTGGCACCGGACCCTGACCTCGACCTCCCCGTCATGGTCGTTTCCCCCCGGCGGCGCGAACTTCACCTCAATCCGGCCGGCGTCCTCGGTCGCGATCTCGAAGCGCCAGCCCTCGGTCGCGACGACGCTGCGGATATGCGGCGTGGATCCGATGCAGTAGGCCCACACCTGACCGGCAGCGGTGCTGAAGGACTGCACCCCCGAGCGGGTCGGTTCGGCGGACGGGGCCGTTGACCGGGTCGTTGACGAGGTCGTTGACCGGGTCGTTGACTGGGTCGCCGACGGGGACGTCGACGGGTGCTCGCTGGAGGTCGAAGCCGACGTCGTGGGCGTCGCCGTGACGTCCGGCAGGGGCGGGGTCGCGGTCGGTGCCGGCCCGGCTGCCGTGACCGAGCCGAGCGGGGCGGGTGCGCCGAGCAATGAGGCCGCTGCTCCCGCACGGGCGATCGCCCCCCAGGACAGCCCGGCGGTCACGCTGACCACGAGCAGCCAGGTCGCGGCATACCGCAGTAGGTGCCTCCGCGATCCGCTCATCGGTTCCTCCCCATGCTGCGCGTAGCGTAACCCCCATGGCCCGCGTTCTCGTCGTCGAAGATGACCCCGCGATCAGGGCCGCACTGCTGCGCAGCCTCGCCGGCGCCGGCCATGCGGTGACCAGCCAGCCGACCGGGATGGCGGGGCTGACCGAAGCCGTGGACGAGCCGCCGGACGTCGTCGTGCTCGACCTCGGGCTGCCGGACGTCGATGGCCTCACAGTCCTGTCGATGTTGCGTGCCGTGAGCTCGGTGCCCGTCGTCGTGGCGACGGCACGCGATGACGAGAAGGAGATCGTCCGGGCCCTGGACTTGGGCGCCGACGATTATCTCGTCAAGCCGTTCGGCGGCGATCAGCTCGAGGCGCGCATCCGGGCGGTCCTGCGCCGGGCCGGCCACGATGCCCCACCAGCACCGATCATCGTCGGCGGGCTGGTCGTCACCCCGACCAGTCGCGAGGTGACGCTGGACGGCATACCCGTTGAGTTGTCCCGCAAGGAGTTCGACCTGCTGCACCTGCTCGCCCAACGGGTCGGCGAGGTCATCACCAAGCGCGAGATCCTCACCGAGGTGTGGCGGCAGAGCTACGGCGGCGGCGACCGGACCGTCGATGTCCACCTGTCGTGGCTGCGGCGCAAACTCGGCGAGACCGCGGCCGAGCCGGTCTATCTGCATAGCGTTCGCGGCGTTGGGGTGCGGCTGGTCGATCCTCGCGGGAGCCAACCGGGTTCGGTGGTCTGATGCTTCGCGCGCGGATCACCTGGCTGGCCGCGGCGCTGGTCGCCGGAGTGGTGATCTCGTTCGTCATCCCGTTGTGTCTGCTCGTGCGCACCATGGCCGAGGACCGGGCGGTCTCGGCGACCCGCAGTGACGCCCAGAGCGTGGCGATGATCGTGGCCGGCGTCGATGATCCGGCCTCGCTGCCGGCAGTGTTGGCTCCCACCCTCAACGGCCGCACCACCACCACGACCGTCGCGCTCCCGTCCGGACAGGTCCTCGGCGGCGCGCCGTTGGCCGGACCAGCGGTGACGGGCGGGCCGGCGCCCGCCCCGGCCGTGTTCCCCGAGGACTCGGCCCTGCTCGCGACGGTCCGGGCCGACAACCGGTCGGTGGCGACCACGGCCGACGACCGGTTCCACGTGCTCATCCCCGTCGGCATCGCCGACGGGGTGGCGATCGTCCATTCCGTGACCGACATGGGCCAGGTGACCCGAGGGGTCTACGGGTCGTGGTCGATCCTGGCCACGGTCGGGCTGCTGCTCGTCCTCGGGAGTGTGCTGGTCGCCCGGCAGCAGAGTGCCCGGATCAGCACGCCCGTCGTGGCGATGGCCGACGTGGCGCACCGGCTCCGGTCGGGTGACTTCGAGGCGCGCGCCACGACGACGGGCCCGGTCGAGGTCGTCGAACTCGGTCAGGCCCTCAACCAGTTGGCCGACCGAATCGAGGATCTGCTCCGGCTCGAGCGCGAGGGCGCCGCCGACCTGTCCCACCGGCTGCGCACCCCGGTGACGGCACTGCGCCTGGACACCGATCAGGTCGAGGATCCAACCGTCCGGGCTCGGCTGCGCGGACACGTCGAAGACCTCCATCGGGCCATCGACTCGGTGGTCGCCGATGCCCGACGCCCCAGCCGCGAGGTGATGGGCGGCTGGTGCGACGCTCGGGCGGTCCTGGCCGACCGGGCCCATCATTGGGGTCCGTTGGCGGAGGACCAGGGCCGCACCACGACGGTGACCGGCCAGACGACGACGGGGGCGCACCCGGCATACCCGCCGGTTCTGGTGGGGTTGGCGGCTCAAGACCTTGCCGATCTGTTGGACAACCTCGTCGACAATGTTTTCGCCCACACCCCGGAGGGGACGCCGATCCGGCTGGAACTGCAGGTGATCGACGCTCGGGCGGTCCTTCGAGTCGAGGACGGCGGCGAAGGCAGTCCCGACACGGTCGCGTTCGAGCGCGGCGAGAGCGGCGCTGGGAGCACCGGGCTGGGGCTGGACATCGTTCGCCGTCTGGCCGCGGACGCCGGGGGGTCGGTGCGCTTCGAGCACGCCCACCTCGGCGGGCTTGCCGTCATCGTCTCGCTACCCCTCGTCGCGCGCGCGGGACGTGCGGGCTGAGCGGGCTGAGCGGCTGAGCCGGTCAGTCGTCGCCGTGTTCGTCGCCGTGATCATCGTGACCATCGTGATCGTCGGACTCATGGTCGTCGTCACCGTCGTCGCTCGTCACGGACACGGACACGGGCGCGGGGGTCGGCGCGGGCGCCGGCGCGCGTCGGCCAGCGGACGTGGTCGCCGCGGGTGACGCGGGGACGGCGGGCTGGACCGGGACGGCGGACGGTGTCACCGTGCGTGTCACGGTCACGTGGGTGACACAGTCACCGTCCTCAAGAATCGCCGGCGCCACACAATCGGCGTAAACGACCGTCGGAACGACCTGCGCGACCGGGATCGACGCCGAAGCGGGCCCCGACCCTGCGGTCAGCGTCCCGTAGAGGACGGCCGCGATCGCACCTCCGCTGACGGTACCGAGGCCCACGGCCTTCCACCCGATCCACATGACGTTGCCTTCCTATCGACTGCGACACACGAGAGCCGCGAGGCACGACATGGAGTCGCCGTGCGAACGCGGTGCTCCCCCAGGATCGCCGACCGTCCCTCAACCGCACCCTCGGTCAACCTCAAGGGAGTCTTAAGGAGATGGGCGGGTATGCCGCGCGAGGAGCAGGTGCGCGCCCCCTCCGGCCGGGGTCACGCCACTCGGCCGACTCCCCGGGCCGGACTTCTTAGCGTGGGCTTGAGGTCCACCTGACGCGCACTTGCGGCGGCAGCGTTGACGATGAGGCCATGAATCGCACTTGGCTGCCCGCTTCACGAGACCGGTCCATGACCGCCATGCACGTCCTCACCGGCGTGATCGCTGCCGCAACCGTTGCCTCGACCGGAGCTATCACCGGTCTCGCCGCCACGGACACCGCGCAGCAGCAGGCGCTCAAGGCCCAGGCCAAGGCGGCTGCCGCACAGCAGGCGGGGGCGGGCGTGGTCGATCGCGCTTATCGCACCGTGGTCAGTGAATCGGTTACCACAGCGGCCGCCTCCGGCGGTTCGCTCACCCCTTCGCCGAAACCAACCACGAGTGCCAAGGCGAGCACGACCACCACGGTGGCCAAGCCGGTCACTACCCCCAAACCGGTAGTGGCGCCCAAACCGGCTGCACCGAAGCCCGCACCCGCCCCAGTCGTCTCGTCAGGGTCGTGACCCTGGCACTCCACCCCGCGACACCTGCCGTGCCTGTCTCGACGCACACCCCGCAGGAAGCCGGGGACACGGCATACCACCAGGGGGCGCAACCGGCCCTGCGCACGTGGCGAGCGTTGGGGACCTACGTGCACCTGGGCGTCGCTGACGCCACGGTCGCCGACGACGCCGCCGCACTCGCGGCCGCAGTTCTGGACGACGTCGACGCGGCCTGCAGCCGCTTCCGTCCGGACAGCGATCTCGTCCGCGCCAATCAGGCTGGCGGCCAGTGGGTTTCCGTCAACCCGATACTCGTTGGCGCGATCCGCGTCGCCCTGCGTGCCGCCGATTCGACCGACGGGCTGGTTGATCCCACTCTCGGCGAGCTCATGGTCGCCGCCGGTTATGACCGGACTTTCGCCCAGCTCGGCGGACGTGCCGACGCCAACGCGCTACCGACGCTGGTCAGCCGCGGGTGGGCTGACGTGCGCATCGAAGGCACACAGGTGCAGGTCCCGACCGGTCTCGCCCTTGACCTCGGCGCCACCGGCAAGGCGTTTGCCGCCGACCTCGTGGCCCTCACCCTCGTGGAACAGCTCGACGTCGCCGTCGTTGTCAGCGTCGGCGGAGACATCCGCGCCCACGCCCCGGAGGGGGCCGAGGTCACTTGGCCGGTCGACGTCGCTGCCGACCTGCGCGCGTGGTCGGACAACGACCCCGGCGTATGCCGGGTGTCCTTGACCGCGGGCGGGCTCGCAACGTCGTCGGTCACTGCTCGACGGTGGGTTCGGGCCGGATCCACCTGGCACCACGTCCTCGACCCGCGCACCGGTCGACCGGCGCAGACCCCCTGGCTGGCGGTCACGGCATACGGGGCCTGCGCGGCCGATGCGAACACAGCGACGACCGCCGCCATCGTCCTGGGCGAGAGCGCTCCCGACTGGCTGGCCGAGCATGACGTCGCCGCACGACTCTTGGCGGCGGACGGCTCGGTCCACCGCACCCCCACGTGGCCCATCCAGCTCGAGGAGCCTCGCACGTGAACCTGCCGTCCATCGACCTGTCCGGTCCGCTGCTGTGGTTCGCCAACCGCGGAACCGGGATCGTTCTGCTCGTGCTCTACACGCTCGTCGTGGTGCTCGGCATCCTGTCAGCAGCCGGGCGCGGCCCGAGCCGATTCATCCCGCGATTCGTCACCCAGGGACTACACCGCAACCTCGCGCTGCTCGCCACCGTGCTGCTCGCGGCGCATGTCGCGACCGCGGTGATCGATACCTACGTCGACATTCGGTGGTTCGATGCGTTCCTGCCTGTCGGCGGCCTCTACCGCCCGTTCTACCTGGGCATGGGGGCGCTGAGCCTGGACCTGTTGCTGGCCGTCGGCGTGACCAGCGCGTTGCGCTCCCGGATCTCCGAGCGGGTCTGGCGCCGCATCCACTGGCTGGCGTATCCCAGTTGGGCGGTCGCGGTCATCCACTCCCTCGGGATCGGCACCGACATCGGCTCGCCGTGGGGACGGTGGACCGTGCTGGCCTGCGTCGGGGCCGTGTTGGCGGCCGTCGCCGGACGAGCCGTGACCCGTCGCGTCCAGGTGGTGCGCTCATGAGCCGCATCGAGGCGGCACCTGCCCTCGCCGACGACGGGACCGCGCGTCGTTCCCTCATCCGCCGGTCCGTGCCGCGAACGGTCCGCACGGATCCGCCGGCTCAGGTCGTCGCGAACCCGGGACCGGTCTTGTTGTCCGGCGTCTTGGACGGGCCGTCATTGGCCGCCCATCGCGACCGGTTCGGCCCGATGCCTCGGCTCGATCTGGATTCCGTCCTGGCCACCGTCGGTGCTGGCGCGGTCGTCGGCCGAGGGGGCGCCGGCTTCCCCTTCGCCCGCAAGTTGGCGGCCGCTGCCGCCGGGAAGCGCCGCGCCGTCGTCGTCGTCAACCTCGCCGAAGGCGAGCCTGCCTCGGCCAAGGACACCGCTCTGGCCTTGTTGGCCCCCCACCAGATCCTCGATGGGGCCGAAGTGGTGGCGCACGCCCTGCACACGACCGACGTGCATATCGTCACGCCGGCGGATCGGCCCGCGGTCGGCGACGCGATCGCCGCGGCCCTCGCCGAGCGCGCCTCATCGACGGGCCGGGGCCGCAGCCGCCGCGGCCTCCCGCAGTGGAGGGTGCGCGCCGCCGCACCGAGCTTCGTGTCCGGCCAGGCCAGGGCCGTCCTCGAACTGTTGGCGGGCCGACCGGGCCTGCCGGTGACCGCCTGGCAGCCCGAGGCGATGTCGGGCCTGGACGGCCGCCCGACCCTGCTGTCCAACGCCGAGACCTGGGCACAGGTCGCCGCGGTCCTGCGGCTGGGAGCCCAGGGGTATGCCGCCCTCGGCACCGCTGCGGAGCCCGGCACCACCTTGCTCACCCTGCCCCACCGACGGGACCGCGATACCGCGGTCGTCGTGGAGGCGGCATACGGGACGCCCTGGGCGGATGTCCTGGGAACGGACGTGGACCGCCCAGTGCTGTTGGGCGGTTTCCATGGCACCTGGGCCGGGGCGGGGGCCCTCGCGCACGTGACGGTGAGCCGCGACGAGCTCCGGGCCCGAGGCCTGGCGTTGGGCGCGGGGGTCGTGCTGCCGCTGCGCCTGGGTCAGTGCCCGGTGGCGATGACCGGCGAGATCGTCGACTACTTGGCCGGACAGTCTGCGCGCCGATGCGGTCCGTGCCTCAACGGCCTGCCGGCGCTCGCCGACGAGGTGCGCCGACTCGCCCTCGGCGACACCAGCGCCTCCTGGACCCGGATCGGGACGGTGGTGGGGTTGGTGGACAAACGCGGGGCCTGCGCGCATCCCGACGGGACCGCCCGGCTGGTGCGATCGCTGCTGACGACGTTCGACGACGAAGTCATCCTGCACTTGAGCGGGCGGTGCTCACGATGAACTGGACGATCCGCGTCGACTGGCCGTCGTGCCTAGCTCGCGGCTTGTGCGCTGAGCTGCTGCCCGAACGCATCCATCTGGACGAGTGGGGGTATCCCGTCATCAACGGCGAGGTGACCACCGATGTCCTCCGACACGCCAAAGCAGCCGCCAACGCATGCCCACATCGGGCCCTGCGCCTGCTGAAGGCCACCTGAGCCGGCCGGCCCCGGCTGGCTCCGTCGGCTCGAGGCTCTCCGATCAGGCGTTGAGGGAGTCGGCGATCACTCCGACGAGCATGTGAATGTCGGCCTCGGTCGCCACCAACGGCGGCGCCAGACGGATCGTCGAGCCGTGGGTGTCCTTGGCCAGAACCCCGCGGTCGGCCATCCGGTAGCACAGCTCCTTGCCGCTCATCAAGGCGGGATCGACATCGATGCCGGCCCACAGCCCCCGTTGCCGGACCTCGAGAATGCCGGGGTGCTCCAACGCCGCGAGTTCGCCGGCCAGGACATCGCCGAGCACGCGGGCGCGCTCCTGGAACTCGCCGGTGTTGAGCATGGCGATGACCTCGTGGCCGATGGCCGCGGCGAAGGGGTTGCCGCCGAACGTGGAGCCGTGCGATCCCGGGGTGATGACCCCCAGCACATCGGTGTTGGCCGCGATGGCCGAGAGCGGGACGATGCCGCCGCCGAGGGCCTTGCCCATGACATAGATGTCGGGGACCACGTCCTCGTGGTCGCAGGCGAAGGTGCGGCCGGTGCGCGCCAGACCCGACTGGATCTCGTCGGCGATCATCAGCACGTTGCGCTCGGTGCACAACGCCCGGACGTCGCGCAGGAAGCCTTCCGGAGGGATGACGACGCCGCCTTCGCCCTGGATCGGCTCGAGCAGGATGCCGATGGTCTCGTCCGTCATCGCGGCGCGCAGGGCGGTGATGTCGCCGTAGGGGACGACGAGGAAGCCGGGGGTATAGGGCCCGTAATCCTCGCGTGCGGTCTTGTCGGTCGAGAACGAGACGATCGTCGTCGTGCGGCCATGGAAGTTGCCGCCCATGACGATGATCGTGCCCCAGTCCTCGGGCAGCCCCTTGGCTCGCTTGCCCCAGCGCCGGGTCACCTTGATCGCCGTCTCGACGGCCTCGGCGCCGGAGTTCATCGGCAGGATGAGGTCTTTGCCGGTGAGCGCGGCGAGGTCGCGGGCGAACGGCCCGAGCTGGTTGGAGTGGAACGCCCGGCTGGTGAGCGTCAGCGTGTGCAGCTGCCGTTCGGCCACCGCGACCAGCCGCGGGTTGGAGTGCCCGAAGTTGAGCGCGGAGTATCCCGCGAGCGCATCGAAGTAGCGCCGCCCCTCGACGTCCTGGACCCAGGCGCCCTCGCCACGGGCGATGACGACGTCCAGGGGTGAGTAGTTGTGGGCCGCGTAGCGGTGATCCAGGTCGATGAAGTCGGCGCTGGACGAAGGGGCGTTGGTCATGGATGGCTTTCTCTCGTGGAGGACAGTTCCACAGTATGCCGGGTGCCCACCCCTCCGGGGCCAAGCGACGGGTCGGCGTCAGGCGACGGTCCGCAGGACCCGCGGCGCGCGTCCGACACGCACTACCTGGCCCCACCCGAGGAGGAGCCGATCGGCCTCGATGCCGTCGCCGAAGGTGACGAGCGACTCCGACTCGACCCGCAGGGTGAGTGCGTCGGTGCCGAGCGGACCCGCGGACAGCGTCGTGCCGGTGGCCGCCGAGGGCCACGGCTCGCGCACGAACCACGCGAGCTCCGGGTCGGCCGGTCCCGGCAGCGTGAACGACGGTGCCGACGCGCGCTGGATCGAGGCGCACCACCCGGTCGCCCCGGTCCCCGTACCGACGATCACGCCGGAGGAGGACTGGCGTTCCTGCGCGCCGCGCCACCCGAGCAGGTAGCGCGCCGACTGGTGGCCCGGCTGCCCGACGTAGAGCTCGTTGAGGGCCGTCAGCTCCTGACCGTCGTCGGCCACCGCGCGCACCATGGTCCGCTCCAGGTATGCCGCCCGCCCACCGACAACGTCGCGCACGAGGTCGCCGGTGGCCGCCGCGGGGTGCGGGACGAGCACGCCGGGGTTGGCACCGGGCAAGGGGTCGATGCCGATGACCGGCTGGGCGCCCAGGTATTTCGCGACGTTGGCGACCAGCCCGTCCTGGCCGACCACGATGACGACGTCGTCCGGCTCGAAGACGAATCGGGCCAGCTCGGCCCGCTCGACCTCGGCGCGGCGCCAGTCCGTCGGGACGGCGCCCAGGACGGTCAGGCGGGCCGCGTGGCTGCGCTGATGGCGTTCGACGAGCGGCTCGATCGACTGCTCACGGGTGCGCAGGAAGAACTCGGCCTAGCCACGCGTCCCGTGGTGGGCCACCAACTCGTCCAGCTCGGTGGCCCGCC
>Ga0116181_1004249_pt1 | contig 10843 bp, 9 predicted proteins | sample AD_UKC075_MetaG_FD_89752 | JGI IMG/M metagenome (GOLD analysis project Ga0116181, IMG submission 89752) | Active sludge microbial communities of municipal wastewater-treating anaerobic digesters from USA - AD_UKC075_MetaG | ecosystem: Engineered > Bioreactor > Anaerobic > Digestate | place: USA...
CGTGTACGCGATACAACTCCACTTCGCGACCGCGGACGGAGCCGCGGGCAACGCGCACCTGCCCGCTCACGACGAACGGGAAGCCCCGGCAGGGTTCGTTCTCGCTGAACAGCGGGGTACGCTCCGGCGCGTCGATCACGGAAAGCGTCGCGCAGTCGCGTTCGAAGGCTTCGGGCGGAATCGCGCGAAGGCAGGGGTAGTGGGCCAGTAGAAGTTCGGCGGGGCTCATTGATCAGGGTGTGTTCCACGTGAAACATCGAAGGCGATCCGCGTGATGCAGCGCGCGGTACACACCGACGGCCACACACGCGGGCGCGCCACCCAGTGTACGGCGCCGGCTTCTATCGCACGACGATCGCACCTATAATCCGCGATCCTTCGGCGTCGCCGGCATCACGCCGCGCATGGGTGCAACAGCGTCCGAAGCCTGCAACGCTGTGTCCGGATCGGTTCGAGGCGCGATCCGAGATCCGAGATCCTCCAGCGTTGGAATCGAGTGGTGCAAGCATGAACTATCCAGACGTGTTCGATGTGATCGTGGTCGGTGGCGGCCACGCCGGGACCGAGGCAGCGCACGCTGCCGCGCGGATGGGCGCGCGGACCTTGTTGCTGACCCACAGCGTCGAGACCCTGGGGCAGATGTCGTGCAATCCGTCCATCGGCGGCATCGGCAAGGGCCATCTGGTCAAGGAGATCGACGCGCTGGGCGGCGCGATGGCCGAGGCCACCGACGAAGCGGGCATCCAGTTCCGCATCCTCAACTCCAGCAAGGGCCCGGCGGTGCGTGCGACCCGGGCGCAGGCCGACCGTGTGCTGTATCGCCAGGCGATCCGCCGCCGCCTCGAGAATCAGCCCAACCTGTCGATCTTCCAGCAGGCGGTGGACGACCTGATCGTCGAGGGCGACCGGGTGACGGGCGCGGTCACGCAACTGGGCATCCGGTTCACCGGCCGCGCGGTCGTCCTGACGGCCGGCACCTTCCTGAATGGCCTCGTCCACGTCGGGCTGTCCAACTATTCGGGCGGGCGTGCGAGCGACCCGTCGTCGGTGTCGCTGGCCCGGCGGCTGCGCGAACTGAACCTGCCACAGGGACGCCTGAAGACCGGGACGCCGCCGCGCATCGACGGCCGCACCATCGATTTCTCCAAGTGCGAGGAACAGCCCGGCGATCTCGACCCCGTTCCGGTGTTCTCGTTCCTGGGTGATCCGGCCACGCATCCGCGTCAGCTGCCGTGCTGGATCACCCACACGAATCCCCGAACGCACGACATCATCCGCGGGGGTCTCGACCGAAGCCCAATGTACACGGGCGTGATCGAGGGAGTGGGTCCTCGCTACTGTCCATCGGTCGAGGACAAGATCCACCGGTTCGCCGACAAGGATGCGCACCAGGTGTTCCTCGAGCCGGAAGGGCTGGACACCCATGAGTTCTATCCCAACGGCATCTCGACCAGCCTGCCGTTCGACGTCCAGCTGGCGCTCGTGCGGTCGATTCCCGGCCTCGAGCACGCGCATCTCACCCGCCCCGGCTATGCGATCGAGTACGACTTCTTCGACCCCCGCGGGCTGAAGCGCTCGCTGGAGACCCGCGCGATCGGCGGTCTGTTCTTCGCCGGGCAGATCAACGGCACGACCGGCTACGAGGAGGCGGCAGCCCAGGGCCTGCTGGCCGGCATCAACGCCGCGCTGCAGGTGCAGGGGCGGGACGCCTGGTGTCCGCGTCGCGACGAGGCCTACCTGGGGGTGCTGGTGGACGACCTGATCACGCGCGGCGTGACCGAGCCGTACCGCATGTTCACGAGCCGGGCCGAGTATCGGCTGAGCCTGCGGGAGGACAACGCCGACCTGCGCCTGACGCAGATCGGCCGTTCGCTCGGCTGCGTGGGCGACGCACGCTGGGACGCGTTCTGCCGCAAGCGCGACGCCATCGAGCAGGAACTGCAGCGTCTGCGCTCGGTGTCGGTGTCGCCGGCGAACCTGTCGCCCGAGCGGGCGACCGAGGTGATCGGCCAGCCGATCGACCGCGACTACACGCTGGCCGACCTGCTGCGACGACCCGAGGTGCGCTACGACGCGCTGGTCACGCTGGCCGAGCCCGGCCTGCACCAGCGCGCCCCCGAGCTCGGCCTCGATCCGCTGCGCGTGTCGCAGGCGATCGAGCAGATCGAGATCCAGAGCAAGTACGCCGGCTACATCGCGCGTCAGCAGGCCGAGGTCGCGCGCCACGAGCACAACGAGAACCTCGCGATTCCGCCCGATTTCGACTACACGCGGGTGCGCGGTCTGTCGAACGAGGTGCGCGGGCGGCTCGTCGCGGCGCGTCCCGAGACCGTCGGCATGGCGTCACGGATCTCGGGCGTCACGCCGGCGGCGATCTCGCTGTTGCTCGTCTACCTGAAGAAGCGGCTTCTCGAGACGCGGGCGGCCTGAATGACGCGCTGCGCACCCACGCCCGTCGCGGTCCGGACGACGCGCCCGCCGGCCGGTCCCTGGCGGCCGGAATGACGGGCCGCATGCGGCGCGCGACGCCGCACCCGGCCGCCGACCCAGGGCAGGACCGCGACGCGCTGCGCGCCGCCGCCGCGGACCTGTCGCTGGCGCTGGACGACACGGCCCAGGCGCGACTGCTCGGCTACCTGGCCCTGCTGCGCAAGTGGAACGCGGTCTACAACCTGACCGCGATCCGGGACCCGCAGGCGATGCTGGTGCAGCATCTCTTCGACTGTCTGGCCGTGGTGCCGGCCCTGCAGCCGTACCTGGTGGCCGGCGGCACGGTCGTCGACGTCGGTTCGGGCGGCGGGCTGCCCGGTGTCGTGCTGGCCGTCTGCGCGCCGCAGGTCACCGTGCACTGTGTCGACACGGTGGGCAAGAAGGCGGCCTTCGTCACCCAGGTGCGCGCCGAACTCGGTCTGCCCAACCTCTGCGCCCATCACGCACGTGTCGAGGAACTGCAGGTGCCGCGCGACCTGCCGGCGGCGTGCGTGGTCGTGTCGCGTGCCTTCTCGTCGCTCGCGCAGTTCGTCGCGCTCACCCGCCACCTGCTTGCGCCCGAGGGCGTGTGGGCGGCGATGAAAGGCGTGATGCCCCTGGACGAACTGGCGATGCTTCCGGCCGACGTGCGCATGCTGTCAGCGATTACACTTGCGGTCCCCCGGCTCGACGCGCAACGGCACCTGCTGCTGCTGGCCCCGAGCGACGATTCCCGATCCCCCGCATCCACCCCGTAATGGCACGCATCTTCGTCGTCGCAAACCAGAAGGGTGGTGTCGGAAAGACCACCACCACGGTCAATCTCGCCGCGGCACTCGCGCGCCTGGGCAAGCGCACGCTGCTGGTAGATCTCGATCCGCAGGGCAACGCCACCATGGGCAGCGGCATCGACAAGCGCACGCTGCAGCGCACCGTCTACCACGTGCTGATCGGGATGTGCGACGTCGCCGAGGCGTCCCGCGTGTCCGAATCGGGCGGCTACCGCGTGCTGCCGGCCAACCGCGAGCTCGCGGGCGCCGAGGTCGAGCTCGTCGACTTCGACGAGCGCGAGACGCGCCTGAAGAGCGCGCTCGCGGCGGTCGACGACCAGTACGACTTCGTGCTCATCGACTGCCCGCCCTCGCTGTCGCTGCTCACGCTCAACGGCTTCTGCGCGGCACACGGCGTGATCATTCCGATGCAGTGCGAGTACTACGCGCTGGAGGGCCTGTCGGACCTGGTCAACACGATCAAGAAGATCCACGCCAACTTCAACACCGACCTCACGCTGATCGGTCTGCTGCGCGTGATGTTCGATCCGCGCATGACGCTCGCCCAGCAGGTGTCGGCGCAGCTCGAGCAGCACTTCGGCGACAAGGTGTTCAAGACGATCGTGCCGCGCAACGTGCGCCTGGCCGAGGCCCCCAGCTACGGGCAGCCGGGTGTGGTGTTCGACCCGACGTCGAAGGGCGCGAAGGCCTACATCCAGTTCGGCGAGGAACTGATCGAGCGGCTGTCGCATCTGCCCTGACGCGGGGCGGACCGCCACCGTCTGCCGGGCACGGGGCCGGCAGACGGTCCAATCGTCGAGCGCCCCGTTCCCAACCCAGTGCGCAGGGAGACACACCCCACATGATCAAGCCGAAAGCCAAGGGCCTGGGCAGAGGCCTCGAGGCCTTGCTGGGCGGAGACGAACCGCCGCGCACCGCGGGCACCGAGCCCCGCGGTCCCGTCACCGCGCTGCCGGTCGGCCGCCTGCAGGCGGGACGCTACCAGCCGCGCACGCGCATGGACGAGTCCGCGCTGCAGGAGCTGGCGGCGTCGATCCGGCAGCACGGGCTGATGCAGCCGATCCTCGTGCGCCCGATCGGTGACGATGCGGCATCGTCGCCTGGAGCCGCCGGAGCCGCCGCCGCAGGCGGTGCAGCGGCGGCGGGCGGCACACAGCGCTACGAGATCATCGCGGGCGAGCGGCGGTTCCGCGCGGCGCAGCTCGCCGGGCTGTCCGAGGTGCCGGTGATCGTGCGCGAGGTGCCCGACGAGCAGGCGCTGGCGCTGGCGCTGATCGAGAACATCCAGCGCGAGGACCTGAATCCGCTCGAGGAAGCGCAGGCGGTCAAGCGCCTGATCGACGAGTTCCACTACTCGCACGAGCAGGCCGCGGGCGCGATCGGCCGCTCGCGCAGTGCCACCTCGAACCTGCTGCGCCTGCTGAACCTCGCCGAACCGGTGCAGACCATGCTGCTGGCGTCCGATCTCGACATGGGCCACGCGCGCGCGCTGCTGGCCGTCGACCGTGCCAGCCAGATCATGCTGGCGCACCAGATCGTCCAGAAGCGGCTGTCGGTGCGCGAGGCCGAGAAGCTCGTGGCGCGTCACCTCGAGCAGGCGACGACCGCGGCCACGCGCGCACCGCGCCGCACCCAGGACGGCGACATCGCCCGCGTGCAGGAGCAGCTGTGCGACCTGCTCGGCACCACCGTCACCCTGAAGCAGTCGGCCCGGGGCAAGGGTCAGCTGGTGATCGAATTCACCGGCCCCGACCAGTTCGACGGCATCCTGCAGCGCATGGGGCTGTCGCTCCTCAAGGACTGAACACACCCGACCCACCGCACCCCGCGCGGGAACCCTGCGCGGGGTGTGGCTTTTCCGCCGCACGCACCGCCTGGCGCGCAGCACACCCGCCGCCGCGCGCCAGGCGGTGCGTTGCGCATGCACACCACGCGGATGCGCGCCGAATCCCGCATCCCGCCACGGTTCCCACGCCGACGCAGCGCTGCGCACCGTGCGCGGTTGCTGCGTTGCCACATCTTCGTCTTGATTTTCGTCAAGGCACACTCCGCCATCGATCGATAAGGTTCACGCGAACTTCCACTTACAACAGGAATCACCGAGGGGCCCCGGCGGTGCCGGCACCGACCACACAACGCCCCCGGTCGAGCGTGCGACATGAGAATGGTGAGTCTGCTGCTGTCCGTCCGCCCCGAGCGGCTGACGGCCCTCGCGCATGAGCTGCCCGGCATCCCGGGTGTCCAGGTCCATCCGATGCCGTCCGACTGCCGCATGGTGGTCACCATCGAGGACGTCGACGGTCAGGACGTGATGCCGTCGATCTCGGCCGTGCACGCGCTGCCCGGCGTGCTGAGCACGACCCTCACCTACGAATACAGCGACGAGCAACCCGAGCTTCCGGAGGACCGGTCATGAGCATGAACCGTCGAGACTTCATTCGTTCCAACGCGGTGGCCGCGGCCGCCGGCGCCGCCGGTGCGCAGGTGCTGATCCCGATCCACGCGGTCGCGGCGCCCAAGGCCGACGGCGCGCCCGCGGCGGGCGCGGCCGCCAGCGGCGACATCAAGTGGGACAAGGGCGTGTGCCGCTTCTGCGGCACCGGCTGCGCGGTGCTGGTCGGCGTGCAGAACGGGCGTGTCGTCGCCACGCAGGGCGACCCCGACTCTGCGGTCAATCGCGGCCTGAACTGCATCAAGGGCTACTTCCTGTCGAAGATCATGTATGGCGCGGATCGCCTGAAGACGCCGCTGCTGCGCAAGAAGGACGGCAAGTACGACAAGAACGGCGAGTTCGTCCCGGTGTCGTGGACCGAAGCCTTCGACGTGATGGCCCAGAAGTGGAAGGACGCGATGGCCAAGCACGGGCCGAACTCGGTCGCGATGTTCGGCTCGGGCCAGTGGACGATCTGGGAGGGCTACGCGGCCTCCAAGCTCTTCAAGGCGGGCTTCCGCACCAACAACCTCGACCCCAACGCGCGCCACTGCATGGCGTCGGCGGTCGCCGGCTTCATGCGCACCTTCGGCATCGACGAGCCGATGGGCTGCTACGACGACATCGAGAAGACCGACGCCTTCGTGCTGTGGGGCTCGAACATGGCGGAGATGCACCCGATCCTGTGGTCGCGCATCACCGACCGGCGGCTCACGCACCAGGGCTGCAAGGTGCACGTGCTGTCGACCTTCGAGCACCGGTCGTTCGAGCTGGCCGACAACGGCATGATCTTCACGCCGCAGACCGACCTCGCGATCCTGAACTACATCTGCCACCACATCATCTCGACGGGCAAGGTGAACCAGGAGTTCGTGAAGAAGAACGTCAACTTCAAGAAGAGCGTCACCGACATCGGCTACGGGCTGCGCCCGAACCACGCGCTCGAACAGGTCGCCGGCAACAACGGCTACCCGGGGGCCGACGGCAAGCCGAAGGGCGACACGGGCAAGTCCGAGCCGATCACGTTCGAGGACTTCAAGAAGTTCGTCTCCGAGTACACGCTCGAGAAGGTGTCGGCGCTGTCGGGCGTGCCGCAGGACAAGCTCAAGGCGCTCGCCGAGCTGTACGCGGACCCGAAGCGCAAGGTCGTGTCCTTCTGGACGATGGGCTTCAACCAGCACACGCGCGGCACGTGGGTCAACAACATGATCTACAACGTGCACCTGCTCACCGGCAAGATCTCCGAGCCGGGCAACAGCCCGTTCTCGCTGACCGGCCAGCCCTCGGCCTGCGGCACCGCCCGCGAGGTCGGCACCTTCGCGCACCGCCTGCCCGCCGACATGGTGGTGACCAACCCCGAGCACCGCAAGCACACCGAGCACCTGTGGCAGCTGCCCGAAGGCACGCTGCCCGACAAGATCGGCCTGCACGCCGTCGCCCAGAGCCGCGCCCTCAAGGACGGCAAGCTCAAGTGCTACTGGACGATGACGACCAACAACATGCAGGCGGGGCCGAACGTCAGCGGCGAGATCTATCCGGGCTGGCGCAATCCCGAAGCCTTCATCGTGGTGTCCGATGCGTACCCGACCGTGTCGGCGCTGTCGGCCGACCTGATCCTGCCCGCGGCGATGTGGGTCGAGAAGGAGGGCGCCTACGGCAACGCCGAGCGGCGCACGCAGTTCTGGCGGCAGATGGTGAAGGCGCCGGGCGAATCGCGCTCCGACCTGTGGCAGCTGATGGAGTTCTCGCGGCGCTTCAGGATCGAGGAGGTGTGGCCCGCCGAGCTGATCGCCAAGAAGCCCGAGGTGAAGGGCAAGACGCTGTTCGACGTGCTGTTCGCCAACGGCACCGTCAACAAGTTCCCGGTGGCCGAGGTCGCGAAGAGCAACGAGCATTCGGTGGCCAACTACGCGAACGACGAGTCGACCGCGTACGGCTTCTACGTGCAGAAAGGCCTGTTCGAGGAATACGCGCAGTTCGGCCGCGGGCACGCCCACGATCTCGCGCCGTTCGAGATGTATCACAAGGCACGCGGCCTGCGCTGGCCGGTGGTCGACGGCAAGGAGACCCTGTGGCGCTTCCGTGAGGGCTACGACCCGTACGTGAAGGCGGGCGAGGGCGTGAAGTTCTACGGCCACAAGGACAACCGCGCGGTGATCTTCGCGCTGCCGTACCAGCCGGCCGCCGAGGCGCCCGACAAGGAATACGACCTGTGGCTGTGCACCGGCCGCGTGCTCGAGCACTGGCACACCGGCACGATGACGCGCCGTGTGCCCGAGCTGCACCGCTCGGTGCCCGAAGCCGTCGTGTTCATGCATCCCGACGACGCCAAGGCGCGCGGCCTGCAGCGCGGCATGTCCTGCAAGCTGCAGTCGCGCCGCGGTGAGATGGTCGCCCGCGTCGAGACCCGCGGCCGCAACAAGCCGCCCAAGGGGCTGATCTTCGTGCCGTTCTTCGACGAGTCGAAGCTGGTCAACAAACTCACGCTGGACGCGACCTGCCCGATCTCGAAAGAGACCGACTACAAGAAGTGCGCCGTGCGCGCGGTCCGCGCGTAGGCCTGAGCGCCGCACGCCACCGCACCCTCCGCGATCCACACGGAATTGCACGGACATGAGCGACAGGCCGGGCGAAGGCAAGGACGCTGCCGCACGACGGCGCTTCCTGCGCGGCATCGCCGGTGCGGCCGGCGGCGCCTCGCTGGCGGCGCTCGGGACGACCCTGCTGGCGCAGCACACGCAGGCGCGCCCGGCGCACGCGATGCGCCCGCCCGGCGCGCGCGCCGAGCATGACTTCCTCGGCGCCTGCGTGCGCTGCGGGCTGTGCGTGCGCGACTGCCCGTACGGCACGCTGAAGCTGGCGCCGCTGGGATCGGCGGTGGTGCCCGGCACGCCGTACTTCACGCCGCGCACGGTGCCGTGCGAGATGTGCGACGACATCCCCTGCGTGAAGGCCTGCCCGACCGGAGCGCTCGACCATGCGCTGACCGACATCGGCGAAGCGCGCATGGGCCTGGCCGTGCTCATCGACCAGGAGAACTGCCTCAACTTCCTCGGGCTGCGCTGCGACGTCTGCTACCGCGTGTGCCCGGTGATCGACAAGGCGATCACGCTCGAGCAGCGTCACAACCCGCGTTCCGACCGGCACGCGATGCTGATCCCCACCGTGCACTCCGACGCGTGCACCGGCTGCGGCAAGTGCGAGAAGTCGTGCGTGCTCGAGGAGGCGGCCATCCGCGTGATGCCGATCGCGCTGGCCAAGGGCCGTGGGGGTGCGCACTACCGCAAGGGGTGGGAGGAGAAGGACAAGGCGGGCGGTTCGCTGATCCCCGAACAGATCGAGCTGCCCGTACGCGGCCTGGAGGCCGAGCGCCAGGGGCTGTCGGGCGGGGCGGGTGCGGCCTCCGGCGCACCCGGTGCGCCCGCATCGCCCGCGCCCGGCGCGCCGACACCGCAGGGAGCCGCGCGATGAGTGCCGCCCCCGCACGCGCTGCGCCCGCAGGCGCCGCGCCGGCGCGCGCCGGCGTGCGCAAGACCCCGATCGGCGCCGACGCCGTGCGCGACAAGGGGTGGTGGCGCGCGCACCAGTGGCTGGTGCTGCGCCGGCTGGTCCAGCTGTCCATCCTCGCGCTGTTCCTGTCCGGTCCGGTGGCCGGGCTCTGGATCGTCAAGGGCAACCTCGCGTCGAGCCTGACGCTGGGCGTGCTGCCGCTGACCGATCCCTTCGTGCTCGCACAGACCCTGGTCGCGCGTCACTGGCCCGAGGTCAGCGCGCTGATCGGCGTCACGATCGTGCTCGCCATCTACCTCGTCGTCGGGGGCCGCGTGTTCTGCGCGTGGGTCTGCCCGATGAACGTGGTCACCGACGCCGCCGCATGGCTGCGCCGCCGGCTGGGCATCGTCACCAGCCGGGCGCCCTCCCGGCAGTTCCGCCTGTGGCTGCTCGCCGGCGTGCTGATCGCTGCCGCCCTCACGGGCATGGCCGTCTGGGAATGGGTGAACCCGGTCTCGACGCTGCAGCGCGGGCTGGTGTTCGGCTTCGGCATGGGCGGCTGGGTCGTGTTCGCGATCTTCGTGTACGACACGCTCGTCGCGTCGCACGGCTGGTGCGGGCATCTCTGCCCGCAGGGCGCCGCGTACGGGCTGATCGGGCGCGCGTCGCTGACGCGCGTGACCGCGGCGCGGCGCAGCCGCTGCAACGACTGCGGCGACTGCCTGATGGTGTGCCCGGAACCGCAGGTGATCGTGCCGGCGCTCAAGGGCACGGGGTCGCCGGTGATCGTGAACGGCGACTGCACGAACTGTGGCCGCTGCATCGACGTGTGCGGCCCCGACGTCTTTCGATTCGGTGTGCGCTTCGACCAAAGGAGTGAGTGATGAACAAGTGGATGCGTTGGGTCATGGCCGCGGCGGCCGCGGCATGTCTGGCCACCGAAATGGCCGCCTGGGCCGCGAGCCCGGTGCTGGTGGCGGCGGCCGACACGAAGGCCGCTCCGGCAGAGCCCGTGAAGGCGCTGCGCAGCGAGGGTTCGGTCGCGGCACCCGAGCGCGACGCCGAGTCGGACACCTTCCGCAACGAGCGCGACCGTGCGCCGCTGCCCCGCGACTTCGTGCAGCAGCCTCCGCTGATCCCCCACACCGTGCGCGGCTACGCGATCACGACCAACTTCAACAAGTGCATGGACTGCCATGCCTGGAACCGGGCGCGCGAAACGGGGGCCACCAAGGTGTCGCTCACGCACTTCAAGGATCGCGACGGCAAGGAGTTGTCGAACGTGTCGCCCCGCCGCTACTTCTGCATGCAGTGCCACGTGCCGCAGACCGATGCGAAGCCCCTGGTGGGCAACACGTTCCGTCCGGCCGACGGCCTGAGGTGACGCGCGGCGCGCGCTGCCGATCAACCCGTCCGGCCCGTCCGGACGGTCCGAGGAACCCGTCGATCGAGACGAGAACATGAACGACAAGACACCGATCCGGCCCCAGGGCTTCGTTGGCAAGTGGTGGGCACGCCTGCGCCCGCTGATCTTCGGCCTGGCGGGCGCGGGATTCGTCGCAGGCATCCTGTTCTGGGGTGGCTTCAACTGGGCGATGGAGATGACCAACACCGAGTCGTTCTGCATCTCGTGCCACGAGATGCGCGACAACGTGTACGC
>Ga0116181_1004250_pt1 | contig 10840 bp, 9 predicted proteins | sample AD_UKC075_MetaG_FD_89752 | JGI IMG/M metagenome (GOLD analysis project Ga0116181, IMG submission 89752) | Active sludge microbial communities of municipal wastewater-treating anaerobic digesters from USA - AD_UKC075_MetaG | ecosystem: Engineered > Bioreactor > Anaerobic > Digestate | place: USA...
ACCGCCCGCGCCGGCGCCACCTGGCGCTCCGCCGCCGGGACGACCGCCGAAGCCACCGCCACCACCGGGACGGCCACCGAAGCCACCGCCGGCACCCGGCCGGGCGCCCGCGCCGGGACGACCCGGGGCACCACCGCGCGCCGGTCGCTCGCCCGGACGCGGAACGGCGGAGCGACCGGGCATCATGCCCGGGCTCGGACGCGGCCCGCCGGGACGCGGTCCGGCGGCACCGGGAGCCCCGGTGCGCGGACCGGGAGCACCACGACCGGCCGGCGGCCGCGGCATACCCTGGCTGGCGGCGAAGGGGTTGTTGCCCGGGCGCGGGGCAGCCCCGCCCTCACGGGGCGGTCGACCCATGCCCTGGCTGGGGGCAAAGGGGTTGTTGCCGGGCCGCGGCTGGCCCGGACGCGCACCGGGACGGGGCGAGGCCGGGGCACCGGCTCCACCGTGGTCCCCGTCACGGGACTCCGGGCGGACAGGGGCGGCCGGTGCCGGAGCGGTCGGAGCCGGAGCGACCGGCGTCGGGTCGGCCTTGGCCGCGGGGGTCGGAACCGGTGCAGCGGGCGCCGCAGGGGTTGCCGGGGCGGGAGCTGACGGGGCGGGAGCGGCCGAGGCAGGCGCGCTCGCCGCGGGCGCGCTTGCCGCGGGGGCACTCGCTGCCGCGGGTGCCGGGGCGGCCGGCGCGGGCTTGGCGGGGGTTGCCGTGGCCGCGGGCTTCTCGGCCTTGGGTGCCGCCTCGGCGGGCGGGAACTTCTCCTTGACGCGCCGGACCACCGGCGCCTCGACTGTCGAGCTTGCGCTCCTGACGTACTCGCCCATCTCGTTCAGTCGCTCGAGGAGCACCTTGCTGGTGACTCCGAGCTCCTTGGCGAGTGCGCTCACACGGACCTTGGACAAAACATCTCCTGTTTCTCGCGGTCCGTGCCATGGGTGGCGCGGACCGTCGTTACGACTGGGAAGTGCTCATTGCTGAGTACTCATCGGGCGCTCATCAGCGTCAAACCCGCTTTCGGTTCCCTTGGGACGGTCAATTTCGGTGTGCGAGAGGCCGCAGACGTATGCCGTGACGCCGGTGACATCGATCGGTGCGCTGACTCGCAGCGCACGACCGAACGCCCGACGACGCACGGCGTGGTCACAACACGCGACCGTGGGATGCAGCCAGGCGCCGCGCCCCCCGAGACGGTGTTCCGCATCGACGATCACGGGCACCGCACTCCCCCGGCTCACGCCGTCGGAGGTGGCGACCGTGGCCGATCCGGCGACCACTCGCAGAAGTGCCGACCAGCTATCCGTGCCGCGACAACCGATGCACGTTCGGACCGGCCCGGTGAGGGCGGTCGCGCGAGCATCCGGTGACGCGGACCGGGTTCCAGTCCGGTCGGTCACGCTCAGTCTACCGCGTGTGGCTGTGCGGGCTCACCGGTGACGTTGTCCGGACGGATGTCGATGCGCCAGCCGGTGAGCTTCGCCGCGAGCCGGGCATTCTGGCCCTCGCGGCCGATGGCGAGGGACAGCTGGTAGTCGGGGACGATGACCCGGGCCGCCTTGGCGACCGGGTCGACGATTTCGACCGAGTTGACCCGGGCGGGGCTGAGGGCGGCGGCGATGAAGGTGGCCGGGTCCTCGCTGTAGTCGACGATGTCGATCTTCTCGCCGCGCAGTTCGGCCATGACCGCCCGCACCCGCGAGCCCATCGGGCCGATGCACGCACCCTTCGCGCCGAGCCCCGGCACCTTGGAGTGGACGGCGATCTTGGTGCGGTGCCCCGCCTCACGGGCCAGTGCGGCGATCTCGACGCTGCCGTCGGCGATCTCGGGCACCTCGAGGGCGAAGAGCTTGCGGACCAGGTTGGGGTGGGTGCGCGACAGACCGATCTGGGGACCCTTGGGCCCGCGACGCACACTGACCACGAAGGTGCGGATGCGCTCGCCGTGGGCGTACTTCTCCCCCGGCACCTGCTCGGCCGCCGGCAGGATCCCCTCGACCGTGCCGAAGTCCACGAGGACATGGGCCGGGTTGGCAGACTGCTGGATCACACCGGCGACGACGTCCCCCTCGCGACCCCGGAAGTCACCCAGGATCGCTTCGTCCTCGATGTCACGCAGCCGCTGCAGGATCACCTGACGAGCGGTGGCAGCGGCGACACGCCCGAAGTCTCGCGGCGTGTCGTCGAACTCGGGGCCGAGTTCGCGGGTGGGTCGCAGCGGTTCGCCGTCCTCGTCCACCGCGCCCTCGGGGGGTTCGATGACGTGTTCCTCACGCGCATGGATGACGACGTGGCCGGTCTTGCGGTCGAGTTCGGCCCGGGCATGCCGGAACGCGCCGTCGGTGCGGTGGTAGGCCAGCACCAGGGCCTGCTCAATCGCTGGGACGAGGACGTCGAGGGAGATGTCGCGCTCTCGCTCCAGGGCGCGCAGGGCTGCGGGGTCGATGTCCATGGTCAGTGCTCCTCGTCGCTGTCGTCGGGCTCGTCGCCCGCGGCATCCTTGCGGTTGAACTCGATCTGCACCTCTCCGCGACCGACGTCGCCGAGCGCCAGTTCGACGTCGTGCGGGGGGGCCTTCTTGGTGCCGGCCACGTGCAGGGTCAGGGCATCGTCCGTGACCCGCAAGAGCCGACCGGTCACTGTTTCACCGGCGCCGACAATGCAGATCAGGCGGCCGACATTCCTGCGGAAGTGCCGCCGCTCGGTGAGCGGCCGCGTGACACCGGGTGAGGTCACCTCGAGCGTGTAGGGGGCCTCGCCCATGACGTCGCCGGCATCCAGCGCGGCGTTGATCGCGTGCGTCACGTCGGCGACCTCGTCGAGGGACAAGGGGTCGGTGGGCCAGTCCGTGATCCCCTCGTCCGGGAGCACGTGGTCGACGACCACCCGGACGACCCGGCGCTTACCCGCCGGGGACACGGTCACGGCATCGAGCAGCAGGCCGGTGCCGTCGAGCGCAGCATCGAGGACGGGAGTCAGTCGCTCCGGTGTCGTCATGACAGGTCCTCTCTGCAGTTGGATCGGGACGCCGGCAGGGGCGTCCACGAGGTCTTCCACTCTAGGTCACCGTGCGAGGATGCCGCCATGTCGTCGCTCCACGCCGTGCCCTCTCCCGGGCGTCGGGCGGTGACCCTGGCCCTGACCGGCGTGCTGGCGCTCCTGACGGCGGGATGCGGCGTGCGACTCCAGGAGGACGCTCCCGACCTTCCCCTCGTTCCTCGACGCCCCAAGATGCCGGGAGAGGAGGTGCTCCTCGGCCTGCTCGGCGACACGGTCGGTCTGGTCGCCGCCACGTCAGCCGCGAGCGGTGAGGTCGAGAAAGCGCTGGCGGACCTGCACGTCGCCCAGGAGCGCGTGCTGCGCGATGCGCTGCGTCGAGGCGGGGTCCCCTCGGCGGTGGTCGGAGCAGGAGCGTCACCGGGCCCGACCAATCCGGCCACGCTCGTCGCGATGGAGGCTGCGGCAAGTCACGACCGGGGCAGGTATGCCGCGTTGTCGCCGGAGTTGGGACGGGTGGTCCTCACCCTCCTCGCGCAGCGCCTGGCCGCCTCCCAGATCCTCGGGACCGACGCCGCCGCGGCCTCACCCACACCGTCCCCGAACACATCGACAACCGGGTCGACCTCGCCCAGCCCTCCACCCTCCCCGGCTGACGCCGGGCTCGGCGGGCTGCTGACGGCGGCTCGGGAGGCCGCGAACTGGGTCGAGGTGGCACAGGCCCGCGGCCCCAAGAAGGACGACACCACCGGTGAAGCCGCGCTCATGACGAGCATCTCAACTTGGCTCAGGAAACGAATCACCCTGTGGGAGGGCGAGATCGGGTCGGATGGTCCCGAGGCTCCGGTCGCTGTCCCGCTGCCTTTTCCGGTCGAGGACGCGGCGTCTCGCACGGCGCTCGTGACGCGCGGAATCGAAGGCGTGCGCGCGGCATACGGCCGGCGGGTGGAGGGCCTGTCGGACGCTGCCGTGGCCGACGCCTGGGCCACCATCCCTGACGACCTCGCCGACATCGAGGTCCACGTGCACACTCTCGGCGGTCCCCTGCAGGCCTTCCCCGGCCTTTCATGATGCCCGTGCCGCTGCCGGCGGATTGGACCCGTCGGGTCGCGGCCTATCCGGCCGATGGCGGCCCGACAGGCCAGGCCTGGCTGGCGACCGTGCCCGGTCTGCTCGCGAACGCCCTCGACACCTGGCGATTGGTGCCGGACGGGCCACCGATGACCGGCTGGACGGCGATCGTCGTGCCCGTCCGACGTGGCGGGGAGCGGCTGGCGCTCAAGGTGACCTGGCCGCACCCAGAAGGCACGCACGAGGCCCTCGTGCTGCGGCACTGGGCCGGCGCGGCAGCGGTCCGGTTGGTCGCCGCTGACCCTGCCCGAGGGGTGATGTTGTTGGAGCTCCTGGACGCCGCCCGTGACCTTCGCACGGTTCCCGTCGACGAGGCCTGCGCGACGATCGGGAGGCTCCTCGCTCGGCTCAATGTGCGGGCTCCGATGCAGCTCATCCCGATGGCGGACTACCTCGCTCCCCACCTCGACCGGATGGCCCACCGCCCGGCGATCCCTCGCCGGATCGTGGACCGGACCCGAGGGCTGGCGCGCGATCTTCTGGGACCCGACATTCCGAACCTGTTGTTGCACACCGATCTTCACTACGAGAACGTCCTCGCTCGCGACGACGAGTGGGTGGCGATCGACCCGAAACCGATCGGTGGGCATCCCGGCTTCGAGCTGCTCCCCCTCCTGAACAACCGGGTCGACGAACTTGGGGAGCGGCCGCAGGCCGGCGTGCACCGGCGAGTGATCATCGCGGCCGAGGCGGCGGGGATCGATCTCGACGAGGCATTCGCCTGGGCGCGGCTGCGCGCCGGGCTCGAGGTCAGTTGGGCGACATCGCTCGGAGATCCCGCCGAGGTGAGCCGCGCGATCACCCTGCAGAAGGCGCTGGACGACTAGAGGTCGATCGTCCCGGTCACGACCGTCGAGACATCTCCCCCGACCCAGATGTCGGCCAGCCGGCGCTCGATGTGGATCCGGCCGTCGCGCTGGACGCAGCCGCCCTGGCCGGCGACGTAGGTGTCCGGCAACCGACCGGCGCCGATGAGCCACTGGGCGAGTCCGGCATTGGCCGAGCCGGTGACCGGGTCCTCACCGAAGTCGCGTCCATCGGCGTAGAAGGCGCGGACCTCGACGTCCTTGCCGAGGTGCTCGGCCTCCCCCGCGGCATACCGGCCGAGGAGGGCAACTTTGGCTCCCGCGTATGCCGTGGGGTCCGGTCGCGCGGCCAACACTGCTGCCGCAGAACGCAACTCCACACCCACCCAGCCTGGACCGTTGTCGATCCACTCGACGTCGAGGACCTCAGCCGGATCAAGGGCATTGATGGCGATGACGTGTCGGCGGACCTCGTCGGAGACGGGGCCGGAGCGGCGCAGTGGCGGCGCCGCGAAGGCGAGTCGCTCGCGACGGCTCACGGGGACCAGACCGGCTGCGCATTCCTGCACGACCACCTCGGGAATGTCCGGGGTTCCACCGCCGACCAACCACGCGTGGGCCGAGCCAAGGGTGGGGTGACCCGCAAAGGGCAACTCGCCACCAGTGGTGAAGATTCGGACGCGGTAGTCGGCCTCCGGAGTGGTCGGGCGGCACAGGAAGGTGGTCTCGGAGAGATTGGTCCAGCGAGCCACAGCGGCCATCTGCTCGTCACTCAGGTCGTCCGCGTCGTGGATGACGGCCAAGGCGTTGCCCAGGAGCGGCACGGCGGAGAAGACGTCGACCTGCGTGAACCGATGGGCGACCATGCGCGCCAGCATGTCAGAGGCGGATGAGGTGATGCTCCGGGTCCCGCGCGGCCATGAGCGCCTGGGCGGCATCGGGGTCGACCCAGGCGGCGGTCGCCCAGACGTCGGCCCACAGCAGGTCGGGGCCCACCACCGTGACCGATCCGGGCCGGTCCACGGCAGAGCCGGTGCGCGGGTCCAGCACATGGGCGCCGCGGATCGCCGCTCCCGAGGTGGCCATCCCGCCGCGAGTGAGGGTGACGACGTCGGCGATCTGGCCACGGACTCGGGGGTCCTCGATCCCGACCCGCCACACGGGGGCCACGTCGTGCATGCCACGGCCAGTGCCGACGGCGATGTCACCGCCGGCATTGATCGACCACGCGATCTCGGGCACGGTCTCGAGGTGGGCGCTGGCGGCGGCGACCGCCCAACCCTTGACCAGCCCCGTCGGATCGAAGACGGTCCGTCCAGCCGGGCGGGCTCGCCAAGCGCTGAAGAGGCCGTCGGTGCGGTCCTCGGCCTCGAGGCAGAGCAGGGTGACATCGGCGAGCCATGGGTGCAACTCGTCGGTCGTTGCGGTGCCGTGCTGGAGCCGGAGCAGGTGGGAGTCGGTCCGCCAGGTGGAGAGCACCTCGTCCACCTTGCGGAGGTGGGCGAAGACCGCCGCTGCGGCGGCCGCGATGTCGACGCGGTTCGGCTCGGTCGCGCGGATGTGAACCGAGACGGGCATGCCCATCACCTGCTCGACGAAGGCCTTGCGGCCGAGCGTGGGAGTGACACCCGTCGTGGTGTGTGGGCGGACCGGGATCTCGAGGGTGGTCATGACAGGTGCGCCTGGTCGATGGCCGACTGCAGGGACTGCAGGTATGCCTCGGAGGTGTAGGTCGCCCCGGAGACAATGTCGATGTCGGCGCTCTGCGCCTTGACGGCCTCGCTGTTGAGGGTCGGCACGGCCCGGGCGTTGATCTGCTGGTCCTTCTGGTTGTTCCACGGCACCTGGAGGACGACGGACTTGGTGATCTGGCCGTTCTCGACGGTGATCTGGACCTGGACGTTGCCGAAGCGGGTCGAGACAACCGAGCCATCGACGGTCTCGGAGGCTGCGGTGGCTCCCGAGGTGGCGGTCGAGCCCGATCCGGTGGCTGCCGCGGAGGTCGATCCGGTCCCGCTCGCTGTCGTGCCACTCGCCGAGCCGCCGGTCGTCGTGCTTCCGGGCGCCGTGCTGCCGGTCGCCGTGCTGCCGGTTGCCGTCGTGGTCTGGGGCGCGATGATGCTCGTGCCGGCGCGGGCGGTGGAGCTGGTGCTCGTGTGATAGCTGAAGAGCAGCACCAAGGTGCTGATGGTGGACAGCACCCACAGTGTGATGCGTCGCATGGCGTGGTCTCCTTGGGTCTGGTGTCGACGTGGTCAGTAGGTGAAACGCTCGACGTGGAGTTGGTCGGCGGGCAGTCCGGCTCGCCGGGCCGCTGCCGAGACGGCGTCCATCCAAGCGGGGGCACCGCAGATGAAGACATCACGCTCGGCCAGGTCAGGGGTGATCTCGAGCAGAGCCTGCTCGTCGGTGAGGTGGCCGGCCTGGGCCGGCAGCCAGGACGAGCGGGTGGTCACGCGCGTGCCCTCGATGGTCACCAGGCGCGCACCTCGGGCCGCCGCCAACGCCCGCAGTTCGTCACCGAGCACCGCCTCAGAGCGCCGACGCACCCGGTGCACGAGGGTGACGTCCGTGCCGATGGGCAGTTCCTCGAGAATGGCACGCATGGGGGTCACCCCGATCCCGGACGCGAGCAGGAGCACCTTGGAACGTGTCCCGACACCGGCATGCAACCGGCCGTAGGGACCCTCCACGAGGACACGGGTCCCGGGACGGAGCCCTGCCAGGCGCGCCGATCCGTCACCCACGTGAGCAGCGGTGAAGCGCAGGGTTCGCCCATCGGGGGCGGCCGACAGGGAGTAGGGGTTGGCACGCGTCCATCCGGGGCCGTCGAGGAAGCGCCAGTTGAAGAACTGCCCGCCGCGCACGTTCAGCCCTTCGACGCCTCGCCCACCCACGGTCACCGTGCTCACGCCGGGTGCCGCGGCCTCCACCGACACCACACGCAGTGGCGCACGCAGGGACCGCCAGAGGGGCAGGACCACCCGGAAGGCGACCACGGCCGCGAGGCACACGGCATACAAACCCCACCAGAAGGCCGTGGCGACCCGGCTGGAGAGGAAGTCGGCACCGGTCCAGAGCTGGTGCGGCAGGGCAAGACCGGCGCCGAGGTAGCCGTAGAGGTGGATCAGGTGCCACGACTCGTAACGGAGCCGTGCGCGAGCCTTGCGAATCGACGTGACCACGACCATGACAAGGGCCGCAGTGCCGGCGACGGCGAGCAGCATGCCCGGGTAGTTGACGACGAGGTCGACGATCGTCCCCCACAGCCCGGCCGAACTCTCGGCGGCATACCCGAGGGTGATGAAGACCAGATGGGCGAGGAGCAGATTGAAGGACGTGAAGCCGACGAGCCGGTGGGTGCGGGCGAGGTCGTCCTGACCCCAGGCCCGCTCGAACCACGGCACCCGCGCCATGAGGAAGACCTGGATGAGCAAGAGGGCCGACGACAGCAGGCCGGTCAGGCGACCGATGGAGGTCAGGGCTCCCCCGAGGGTGCCCAGCTCTTGGATCCCGCCACCGGAGACCCAGAGCCCGGTGACACCGACGAGGACGGCCCAGAAGAGGGTGGCCGACGCATCGCGCCACCAGCGAGGGGGTGTCGTGGACCGCTGGGCGGCGGCACGAGCCTGGGTGGGCGCCGCGGGCGGGTCGAGGATCAACGTCATGGCCCCAGAGTGGCGAGCGTTCCCGTGAGGAACCTGTGGGTCGGCTATGCGCGGATCGTGCGTGATGCAAGCGCTTTCGCGCCGAGTCCGCCAGAATGCGTCCGTGACCCCCACGAGCCCGCACCTCCCGGCCCCCAGCGGAGTCGGTGACACCCTGCCCGGCGACCCCACGCTGGGGCCCCTCGCCGCGATCTTCCGCGCCCGCGTGGAGCGCTGGTGGCCGGACCTGATCGACGCGCTCGAGGCGCTCTACGGCACCGAGATCGGGGCCGCGACCGCAGCCGAATTGCTGGCGATCGCCGAGCAGTCGTATGCCGTCCGGCCACCGGCGCTGCACGCCCGCGACCTCGAGCGCACCCTCCACAGCGACTGGCTCCAGGACCCCTCGATGATCGGCTACGCGGCATACACCGAGCGGATGGCCGGTGACCTGCGGGGGCTGATCGACCAGATCCCCTATCTGCGTGAGCTCGGCGTGACCTACCTGCACCTCATGCCACTGCTTCGTCCACGCGAGGGCGACAACGACGGCGGCTACGCCGTGGCCGACTACGACGAGATCCGACCGGATCTGGGCACCATGGACGACCTCACCGCCCTCGCCACCTCGCTCCATGAGGCCGGGATCAACCTCACGCTCGATCTCGTGCTGAATCACGTTGCGCGAGAACATGAATGGGCGGTGCGAGCGCGAGGCGGCGACCCGGCATACCGTGCGTACTTCCACGTCTTCCCGGACCGGGAGATGCCGGACGCCTACGAGCGGACGTTGCCCGAGGTCTTTCCGGACTTTGCGCCCGGCAACTTCACCTGGGACGACGAACTGCGCGGCTGGGTCTGGACGACCTTCAACGAGTGGCAGTGGGACGTCGCCTGGTCGAATCCGGCGGTCCTCGTCGAGTACGCACGGATCATCCTTCGCCTGGCCAATCGGGGTGTTGATGTCTTTCGCCTCGATGCGATCGCCTTCATGTGGAAGCGCATGGGGACCGACTGCCAGGGCCAACCCGAGGTCCACGCGATCACCCAGGCGCTCAAGGCGTTGACCCGGTTGGCCTGCCCGTCGGTGGCCTTCAAGGCGGAGGCCATCGTGGCGCCCACGAAGCTGCTCCCCTACCTCGGGACCGGATCACACACCGGCAAGGTGAGCGATCTCGCCTACCACAACAGCCTCATGGTGCAGATCTGGTCGATGCTGGCCAGCAGGGACGTCCGGCTCGCGGCGCATGCCCTGGGCAACCTGCCGCCCAAGCCGGCCACCGCCACCTGGCTGACCTACTTGCGCTGCCACGACGACATCGGCTGGGCGATCATGGACGAGGACGCCGCGGCGCTGGGCTTCAGTGGCGCGGCCCACCGCAAGTTCCTCGCCCAGTGGTATGCCGGTGAGATCCTCGGGTCACCGGCGACCGGCTTGGTCTTCCAGTACAACCCCGCGACCGACGACCGGCGGACGAGCGGGACTGCCGCCTCCCTGCTCGCCCTGGAGGCGGCCGAACGCCGCGGGGATGAGCGGGCGATCGCCGACGCGACGGCCGCCCTGCGCCTCGCACACTCGCTGGTCTACTCGTGGGGCGGGGTGCCGGTGATCTGGAGTGGAGACGAACTCGGTCAGCCCAACGACTCCGAGTGGGCGAGGGAGGTCGGGCACGAGGAGGACAACCGGTGGGCCCACCGCCCACGACTGGACCTCGCCCGGGCGGCCGATCGGCACGACCCGAGCACCGTCGCCGGCCGCGTGCACAGCGATCTGGTCGTGCTGGGTCAGGTCCGGGCGACCCTCCCCCACTTGCACGCGAGCATCGAGAGCCGAGTCGGGCCGGTCGATGACCCGGGCGTTCTGGTGACGGTGCGCGAGCATCCCATCGGACGCTTCGTGGGTGTTCACAACGTCACTCCCGGCTGGCGCTCCTGGCCCGGCCATCGCGCCCACGAACTCGGCGTCGATGCGGCCCACGACCACCTGACGGGAGAGCCCCTGAACTGGGGAGAGGACGGCAACATCTGGCTTCCCCCCTATGCCGTGCTCTGGCTCACGACGCCCGACGCCGACTGACAACCCAACTTCTGCGTGACGCGGAAGTTGGTTCACCACCAACCGAGCAACTGGCCGCCGATCCGGACGATGAAGGCGCTGACGACCACGATGAAGACCGTGCGCACGAAACGCGACCCCAGGCGCACAGCGGTCCGGGCCCCGACGTAGCCACCGAGCAGGTTCGCGGCGGCCAGCACGCCGCCGACGACCC